>Ga0056909_1002052_pt1 | contig 10739 bp, 8 predicted proteins | sample EBPBio102011_DNA_FD_62115 | JGI IMG/M metagenome (GOLD analysis project Ga0056909, IMG submission 62115) | Wastewater treatment Type I Accumulibacter community from EBPR Bioreactor in Madison, WI, USA - Reactor 1_1/10/2011_ DNA | ecosystem: Engineered > Bioreactor > EBPR > Anaerobic-Aerobic >...
GAGCGGACGCCCTTGATCCGGGCGATGTAGCAGCAGGTCGAGACGACGCCGCGCTGGCCGCCGCCGACGATGACCGCCTGGTCGCGCAGCGCAGGGTTGTCACGCTTTTCCACGCTGGCATAGAAGGCGTCGCAGTCCATGTGTGCGATGGACAGTTGCGCAAGCTCGTCATGCCGGACGATGCGCGGCGACCGGCAGGACGGGCAGCGCGCCGCGGCGCTGTCGGTCAGGGTCAGGCAATCGCGGCAGAGGCTGGGCATGATGGGGCGAAGCTACCACGCGATGAGGGGCCTGTGGAGAGCGGCAGAGGAAAAGCGGTTGACCTTCCCGCAGCCGCTTCGTCCTATCCGGGGGCAAGACCAAGGACCGCCCGCGCATGTCGCACCCCTATGACAGCCTGCCCGAGGACCGCTTCTGGCGCACCGCCGTCGCCGGTCGCGACGCGCTGGAGATCGCGGGGCTGTGGAAGCCCCGGCACCAGATCGGGCGGCGCACCGGGATCGTGACGGCGGGGTCGTGCTTTGCCCAGCATTTCGCCCGGGCGCTGGCTGCGCGGCGTTATCGCTGGCTGGATTTCGAGCCCGGCCCGGCGGGGCTGACGCCGGAGCAGCGCAAGGACTATCACTACGGCACCTTCAGCTTCCGGACCGGCAACATCTATACGCCGCGGATGCTGCGGCAATGGCTGACCTGGGCGCTGACCGACACGCCGGTGCCCGGGGAGGTCTGGGAAAAGGACGGGCGCTTCTACGACCCGTTCCGCCCGGGGGTGGAGCCGGGGGGGTTCGTGAGCGCGGAAGAGCTTTACGCCTCGCGCAAGGAAACGCTGGCGGCGATTGCGGCGGCGGTGCGGGGGGCGAATGTCTTCGTCTTCACGCTGGGGCTGACCGAGGCCTGGCAGGACAAGGCGACCGGGGTGGAATATGCGGTCTGCCCCGGCACGGTGGCGGGGCGGTTCGATGCAGAGGCGCATGGTTTCGTGAACCACGGTTTCGGCGCGCTGATGGCCGACATGACGGCGGCGCTGCGGCTGATGGTACGGGCGAACCGGCGGCTGGTGATGTTGCTGACCGTCTCGCCGGTGCCGCTGACGGCCACGGCCTCCGGGCAACATGTGCTGGCGGCGACCAGCCATTCGAAATCGCTGTTGCGGGCGGTGGCGTCGGAGATGGTCGCAGCGCACCGGCGGGTGGATTACTTCCCCTCTTACGAGATCATCACCCATCCGGCGTATCGCGGCCGCTTCTTCGCGCCGAACCTGCGGTCGGTCCTGCCCGAAGGGGTGGATCATGTGATGGCGCAGTTCTTCCGCGACCAGGCGGCGGCCTTCGGCGGGGCGGAGGTGGGGCCTCCCCCGGTGCCTGCCGCTCTGGAGGCGGCGCCGGAGCCCGAGATGACCGAGCCCGAAATGCCCGAACCCGAAATGACCGAGGCCGAGGAACTGCGCTGCGAAGAAGAGATCCTTGCCGCCTTCGCGCCGGATCAGCGGCATGACTGACCGGCCCCGGTTCTGCATCTTCGGCGACAGCCATTATGCCTGCCTGAAACAGGCCGAAATGCGGGGGCTGGTCGATGTTTCGGGGATCGAGCTGGAATACTGGGGCCATGTCGGGGGGCGGTTTCGCCATCTGGAAGTGCGCGAGGGGGCGATCTGGCCGACCGACGACTTCACCGCGATGCGCTTTGCCAAGTTCAACGAGAAAGGGCGGACCTTCCTGCCCGCCGCGGATTTCGACGTGATCCTGGTGGTGGGCGCGCGGGTCTATATCTGGCGGCTGTTCCTGCGGGCGCTGACCCTGTTGTCCGCCGGGCCGATGGTGAGCGAGGGCTTGCTGCGGCGTATCCTGACCGACGACCTGCGCCGCCATCTGGGCTATCGCCTGGCCCGGGGGCTGGCGGAGAGCGGGACCGCCCGCATCCTTCTGGCCCCGACGGCCTATTACACCGAAGGCGAGACGCCTCTGCTTCCATCCATCCCGCCCGAGGTCGCGGCGCTGATCCCCGACCGGGTGCCGGGCTTCTGGCGCGTGCTGGAGGAGGCCGCCGCCGAGGATGGCGTCACGCTGCTGCGCCAGCCCGAGGAGACGGTGGCGCGGGGCATGTTCTCGGCCCTGGAATATGCGGTGGACGGCCATCACGAGAAGCAGGATTTCGAGCACCACAATGCGGCTTTCGGCGCGGCGGTCCTGTCGCGGGTGCTGCCGATCGTGCGCGGAGTGGTGCGCCCGGGTGCGGCAGGGGGCGGGCTTGCGGCGCCCCCCGGCCACCGGCAAGATGACCGGGAAAGAGAGGCGTGATGCTGGAGATCGCGACAAAGCTGCCGCCGGGCGCCCTGATCGGGGGCGAGGACCGGCTTCTGGCCGAGATGGTCCTGCGCAGCGGCGGCGCGCGCTTCATCGCGCGGGAGACGGATCTCGTCCGGGAGGGCGATGCGATCACCGGCTGGCGCGAGGCGTCGGGCCTGGAGGTCGCGGCGGTGGCGGCGGGGCCGAACACCGGCAACAGCGGGTTCGAGGCGGGCGCTCCGGGCGCGCTGGTCTGCCGGGAGGGGCTGAACTGCGGCTTCACCCTGCCGGGCTTCGCGCCCGAGGTCGAGGCCTTCACTGTGGCGATGATCTACCGCTCGGAGGGCGAGGCGAAGACGCTGGCCTCGGTCTTCGCCGGGCAGGCGCAGAACATGATCTTCGTGACCGAAAGCGAGGGGCAGCTTCTGGCCAAGGACAAGCTGAGCACGGTCGAGGTGCGTTTGCCGGTGCCGAAGGGCCGGGGTGTTAAGCTGGCGGTGCTGGCATTCGACGGGCGGCGCCTGCGGCTGGGCCTGGGCGATGCGATGGCCGAGGCTGCGGGCAGGGTGCCGGGTCTGGCGCATCAGGCGGATTTCTTCATCGGCTGCCGGTCGAACCGGAGCGGGCTGACCAAGACGCTGGGCCAGTCGCGGCTGCACGAGGTGCTGTTCTGGCCCGACCGCTGCCTGCCGGGATCGGACGACCCGGAGGATGCGGCGGCTCTGGCTGCCCTGCACCGCTACATGCGCTGGACGTTCTGAGTGGACAGGCCCGACCCGCCGCCTCTGGACATCCCGCCCGAGATGGGGCTGGACGCGGCCGCCACGGCGGAGCGGTTCCTGATCCGGGGTGAGCACGCGAACCTGTGGTTCGAGGGGCGGGGAGAGGCGCTGGTCATCTCGTTCGACAATCTCGCCACCATCGACGAAGGCTGGCCGCGCGGCCCCTGGGCCTGGAAGCGGCTGGAGCCGATGGGCCATTCGGTGCTGGGGGTGCAGAGCCACGCCAAGGACTGGTTCCGCCAGCCGACCGCCCCGGCCCTGCTGCGGGGGCTGGAGGAGCGGGGCTTCTTCCGCCGCTTTTCCCGTGTCGTGCTGACCGGGGCCTCGATGGGCGGGTTCGCGGCGCTGAATTTCGCGCCGCTGATCCCCGAGGCGCGGGTGCTGGCCTTTTCGCCCCAGTCCACGATGAACAAGGTCATCGCCCCCTATGAGGCACGGTTTCCCTTTGCGGTGCGCAAGTCGAACTGGGAGGGGATGCCCTTCCTCGATGCGGCAGCCGCGGTGCCCTATATCCGGCGGGCGGTGGTGGCCTATGACCCGATGGTCCCCGAGGACCGCGCCCATGCCGCCCGGCTGGCGGGGCCGAACGTGCAGCTTCTGCGGGTGCCCTTTGCCACGCATGAAGCGATCAGGGTGGTGCTGAAGACCGGCACCTTCCCCCTGCTGATCGACGCGCTGGTCGATGGGGACGGCGCGGGGCCTGCGTTCTGGCAGGTCTATCGCGCGCGGCGGTCCGTGCCCAAATGGCAGCGCGCGCTGTTGGCGGCGGCGGCGAACCGGGGGCGGCACGGGCTGGTGATCCGGGCGGCGGATGCGATGCTGCGGCTGGGCCGCGACCTGCCGGCGGAGGAGACGGTCTTCATCCGCCGGGCAAGGCGCGGGGCGGTGAATGCGCGCAAGGCGGTCGAGAAGGCGTGACCCGGTCCCAAGGATGCGGGTGCCTGCCGAATAGAGCGCTGGCGCGCAAGCCTTTCCTCTCGCGCTGCCGCGTGAAGAACGCGACACCGCTCGGGGCGCCTTCGGCGGGGATACTTGGGCAAATGTGAAAGGCAGGCGGGCGGGCTTCCCCTCTAGGCCCCGGCTTCGACCTCATGCTATGCGGGAAGCGACGGGCAGGAACGGGGCTGATGGACCAGACGCGCGGCCGGATGATGGCGATGACGATGGTGGGGGGAGATCACTTCTTCCTGTCCCGCTGGGTCGAGTATTACGGTCGCCAGCTGGGCCGCGAGAACCTGTTCGTCCTCAGCCACGGCGGCGACCCCGAGCACAAGCGGATCGCCGAGGGCTGCAATGTCATCTACCTGCCCTTTGACGAGACGCGGAACTGCTTCAACCAGCGGCGCTGGCAGATGCTGTCGCGGCTGACCACGGGGTTTACCAATTTCTACAACTGGGTGCTGGTGGGCGATGTGGACGAGATCGTCTGCGTCGATCCGGCGGTGTCGGACAGCCTGCCCGACTATCTGGACCGCTATGCCGTCCGGCGCGGACCGCGGGTGATCACGCCGTTCGCCATCGAGATGGTGCACAATCCGGCGCTTGAGCCCGAGCCGATCCGCGAGGGGCGCAACATCCTGGACGTGCGGCGCATCTTCCGGCTGAACGCGAACTATGCCAAGCCCTGTATCACCTGCGACAAGATCGACATTGCGCCCGGCGGGCATTTCGCCAACCATCCGAGGCTGCATCTGGATCCGCATCTCTACCTGTTCCACCTGCGGTTCATCGACCACGACATGACCGAAGGGCGGCTTGCCACCCGCCGGGCGCAGCGGGTGATCCAGAGCGGGGCGCTGGAAGAGGTGGAGCGCCAGAAGACCGGCTGGGACACCGCCTGGGAGACCTACAAGGCGCTGTCGAAGGAGAAGCCCCGGGCCGAGACGGTGGACTTTCCGGAGTTCCGCAAGGAAATGATCGAGGGCTGGCGCGAGAAGAAGGTGGTCTACTTCGCCCCCGGCGGGGCGCGGCCCAAGGGTGTCTACCGGCTGCCGGAACGTTTCAAGGTGCTGTTCTGATGGCGGAAACTTCTACTGAAGGCGTGATCATCCGGGCCGAGAACGGCGACGTGATCCGCTATGACGAGACCGGGCTGGTCCTGCGCCTGTCGGACAAGGTGATCTCCGATATCGCGGCCCGGCTGGAGCTGAAGCCGCAGGCTGCGGGAACCGAGGCGCTGCCCTTGCCCGACCTGCCGGAGGGTATCGACCTCTGGGCGCCCCGGCGCGAGGGGGATTGGCTGTTCTTCCAGGCCAACCTGCCGGGGGCGGACAGTGCGCGGGGCTATCGTCGGCATGTCGATGGTGGCGCGGTGATCGCCGAGGCGCGGGGGTCTTTGCTGGCGGTGCTGGGCATCGGCGGGGCGCGGGCGGGGCTTGGCTCGCCCGGCCCGGCGCGGTTCCGCTGGCATGTGCTGGCGCCAGCGGATGATATCGGCGCGGTGGGGCAGGGCGGCGAGGGCGAGGCGGTGGCGACCGATGCGCTGGAGCCCCTGCGCGAGCTGACGGTCGAGGCGCTGGTGGCCGATGAACTGCTGGCCCGGCGGCGGGCGGCGTTCCAGCCGCTGCCGCTGATGGTCGTGCGGGCCGAGACCGACATGGCGGCGACGGCGCATGAGCTGGGGACAGGCAAGGCGGTGGCGAACCTTGACCAGGCCTTCTTCAACCTGAAGGCGGCGGCGGCGCGGCTGGAGGTCGGGGCGCAGGTGCTGGCGGTGGTGCTGGACTATACGCTGGAGGACCTGACGGGCGACCCGGTGGCCTATCGTGACGGGATGATCGCGCTGATGGAGCGGATCACGCGCGGGATGGCGAAACAGGGTCTGGCGCGGCCGGTGTTCCTGGCGGCCTTCGACTGTGGCACTCGGACGGTGACGCGGGGGCCGGGGCTGGAGGGCCAGTGGGAGCTGTCCTGGAACCACGGCGACCACCAGCTGGTCTTTGCCGCCCCCTCCTATGCCTTCCGGATCGACGACACCGGCCGGCTGACCGATGAAGGCCGGGCCGAGAAGGCAGCTCTGCTGGCCGAGGCGCTGTTGGCCATCCAGGGCGGGGGCAAGTGGCTGTGCCCGACGATCCAACTGGCGGAATGGTCCGAGGGCGGCATCCGCCTGATCTGCGAGGCACAGGATGGGCTGGCGATCGACGGGGAGGATCCGTTCGGCGCGGGCAAGCTTGCAGGCTTCGCGCTGGAGGGGGTGACGAACGGGGCAAGGATCACCGGGGTCGCGGTCGACAAGGCCGATGCAAGGGTGGTGGTGTTGCGCTGCTCCAAACGGCCCGAGGGCGAGGTCTTCGTGACCTATGCCCATGCAGCAGCAGCGGGCGAGGGCCCCTATCCGGCGAACCGGGGCGCCTTGCGCGGCGATTTCGGCGCGGGGGCGCTGCGGCGCTGGGCGCTGCCGGCGCGGCTGAAGCTGACGGGCCTCTAGATGGGCTTCACGGCGGACAGCATCGCGGGCGACAACATCTGTGTCATCTGGGTCGATGACATGATCGACGTGTTCACCTGGCGCGACACCTTCGGCATTCGCATCCAGACGCCGAACCTTGACCGGCTGATGAACGCCGGGGTGCGGTTCGGCAATGCCTATGCGACGATCCCCCTCTGTGCGCCCTGCCGGGCCGAACTGGCAACGGGCCTGTCGCCGTTCCGCACCGGGCTGGTCGACCTCAACCGCTTCTGGCGTCAGGTGCTGCCGCCCGAGAAAGCCTGGGCCTACGACCTGCGGCGGGCGGGGTTCTATACCTTCACCACCGGAAAGGTGGATGCAACCTACAAGCCGATGCCGGAACGCTATCGCCGGGTGCTGTTCCACGAGGACATTCCCGCGCAGGACTCCGGCGGGCGCGAGAAGGTGCATCACTATCTCGACCGGGGGCCGGGGATCGCGGGGGTCAACCATCCTGACGACGACGGGTCGCAGGATGCGCTGTTCTATGACTTCACCGTGGCCCAGAATGCGATCGACTTTCTGGGCCGGGCCGACCCCGACCGGCGGCACCTGATCCAGCTGGGGTTCAAGCATCCGCACTACAACCTGGAATGTCCTGACCGCTTCTACCAACTGTATGACCCGGCGCAGATCCGCTGGCCCGACATCGCCGCGCCCGAGGATTACTATGGCCCTCCGCCGGGTTTCGCGGTCTATGAGGCTGCCTATATCGCCAATGGCAACTGGACGCCGGAAAAGGGCGGCGATGACGGCTGGCGGCAGGTGGTGCGGGCCTATTTCGCGGCCATCAGCCATGTCGATCACGAGATCGGGCGGTTCCTGTCGGCGCTGGAGTCCTCGGCGCTGGGCGGGAAGACGACGGTGATCTTCCTGTCGGACAACGGCTTCAACCTTGGCAACCACGACAGTTTCCACAAGATGAGCCAATGGGACAGCGCCGCCCATGTGCCCCTGGCGATCTGGTCGCCCCGGATGAAAGGCGGGCGGGTGGTAGACCTGCCGGTCAGCCTGCACAACTTCCCCAAGACGGTGATGCAGCTGGCGGGCCTGCCGCCGCGTCCCGACTGGACCTCGGGGCAGAGCCTGCTGCCGCTGATCGACGCAAGCTTCGGGACTTTCGACAGGACGAAATCGCCGATCACCTCGGTCTTCGGCACGCTCTCGGTACGGCCCTCGATTCCGGGCTATAGCCAGTTCCGCTATTTCCGCTATCCGAACGGCGAGGAGCATGTCTACGACGTGGTCGCTGACCCCGGCGAGACGGAGAACCTGATCGCGACCGCCCCGATGGATGTGCTGCGGGGCGAACTGGTGAAGGGCGCGCTGGACCTGGGCCTTGACCTGCGCGGGTTCGAGAATCCGGCGGATGGCGTCAATGCGATGATGGCGGTGGATGGCTCGGTCGTGCTGGAAGGCAGGCGGGGCAACGACAACTATTGGGCCTATGGCGCCGAGACCGAGAAGATCCGGGAAGAGAAGGACGGCGGCAACGATACGCTGTGGTATCTGGGCGGGCCGGATGGCTATGTCCTGCATTGCCCGATGAACGTCGAGAACATCCGCATCGCCACGGTGCTGGCCCGGCACGAGGATGCGGAGGCGGCGAAGAAGACCTCGCGCATGCTGCGGATCGTGGCACATCCCGACAGCCCGATCCATTTCGAGACGACGGAACGGGTGATGGTCAGCGTCCGCGGTTCACGCGGGAACGATGTGATGATCGGGCCGAAATAAGGCGGGGCGACCTTCTACGGCGGGGAAGGCGACGATGTGCTGCGGGCGATCTCGGTCAGCGAAAGCTCGCGGCATTTCTTCTATGGCGGGGCGGGGAACGACCGGCTGGTCGGCGGCGGCGGGCGCGACGTGCTGGACGGCGGCACCGGCGACGACACGATCATCGGCACGGCGGCGCGGAACCGGATCTTCGGCGGGCACGGCAACGACGAGATCCATGACGGCGACGGGTCGTCCGTGGTGCATACCGGGCCGGGGCGGAACCGGGTGCGGCTGGGGGGTGGCAACGACACGCTTCATGCCGGGACCGGGATTACCCATGTCGATCCGGGGCCGGGGGCTGTGGTCGTCGTGCTGGCCTATGGCGGCGTGACCCATGTCAGCCGGTGGGCGGCGGAACAGGTCTATGATCTGACCGCCTGGCCGAAGCTGCCCCAGATCACGCGCCGCCCGGACGGGCTGGTGGACGTGACGCTGGGGCTTTCGGTGTTGCGGATCGCCGGAGTGCCCGGCGACCACGATCTCTCGGGCCAGATCGCCCAGGGCGAGGCTATTCCGTCGCCTTGAACGCTGTGCCGTGCCCGTCGTCATCGCCGCGCGTCTTCCACAGCGAATAGACGATGCCCGCCACGATGATGCCGATGGTGATCGCCAGCGACAGGTAGGGGTCGAACTTTCCGAAGAAGTAGCTGTAGAAGCCCTTCAGCCCGATGAAGATCAGCACCACGGCCAGCGCGTATTTCAGATAGTGGAAGCGGTGCACCAGCGCGGCGAGGGCAAAGTAGAGCGCCCGCAGGCCCAGGATCGCCATGATGTTCGCGGTGTAGACGATGAAGGTGTCGGTGGTGATCAGGAAGATCGCGGGCACCGAGTCCACCGCGAAGACCAGATCGGCGACGTTGATCACGACCAGCGCCACGAACAGGGGCGTGGCGTAGAGCACCAGCTTGCCGGTAGCGGGGTTCGGCTGGCGGACGAAGAACCTCTGCCCGTGCAGGCCCTTGGTGACGTTCATGTGGGTCGAGATGAAGCGCACCACCGGGTTCTGCGACAGGTCAGGGTCGCTTTCCGGCACGACCAGCATCTTCAACCCGGTGAATGCCAGGAAGGCCGCGAAGACCAGCGTGACCCAGTCATAGGCCGCGATCAGCTCGGCCCCGATGGCGATCATGATCCCGCGCAGGATGATCACGCCGACGATACCCCAGACCAGCGCCCGATACTGGTATTTCCGGGGAATGGAGAAATAGCCGAAGATCAGCGAGATGACGAAGACGTTGTCGATCGAGAGCACTTTCTCGATGATGTAGCCTTGGAAATAGCTGGCCACCGGATTGGTGCCGTCGCTTGTGACCAGCGTCCCGTTGGACCAGGCCCACCAGATGTAGCCGCCGAAGGCGATGGCGATGGCGATGTAGAAGGCCGACAGCTTCAGGCTTTCGGCGACGCCAAGCTCGTGGTCGTCCTTGTGCAGGACGCCCAGGTCGAAAACCATCAGCGTGATGACGATGGCCAGGAACAGAAGCCACAGCCACAGGGGCTTGGCCAGGAATGTCAGGAAGAGGAATTCCATCCCCATTTACCTCTCACAGGGTGCGTCGAGAGGTCAGCCTTTTCAGGGGCAGGGCGCCGGGCTGACATCGAGCATGATTTCTCGATGCGGTCCGACATCACGACTGGCGTCGTCAGAGGGGCCCGGCCCGCTGTTGGGAAGTGGGACGGGACAGCAGCATTTCAACCCCCCGAGCCGCGAAAATTTCACGGCAGCGTGACCGTTCAACGCTGTCGGAAGGATTTTCCGTCGGTCAAGGCTTGTGGCAAGGGTCGCGCGGCCTGTATGCCCGAGCCGTAGGAGACCGCCATGAGCCTGAACACCTTCGGACATCTCTTCCGCGTCACCACCTGGGGTGAAAGCCACGGGCCCGCCATTGGCTGCACGGTGGACGGCTGCCCCCCCGGCGTTGCCCTGTCCGAGGCGGACCTGCAACCCTGGCTGGACCGGCGCAAGCCCGGCACGTCCAAGTTCACCACCCAGCGGAAGGAACCGGACGAGGTGCGGATTCTCTCGGGGGTGTTCGAGGGCCGGACCACCGGCACCCCAATCCAGCTGATGATCGAGAACACAGACCAGCGGTCGAAGGACTATGGCGAGATCGCGCAATCGTTCCGGCCGGGGCACGCCGACATCACCTATCACCAGAAATACGGGCTGCGGGACTATCGCGGCGGCGGGCGATCCTCGGCACGGGAAACGGCAAGCCGGGTCGCGGCGGGCGGCGTGGCGCGGCAGGTGCTGGCGGCGCTGGTGCCGGGGCTGAAGATCACCGGCTACATGGTGCAGATGGGGCCGCGCGGAATTGATCGGGCGCGGTTCGCCGCCGAGGAGATCGGACGAAACCCCTTCTGGTGCCCCGACCCCGTGGCGGCGGCGGACTGGGCGGCCTATCTGGACGAGTTGCGGCTCTCGCACAATTCGGTCGGCGC
>Ga0056909_1002060_pt1 | contig 10702 bp, 9 predicted proteins | sample EBPBio102011_DNA_FD_62115 | JGI IMG/M metagenome (GOLD analysis project Ga0056909, IMG submission 62115) | Wastewater treatment Type I Accumulibacter community from EBPR Bioreactor in Madison, WI, USA - Reactor 1_1/10/2011_ DNA | ecosystem: Engineered > Bioreactor > EBPR > Anaerobic-Aerobic >...
GTTCTTCCAGGTACTTATCGGCGGGTTCTTTCTGCTGATTCAGAAATTCCACATAATAATGGGTAAAGACATCGTAAAGAGTGGGAGTGAGGTCTATATTCCGGGCTTCATCCGGGTTAGTGGTAAGAATCCCTTTCCAGGCAGTAGTTTTCTGTGCCAGTAATAGTGCCTTCTGTGCCAGCACCTCCCCATAAATTTCACGGATCTTCTGCCTGAAAGTGTTCTCCGTCCAGAACCGTACATCGCCGGTTTGCTGGTTTTCCACGTCGGTCCGGTTCATGATCCGCCAGCGGTTTTCCTCCAGGTAAATCTGGTAAAGCCTGGCCTGGTAAACCTGCCAGACGGATTTATCCACGTCTCTGGCTGCCGCAATTTCCCGTTGAAAATCCTCAAAAACCGGGTTTATGTCATCGGTTTGATCGGAAGTAGCCACCCGGATCATGCCGCTGTAAAACAGCCCTTTAACGGTAAGAGGTACGTTATGGGCTGCCCTGGAGAGGCGCAAGGCTTCTTCTACGCGGGGCTGTATACTTTTTAAGTTGCCCTGGCTGTAAGCCGTGTCGATCTCCTTCCAGATACTGTCTAAATCCTGGGCCATGAGTAAAGTAGGGATAAAAATGAATACGAGTGCAAGTGCTTTTTTCATAGAGTTTGTGATTTGACCGGGTGTAAAGATAAACCCGGAGCAGGTATAAAACGATAAAACGGCAGAAATCTGATATTTATGGGATTTCCGTATATTTGCATCAAAACAACCAAACGAAATGGAAGAAAAAAAGATTACTCTCAGTGATTTTCATGAGTCGATCGGCGGGAAAATGGTGCCTTTTGCAGGTTTCCTGATGCCGGTAAGGTATTCATCAGACAAGGAAGAGCACCTGGCTGTGCGTAACAGCGTAGGCGTTTTTGACGTGTCGCACATGGGAGAATTTCTTCTGAAAGGGGATAAGGCCCTGGAGCTGCTTCAGCGGGTTTCCTCCAATGACGTTTCCGTGCTGTACGACGGGAAAATCCAGTACGGGTACCTGCCTAACGAGAAAGGTGGGATAGTGGATGATTTTCTGACCTACAAGATAGCAGATAATGAATATTACCTGGTGGTGAACGCCGGCAATATCCAGAAAGACTGGGACTGGATCAGTAGTCATAATACGTTTGGTGTGGAAATGACCAACCTGTCTGATCAGACCAGCCTCTTCGCCGTACAAGGTCCCAATGCCGTAAAAACGCTCCAAAAACTGACCGATATTGACCTTTCTACCATGGAATACTATACGTTTGCCAAAGGCCGGTTTGCCGGGCATGACGATATCCTGATCTCGGCCACGGGTTACACGGGAGCCGGCGGGTTTGAGGTCTATATGCCTAACGAAGCCGCCCTGGACATCTGGAATAAGATCTTTGAAGCGGGAGCGGAGTTTAACATCAAGCCCATCGGGCTGGGAGCCCGGGATACCCTCCGCCTGGAAATGGGCTATTGCCTCTACGGAAATGACATCACGGATGAAACTTCGCCGCTGGAAGCCGGGCTGGGCTGGGTAACCAAGTTCACCAAGGATTTTATCAATAGCGAGAACCTGAAAGCCGAAAAGGCTGCAGGCTTGAAAAGAAAGCTGGTGGCCATCGAGATCATTGACAAAGGCATCCCCCGCAGCCATTACGAAATCTGCGATGCCGACGGAAACACCATCGGTGAAGTAACCTCCGGAACCATGTCACCCTCATTAAACAAAGGAATAGCCCTGGGTTATGTCAGCCTGTCTTTTTCCAAAGCAGGAACGGAGGTGTTTATCAAGATCCGGGAGAAACTTACGGCGGCTAAGGTAGTGAAGCTGCCTTTTGTGGCGGATAACGTCTGATTAGTTCTTCTTAAAAATCCCCTTCGGGTCCTCCTTCCGGGAAAGGAGTTCAGCCAGTACCTCACGGCTTAGCTCGGCGGGGTTCAGCTCGTAGGCTTTGTGAAAATTTTCCCAGGCGGCGTCGAGGTTGTTTTCCAGCAGGTGCACAATGGTCAGCTGCACAAACGCCGGGGTGTATTGGGGCTGTATTTTGATGGCATTGTTCAGCAGCTCTTTGGCTTTGGTGCTTTCAATGATGGAGTGGGGATTGCCGAGGGCCTTTTTGATGTAGATGGTGGCCAGGTCGGTCATGAAAACGTAGTTTTTGCCGTCAGAGAGTTCCAGGCCTTTGTTCATCAGCTCAATGGCGCTGGAGTAGTTACCGCTCTGGAATTCAATTACGCCGAGCCCCCAGTAGATGTCAAAATTTTCCGGGTTTAAGAGGTAGGCCAGGTTAAAGCGGTAGGTGGCGGTTCCTTTGTCGCCCTCGCTGAGGTATTGCCAGGCCATTTTGTTAAAGAAGTTACCGGCCTCTTTCCGGGTAGCAAACTCATGGTCACATTCAGAGAGGAAGAGTTCGTCATTGACCAGCTGGGCTTCGGTTTTTTCGTAGTTTCCGAAGAGGGGTAGGTAGTTAATGTCCACGCCTGCCGGGGCTGTGCGGTTCACCACCACTACTTTCTCTGCCTTTTCTTCCCGGGTGCTTTCGGGAGTATGGGCAGACGCTATGGTAGTGGAGACCTTGGGTGAATTCAGCAATTCACGGCTGCCCTTGGCCACACTTCCTGCAGACTGAGACCGGTTAGTGATCTGTGCAAGACATATACTCTGTACACCCAAACAAACACTGAAAACCAATAATCCTCTCACGTTATCCCCGTTTATTTTGAAAGCATAAATACTAACGCTGCTCTCTTTTTGTTATTGAGTCCGAACTGTTTTATTTTAACCCTGCGCCGTATTAAAAAAATAGGAGCGTACTGTTAAAAAGTGATTTTGATTTTTCTGTAAGTTTTCCGGCTGGCCTGATCGTGGTTTGATGGAGTGAGGGTGTGCAAGATAAGAAAAAGAATTGGGATTCCGGTTATACGGGGCCTAAAAAAGAAAACTGCCCGGAAAAGTACATCGGATGCAGGGTACGGAGGGAGAGGCGTAGAGCCGGGCTCCTGAAACCGTGTAGCAGCGGGTGTATTTTTCCGGGCAGCTTAAATTTTTTTATCAGAACAGGAAAGTAAGACCGGCCGAGATGGTTCGGGTATTGGTCTTAGCTTCACCGTCTTCGCTCAGGTTAGCCAGACCGTGTGAGTATTGGCCACTGATAATGAAGCGGTTATTAATATGTACGCCCAGTCCTGCATTAGCACCGTAATCCAGGCGTTTAGGATCACCCTCTACCAGGTCTTTGTCAAAAAGGTCAATGGTGATGCCGCCGCCTTTCAGCTTACCGCTCAGAGCATATCCCGCAAAACCACCTATGAAGGGGCTTACTTTGATGGATTCTCCTACCGGGATCTGGAAACCTACGTTCACGGGAAGCTCCAGGAAACTGTACATCAGCTGTACTTTTTCACCTTCCAGACTTTCTTTAGCTCCCTTTACGGAATAGAGCAGGCCGGACTGAAGAAAAAGAGCATTTTCAAGGTTAGTGTAGACTACCACCCCTGCCTGAGGTGCCATCAGATAGTCTGCGGTTTCACCGTCTGAATGGATGTTAGCCATATTCAGCGCACCTTTTACCCCTACACGTACCTGAGAGTAAGCGTCAGAGGCAAAAAATAAAGCCGTCATGGCAAAAGCAAATGATAAAAGTGATTTTTTCATTGATTTAAATTTTTAAGTAGATTTTAAAAAACCATCTCAAAGATACGAGGTAAATTCCTGAGATTTACGAGATAGATAAATATTTATTATCCGGTCATAGCCCCGGCTGATTAACCATTTTTGCACAAAACCCGCTAATTTTGTGTTTTGAAATGAAAAGGAGAATCAATTTATGCTGACAGAGCAGTTAGAAGGTATTAAGGAGCGTTTTGAGGAAGTCTCCCAGCAGATCACCATGCCGGAAGTGGTTTCGGATATGGAAAAATTCAAAAAGATCAGTAAGGAGTACCGGGACCTGGAGAAGATCGTGATCGAGTATAATTCTTATAAGCTGATCCTGGCTAACCTGGAGGAAGCCCGGGAGATCCTGGCTACCGAGAAAGACGAGGAAATGCGGGAAATGGCCAAGATGGAGCTGGAGGAGCTGGCGCCCCGGAAAGAGGAGGCCGAAGAGAAGCTGAAGGAGCTGCTGATCCCTAAAGATCCCAATGACAGCAAAGACAGTATCCTGGAGATCCGGGCCGGAACCGGCGGGGATGAAGCATCGATTTTTGCCGGCGACCTCTTCCGGATGTACCAGCGTTTTGCGGCCACCCAGGGCTGGCAGTTCACCGTCATGGACTATACCGATGCGCCTTCAGGCGGCTATAAGGAGATCGTGGTGAGCGTTAAAGGCGAAGATGTGTACGGCAAGCTGAAATATGAATCCGGCGTGCACCGGGTACAGCGGGTACCCGCCACGGAATCGCAGGGCCGCATTCACACCTCTGCCGCCACGGTAGCCGTGCTGCCGGAAGCGGATGAGGTGGATGTGCAGATCAATATGAACGATATCCGGAAAGATACCTTCTGTTCCTCCGGGGCCGGGGGACAATCCGTAAACACCACCTACTCAGCCGTACGCATCACCCACCTGCCTACGGGGCTGGTGGTGCAGTGCCAGGACGAGCGCTCCCAGATCAAGAACTTTGATAAAGCCCTGACCGTGCTCCGTTCGCGCCTGTATGAGATGGAGCTGGCCCGCCAGAATGAGTCCATCGCCGGTGAACGCAAGTCGCTGGTAGGGTCAGGCGACCGCTCCGATAAGATCCGTACCTACAATTACCCCCAGGGCCGGGTTACGGACCACCGCATAGGCTTTACGGTGTATAACCTGCCTACGGTGATGGAAGGAAACATCGGCGAATTTATTGAAAAGCTACGGCTGGCGGAAAATGCCGAAAAAATGAAGGAGGGAGCTGCTGCGATTTAATGGATATGGAAAAAACACCCCTGTGCTTAGCCACCAATAATGCCCACAAAGTGGAAGAACTGCAAAGCCTCCTGGGCGATGCCTTTGAAATCAAGACCCTGAAGGACATCGGCTGCCTGGAGGAAATTGAAGAGACCGGCACCACTTTCCGGGAAAATTCCATGATCAAGGCCGGGTATGTGTTCCGGAAGTACGGCATAAACACGCTGGCAGACGACTCGGGTCTGGAGGTGGATGCTTTGGGCGGCCGGCCCGGTGTATATTCTGCCCGCTACGCCGGAGAACCCTCCGATGCCACGGCCAATAACCTCAAGCTGATGAGCGAGATGGAAGGCGTAACGGAGCGTTCAGCCCGGTTCCGCACGGTGATCACCCTCATCCTGAACGGCGACACCCATGCCTTTGACGGCGAAGTTTCAGGAAGGATCAAAGAGACGTTTGACGGTGAGGTGGGCTTCGGCTATAACCCCGTTTTTATACCCGACGGCTTTGAGCAAACCTTTCATGAAATGACGTTCGAACAGCGAAGCCGTCTGAACCACCGGGGTCGGGCCATGGAAAAAGTGCTGAAATTTTTGGCGAAGCCCGGAAATATGGAAGCTGTTTGAAAAGATACAAAGTGCAAGGCGTTGAGGATGAGGCTGAAGGAGCATACTAAAAGTATGTGACTGAAGCCGAATTCCGAAAACAACGAAGCAATTTGTATCTTTTCAAACAGCTCGCCGGTCTTGTTCCCGCTTCATATCCTTTTCCTTAATACTATCCCGCTTATCATAAAGCTTCTTTCCTTTCGCCAGCGCGATCTCCATTTTCGCCAGCCCGGCGTCATTGATAAAAATGCGGGTAGGAATGATGGTTAAGCCCTTATCAGTCAGCTTATTTTCCAGCTTACGCAGCTCGCGGCGGGTAAGCAGCAGCTTACGCTCCCGAAGCGGGTCATGGTTAAAATACGTGCCGTTTTCATAGCGGGAGATATTCAGGTTTTTAACATAGAGCTCGCCTTTGTTAAAAAAGCAGTAGGCGTCGGCCATACTCACTTTGCCTTCCCGTACGGACTTTATTTCCGTACCGGTCAGCACCATTCCGGCAGCATATTCTTCTAAAAAAAAGTATTCAAAAGAGGCTTTTTTGTTCCTGATATTTACGGTTTTCTGTAGCTTCATTTCCTAATAACATCCTAAAACAGATAAAAAATCCCTGCCTCAATTGTAGTGGCAGGGATTCCGACTTACGTGCTTTCCTAATAATCCAATAGTCCGCTGAAAAGCAGACGGAAGGATTAAATCTTTAAGAATTTATATATTCTATCGTATTCTTGTCTTTATTCCAGTTGACAAATGTAAATAGCGAAAAATAAATATCCAATGCTAACTCAATAATTTTATACACGGATAAACCAAAGATATCCACATTTTGAGGCTTCGGGGCCACTATTTTGAAAAAAGCGTCCGGCAAGATAAGGTATATAATACTATGAAAAATCAATTTTTTGCGAAATTTCACAAGGTTTTCGGGCAGAAATGAGGTTTCAAAACCCAGGTACGGGAATGTGAATAAAAAGAAAGCCGGATAGGACTAATTGCTGAAAAATTAGTAATATTGCTGCGATAAATGAGTTCATATCGGGAAAAACCGGAAGCGGTTCCCCTTTAAAAATCAAGCAAAGCAGCCATTGTTAAATACACCTCTTATCAGTACGCATAAAGAGCAGGAAACCGCAGTTCTCGTGGGCCTGATCACCCAGAAGCAGGACGCCGGGAAAACAAAAGAATACCTGGATGAGCTGGCGTTTCTGGCGGAAACCTCGGGCGTGAAGACCCTTAAGACTTTTGTACAGCGACTGAATTTCCCGGATCAGAAGACGTTTGTGGGCAAGGGGAAGCTGGAAGAGATCCAGACCTGGGTAACCCTGAACCCCGTAGACACCCTTATTTTTGACGACGAGCTGACGCCCTCCCAGGTGCGAAACCTGGAGAAGGTTTTTGAAAATAAGAAGGTGCTGGACAGAAGCCTGCTGATCCTGAATATTTTTTCGCAACGCGCACGCACCGACCAGGCCAAACGCCAGGTAGAGCTGGCGCAATACAAATACCTGCTTCCCCGCCTGACCCGGATGTGGTCACACCTCAGTAAGCAGAAGGGGGGTATCGGTATGCGCGGACCGGGGGAGAAAGAGCTGGAAACGGATAAGCGGATCGTGCAGGACCGGATCGCATTTTTAAAGGAAAAGCTGGATAAGATCGATAAACAGGCTGCTACCCGCCGGAAGGAGCGGAGCCGGCTGGTTCGGGTGGCCCTGGTAGGCTATACGAACGTGGGGAAGTCTACCCTCATGCGCAAGCTGACCAAGTCAGACGTATTTGCCGAGAATAAGCTCTTCGCCACCATTGATTCCACCGTACGGAAAATGGTGCTGGGGCATATCCCGTTTCTGCTGACCGATACGGTAGGATTTATCCGAAAACTGCCCACCACCCTGGTGGAGTCGTTTAAATCCACGCTGGATGAGATCCGGGATGCCGACATCCTGATCCACGTGGTAGACATTTCCCATCCGTCTTTTGAGGAGCAGATTGATATTGTAAATGATACCCTTGGGGAAATAGGGGCCCAGGATAAACCCACCCTGCTGGTCTTTAATAAGCTGGACCAATACCAGCCGGAGTCGGAAGAGGGGCTGGACAGGCACCTGGCCACGGAAGAAGACCTCCGGAAAAACCTGGAAAGGCTGGAAGCCGGCTACCTGAATAAAAACGCCCGGTATGTGGCGTTCATATCGGCCGAAAAAAATGAAAATATGGATAAGCTCCGGGATGTATTGCTGGAAGTGGTGCGGGAGAAACATTTCGGGATATACCCCAACTGGGATGCATCCAAAAACGAGCTTTTTAACTGGCAAGAGGATTTATTAAACTAACAAAAAATGGAAAACAAAAGTACCAACTGGGGACAGTTTATCCCGCTCGCATCCGTATTTTTCTTCTGGGGGTTTGTGGCCGCCAGTAATGACATCCTGATACCGGTGTTTAAGAAAGAATTTAACCTGTCACAGTTCCAGAGCCAACTGGTAGCTACGGCATTTTACATTGCTTATACCGTGGGCTCTATCCTTTATATGATTGTGTCTTCTATCCTGAAAATAGACCTGATCAATAAAATAGGCTATAAAAACGGGTTGATCCTGGGTTTGATCATCTCGGCTTTGGGAACACTTCTGTTTATTCCTGCGGCTAATTCGGGTTCATTCCCGCTGATGATCTCCGCCCTGTTTATTGTAGGGCTCGGGTTTTCCCTGCAGCAGATCGTGGCTAACCCGCTGGCCATATTGGTGGGGCCGTCCAGCACGGGGTCTCAGCGACTGACCATGGCCGGTGGTATCAATAACTTCGGTACCACTATCGGACCGCTGATCGTGACCTTTGCCATATTCGGTTCGGCCGCCTCGGCCAATGCGGAAGCCAGTATAGAATCCGTGAAAATTCCGTACCTGGTGCTGGGAGCTGCCTTTTTACTGGTAGCCTTATTCCTTAAGTTTTCCTCCCTGCCCTCTACGGTGGCCAAAGAAGAAGAAAGTGCGGATACCGGGGGCCAGAGCAGCCGGAAGTCTGCATTCAGTTACCCGCAGCTGATCCTGGGAATGATCGCTATCTTCCTCTACGTGGGCGTGGAGGTAAGTACAGCCAGTAACCTCCCGGCTTATATGGAAGATAGCCTCGGACTCCACACCAAAGACGTGGCCCCGTATATTTCTCTCTATTGGGCTTCCATGATGATAGGCCGGTGGACCGGTGCGGTGGAAGCGTTTGACTTCAAAGCCGGAACCATAAAGATCCTGCGTTTTCTGGCCCCTTACCTGGCTTTTGCGGTATTTTTACTGGTGAACCTTATTGCCAAGCATGACCTTAGCCCGTTTTATATTTATGCCTTCGTGATCATGGCCATGATCGTCTGTGATATCCTGAGCCAGGGAAATCCCGCACGGATGGTTCTCATTTTTTCACTGGCCGGCATAACGGCACTCCTTATAGGAATGTTCAGTACGGGCATGACCTCCGTATATGCCTTTACCAGTGTGGGGCTGTTTTGTTCTACGCTCTGGCCCTGTATTTTTGCGCTGGCTATCAAAGGCCTGGGCAAGCATACTAACCAGGGCTCCGGCTTCCTGATCATGATGATCATGGGCGGCGGGATCATCGCTCCTCTGCAGGGGGTTATTGCGGATAAAACCAGCATCCATTTCAGCTTCATCGTAGGGGTGATCTGTTTTGCTTACCTGGCGTTTTATGCCATCACCGTAACCGGTATTCTGAAGAAGCAGGGCATTGACCTGAAAGAGATCAAAGCAGAAGGCGGACATTAATATTCCGGGAAAAGAGTGGATTTTTCCACTCTTTTCCCTAAAATACCGTGAAAACACCCCCCCTAAAATCCGTGTTTTTACCCTAAAATCTTTTAGAAGCATGTACGAACTTTGTAAAAAAATATCGTGCATGAAAAGGATGAAATACAATACGGCTGAAATCATGTTTCTGACAGGAGATATTAACTACTCAGAAATTTACCTGAACTCCGGCGAGAGGATGATTTCCAGCTCTACTCTATTGAGACATGAGAAGAACTTCGGCAGCTTTATCCGGGTGAGTAAAAAACACCTCGTTAATCCGGATTATGTAAGCGGATATGAACTGCAGGGAAGAGGCATGGAACTTAAGATGCAGAACGGTGACCACCTGACAGTGGCAAGAAGAAGAGTAAAGACGGTTCTGTCCAGCATTATAGCGGTATAACACCGGACAGAACGGGTTTTTTATAGTTTTTGGAGTGCTTCCTGAAGGGCCTGTATCTTGGCATCGGCATCCGCCAGCTTGGCCTTCTCTCTTTCTACAACCTCCGGTTTGGCATTAGCCACAAATTTCTCATTGGAGAGCTTGGTTTCCACTGACTTGCGGAAACCGCGGGTATACTCCAGTTCTTTTTGCAGGTTTTCTCTTTCAGACTCGGCATCCAGGTTTTCGCCCAGGTCCAGGCCGAACTCGTCGCCTTTGATCACATATGTCATCCCGGAAACGTCATCCGGGTAGGTAATGACGTCTATATTGGCCAGCTTCCTGATCAGGGCCTCTATGGGGGCAAACCGCTCCGGTGTACCGGTTTTGATCTGCAGGGGCAGGCTCTCTTTCGGGGAGATCTGCTTGCTCTGGCGGGTATTTCTTACCCAGGAAACCAGCTCGGTCAGGAGTTCAAAAGTGCCCAGCACTTCGGGGTCGGCTTCGCCGCCTTTCGGGAAGGCCCGGATACAGATGGAGTCGCCTTCGGCACGGGCAGACAGGCTTTGCCAGATCTCCTCCGAAATAAAAGGGATCCACGGGTGGGCCAGGCGCATAAGCTCATCAAAAAACCCGATGGTGGCTTCGTAGGTTTCCGGCGCCACGGGCTGCGCGGCACCGTTCACATAAGCGGGCTTGACCATTTCCAGGTACTGGGAGCAGAAGTCGTTCCAGATCAGGTTATAGGTGGCCAGCAGGGCGTCTGACATCCTGAATTTATCGTAATGCTCCCGTACTTCGGCAATGGCCGCGTTCAGGCGGGCCCGGAACCACCGGATGGCGGCAGCGGGTACGTCGGCCGGACCGGTTTCCCAGCCTTTTACCAGCCGGAAGGCGTTCCAGATCTTATTGGAAAAGTTCCGGCCCTGCTCCACCAGCTTTTCATCGTAGGGAAGGTCATTTCCGGCCGGTGAGCTGAACAGCATACCCGTGCGCACGGCATCGGCGCCGTACTGCTCTATCAG
>Ga0056909_1002066_pt1 | contig 10672 bp, 9 predicted proteins | sample EBPBio102011_DNA_FD_62115 | JGI IMG/M metagenome (GOLD analysis project Ga0056909, IMG submission 62115) | Wastewater treatment Type I Accumulibacter community from EBPR Bioreactor in Madison, WI, USA - Reactor 1_1/10/2011_ DNA | ecosystem: Engineered > Bioreactor > EBPR > Anaerobic-Aerobic >...
CCGATGCGCTGCTGCTGCACCGGCGCGCCGCGGTAGGCATCGCCCGCCTGTGCCGATTCCGCGGCCGGGGCCGCACCGCGCGACTTCTCGTAGTCGCGGCCGCGCCCGTCGTTGCGCGATTCATCGCGGGCGATCGGCGGCGCCGGCATCGGATACGGCCGCGGGACGAAACGCTCGCGGAACACCGCGACGCCGATGGTGCCGACGTTGTCGGGGCGCCCGGTGCGCGCGGCATAGCTGTCCCCGAGCGAGGTGAACACGAACTGCGCGACGTCCTCGTACGACTTGCGCCAGCCGGCGATCTCGGTGCTCTGGTAGGGCGCCAGCACGTAGCCGGTCTGCGACGGGTGCGCGGTCTGGCCGGTGACGGCGTTGACGCCGTCGACCGACAGCACCACCAGCACGCGCTCGCCGGTGGTGTTGGTCAGGCGCACCGCGTAGCGATGGCCGGGGACCCCGGCGATCCAGTCGTCGCGGCGATGGCGGTATTCGGGCAGCCACTGGCCGCTGTCGCGGTCGACCACGTCAAGGCGGACCAGCGGCTGGGCCGCGGTCGTGGCGCTCGCGCACAACGCAGCGAGGGCGACCAGCGGGGCGAGCAGGGTGCGGATCATGGCGGTGTCTCCGGGTGGGTTCGCGGGTTTGAACGCACGGGCGACGCGAGCGGGGTTGCCGCCGTCGCGGGTGGGGCAACGGTTAAACTGGCGTTTCGTTTCGCCCCGGCCGACCGTCCCGATGTCCCAGCGCCCCACCCGTGTCCTGACCGGCATCACCACCTCCGGCACGCCCCACCTGGGCAACTACGTGGGCGCGATCCGTCCCGCGATCGCCGCCAGCCGCGCGCCGGCGACCGAGAGCTTCTACTTCCTCGCCGACTTGCACAGCCTGATCAAGGCCCAGGACCCGGCGCGCACGCAGCGCTCGACGCTGGAGATCGCCGCCACCTGGCTCGCCGCCGGGCTGGATCCGGGCAAGGTCTGGTTCTACCGCCAGAGCGACGTGCCCGAAATCACCGAGCTGACGTGGTTGCTGACCTGCGTCGCCGGCAAGGGCATCCTCAACCGTGCGCACGCCTACAAGGCGGCGGTGGACAGGAACCGCGCCGACGGCGAGGACGACGACAGCGGCGTGACCGCCGGCCTGTTCATGTACCCGGTGCTGATGGCCGCCGACATCCTGATCTTCAACGCCGACAAGGTGCCGGTGGGCCGCGACCAGGTGCAGCACATCGAGATGGCACGCGATTTCGGCCAGCGCTTCAACCATGTCTATGGCGACTACTTCACCCTTCCCGAGGCGGTGGTGGACGAGAACGTGGCCACGCTGCCCGGCCTCGACGGCCGCAAGATGAGCAAGAGCTATGGCAACACCATCCCGCTGTTCGTGCCGCCGGCCGAACTGAAGAAGCTGGTGTTCTCGATCCTCACCGACTCGCGCGCGCCCGGCGAGCCGAAGCCGGTCGAAGGTTCGGCGTTGTTCCAGCTCTACCAGGCCTTCGCCTCGAAGGACGACACCGCCGCCTTCGCGCGGGCCTATGCCGACGGCATCGGCTGGGGCGAGGCCAAGCAGCAATTGTTTGATCTGGTCGATCGCGAGATCGCGCCGATGCGCGAGCGCTACCTCGATCTGGTGTCGCGGCCCGGCGACATCGAGGACACCTTGCGCGACGGCGCGCGCCGGTTGCGCGAGGAGTACGCGATCCCGCTACTGGCGCAATTGCGCGAGGCGGTGGGGCTGCGCGACCTGTCGAACGTGGTGCTGGGCGAAACGAAGGCTGACGAGGCCGATGACCGGCCGCCGCTGGCCAGCTTCAAGCAGTACCGCGAAGCCGACGGCAAGTTCCATTTCAAGTTGGTCGAAGGCGAGCGCGTCCTGCTGCAGAGCCACGCCTTCGATGCGCCGCGTGACGCAGGGCAGGCGATCGCCGCCCTGAAGCGCGGGGAACTAGCGGTGGCCGATGCGCCGGCGACGCTGGGCGCAGGCGTGGCCGAGGCCGAGGTGCGCGCCGCGATCGAGGCGCTGGCCGCGGCCGATGCCGAGAAGGCCGCGGCGAAGGCGGCGCAGCCGTGAACCCGCTGGTCGAACTCAACCTCACCCTCATCCTGTTCCTGCCGTGGTTCGCGATCCTCGGCACGCTGTACTGGCTGTTCCCGCGCAAGCCGCGCAATGTGGCGCGCGTGCTCTACGACATCGTGGCCCTGGTGGCGTCGGTGGCGGTGTTCCTGTGGAGCGTGCACTGGTCGATGGCCCATGCCGACACGGCGCACGGCCGGCTGTGGCCGCAGATCCTCGCCACGGCGCTGGGGTACGGCGTGTTCCTCGGCGCATTGGGGCTCGCGTTCGCGCTGCGTTTCCTGTTGTTCAAGCGCCGGGCCTGAACGCCAACGCCTGCAGTCTCCATCGCTGTCATCCCGAACGCCGTGAGGGATCTGCCTCGACACTGGTTGTCGCGGCCAGGAGAGATCCCTCACTGCGTCCGGGATGACAGCCAAAGGTGGCACTGTGCCGGGCCTTGAATCCGGAGATCGGGACCGACCAAAGCCGCATCGACCGTGCCGGGCGCATCGGCGACACTCCCGCCATGTGCAGGCAGGCGGGAGCGACGCGATGACGCGCGACGACGGCATCACCCTCATCGACACGGGCTACCTCCGGCCAAACCTGTGCGCGGCCTACCTCCTGCACGGGAAGGACGGGCGTGCGGCACTGGTCGACTGCGGCACCGCCACCTGCGCCGAACGCGTGCTGGACGCCATCGATGCCGCAGGCGTTGCCCGCGACGCGCTCGACTGGCTGCTGGTCACCCACGTGCACCTCGACCACGCCGGTGGTGCCGGCCCGCTGATGCGCGCGCTGCCGAACGCACGGCTGGTGGTGCATCCGCGCGGGGCGCAGCACATGATCGATCCGACCAGGCTGATCGCCGGGGCGCGTGCGGTCTATGGCGACGCGATGTTCGAGCGCGACCATGCCGGCATGCTGCCGGTGGACGCCGCACGGGTGGTCGTTGCCGACGATGGCCATGTCATCGAACTCGCCGGCCGGCCGCTGGCCTGCGTCGACACGCCCGGCCACGCGCTGCACCACTACAGCGTGTGGGATGCGCGCACGCGAAGCTGGTTCGCCGGCGATGCCTTCGGCCTCTCGTATCGCGAGCTGGACACCGGCAAGGGCGCGTTCGGCGTGCCGACGACCTCGCCCGTGCAGTTCGATCCGGACCAGATGAAAGCCTCGATCCGCAGGCTGGTGGCCCGGCAACCCGCGGCGATCCATGTCGCCCACTACGGCAGGGTGACCGAGTGCGCGCGGCTCGGCGAAGACCTCGTGGCCCAGGTCGACGTGATGGCGGGGATCGCGCGCGAAGCCGATGGCCGGCCGGATCGCCATGTGCGCATCGTCGACGCGCTGACGCGCCTGTGCGTCCGGCGTGCCCGCGCGCATGGCATCGACGATGCGGAACGCGTGGTCGAAGAAGTGCTCGGCAACGACATCGAGATCAATGCGCAGGGCCTGGAGGCGTGGCTGGAGCGCCTGCGCAAGGGGTCGGCATGACGCGTCGTGGCTTAGACTCGATGGCCCAGTCCCTTCCCGGAGTGCATTACATGCGCAGGATCCTGCTGGGCGTGGCCCTGTCGATCATCGTCGTGGCGCCGGCCCGTGCCGATGACATGCCCGGCGGCGGCGTCAGCGCCGAGGCCCTGTCGCGGCACGTGCGCGTGCTCGCTTCCGACGCGTACGAAGGGCGCGCGCCGGCAACGCCGGGCGAAGACCGCACGATCGAGTACCTCGTGGCCGAGTTCAAGAAGGCCGGCGTGCAGCCGGCGGGCGACGGCGGCGGCTGGACCCAGTCGGTGCCGCTGGAACGCACCCGCGTCGACGGACCGGTGACGGCTTCGCTTCAGGTCGGCGGCGAAGCGCAGCCGCTGGCGAACGGGGACGACGTGGTGCTGCAGAGCCTCGCCCCGGTGGCGCGCGTGGACGTGGTCGATGCGCCGCTGGTGTTCGTCGGCTATGGCGTGTCCGCGCCGGAACGCGGCTGGGACGACTACAAGGGCGTCGACCTTGCCGGCAAGGTCGCGGTGGTCCTGGTCAACGATCCGGATTTCGAGGCGGACGCGCCAGGCGATTTCGATGGGCGCGGCATGACCTACTACGGCCGCTGGACCTACAAGTACGAGGAACTGGCGCGGCAGGGCGCGACCGGCGTGCTGATCGTGCACGAGACGACGCCGGCGGCCTATGGCTGGGCGACGGTGCGCGCCTCCGGCCTGTCGCCGGTGTTCGACATCCCGCGCGCCGATGCCGCGACCTACCACACGCTGCTGCGCGGCTGGATGCAGCGCGAGCTGGCGGTGTCGCTGTTCGCGCGCGCCGGGCTCGACTTCGAAGCGGAAAAGAAGCGTGCGCAGACGCGCGCGTTCACCCCGGTGGCGCTGGGCGATGCCACGCTGTCGGCGTCGTTCGCGGTGCAGCGCGAGGCCGTGGTCACGCGCAACGTGGTGGCACGCATCACGGGCGCGGAGCGTCCGGACGAGACCGTGGTGTATTCGGCGCACTGGGATGCCTTCGGCATCGGCGAGCCGGACGCCGGCGGCGACCGCATCCGCCGCGGCGCGGTGGACAATGCCACCGGCGTTGCCGCCGTGCTCGAACTGGCGCGCGTGTACGCCGCCGGTCCGCGGCCGCGGCGCAGCGTGCTGTTCGTCGCGCTCACCGCCGAGGAGAAGGGATTGCAGGGCTCGACCTACTTCGTCGCGCACCCGCCTGTCGCGCTGGAGAAGACCGCTGCGGTGATCAACCTGGAGATGCTCAGTCCCGACGGCGCCAACCGCGACATCGCTTCCTGGGGCAACGGCCGCGTGTCGCTCGAACGCGACCTGCGCCGCGTGGCGGAAGCGCGTGGCCGCGGCTACTCGCCGGACCCGAACCTCGAGGCGGGCTTCTTCTATCGCGCGGACCATTTCCCGTTCGCGCGCGCCGGGGTGCCGGCGATCACCATCGGCGCCGGGCTCGACAAGGTCGAGGGCGGCATCGAACGCGGCACCGCATTGCGCGACGCCTATTTCCGAGACTGCTACCACCAGCCCTGCGACCGCTGGACGCCGCAGTGGGATGCGCAAGGGCAGGTGCAGGACGTGGTGCTGCTGTACGACCTCGGTCGCGGGATCGCCGATGGCGAGACTTGGCCGCAGTGGCTCGATGGCTCGGAGTTCAAGGCGCAGCGCGAGGCCAGTGCCGCGGCGCGCGAGTAGTGCAGCGCGCCCTCAATCGCCCCACGTATTTGCAGGCACGCCCTTGCCGGGATACTTCATGCGCACCACGCAGAAGCGTTGCCCGGTGGGCGCCTGCATCACCACCCAGCGGGCATCGTGCGGACGCGAGACTTCGCGCGCACCGAGGGCACCGAGGCGCGCGACCTCGGCCTCGATGTCGTCGGTCTCGATGTCCAGGTGCACGCGCGACTCATGGTCGACCCGCTGGACCTCGATGTGCAGGTCGGCCGGGGTGTCGCCGAGCACGGCGTACTTGCCCAGGCCGCCTTCGTTCGGATCCTCGATGGGAAGGCCCAGCGCGGCGCTCCAGAAGCGCGCCGACGCCTCGACCGGCGCGTCCTTGCAGTCGATGATGAAGCCCGCGAGGCGGCTTTGGTGAGGCATGGCGTCGTCCTCCGGTTGGGATCAGCAGCCGGGCGCGGTCGGCGCGCCGAACTGCAACAGGTAGCCATCGTCGTCGAAGAGACCGAATTCGCGCATGCCGTAGTGGAACGTGTCCGGCGGGTAGCAGGTGCGGACCTTGCCTTGCAGCGACGCCCACAGCCGGTCGACCGCGTCGGCATCGTCGAGGCGAAAGTAGAGCGAGTCGGTGAAGGCCGGCGCCGTATCGCCGGCATGCGTGTTGGGGGTGGCGAACATCAGTTCGATGCCGTCGCGCTGCAGCGAGGCCCAGCCATCCGCATCGCTGCGGCGTTGCACCGAGAAGCCGAGACGCTCGACGTAGAACGCGATCGCGCGCCCGAGATCGGGTGTGCGCAGCATCGGGACCATGCTTCGGAATACGAGGCCATCCACGCGCTCAGTCCGGCAGTGCCAGGTCGTCGAGCATCGCCTTGAGGAAGCGCGCCGCCTCGCCACCGGTGCAGGCGCGATGGTCGAAGGTGAGCGACAGCGGGATCACCCGGTGCGATTCGAAGCCGCCGACGACGGGCGTCAGCTGCTCGCGGCCGCGGCCCGCGGCCACGATCGCCACGCAGGGCGGCACCACCACCGGCGTCGCGTAGCGGCCGGCGAACATGCCGAAGTTCGACAGCGAGATGGTGTAGCCGGTGAGCTCCGAGGCGGGAATGCTGCGATCGCCGACCTGCGCGCGCAGGCGGTTGATGCCTTCGCGGATGCCGTGGGCATCGAGCAGGTCGGCATTGCGCAGCGCCGGCACGAACAGCCCGTCGTCGGTGTCGACGGCGATGCCGATGTCCACCTGCGGATGCAGGGTGCGCACCAGCTGGTCGCCATCGAACCAGGCGTTGAGCGCGGGCACGGCTTTCGCGGCGGCGCAGAGGGCGCGGATCAGACGCACGGTGACGTCGTTGCCGGGTTGCCAGGCATGCAGGTCGGCATCGTCGTTGAGCGTGGTCGGCACCACCTTGCGGTGCGCGTCGGCCATGACCCGCGCCATGTTGCGGCGCACGCCCCTGAGCGGTTCGGGCTGGCCGCCAGCGCTGACCGTGGGCGGCTGGGTGCGCATCGGCTTGCCGGCCGCGGACAGCGGCGTGCGCTGGTCGGGGGTTCTTGCCCCCTCTCCCGCTGGCGGGAGAGGGCTGGGGTGAGGGTGCGTTGCGGCGTTGCCCTCGCCCCCAACCCCTCTCCCGCCAGCGGGAGAGGGGAGCAGAGCATCGGTTCCGGATGCCGCACGCTTCACGTCGGCCAGGGTCACCACGCCGTCGGCGCCGCTGCCGCGCACGCGCGCCAGGTCGACCTTCAGCTTGCGCGCGAGTGCGCGGACCGCCGGCATCGCCTTGACGCCGCCGACCGACACGGCCGCTTCGCTGCGCACGGCATCGGAAGACTGCATCGCGCCGACCACGGTGCCGCTGTCCGCGCGCTCGCCGTCGCCGGGCCCGGACTTGTCCTCCGGCGGCGCCTCGCGGGTCTGCGCGATCGCGCCGCCCTCGGTCGACGCCACCACGCGGTCGTCGGGCGCCGGATCGGGCGCGCCCACGCCCTTGCGCGGGGCCGGCGCACCGTGGTGGTGGCCGGTGTCCTGGCCCTCCGCGCGCTGCGGCTGCGAGGCGTCGATCTCGAACTCGGCGAGCATCGTGCCGGTGACGATGATGTCGCCGGCGCCACCAGCCAGGGCCAGCACCGTGCCCGAGACCGGCGAGGGCACGTCGACGACCGCCTTCGCGGTTTCCATCGACACCAGGTTGTCGTCGAGGCGCACGCGGTCACCGGGCTTGACGTACCACTCGACGATGGTGGCGTCGGGCAGGCCTTCGCCGAGATCGGGGAGGAGGAAGGTTTTCTTGTCGCCCATGTCGTCGTTCCGTAGGGCGGGCCCTGGCCCGCCAGTGTTGCAACCATGCCGGACCGAGGCCGGCTCGAGACTTCAATGGCGGGTCAAGGCCCGCGCTACGAGTGCGCCAGCGTGCGCTTCGCCGCGGCCACCACCTTGTCCACGCCCGGCATGTACTTCATCTCCAGGCGGAACAGCGGCATGTGGGTGTCGTAGCCGGTCACGCGCTCGACCGGCGCGACCAGGTCGTACATCGAATGCTCGGCCAGGCGCGCCGCGATCTCGGCACCGAAGCCGGCGGTGCGAGGTGCTTCGTGCACGATCACGCAGCGCCCGGTCTTGGCCACCGACTCGGCGATGGTGGCGAAGTCGAGCGGCTTGAGCGTGGCGACGTCGATGACCTCCGCGCTGATGCCCTCGGACGCCAGCTGCTCGGCCGCTTCCAGCGCTTCCTTGACTTGCGCGCCCCAGGTGACGAGGGTGACGTCGCTGCCGTCGCGCAGCACGTAGCACACGTCCAGCGGCAGCGCTTCGCCGTCGTCGGGCACCACTTCCTTGTACTGGCGGTAGATGCGCTTGGGCTCGAAGTAGATCACTGGGTCCGGCTCGCGGATCGCCGCCAGCAGCAGGCCGTAGGCGCGCGCCGGCGAGGATGGCATCACCACGCGCAGGCCGGGCACGTTGGTGAACATCGCCTCGTTGGCCTCGCTGTGGTGCTCGGGCGCGCGGATGCCGCCGCCCCAGGGCACGCGCAGCACCATCGGGCAGGTGAGGCGGCCGCGCGTTCGATAGCGGAAGCGAACGGCGTGGCAGATGATGTGGTCCAGCATCGGGTAGACGAAGCCGTCGAACTGCGCCTCGGCAACCGGCTTCATGCCCATCGCGGCCATGCCCACGGTGAGGCCGGCAATGGTGGTCTCGTCCAGCGGGGTGTCGAGCACGCGCTGCGGCCCGAACTGCTGCTGCAGGCCGGCGGTGGCGCGGAACACGCCGCCGTTCACGCCCACGTCCTCGCCCAGCACCACCACCGAATCGTCGTGGCGCATCTCGTGCGCGAGCGCCTGCGTGATCGCCTCGATCAGGGTGATGGGCCGGGCCGTCGCGGCGTCGGCGGCATCGCGTGCCGGCGTATCGGCGACCGCCTTCATGCGCGTCCCTCCCGCGCCAGCAGCTGCGCGCGCTGTTCGAGGATGTCCGGCGGAGGATCGGCGTAGAGGAAGTCGAACATGCTCTCGGGTGGCTGTGTCTTCGTGCCGAGGTAGGCGTCGATCTCGACGTCGACCAGGCGCGTGCATTCGGCGATCCAGTCCTTCTCCCGGGCTTCGTCCCACGCGCCCTGCGCAGTCAGCCAGGTGCGCAGGCGGGTCATCGGGTCGCGCGTCCAGGCGTCCTTCACCTCGGCCTCGTCGCGATAGCGGCGGGCATCGTCGGCGGTGGTGTGGTCGTGCAGGCGATAGGTGAGGAACTCGATCACGCTGCCACCGTCGCCGCTGCGCGCGCGCTCCATGGCGCGACGCATCCCTTCGAGCACGGCGAACAGGTCGTTGCCGTCCACCTGCAGGCAGTGCAGGCCGCCGGCCAGTCCCTTCTGTGCCAGCGTCTTCGCACCGGTCTGGGCACTGCGCGGCACCGAGATCGCCCAACCGTTGTTGATGATGCACTGGACGAACGGCAGCGTGTACGCACCGGCGGCGTTGATCGCGGCGTAGGTGTCGGTCTTGGAACTGCCGCCGTCGCCGCAGCAGGTGACGGCCACGCGCGGTTCCCCGCGCAGCTTGAACGCGAGCGCGGCGCCGGCGGCGTGCAGGCACTGGGTCGAGATCGGCACCGACCACGGGAAGTCGTGGCGCGCCACCTGGTAGTCGTTGCCGCGTTCGTCGCCGCCCCAGTACATCAGGATCTCGCGCAGCTGCACGCCGCGGATGATCTGCGCGCCATATTCGCGATAGCTCGGCGCCAGCACGTCCTCGGGGCGCATCGCCGCGCCGATGCCGATCTGGGTGGCTTCATGGCCGAGACAAGGCGCGTAGGTGCCGAGCTTGCCGGTGCGCTGCAGCGCGACGGCCTTGCCGTCGAAGGTGCGCAGGAACAGCATCTGCCTGAACAGCGCCAGGATCTCGTCCGTCGGCGGCGATTGCGCCGGCAGTTCGGCGACGAGCCGGCCTTCCGGGTCGAGGTACTGCAGGTATTCGATCTCGAAACTCGCGGCAACGCGCATCTACTTCCATCCGGTCGTCGTCGATGACGCGATCATAAGGTTTCCGGTGTAAGGATCCGTTGCGCATTGCGTCATGCGCGCGAACGTGGATCCGACGTAGCCGGCTGCGCCGCGCGGGTGGAGACGCGGCGACACCGCGAAAAAAAGACCCCGGCTCGCGCCGGGGTCCAGGTTGCCATCGAGGCCGCGGCTGCGGCCTCAGTCGAGGGTGGCGCGCAGCGAGACGTTGGCGAAGGCGCGCACACCGACCAGCTTGACGAACCACGTGCCTGCGGCCGGTGCATTGACCGCGACCGTTTCGTTGTTGCCCGGGCGCTGCGAGCGACCGTCGAAATCGGCCGCGGTGGGGATGCGCTCGCGCGCGACGAGCAGGGTAACGTCGCCGCTGCCGCCGTAGGAGAGCACGCGCAGGCTGCGCGTGCCGGCCGGCACTTCGATGCGGTACACCGTGTCCGAACCCGCGCCGCCGCCGAGGCCACCGACGGCGACCCCGTCCTGCAGCACGGGGATGCCGGCATACGGATCCTCGACCAGCACCGCGGCACTGGCGTCGTTGTTGGCGGTATCCGGGTCCTCGGTCTGCGAGGTGGCGGCGGCGGTCAGCGTGACCTGCGTGCCGATCAGGCTTTCCGGGGCGGTGGCCGACAGCGCGAACACCGCTTCGCCATCGGCCGCCAGCGCATCCGTGCTGCAGGCGACGGTGGTGGTACCTGCGGCCACGACCGGCGCATCGCAGGTCCAGCCGGCCGGTGCCGCCACGGCGAGGTCGGCCAGCGCGGCGTCGAGCACGAAGCCCGCGCCCGGCGACGCAGCGGCGTCCGGCCCGAGGTTGGCGACCACCACCGAGTACTGCAGCGCGTCGCCCGCGACGACGCTGGGCGCGAGCGCCTCGGCCTCGACCGAGAGGTCGGCGAACTGCAGCGCGGCGAGGCGCACCAGCAGCAC
>Ga0056909_1002077_pt1 | contig 10624 bp, 8 predicted proteins | sample EBPBio102011_DNA_FD_62115 | JGI IMG/M metagenome (GOLD analysis project Ga0056909, IMG submission 62115) | Wastewater treatment Type I Accumulibacter community from EBPR Bioreactor in Madison, WI, USA - Reactor 1_1/10/2011_ DNA | ecosystem: Engineered > Bioreactor > EBPR > Anaerobic-Aerobic >...
CAGGATGTAGACCTCGCGCTTGCCGCTGGAGAGCGAGAAGAACAGCACCACGCACGCCACCCAGCCGAGCAGGAGCAGGACGCGTGGATCCCGCGCCTTCAGCGCATCACGCCAACGCGGCGCGATGAAGGGCACGGCCGCGACCGCAGGCAACCACTGCGTCGCCATCACCATCAGGAAGTACCACCACGGCTGGTGGTGATGCCAGGCCTTGGCGTAACGCTCGGCGGTTTGCTTGAGCAGGATATTGTCGGCGTAGCCTTGCAGCGCGGGATCGCCGCTGGCCTTGACGGTGAGCAGCATCGGGATGAGCCAGAGCAGGATCGGCAGCAGCAACATGCCGATGCCGCCAAGCCACGCGACGCCGCGCACGCGCCCGATCCCCGGCCATGCCCGCCACCAGGCAAACGCGGCCGGGATCAACACCAGCAGCGCGATGACCCCCACGCCCTTACTGATGACGCCCAGCCCCGCCGCGCACCAGCCGATCAGCCACCACTTGAGATCCGGCCCGCGCAGCAGGTGTCGCAGGATGCCGTACACCGACAACGTGATGCAGAAGACCACCAGCGGGTCGATCTGCGCGCGCTTGGCCTGGAAGGTGAACTGGAAGGCGAAGAGCAACGCCCAGGCCGCGTATGCGCCGGCCTGCGGGTTCCACAACCGGCGCCCCAGGTCGCGCACCAGCGCCAGCGTGCCGAGCGATGCGAGCAGCGACGGCAGCAGGAAGGAGAAACGCAGCGACCCCGTCAGCGAATAGAAGATCGCCTGCAGCCACATCAAGAGCGGTGGCTTGTCGGGATAGAGCTCGTCGCCGCGCATCGGGAACAGCCACTGGCCGCTCTCGACCATCTGCCTCGCGACCAGGGCAAACCGCGGTTCGTCCGCCGGCCATGGGTCGCGCAGGCCCAGGCCCGCGAACAGCAGGACGATGGCAGTCAGCCAGAAGAAAAGGCGTTCGCGGCGGGCATCGGCGTCGGTCATGCCGCGCAGGATAGCGGAGCGCTCAGGCTTGCTTGTCGATGCGCGCGTAGAAGAAGCCGTCCATGCCGTCTTCGCCGGGCAGTCGCTGGTGGCCGTGGCCGGTGTCGCGGCCGAAGCGCGCATCCAGCGGCTGCAGGCGGGCATCGGCATGGCGGGCGATGAAATCCGCCACGTTGCGGCTGTTTTCTTCCGGCAGGATCGAACACGTCGCATATAGCAGCGTGCCGCCGGGTTTCAGCATCGACCAGGCCGATTCCAGCAAGCGGATCTGCAGGCCGATCAGTGCATCGACATCGTCCGCGCGGCGATGCAGCAGGATGTCCGGCTGGCGACGGACGATGCCGGTCGCGCTGCAGGGCGCATCGATCACGATGGCATCGAAGCCCCCATCGGCCGGAACACTGCCGGGCGATGTCGCATCGGCAACGCCCGTGGCGATATCCAGGCCCAGCCGCGCGAAGCCTTCGCGCATGCGGCGCACGCGGCGCTCGTCCACGTCGATGGCGAGCTGGCGCACGTCCGGGCGGCGCTCGGCCAGATGCGCGGCCTTGCCGCCGGGCGCGGCGCAGGCATCGAGCACCCCGGCCTCGCGCGGCAGGTCCAGCGCATCGACCAGGCGCTGCGCGCTGCCGTCCTGCACGGAGACCTGTCCGTCCTCGAAACCAGGCAGCGCCGTCACCGGGATCGGGGTGTCGAGGCGAATCGCATCGTCCAGCGCATCGGACAGCTGATGGACGATGCCGGCTTCGGCCAGCCGCTCCGCATACAGGGCGCGCGGCAGGCGCTGGCGATTGACGCGCAGCCACATCGGCGGCGGCTCGGCGCTGGCGGCGAAGATCGCATCGGCCTCATCGGGCCAGGCGCGGCGGATGCGATCGGCCAGCCATTCGGGCCAGGCCGCGTCGATGCGTCCGGCCGGCAGCGGCTCGCGCAGGGCGCGGCGCAGCAAGGCGTTGACCAGGCCCGCCTGATGCGCGCGACCGGACAGGCGCGCGGCTTCGACCGTGGCATCGACCGCCGCATGTGGCGGCAGTTTCATCGCATCGATCTGGGCGAGGCCGATGTAGATCAGGCTGCGCAGCAGGCCGTCGCGCCCGCCGGGCGGACGCGACATCCACTGGCTCAAGGTATCGCCATAGCGGCCGTGTTCGCGCAACGCCGCCATCACGGCGGCTTCGACCAGCGCGCGATCACGTGGATCAGGAAGCTTGGGGAGGGCGACGGACAGTTCCGCCTTGAGCGAACGCCCGCGATGCAACACCGCATCCAGTACGTTGGCGGCGACGACGCGGGTGTGGGCGCCGCTCATCGGCTCAGCGGGTGCGGCGCGCGTTGAGGTAGTCGGCGGCGGTGATCGCCTTGCCGCCTTCGCGTTGCAGCACGCGGATGCGGAGCAGGCCGCTGCCGGTCGCGACATCCAGCCCTTCGCGCCCCGCGCCGACGATGCTGCCCGGCGTCGCGCCTTCCCCGCCCGGCACCGCGATGGCGCCATGGATGCGTACGCGCTCGCCATCGAGCATCGCCTCGGCGATGGGCCAGGGGTTGAACGCGCGCACCTTGTTGGCGAGCGCCTCGGCCGGCATCGCCCAATCCAGCCGCGCTTCGGATTTCTCCACCTTGTGCGCGTAGGTCGCGCCGGTCTCGTCCTGCGCCTGCGCGCCCGGCAACAGGCCGATGCGCAGCAATCCCAGGCCATCGCCCAGCAGCTGCGCCCCCATGCCGGAGAGACGTTCGGTGAGCTCGCCGCCGGTTTCCAGCGGGCCGATGGGCGTCGCCTGGCGCAGGTAAACAGGGCCGGTATCGAGGCCTTTTTGCATGCGCATCAGGCACACGCCGGTTTCGGTATCGCCCGCCTCGATGGCGCGCTGCACGGGGGCGGCGCCGCGCCAGCGCGGCAGCAGCGATGCATGCACGTTCCAGCAGCCATGGACTGGGATGTCGAGGATCGACTGCGGCAGGATCAGGCCATATGCCACCACGATCATCACGTCGGGCTTGAGCGCGCGCAGGGCCTTGCGTGCTTCGAGCGTGCGCAGCGACTCGGGCTGGCGCACTTGGATGCCGGCTTCAAGCGCCGCCTGCTTGACCATCGACGGCTGCAATCCACGCCCGCGACCGGCAGGGCGGTCGGGCTGGGTATAGACGGCGACGACATCGCCCTTGCCCATCGCGGCATGCAGCGACGGCACCGCGAAACCGGGGGTGCCGGCGAAGACGATCCTCATCGGCGCGGCCTCAGGCGGCTTTGCGCTGCTTGGCGAGCTTCTTCTTCACCATCTCGCGCTTGAGCGGCGAGAGGTAATCGACGAAGAGCTTGCCATCGAGATGATCCATCTCATGCTGGATGCACACCGCGAGCAGGCCATCGGCCTCCATCTCGAACGGCTGGCCGTCGCGGCCGTGGGCGCGGACGGTGATGACGTCGGCGCGGGTCACGTCGGCAAAGATGCCGGGCACCGACAGGCAGCCTTCCTGATAGACCTGCTCGCCCTGGCGGGCCAGGATCTCGGGGTTGATGAATACGAGCGGCTGATCGTGCTCCTCGCTCACATCGATCACCATGAAACGCTGGTGCACGTCCACTTGGCTGGCCGCCAGGCCAATGCCGGGGGCCTCGTACATGGTCTCGAACATGTCGTCGAGGACCTGCTGGAAGGGGCTTGCGCCGATCCCGGCGACATCGACCGGCGCCGCCTTGGTGCGCAGGCGGGGGTCGGGGAATTCGAGGATGGGGAGCAGGGCCATGGCAGAAAATCCGAAGCTGGCCGTGCAGGCACGGCCAAACAAGTCACAGGGTTAGGCGCGAATTCTACCGCGATACTTGTGAATCGGGCCCGGATATGGTCTAAATGCCTTGTTAACGGGGAAATCCGTGGGGAAATGATGATGGCCGTCAAAATCAAGCGCATCCGGCACTGGATGTGGACTCCCTTGCTTGCCGCCGGATTGGTGGCCGCCACCGGGTTGGCCATCGCGCAGGAATTCCGCGATGGGCATCCCAATACCTATGTGGTGCAAAAGGGCGACACCCTCTGGGACATCGCCGCCCGGTTCCTGAAGAAGCCGTGGCTGTGGCCGGAGATCTGGCAGGCCAATCCGCAGGTCAAGAACCCGCACCTGATCTATCCGGGCGACGTGCTGAGCCTGGCCTACATCAACCGCGGCCCGATGACCGGCGCCCCGATCCCGGGCGTGCCGCTGGCCCAGGTCGAGCCGTTCCTGAAGGACATGCGCATCTTCGACAGCATCGACGACCTGCCCTATGTGGTGGGGCTGGAAGAAGACCGCATGCGCGCCATCCGCGGCCAGGCGGCCTACATCCGCGGCCTGGGCGCCAGCGCGCAGCCCGGCCAGCGCTTCGCCGTGCTGCGCCCGACCCTGCGCTACACCCAGTTCGACCGCAAGGCCTGCTGCGACATGATGCACGCGGACAAGCTGGACTACCGCGGCCGCCGCACGGTGGACTTCGCCTATTACTGGACCACCGCCATCCTGCCCGACAACGGCAAGGAGTTGCTGGGCTTTGAGATGCGCAAGGTCAATGCCGGCGTGATCACCCGCGGCGAGGTGGGCGGCATCGAGGCGGCCACCCTGTTGCTGGACGATCCCAGCTACGAGGTGCGCGTGGGTGACCGCGTGGTCCCGGTCGAGGGCATCCCCTACGACCTCGCCTTCGTCCCGCATGCGCCCAAGCAGCAGTTCCCGTACCAGAAGGCGCAGGTGCTGGCCGTGGCCGACCGCGACCATATCGGCGGCCCGCGCGACGTGGTGGCGCTGTCGGTCGGCGCCCGCGACGGCATCGACAACGGCACGGTGTTCTCCATCTGGCGCGTCGGCAGCAATGCGGTGGATCGCGTCAAGATCCCCAACCGCGACGCCGAGTTGGTCGGCGCCTCGGAAAAGGTGCGCCTGCCGGACGAATTCGCCGGCCACGTGATGGTGTTCCGCACCTTCGACAAGGTCAGCTACGGCCTGGTGATGGACAGCATCCGCCCGACCAAGGTGGGCTACGAGCTCAAGCACCCCGACGCGACCTATTGATAGGGGTTTCCTGACGTCATCCCGCGACGGCGCCCTAGGGCGCCGTTCGCTTATGGGCGCGATGCTGGCCGCATGCCGATGTCGCCCCGCCACGCCCTGTTGCGCCTGTGCCTGGCCGGTGGCCGGCTGGGCCCGCGCCGCCGCCTGCTGCAGGCGCATGGCCACGATGCGCCCGCTGCGCTCGCGGCCGCCCCCCGCCACTGGCGCGAGGCCGGGCTGACGCCTGCGCAAACCGAGCGCCTGCAAGGCCGCGATGCCGGGACGCTGGCGCTCGAAGCCCGCACGCTGGCCTGGCTGGACGCGCCGGGCCACCACCTCATTGGCTGGGGCGATGCCGACTATCCGCCGCAACTACACGACATCGCCAGCCCGCCACTGGCCCTGTATATCGATGGGGATCCGGCGATGCTGTGGCGGCCGCAGATCGCCATCGTGGGCAGCCGCAACGCCACCCACGGCGGACAGGACAACGCCCGGAGCTTTGCCAAGGCGCTGGCCGAAGCGGGCCTCGCCATCACCAGCGGCCTTGCCGCCGGCATCGATGCCGCTGCGCACCAGGGCGCCCTGGCGGCTGCATGGGGCGTCACCCTCGCGGTGGTCGGCACCGGCCCCGATCGCCCCTATCCCAGCACCCATGCGGACCTGCGCGACCGCATCAGCCTGCGCGGGGCGGTGGTCAGTGAGCACCCGCCCGGCACCGCGCCGCTGCGGCGGCATTTCCCCGCCCGTAACCGGCTGGTCGCCGGCCTGTCGCTAGCGACGCTGGTGGTCGAGGCGGCCGAGCGCTCCGGCGCGCTCATCAGCGCCCGCATGGCGGCGGAGGCCGGCCGCGAGGTCTTCGCCCTGCCCGGCTCCATCCACAACCCGCTCGCCCGCGGCTGCCACCAGCTGCTGCGCGATGGCGCCCAGCTCGCCCAGTCCCCGGACGACCTGCTCCAGGCGCTGGCCCCGCAGCTGGAGGGCGCGGTCGCGGCCTTGCGGCAGCGCCTGGCCATCCCCATTTCAGAGGCCATCGCGGACGTGGACGAGACATCGGGCGACCCCCACACATTGTGGGAAGCCCTGGGCCATGACCCAACCCCTATGGATGCACTGGTCATCCGGACGGGATTGACGGTGGCCCAACTCTCGCCCATGCTGCTGGCGTTGGAACTACAAGGCCGCTTGTCGGTCGAACATGGTCGCTACGCTCGCAAGTCCGCTTGACCCCGGTCTCCTCCATCCGCATCGCGCCGTCGGCGCAGGGCGAGGGAAATGAAAGAAAGCATCCTGGACGTGCTGCTGTACCTGTTCGAGCATTACTTCACCAACGAGGATGTCGCGCCCGACGTCCGTGACCGCGATTCGCTGCAGAAAGACCTGTTGCAGGCGGGCTTCAGCCCGGCCGAGGTCACCCGCGCCTTCGAATGGCTGGAAGCCCTAGACAACGGCCGCCCCGGTGACCGCCCGGCGCGCGTGGGCGGCCCGACCCGCGTCTTCCACGGGCCGGAGCTCGACAAGCTCGACATCGAGGCGCGCGGCTTCCTGCTCTACCTGGAGCGCCACGGCATCCTCGACGCCGACCAGCGCGAGCTGGTGCTGGACCGCGCGATGGCGCTGGACCAGGACGACATCGACCTCGACGATCTCAAATGGGTGGTGCTGATGGTGCTGTTCAACCAGCCCGGCGCCGAGGCCGCCTACGCGTGGATGGAAACCCAGATCTTCAGCGACGAGCCCGAGCCGCTGCACTGAGCTGCGCCCATTGCCGGTCTGGGTGGCTTACCATCCCCGCATGAACGAATCCGAACACGACAACGTCTGGTTCTACGTCGATGCCGCGCGCCAGCAGCAAGGCCCGGTCTCCGGCGAAGACCTGCAGGCCCGCTACGCGCAGGGCCAGCTGCGCGCCGACACCCTGGTCTGGCAGGCCGGCATGGCCGAATGGCAGCCGCTGCGCCAGGCGATCGCCCTGCCGCCGCCGGCCGTGCCCAATCTCGATGATCCGCTGCCCTCCAGCGCCTCGATCATGCCTCCCGACGCGCCGATCAACCGGACCGACATCGTCTATGCCGGCTTTTGGCGCCGCGTGGCGGCCTACGAGCTGGATTCCTTCATCCTCAGCATCGCCTCCTACATCGTCGTCCTGCCGATAGCGATGGTGATGGGCATGGGCGCCCAGCACGCCATGCTGCAGCCCTCTGCCGATCCGAGCGAGGCGTTCTCGTCGATGTGGCCGATGCTGGCGGTGATGTACCTGCTGATCTTCGCGATGCAGGCGGTGTATTTCGCCTGGATGCATTCGCGTCCGGCCCAGGCCACCCTCGGCAAGATGGCCGTCGGCATCAAGGTCGCGCGCTCGGACGGCAGCCGGATCAGCTTTGGCCGCGGCATTCTGCGCTGGCTGGCGCTGTTCGTCTCGGCGCTGCCGCTGGGCCTGGGCTTCCTGATGGCGGCCTTCACCGAACGCAAGCAGGCCCTGCACGACATCCTCTGCGACACCATCGTGGTGGACCGCTGGGCCTATACGGACAAGCCGGAACTGCAGACGCGCGGGCTGGATGGGGTCACCATCGCGGTGCTCGCCATCCTCGGTGCGATGCTCCTGCTGGGCATCGGCGCGCTGGTGCTGATCGTGGCCGCGCTGGGGTCCGGTCAGTGGCATTGAGCCGGGGCCCGGCTTGACAGCACGGTCACTGCCGTGATTCCACTATAAATAGAAGCACGACGCCCGGGCCTTCCCGGGCGTTAGTGTCTGCACCCCACCCCGATGCGGCAGCGCCGCAGGGAAGCCCCCATGTCCAAGCACCTGCTCATCGTCGAATCTCCCGCCAAGGCCAAGACGATCAACAAATACCTAGGCAAGGACTTCCACGTCCTCGCCAGCTACGGTCACGTCCGCGACCTAGTGCCGAAGGAGGGGGCGGTCGATCCCTCCGACGACTTCCGCATGCGCTACGACCTGATCGAGAAGAACGAGAAGCACGTCGCCGCCATCGCCAAGGCCGCCAAGGTGGCCGAGGACATCTACCTCGCGACCGACCCGGACCGCGAGGGCGAGGCGATCAGCTGGCACATCGCGGAAATCCTGCGGGAGAAGAAGCTGCTCAAGGACAAGCCGCTGCACCGCGTGGTGTTCACCGAGATCACGCCGCGCGCGATCAAGGAGGCGATCGCCGAGCCACGCAGCATCTCCATCGACATGGTCGATGCCCAGCAGGCGCGCCGGGCGCTGGATTACCTCGTCGGCTTCAACCTCTCGCCGGTGCTGTGGCGCAAGGTGCAGCGCGGGCTGTCGGCCGGCCGCGTGCAGTCGCCGGCGCTGCGCATGATCGTCGAGCGCGAGGAAGAGATCGAGGCGTTCAAGGCCCGCGAGTACTGGACGATTGAAGCCGAGTGCGCGCATCCCTCGCAGCCCTTCACCGCAAAGCTCGTGAAGTTCGACGGCAAGAAGTTCGAGCAGTTCACCATCACCGACGGCGAAACGGCCGAGGACGCGCGCAAGCGCATCACCGCAGCCGCCCATGGCCGCCTGCATGTCACCGATGTCGCCAGCAAGGAGCGCAAGCGCCGGCCCTCGCCGCCGTTCACCACCTCCACCCTGCAGCAGGAGGCCGCGCGCAAGCTCGGCTTCACGACCCGGCGCACCATGCAGGTCGCACAGAAGCTCTACGAGGGCGTGGCGATCGGCGAGGAAGGCACCGTCGGCCTCATCAGCTACATGCGTACGGACTCCGTGAATCTCTCTCAGGACGCGCTCGGCGAGATCCGCGACGTCATCGCCCGTGACTTCGGCACCGGCTCGTTGCCGGACAAGCCCAACGTCTATCAGACCAAGTCCAAGAACGCGCAGGAAGCGCATGAGGCGATCCGCCCCACTTCCGCGCTGCGCACGCCCTCGCAGGTAGCGCGCTACCTGACCGACGAGGAGCGCAAGCTCTATGACCTCGTATGGAAGCGCGCCGTGGCCAGCCAGATGATCCCGGCGACCTTGAACACCGTGTCGGTGGAACTGGCCGCCGGCACCGAGCACGCCTTCCGTGCCAGCGGCACCACGGTCGTCGTGCCCGGCTTCCTGGCCGTGTACGAGGAAGGCAAGGACAGCAAGTCCGCCGAGGAAGAAGACGAGGGCCGCAAGCTGCCCGCGATGAAGCCCGGCGACCAGGTGCCGCTCGATCGCGTGCTGGCCAACCAGCACTTCACCCAGCCGCCGCCGCGCTACACCGAGGCCTCGCTGGTGAAGGCGCTGGAGGAATTCGGCATCGGCCGTCCTTCGACCTATGCCTCGATCATCCAGACGCTGCTGTTCCGCAAGTACGCTGAGCTCGAGGGCCGCGCGTTCAAGCCGACCGATGTCGGCCGTGCGGTGTCCAAGTTCCTCTCCTCGCACTTCACCCAGTACGTGGATTACGACTTCACCGCCAAGATGGAGGATGAACTCGACGCCATCAGCCGCGGCGAGGAAGAGTGGATCCCGCTGATGCGCAAGTTCTGGGGGCCGTTCAAGGAGCTGGTGGACGACAAGACCGAGAGCGTGGACCGCACCGATGCCGGCAGCGCTCGTGTGCTGGGCGTGGACCCGGTCAGCGGCAAGGAAGTAAGCGCGCGCATCGGCCGCTTCGGGCCGATGGTGCAGATCGGCACGGTGGAGGACGAGGAGAAGCCGAAGTTCGCCTCCCTGCAGCCGGGCCAGAGCATCTATTCCATCACGCTGGAGCAGGCGCTCAAGCTGTTCGACATGCCGCGCAAGCTCGGCGAGTCCAACGGCGAGGAAGTGAGCGTGGGCGTCGGTCGCTTTGGCCCGTTCGCCAAGCGCGGCTCGACCTATGCCTCGCTCAAGAAGGAAGACGATCCCTACACCATCGATTTCGATCGCGCCCTCGCCCTGATCGAGGAGAAGGAGGAGATCGCCCGCAACCGCATCATCCAGCAATGGGAAGGCAGCGACGTGCAGGTGCTCAACGGGCGCTTTGGCCCGTACATCTCCGATGGCGCGATGAACGGCAAGATCCCGAAGGAGCGCGATCCCAAATCGCTGACGCTGGAAGAAGCCACGCAACTGCTGGCCGACACCGGCAAGCCGGTGCGCAAGGGCTGGGGCCGCAAGGCTGCCACGAAGACCGTGGCCAAGAAGGCGCCTGCCAAGAAGGCTGCGAAGAAAGCCCCGGCGAAGAAGGCCGCCAAGAAGACCGCGACCAAGAAAGTGGCGAAGAAAACCACCGCCAAGAAAGCGGTGAAGAAAGTGGCCGCGAAGAAGGCCGCCGCGCCTGCCGGCGACGACGCACCCTTCTGATCGGCTTAACGCGGCGCAGGGCATGATGGGTCATGGCTCGGGCATGAAGGTCATGCCCGCCACCCCATCGACCTTAGGAACCCTGCGATGAATACCCTCGACAAAGTCCTCTATACCGCCCGCGTCCACACCACCGGCGGCGGCCGCGACGGCGGCGTGTCCAAGAGCGATGACGGCCACCTGGACGTCACCCACACCCCGCCGGGCAAGGGCAACGGCACCAATCCCGAGCAGCTGTTCGCCGCCGGCTATTCGGCCTGCTTCATTGGCGCGATGCGCGCGGTGGCCGCCAAGCAGGGCCTCCGGCTGCCGGAGGATTTGTCCATC
>Ga0056909_1002079_pt1 | contig 10617 bp, 7 predicted proteins | sample EBPBio102011_DNA_FD_62115 | JGI IMG/M metagenome (GOLD analysis project Ga0056909, IMG submission 62115) | Wastewater treatment Type I Accumulibacter community from EBPR Bioreactor in Madison, WI, USA - Reactor 1_1/10/2011_ DNA | ecosystem: Engineered > Bioreactor > EBPR > Anaerobic-Aerobic >...
GACCCGCGCCGCAGTCGATCTCCGCGAAGACCTCCAGCCGGGTGCCATGTTTCACCGCCGCCGCCGAAAGGTCGGCCACGTTGGCGACGTCGTCCGCGCAGACGATGGTCCGCGCGCCAAGTTTCGGCAGCCGCGCCAGCCGGTCGATCTTGGCCGGGTCGCGCACCTGGTTGGAGACCAGCAGATCCTTGATGCCGCCCCTGGCAAAGACCTCGGCCTCCGACACCTTCTGGCAGCAGACGCCAACCGCCCCGCCCAGCCGCGCCTGCAGCTTCGCCACGTCCACCGACTTGTGCATCTTGCCATGCACCCGGTGCCGCATCCCGTGCGCCTTGGCGTATTCGCCCATCTTGACGATGTTGCGCTCCAGCGCGTCGAGGTCCAGCACAAGGCAGGGCGTCTGGATGTCGGCCTCGGCCATCCCCGGCAGGGCGGGAATGTCGTAGCCCACTTCGAACCCTTCGAAATTCGTCTGCTTGTTCATGGCCTTACCCTTTCATCCAGGGGAGTTTGTCCAGATCGACGTTGCCGCCGGTGATGATGATGCCGACCCGCTTGCCCGCAAAGGCGGCGCGGTTCTTCAGGACCACCGCCAGCGGCACGGCGCTGGAGGGTTCCATGACGATCCGCAGGTGCTTCCAGGTCAGCTTCATCGCCTCGACGATCTCGTCCTCCGAGGCGGTGTAGATCTCGCTGACATGCGTCGACACGAAATGCCAGGTCAGGTCCTTCAGCGGCACCAGAAGCCCGTCGGCGATGGTCTTCGGCGCGTCGTCGGCGATGATGTGCCCGGCCTTGAAGCTGCGATAGGCGTCATCGGCCTGCTCCGGCTCGGCCGCGATGACCTTGGTCTCGGGGGCGAGCGTGGAAAGCGTCAGGCAGATGCCGGAAATCATGCCGCCGCCGCCGATGGGGGCCACGACCATGTCCAGACCGTCGGTCTGCTCCATGAACTCGCGCGAGCAGGTGCCCTGCCCGGCGATCACGCGCGGGTCGTTGTAGGGGTGGACGAAATCGCCGCCCGTCGCCGCCTGCACTTGCGCGAAGGTCGCCTCGCGGCTGGAGGTCGAGGGTTCGCATTCCGTGATCACCCCGCCATAACGGCGGACGGTGTCCTTCTTCGCCTGCGGCGCGGTGCGCGGCATGACCACGTTGCAGGGGATGCCCCGCAGCATGGCGGCATAGGAGAGGCAGGAGGCATGGTTGCCGCTGGAATGGGTGGCAACACCTTTCCTCGCCTGATCCTCGGTCAGCCCGAAGACAGCGTTTGTGGCACCGCGCACCTTGAAGGCGCCCGGTTCCTGGAAGTTCTCGCATTTGAAGAACAGCTGCGCGCCGGAAAGATCGTTCAGGTAGTCTGAGATGCGGACCGGCGTGCGGCGGATATGCGGGGCGATGCGGGCATGGGCGGCCAGCATGTCGTCATAGGTGGGGATCATCAATCCGTTCATGTCCTTCATGTCCTGCCCTCCCAGCCGGGGCCAAATTTCTTGAGCAAGAAATTTGTCAAAATCCTTACTCAAGGATTTTGCACAACCTCACTCCGCCGCCAGAGCCATCGCCGGGACCGTCCCGCGATAATACTCCTGCGCCGCCGCCACGCCCGAGCCGAGTTTGACCTTCCAGCCGAGATCGGCCATGCACATCTCGGCCACGGCAAGGCCCGAGAGCACCATCGCCTCGGTCAGCATTCCCAGATGGCCGATGCGGAAGACCTTGCCCGCGACCTCGCCCAGTCCCACGCCGAAGGCCATGCCGTATTTGCTTGCGGCCAGTTGCACCAGCGCGGTGCCGTCGCAACCTTCGGGCACGCGAACCGCCGTCACCGTGTCGGAACAGAGGTCGGCCGAGGCCGCATAGGGCGCCATGCCCCAGGCGAAGACCGCGCGGCGGACGCCTTCAGCCAGCCGGTGATGGCGGGCGTAGACGTTCTCCAGCCCCTCGCTTTCCAGCAGGTCGATGGAATGCGCCAGGCCTGCAATCAGGCCGACCGCCGGGGTATAGGGATAGCCGCCACGCGCGTAGGCGGCCAGCATGTCCTTGAAATCGAAGAAGGTCCGCGGCAGGCGCGCGGTTTCCATCGCCGCGATGGCCCTGGGCGACACGCCAAGGATCGCCAGCCCCGCAGGCAGCATGAAGCCCTTCTGGCTGCCCGCCACGGCAATATCCACCCCCCAACCCGCGAAGTCGAACGGCATGGATGCGATCGAGGACACGCCGTCGACGAACAGCATCGCCGGATGCCCCGCCGCATCCATCGCCCTCCGGATACCCGCGATGTCGGATTTCACGCCCGTGGCCGTCTCGTTGTGCGTGGCGAGCACCGCCTTGATCTGATGGCTTCTGTCCGCCTTCAGCGCTTTTTCGATGGCTGCCAAAGGCGCACCCTGTCCCCAGGGAGTCTCGATGATCTCGACATCCAGTTTGTGGCGCTGGCACAGGTCGATCCAGCGGTGGCTGAACATGCCGAACCGCGCCGCCAGCACCGTGTCGCCGGGCGAGAGGGTGTTGGTGATCGCCGCCTCCCAGCCGCCGGTCCCGGTCGAGGGGATCACGATGATCTCGCCACCGGAACTGCCGGCTTCCATCTTCAGCACCCGCCGCACGCCCTCGACCGCCGGCTTGAACAGCCGCGCAAAGGCGGGCGAGCGGTGGTCCAGCGTCGGCATGTCGCAGGCCTTGCGGACCGAGTCCGGCATGTTGGTCGGGCCCGGGATGAAAACGGGGTTCTGCATGGACATCGGGCAACTCCCTGAAAGACTGCCCGGAAAAGCTACGCCCTGCGACCAATGCGCGCAATTTTTTCGAAAAGATTTTTCATTTCTATGCGATCATGCTAAACTCCTGTCCAGTCAATAACTTGCGCTTTTTCACGTCCCTGAAGGCAAACGACATGGCACAGAAACCCCGCGGCCGTCCGAAGGCATTCCACGACAAGACCGACCAGAACACCGTCCAGGCGCTGGACCGGGGGCTCGACATCCTGTCCCATGTCGCGCTGAACCCCGGGCGCACCCTGTCGGAAATCGCCGAGGACACCGGCGAGGCCATCGCAACCGTCTTCCGCGCGCTTGTCACCCTGCAAGGCCACGGCATGGTCGAGGCCGACGAGCCCGGCCAGTTCTGGCACATCGGCCCGGGCGCCTTCCGGGTCGGCTCGGCCTTCCTGCGCCGGACCAAGGTGGTCGAACGCGCCCGGCAGCCGATGGACCAGCTCATGCGCGAGACAGGCGAGACCGCGAACCTCGGGATCGAGGTCAAGGACGAGGTGTTCTTCGTGGCCCAGGTCGAGACCTACGAGGCGATCCGCGCCTTCTTCCCGCCTGGCACCCGCGCGCCGATGCATTCCTCCGGCATCGGCAAGGCGCTGCTCGCCTGGTATCCCGAGGAAAAGACCCGCGGCATCATCGCCCGGCGCGGGCTGGAGAAGTTCACCTCGCTGACCCTCACCAGCGACAGCGCCCTTCTCCGCGACCTGTCGCGCACCCGCGACCGCGGCTTTTCCATCGACGACCAGGAACGCGCCGATGGGATGCGCTGCGTCGCCGCCCCGATCTTCAACGCGCATGGCGAGCCGGTCGCGGGCCTCTCCGTCTCGGGGCCTGCCTTCCGCATGGGGCTGTCGGATGCGACCCGCATCGGCGCGCTGGTTCGGGCGGCTGCGGATCAGGTGACCGAGGCGACCGGGGGCAGCCAGCCCGAATGACGGTTTCGACATGGGCCGGTCGGTCGGGGGCCAGACGGCGCCAACCGACCGGCTAGAGATCGGGCAAACCAGCGGGGACCGTCATGCCGAAGCCCAACCTCCTGATCTTCATGGTCGACCAGCTGAACGGGACCCTCTTCCCCGACGGCCCGGCCGATTTCCTGCATGCCCCGAACCTGAAGCGCCTCGCCGCCCGGTCCACACGCTTTGCCAACTGCTACACGGCGTCCCCGCTCTGCGCCCCGGCGCGGGCCAGCTTCATGTCGGGGCAGCTCCCCTCGCGCACCCGCGTCTATGACAACGCCGCCGAATTCGCCTCGGATATCCCGACCTACGCCCATCACCTGCGGCGGGCGGGCTATCAGACGGCCCTCAGCGGCAAGATGCATTTCGTCGGCCCCGACCAGCTCCACGGGTTCGAACAGCGCCTGACCACCGACATCTATCCCGCCGATTTCGGCTGGACCCCGGACTACCGCAAGCCGGGTGAACGCATCGACTGGTGGTACCACAACCTCGGCTCCGTCACCGGCGCGGGCGTGGCCGAGATCACCAACCAGTACGAATACGACGACGACGTGGCCTTCCAGGCGGTGCAGAAGCTTTACGACCTGTCGCGCGGGCAGGACCCGCGCCCCTGGTGCCTGACGGTCAGCTTCACCCACCCGCACGACCCTTTCGTCGCCCGCCGCAAATACTGGGACCTCTACGAAGGTGCCCCCGAATGCGAACCTCCCGAAGGTCTCGCCTATGAGGACATGGACCCCCACTCCAAACGCCTGATGGATGCCTGCGACTGGCGCGGGATGGAGATCACCCCCGACCACATCCGCCGCGCGAAACAGGCCTATTTCGCCAATATCTCCTATATCGACGACAAGATCGGCGAAATCCTCGCGGTGCTGGAAGCGACGCGGCAGGAGGCGCAGATCGTCTTCCTCTCCGACCACGGCGAGATGCTGGGCGAACATGGCCTGTGGTTCAAGATGACCTTCTTCGAGGGCGCCTCCCGCGTCCCCCTGATGATCGCCGCCCCCGACATGCCGGCGGGCCGCGTCGACACGCCGGTCTCCTCGATCGACCTCACCCCCACGCTTGCCGCGCTGGCGGGCATCTCGATGGAAGAGGTCGCCCCCTGGACCGAGGGCGTAAACCTGATCCCGGTGGCAAACGGCGCCCCCCGCCCGCCCGTGGCGATGGAATACGCCGCCGAGGGCACGATCACCCCGATGGTTTCCTTGCGCGAAGGGGCGTGGAAATACATCCGCTGCCCGGCGGACCCGGAGATGCTTTTCGATGTCGCGAACGATCCGGGCGAGCGCGAGAACCTGGCCCAGGATCCCCGCGTCGCCGAAATCCTTACGCATTTCCGCGCGCTTGCCGACGCCCGCTGGGACCTTCCCGCCTATGACGCGGCGGTCCGCGAAAGCCAGGCCCGCCGCTGGGTGGTCTACGAGGCGCTGCGCAACGGCGCCTATTTCCCCTGGGACCACCAGCCCCTGCGCGCCGCAAGCGAACGCTACATGCGCAACCACATGGACCTGAACGTCCTGGAAGAAAACAAGCGGTTCCCGCGGGGGGAATAGCGGCAGGGCATCCACCCCGACCCGCTTCCCGACCACCTTTCATCTTTGCCCAAATATCCCCGCCGGAGGCTCCGACGTTCCGACCATCGCGCGGCCCGGCAACCTTCCGCGGCAGCGCCGTCCAAGGGGATCCGCATCGGCGGGGAAACGCGCCACTGGCGCCTTTCCTTGCCCGTCTTGTACCCCGGCGACGGCTCCCCCGTTCACCGTGCGTCGTCCAGCACCCGTTCGGCGCCCTTCCAGCCCATCAGCATCGCGGGCGCATTGGTGTTCCCGGCGATGAGGTTGGGGAATGCACTGGCGTCGATCACCCGCAGCGCATCCACCCCATGCACCCGCAGCCCCGCATCCACCACGGAAGCTGACGCATCCGGCCCCATCCGGCAGGTGCAGCTTGGATGATAGACCGTCCCCGACCGGGCGCGGAAATCGGTGATCAGCGCCTCGTCCGTCACCACCTCGGGCCCCGGCCGCAGCTCCTCCCTGATCAGCCGCGCCATAGCTGGTTGCGCGGCGATCCGGCGCAGGTATTTCACCGCCGCCAGCATCTCCTCCACGTCGTTCTCTGTGGAAAACGCATTGGCCGTGATAACCGGATGATCCTCGGCCCGCGCGGTGCGCAGCCGGATATGCCCCCGGCTGGTCGGGCGGCAGTTCGACAGCCCGATCGACATGCCCGACCAGGGATCCGGCGTCAGCACGGGGCGTTCCCCCTCGCGCGGGATCAGCGTCGAGAAGGCCTGGAAATACAGCTGCATGTTCGGCCGGTCGAGGTCGGCCCGTGTGCGAAAGAACCCGCCGCCGTGGTTGATCGACTTCGACAGCGGCCCACCTCCGCCCAGGAAATACTGCAACCCCGCCCGCAACTTGCCCCACCAGGGCCGAAGCTCGTCATTGTAGGTCGGCACGTTCATCGACCAGGTGTAGTTGATCCCCTGATGGTCGCTGAGATGGTCGCCGACATTCGCATTGGCCTGCACCACGGGAATGCCCAGCGACTGCAACAGGCCCCCCGGCCCGATCCCGCTGAGCTGCAAAAGCTGCGGCGAATTGATCGCCCCCCCGGCCAGGATCACCTCTGCCTTCGCCCGCAACCCCTGGCTTTCGCCGCCCCGGCGATATTCCACGCCCACCGCCCGGCCGCCCTCGATCACAACCCGGCTGACCAGCGCGCCCGTCACCACCCGCAGGTTCGCCCGCCGCATCGCCGGGCGCAGGAAGGCCCGCGCCGCCGAATTCCGCCGCGCCCCCTTTATCGTCATCTGGTAGACCCCGGCGCCGTCCTGCACCGCCCCGTTGAAATCCGGGTTCTCCGCCAGCCCCGCTTCGCCGCAGGCCGCGACATAGCTTTGCACCAGCGGATGCAGGCCCGAGCGGTTCGCGGAAATGAACAGGGGCCCGCCGGACCCGCGCCAGTCATCGCCACCCGCCTCGTTGTCCTCCATCGCCTTGTAGGCGCTCAGGCAGTCCTCCCAGCCCCAGCCGGGGTTCTCGCGCCCCCAGTCGTCATAGTCGGCCCGATGTCCCCGGATCCAGACCATCGCATTGATGCTGGACGACCCGCCCAGAAGCTTCCCTCGCGGCCAATGGTCCCGCGCGCCCGCCAGCCCCGGATCGGGCTCGGTCTTGTAAAGCCAGTTGACCGCCGGGTCGTAGAAAAGCTTGCCGTAACCCAGCGGCAGCTGCACATAGAAGCGCCGGTCGGTCCCCCCCGCCTCCAGCAGCGTCACCTTGTGCCGGCCCGAAGCCGTCAGCCTTTCCGCCAGCACGCAACCCGCCGAACCCGCGCCCACGATGATGTAATCGGTCTCGTCCATGCAGCTCCCCCGAGATGCAGAGACCCTAGCGGGGTGTTCACACCCCTAATATCCGCTTTGCGACACCAGATGTCGTTCGATCTGCCACGATGCCTTTCACATTTGCCCAAGTATCCCCGCCGGAGGCACTCCCGAGCCGGTTGGCCGCAGGCCAGAGGCGAGACAAAAGGACTTCGCGCCGCAAGGCGCTCAATTTCATAGCCGCCCCGATCCGCGATGCACTCGGGTTCAGGTAGCGATCTCAAACGTCGGAGCATATTCCACGGGAAAATTGACCGACCGGGCGATGAAGCAGACCTCATGGATGCGGTGGTGGATCGCTTCCGCCGCCACAAGGTCCGTCCCCGGCTTCACCACGACATGCGGCCGCAAGGTCGCCTTGACGAACCGCCCCGCGCCGCCCCGCCCGACCTCTCCCACCCCCAACGGGCTGTCGGAATAGGATGTCACCGCGATCCCCGCATCACTGGCATAATGCAGATACCAAAGCATGTGACAGGCCGAGAGCGCCGACAGCAGCAAGTCCTCCGGGTTCATCTTGCCCGGATCGCCACCCAGCAGCGGATCGTTCGAGCAATGCACCACGGCCTTCCCCGGCACCGCGATGTCCCAGGTCCGTTCATAAGCCTTGTAATGCGCCGTCCCCTCGCCGCGGTTGCCGGTCCAGAGGATGCGAGTGGTGTAGTCGTGGGTGGGCATGGTGAGGCCTGATCAGCTCCGTCGTTCAGACTGTATCAGCTACTTAGCTGAAGGACACCTCAGACCTGGTGTTCTAGGAACACCTCGATCCGATCGGCGACGTCATCTCCACGCGTGAGATTCAGGAAATGTGGCCCTTCAACTTTCTCTGTCGCCCATCCATGCCGAGAAAAGTCATGCGTATTTGCTACTGGCACCAGCCTGTCCCGATCGGCCGCGATCAGCAGTCGTGGACACTGAATGACCGACAGCGACCCCGTGACGTTCACCCGGAGCACCTCTCGCAGTCGTCCGACCAATGTCGGTTTCGGCACGGTTGAAATGATCTTGGTCCAGATTTCGGGAAAATCCCGCGCACCCCACTTCCCGACCAGAAGCCGACGGGTCAGGCGGATCAGAAGACGGGACCGGAGCGGAAGCAGATAAAGACCTGCCGCCGCCAACGCAGGAATCCGCCGCGGCGACCGAGCAAAGCTGGCGACAAGTATCAGCGCTTTCAGACTTGCGGGCTGAGTCGCTGCCAGTCTTATGGCGAGAGGGCCGGAAAAGGACTCGGCGATGATCGCGAAATCGCCTGGACCCAGTCTCGAATCAAGCCAGCGAGCAAGGTCTTCGTACTGGAAAAGTTCGTCCGGATATCGAATATTCTCAACGTCGTGTGACAGGCTCAAGCTTGCACAAAGGGGTTCCGATAGCGCTCCAGTGCCGTCCAGACCGGGCAGGACAATCAGCCGCAATTCATGCCCGCCAGAGTACCGGCGCAGAAGACATCACTTGATCCCTCACTTCCCCTTCCACACCGGATCGCGCTTCTCGGCAAAGGCCCGCGCCCCCTCCAGCTGGTCCTCGCTGGAATAAAGCTTGTCCACCGTCGGCAAGAGGCGCTTCGACACCCGGTTCAGCGCATCCTGGAAGCGCATGTTCTCCGCCTCGCGCACCACTTCCTTGATCGCCGCATAGACCAGCGGCGGCCCGCTTTCCAGCAGGCGGGCCAATGCCCAGGTCTTGTCCATCAGGTCCTCGGGCGCGCAGATTTCCTTGATCAGGCCCCAGCGAAAGGCTTCCTCGGCGTCGAACCAGCGGCCGGTGAGGAGGAGGTCCATCGCGACGTGATAGGGAATGCGCTTCGGCAGCTTGATGCTGGCCGCATCGGCCACCGTGCCCGAGCGGATTTCCGGCAAAGCGAAGGTCGCGTTCGTGGAACACATGATGATGTCGCCCGACAGCGCCAGTTCCAGCCCGCCGCCGCAGCAGATGCCCTGCACGGCCATGATCACCGGCTTGTTCAGGTTCGGCAGTTCCTGCAAGCCCCCGAAGCCGCCGACGCCATAGTCGCCATCGACCGCATCGCCTTCGGCTGCGGCCTTCAGGTCCCAGCCGGGGCAGAAGAATTTCTCGCCTGCCGCCTTGACGATGCAGACGCGCAGGCTGTCGTCGTCGCGAAAGTCGCGGAAGACCTGCCCCATCACCCGGCTGGTCTTCAGGCTGATCGCATTGGCCTTGGGCGCGTCCAGCGTCACCTCAAGGATCGCCCCTTCGCGGCGGGTCTTCACCGGACCTTCGGTCCGCATTTCCATTGCCATCATGTCCTCCTGACCAGCGCATCCACCGCCACGGCGCCACTTTCGCGCACGAGGATGGGGTTGATTTCGATCTCCTCAAGGCTGGCGTCGGCCAGCATCAGCTCGCCCAGCCGGACCGCCATCGCCGCCACCGCGCCCATGTCGGCCTTGGGTCGCCCCCGGTAGCCGTCGAGCAGCGGCCAGAGCCGGAGGCCCTTCGCGGCCTCCAGCACCTCGGCCTCGGTCACCGGCAAGACCAGCGTCGCCGTGTCGGCCAGCACCTCTGCCGTCACCCCGCCCATGCCAAGGGTCAGCGTCACCCCGTAGACCGGATCGCGGCGCAGGCCAAGCAGCACCTCGGCGACCGTCCCCGTCACCATCTCCTCGGCCAGATAGCCGGTGGCGCCGGGCATCTCGGCCTGCCCCTCCAGCGAGGCGAGCCCCAGCCGGACCGCGCCCGCCTCGGTCTTGTGCGCAAAGCCCAGGCCCTTCAGCGCAAAGGGCGGCTGCAAACCTTCCAGGTCCAGATCGGCCAGACGGGCCGCTGTCCGCGACCGGGGCACCGCCACCCCCGCCCCGGCCAGAAGCGCCTTTCCCTCGGCCTCGCTCAGCATCCGCGTCTCGCGCGGGGGCAGCGCCGGGGCAGGCCGCCAGCCCGGAACGCCGCTGGCCGTCTGCGCCGCCCGGATCGCCGCCAGCGCCGTCTCCAGCCCCAGAAGCGCCGAGACCCCCTCGGCCATCATCGCCTGCACCCGACCCTCGCCGAAATTCTCGGCCATCGAGGCGACGGGCAGCGCGATCTTGCCGGTGGCCTTCTGCGCATCGACGATGGCGCGGAAGGCCGGATCATAGCCCGAAGGGTCGCAACGGTCGGCCCGCGGGCTGTCGATGATGTAGATGCCCGCGTCATAAGCCTCCAGCATGGCGGCGAAGACCTCGGTCGTCTTCGGTCCGTCGCCCCAGATGAAGGTGTGGTAATCCAGGGGATTGGAGATGGTGGGGATCTCGCCCAGCACGGCGAACAGCCGGTCGTGTGTGGCCTGCGGGACGGGCGGGAAGTCGATCCCGCAAGGCGCGGCAAGGTCGGCGACCAGCCCCGCCTCGCCGCCGGAACAGGACAGCGAGCAGATCCGCCTGCCGATCTGCGGCCCGTGGACGTGGAAGATCTTCAGCGTCTCGACCAGTTCCGAGGGCGTATCGACCTCTGCCACCCCGATCTGCCGCAGGAATGCGCTGGAGGCCGCCCC
>Ga0056909_1002082_pt1 | contig 10592 bp, 7 predicted proteins | sample EBPBio102011_DNA_FD_62115 | JGI IMG/M metagenome (GOLD analysis project Ga0056909, IMG submission 62115) | Wastewater treatment Type I Accumulibacter community from EBPR Bioreactor in Madison, WI, USA - Reactor 1_1/10/2011_ DNA | ecosystem: Engineered > Bioreactor > EBPR > Anaerobic-Aerobic >...
AGCGGCTTGTCCGACGCCACCCGCAGCCGCAGCCGGGGCGTGCCGAGGATTTCCACACGCTCTTCCAGCGGTGGGGTCATCCAGACCAGCGAGCCACCGTCATCCTCGCGCTGGTCCGTCGGCCAGTCGGCATCCTGCCCATAGCGTCCGATCTCGCCCGCCGCCGCGCCGACCCAGAGCGGAGAGCAGATGCGCGCCTCGCCCGGTTCGGGCCTGTCGTTCAACCCGCTTCCCGCGGGGCACAGCCGCCAGTCGTTGATGCGGGGACTGGGCCAGCTGTCTTCGCCGACCCAGCGCCCCGGACGCTCGGCATAGCAGGTCTGCGGCGGAACGCTGTCCTGCATCCAGACCCGCAGCGCCGGTTCGTCCATGATTCCGGTGTCCTGCCCCTTCATCCAATGGTCGCACCAGCGCAGCACCTCTTGCAGCCAGCCGATCGCGGGATCGACCGTCACATCCATCGGGAAGGAATGCGCCCAGGGGCCGACCAGCCCCCGGCAGCGTTCCGGCCCGAGGCCCGCCAGCAGCCGGGGCACCGCTTCGGAATAGTTGTCGGCCCAGCCTGACACCGCATAGACCGGCACCTTGATCGCGGTGAAATGCTCGCAGACCGAGCCCTGCCGCCAATAGTCGTCGCGGTGCTGGTGCTGCATCCAGATCAGCCCCCAGGGCCGGTTCGCCGCGATCCGGTTCAGCCAGAGGTCGCGCCAGGCCGCTCCGTGCAGCGCAGGATCGGGCGGCAGGTCCATTCCCGCGACCATTGTGCCCGACCAGTCTAGGTTGTCTTTCGACAGGCAGCCGCCGATGTAGTGGACGTCGGTCGCATACCGGTCGTCGGTGAAGCCCACCGCGATCACCGTTTTCAGCGCCGGGGGCTGTCGTGCCGCAATCTGCAAGCCGTTGAACCCGCCCCAGCTGATGCCGATCATCCCGACCTGCCCGTCGCACCAGTCCTGCGCCGCGATCCAGGCGATCAGGTCGCAGCCGTCCTCTTGCTCGATCTCGGAATATTCGTCGTGGAGAAGGCCTTCGCTTTCGCCGCAGCCCCTTATGTCGACCCGCAGACAGGCATAGCCGTGCCCCGCCAGATACATATGCATTCCCTGGTCGCGCCCGCGCGTGCCGTCATGCTTGCGATAGGGCAGGTATTCCAGGATCGCCGGGTGCCGCCCCTCGGCCGGGCGCCAGAGTTTCGCCGCCAGTCGGGTGCCGTCCGGCAGCGGGATCCAGAGGTTCTCGACCACCTCGACCCGATGCGGGAACTGGTCGCGGATCAGCACGCGCAGCACCCTTCTGGTCGAATGGTAGCCAAGCGGCAGGCTCTCACCATCAAATCCCCCGATTCGATCCGACTGTCCCTCTCAGCTTTACTATACTATCGTTCAATAGCGAGACCGAAAAATCTTCGATGCTTCCAGACGGCTGTCGGGGCGTGGATCAGGACGGCGGCAGCCACCCCGGCGGGGTCACTCCACCACCTGCATGCCCAGCCGGGTCAGCGTGCGGCGTTCCACCGCCAGCACGGCGTAGTAGAAGCCGACCGAGAGGCAGACCGAGACCGAGGCGACGGTCCAGATCATCCCGTAATCCAGATAGCCGCGCGACTGGTTCAGAAGATTGCCGAGCCCGGTGCCGGTCGCCAGCCATTCGGCGATCATCACCCCCAGAAGCGCACGGGGAACGGTCAGCCGGGTGGCGGCGAACAGATATGGCAGGGCGGCGGGGATCGAGACCATCCGCAGCTCTTTCCAGGCCGATGCGCCATAGGCGCGGGGCAGGTCCAGCACCGATTGCGGCACCCGCTGGATGCCCTGCACCAAAAGGACGAAGGCCGGGAAGAAGGTGACCGAGATGGTGATCCACAGTGTCACCGACAGCCCTCGCCCCAGCATCAGCACCAGCAGCGGCGTCAGCGCGACCAGCGGCATAGTCTGGGTCACCAGCGCAATCGGCATGAAGGCCCGGATGAAGCCGGGGATCATGCGGCTGCAGATCGCCAGCAGGAAGGCGAAGCCAAGGCCTGCCACCATGCCAAGTGCGGTGATCGGCAGGGTCTGCGCCAGGGCGGCCATCAGCTTGGCGCGTGCATTGGCCGAGGCATCGGCCAGGAACAGGTAATCCACCACGCCCCAGGGCGTCTTGGCGATCATCTCGGGCACGCCGGTCACCCGGATGAAGGCCCACCACAACACGAAGGGCAGGGCGGCCGCCCCGGCGGTCAGGGCGATCTTCAGCGCCAGCGGCGCATTGGCATCTCCATCGCCCGGCGGCAGCGCGGTGTTCAGGGTCACGGATCGGGTCGAGCCCAGAACCCGCGACGAGATCAGCGCGAAGACCGCATAGCTGAGGCCCGCGATCAGCGTCGCCATCAGGCCGATGCCCCAAAGCCGCGCCGGCTCTCCCCGCCCCAGCGAACCAAGCAGATAGGTGCCGAGGCCCCAGCGCCCGCCGCCGCCGAACTCGGCCAGGATGGCGCCAAGGACGGCGTTCGGTGCGGCGATGCGCAGGCCTCCGAGGATATCGGGAATGGCGCCGCGCAGGCGGACGAGCTTCATCACCAGCCAGTTGCCGCCGCCATAGGCCCGCACCACATCCGCCGACCGGGTGTCGTATTGCGACAGGCCGACAACGGTTGCCGTCATGGTGACGAAATAGACCCCAAGGGCCGCCAGCACCACCCGCGGGGCCGAGCCTTGCAAGGTCAGCACCAGGATCGGCGCGACGGCGATGGGTGGCAGCGCGAAGACGGCGATGTTCACCCCGCGCGCCAGCCGTTGCAGGCGCGGGAACAACACGAAAAGCACGCCCGCGCCCACGGCGGCGACGTTGCCGATCACGAAGCCCAGGACCGAGGCCCAGACGGTGGCCATGACATGGCCGGGATAGTCGGCGCGGTCGGCCCAGAAGCGGACCAGGATGGCGCTGACCGGAGGCAGCGCGCCGCCCGCGACCAGTTTCAGCTGGCCCACCGCCTCCCAGACCGCAAGCAGGATCAGCAGGTTGCGGAGAGCCGGGCTTTTCCAGAAAGGGTGCCTACTGGCCATGCAGCACCCGCGCGATCCGGTCGGTCAGGGCGTGGAACTCGGGCGAGGAGTAAAGCTCGTCGTTGCGGGGGCGGGGGAAGGGAATCTCGATCACTTCGACCACGCGGCCGGGATTGGCGTGCATCACCACGACGTAATCGGCCAGGAATACCGCCTCGTCGATGCCATGCGTGACCAGAAGCGCGGTGGATTTCGTCTCTTGCCAGATGCGTTGCAGTTCGACGTTCATCTGACGCCGCCGGATCTGGTCCAGCGCGCCGAAGGGTTCGTCCATGAACAGCACTTCGGGCGAGGTGATGAGCGAGCGCGCGATGGAGACCCGCTGCCGCATTCCGCCGGATAGCTGGCCGGGCAGCGCGGTCTCATAGCCCTTCAGGCCGACCAGTTCGATCAGCTTGGCGATCTCGTGGCCGTAGCGGGCGGGGTCGCGCCCCAGCACCTCCAGCGGCAGCGCGACGTTGCGCGCCACCGTCCGCCAGGGCAGCAGCGCCGCATCCTGGAAGGCGACGCCGGTAATCCCGCTGGCGGTGGCGGTCGCGGGGGCCTGCCCCGCGATCCGCACTTCACCAGCATCGTGATCCTCCAGCCCCAGCGCGATCCGCATCGCGGTGGACTTGCCGCAGCCCGAGGGACCGATCAGCGCGGTGAAGGAACCCGGAGGACAGTCCAGATTCATGTCCTTCAGCGCGACGACGTCGGACCCCCGGCCGCGGTAGGTCTTGCAGACGCCACGAAGCGAGATGCCAGGATCGCCGGACATCAGATCTCGGCAAGCAGGGTGGTGTCGAACATGTCGCGGGTGCCGGTGATGCCCACCGCCGCCAGCGCCTTGATGTTCTTCTCGATATCTTCCTCGGTCATCGCGAAGATGCCGTTCGGCGTGTCGATCAGCGGCTTCTGCGCTGTGTTGAAGAAGACCTCATTCTCGATGCTGCGGCCGGTTCCGGCGAACCAGCTTTTTTCCCATTGCGGCGGGTAGAGCGCCGGATCGGCAAGGTTTTCAGCCCAGCCCTTGCGGCTGGCGCGCAGCCAGGCGACCAGTTCCTTGCGCTTTGCCGCCAGCGTCTCCTCGGTCACCACCACGGTGTCGTTGTACAGCGTCACGCCGTGATCGTAGAGCAGGAAGGAATGCGCCTCCTCGCCCATCTGGCCGATGGTGAAGGGCACGTTGGTGGTGAAGTCGAGGCTGGCGTCGATCTCGCCCTTGACCAGCGGGGTCGGATCATAGGCATAGGGCACGATGTTGACCTGTGCCTTGTCGATGCCGTTCAAGGCCAGAAGGGCCTCGATGGTCACGATGTTGACCGGCGGCACCGCGATCGTCTTGCCGACCAGATCGGCGGGCGTGTTGATCGGGTTCTTCTTGAGGGACACAACGCCGATGGGATTCTTCTGATACTGCGCGCCGATGATCTTGAACTTGGCGCCCTGTTCCGAAATCGCCCGGATCGTGGTGTCGGGGGTCGTCAGCGTCAGGTCCGCCTTGCCGGCGATGATCGCGCTTTCCGGGATCACGTCAGGGCCGCCGGAGAGATAGGTCAGCTCCAGCCCTTCCTCGGCAAAAAAGCCCTTGTCCATCGCCAGGAAATAGCCCGAGAACTCGGCATCGTTGATCCAGGCCGCCTGCATGGTGAAGGGCGTGCCCGCGCGGGCGCGTCCCGGCAGGGTCAGGGCCGCGCTGGCGGCGGCGGCACTGTGAAGAAAGCCGCGGCGGGAAATCGTCAGTGTCATTCCATCCTCCTGTTGTCTTGTCGCGTTTTGTCCTCAGGCCCTGGGGGCAAGGCCCTGGATCGCCTGCAATTCCCGCAAAGGCGGGGTCTGTTCGATCTGCTTCGGCTCCAGAAGATCCCAGATCACCCCATGCGGTCGCTTCGCCCGCCGGTCGACCCGGTGCAACCCGCCGGGTGTGGCGATGTGGTCGACCAGGATGTCGGTCGGGCTGGGATGCAGCTTCTCGTGCACCACCTGGCAGTCATGCACCACCGCGACGACCGGCGTCTGTTCGTCCACAAGGCCGAGGTCGGTGAACATGCCCCATTCCAGGTCGAAGAACCCATGACCCTTGCCGAAGCGCACCCCGTCCACCGACACCGCCGAGGCCCCGGTGACCAGAAAGTCGATCTTGCCCTTCTTCGCCACCTCCTCCAGCGAGATCGGGCGGCCGAAATGCTCCATTCCGTCCAGCCAGGCGGCGTAAAGCTCATGCCCCTTCGGGACGCTGCCGGGCTCGATGTACAGGAAGCCGCGGTAGATGCCGTAGGTTGACATGAAGAAGGGCTTGCCCATCTCGATCAGCGCGCGGCGGATTTCCACCAGGCAGTTGTCGGGGGTGATGAACAGGAACTCTGCCTTCTTGCAGGCCTCCATGTCCAGCACGCGCCGGTTGGCGATTTCAGAGCCTTCGAAATCCGGGATGACCTCGGCGAAGTTCTTGTCGAACCTTGTGTCGGGCTTGGCCACGTCCTTCAGTTTTCCCCAGATCTGCTGCCGGATGATGTTTGATTTCGACACGCTGCGCCCCTACTGTTTCAGAGTGGTGTTTCAGGATTTCGGAGTTGTGTTCCCGTGTTCCAGAATGATGAAACCACAGTTTCATTGTGTCAAAGGAAAAAATAAGTACCTGGAAAGGAAAGGTAAATGTCCACAAGACTGGCCCTGCGCATCCAGGAAAGGTTCGACCGGCTGACCCGGAGCGAGCAGAAACTGGCTGGCGTGATTCTGGACAGGCCGGGCCTGATTGAAACGCATACTGCAACGGAACTGGCGGGGATCGCCGAGGTGTCCAAGGCCACCGCCGCCCGCTTCTTCCGCGCGCTCGGCTATACCGATTTCGAGGAGGTCAAGCTGCAGGCGCGCGAGGAACGCAACCGCACCCAGCCTTACAGCTATTCGGTTGCCAGCCACGGCGCCACCGTGCTGGGCCGCACCATCGGCGAGCATCTGGACCTGGAACTTGCCAACATCACCCGAACCTTCGAGGAGATGAGCCCCGACACCCTGCGGCAGGCGGCGCGGCTGATCGCCGATGCACCCAGGTTATGGTTCCTTGGGCTTGGCGCCGATGCCTGGCTGGCGCGCTACGGGCGGGTGCTGTTCTCGCGGCTCAGGCCCAATGTCCATGCCATCGGCATCACCTCGGGCGCGGTGGCCGAGGATCTGGCGATGATGGGGCCGCGCGACGTGATGGTCGTGCTGGCGCAGGGGCCGCAACCGCGCGAGCTGAAGGCGATCCTGTCCTATGCCAAGACCACGCGGGCCAGCATCATCTCCTTGACCGACCACGGAAATCTGGCGCAGGCCAAGCGGTTCTCCGACCTCGCGCTGCGCTGTCACATCTCAAGCTACGGGCTGATCCCCAGTTATACCACGCTGGTCAGCGCCCTGCGGTTGCTGGCGATTTCGCATGTCGGCCTGGTCGGCGAAACCGCCCTTCACCGCGCCAGCCTGATAGACGACATCAACGAGGAACTGGACATCCTGGGCTGAGGCACGTCGGCCTGCCACTGCGGGGCGGGCCTCAATACCACATGTCGGCCATCGACTCCTTGCGCTGCGCCATGAAAGCCAGCAGCGCCTCGTCGGTCGACTGGTCCAGAGCCGGAGCTTCATAGTCGCGCAGGATCTTTTTCCAGCGAGTGTTGGCACGCTGGGCATGGTCGATGCCGCCCTGTTCATCCCAGGTCTCCCACGGCTGGTTGTCATCCAGCGCGCTGTCCCAATAGGCGGTCTCGTAATGCCGCAGCGTGTGCTGGGTGGAGAAGAGGTGCTGGCCCGGCCCAAGTTCGTTCAGCGCCTCGAAGGCCAGCGTCTCCTCGTTCACCGTCATGCCGTCGAGATAGGCATGCAGCGCGCCGCACATGTCGGTGTCCATCACCAGCTTCTCGTAGGACATCGAGAGGAGGCCGTCGAGGAATCCGGCCGAATGCAGCACATAGTTCGCCCCGCCCTGCACGGCGGACATCATCGACATCATGCTTTGCTGCATCGCCTGTCCGTCGGGCAGCTTCGAGGTGGAGAAGTTCCCCGCACAGCGGAGCGGCATCTTCAGTCGTCGCGCCAGCTGGCCCATCGCGAGCGAGCCGATCGCGGGTTCCGGCGTCCCGAAAGTGGGCGAGCCAGTGCGCAGGCTCATCGAGGAGAAGAACGAGGCAAGGATCGTCGGCGCGCCGGGCCGGGTCAGCTGCGCAATGGCGCAAGAGGCCATGCTCTCGGCCAGGCCCTGCGCGACCATCCCGGCGGTGGTCAGTGGCGCTACGGCCCCACCAAGCAGGAAGGGCAGGTGGATCGAGCCCTGGTTCGCGGCGGCATATGTGCGGATGCCCGCTGCCGTCACCCCGTCGATGACCATCGGCGATGTGGTGTTGAAATTGCCCATCACCACGCAGTTCCGGTCGGTGAAGGCCTCGCCGAACAGGATGCGGGCCATCTCCACGCTGTCGGCCGCCCGCTCGGGTGCTGTGATCGAGCCAAGGAAGGCGCGGTCGGAATAGCGGATATGGCTGTAGACCATGTCGAGGTGGCGCTTGTTCACCGGAACGTCGGTCGGTTCGCAGACCGTGCCGCCGGAGTGGTGCAGCCAGGGCGAGGATTGCGACAGCTTGATGAAGTTGCGGAAGTCCTCGATCGTGCCGTAGCGGCGGCCGCGGTCGAGGTCCATCACGAAGGGCGACCCGTAAGAGGGGGCAAAGACCACGTTGTTCCCGCCGATCTGTACCGAGTTCGCGGGGTTGCGGGCGTGCTGGGTGAACACTTCCGGCGCGGTCTTCAGGATTTCGCGCAGCATTCCGGGCGGGAATTTCACCCGCCAGATGCCTTGGGTCTGGTCCGTCACCTCGGCCCCGGCGGATTTGTAAAGCAGCATCGTCGGGTGATCGTCGCGCAACTCGATCCCGATTTCGGCCAGAAGACGGTCGGCGGTCTTCTCGATGGCGACCAGGCTTTCCTCGGACAGGATGTCGTAGGTCGGGATGCCGCGCACGATATAGGGGCGGTGGACGCCCGCTTCCACGCCGACGCGCGAATCGCGCAGCTTCTGCCGCCCTCCACGCTGCCGTTTCGGTTCGGAAAGATCGCCGTCCGCCATGTTGCCGCCTTTCGATAAGCTCTCATCAGGGTAGGCCTGTCGCCGCGCTCTGTGACGCTGGAAAAGTTTCATGGACTTGATAATCTGAATTTATGGAAACCCTGCGCAGCCTGCTTCCCTCGCTGAACAGCCTCGTCGTGTTCGAGGCGGCGGGGCGGCTGTCCAGTTTCACCGGCGCGGCGCGCGAGTTGCGGATGACGCAGGCGGCGGTCTCCTATGCGATCCACCGGCTGGAAGAACATCTGGGCGCGGCGCTGTTCCTGCGCGAACACCGCCGGGTGCGCCTTAGCGAGGCGGGCGCGCGGTTCCATGCCGATGTCGCCATCGGGCTTCAGCATATCCAGCGCTCGGCGCAGGATCTGCGGGCGGCGGCGGCGGGGGGGCATGTGACGCTGTCCTGCTCCACCGCCTTCGCGGCGTTCTGGATGGTGCCGCGCATGGCCCGGCTGCGGGCTGACCTGCCCCAGATCGACCTGCGCATCCAGACCGCCGACCGCGACCTCGACCTTGTGGGCGAGGGTATCCCGCTGGCGATCAGGGGCGGCGACCCCGCCGACTGGCCACAGTATCAGGCCGCGCCGCTGGCGCCGGAGGAGATCTATCCGGTTTGCGGGGCAGGCTATCTTGCGGGCCGCGACCGGCCCCGGCTGGCGGCGGACCTGCTTGACCACCAGCTGATCCATCTGGAGGAACCGCACCGGTCGGCCGCAACCTGGCGCGACTGGTTCGCCTCGGCCGGGGTCGAGGGGCGGCGGGTGCCGAAGGGCTTGCAGATCAACGATTATGTGCTGGTCGTGCAGTCGGTGATCGCCGGGCAGGGGATCGCGCTGGGTTGGCGGCATCTGGTCGAGGGGCTGGTGGACCAGGGCGTGCTGGTGCGGCTTTCCGACCATGCGCTGTCGACCGGCCTGCACTTCCACGTCATCTGGCCGCGTGACGCCACTTTGTCACGCGCGGCGCAGGATGTGCGGGACTGGCTTCTGGCGCAGCCGCGCGATTGACGGGGCAGGGTGGGGAACGGCCCGCAGGCCGTTCCCTATTGCGTTCTGGATCAGGCCCGAAGGTCGAAACGGTCGGCTTCCATCACCTTGGTCCAGGCCGCCACGAAGTCGCGCACGAACTTCTCGCGGTTGTCGTCCTGGGCATAGACCTCGGCATAGGCGCGCAGGATCGAGTTCGATCCGAACACAAGGTCGGCGCGCGTGGCCGTCCATTTGACTGCGCCGGTCTTGCGGTCGGTCAGTTCGTATTCGTTCGAGCCTTTCGGCACCCATTTGTTGGCCATGTCGGTCAGGTTGACGAAGAAATCATTCGTCAGCGCGCCGACCCGGTCGGTGAACTGGCCGTGCTTCGTGCCGCTGTGGTTGGTCCCGATCACCCGCATCCCGCCCAGAAGGCAGGTCATTTCCGGCGCGGTCAGGCCCAGAAGCTGCGCCCGGTCGAGAAGCAGCTCTTCGGCCGAGACGGCATAGTCCTGCTTCATCCAGTTGCGGAAACCGTCCGCCACCGGCTCCAGCACATCGAAGCTGTCGGCGTCGGTCTGGGCGTCTGTCGCATCGCCGCGACCGGCGTGGAACGGCACCGCCACCTCGAACCCCGCGGCGCGGGCGGCCTGTTCGACGCCGACATTCCCGGCCAGCACGATCACATCGGCGACCGAAGCCCCGGCTTCCCGTGCAATCGGTTCCAGCACCGAAAGCACACGGGCCAGTCGGGCGGGCTCGTTCCCCTCCCAGTCCTTCTGCGGGGCAAGGCGGATGCGGGCGCCGTTCGCGCCGCCCCGGTGGTCAGAGCCACGGTAGGTGCGGGCGCTGTCCCAGGCAGTCGCGACCATGTCGGACAGCGACAGGCCTGAGGCGGCGATCTTCGCCTTCACCGCCGCCACATCCCATGCGGTCGAGCCTTCGTGGACCGGGTCCTGCCAGATCAGGTCTTCGGCAGGCACCCAGGGCCCGAGGTAGCGGTCCTTCGGCCCCAGGTCGCGGTGGGTCAGCTTGAACCAGGCGCGGGCGAAGACCTCGCTGAAATAGGCGTGATCGTTGCGGAACCGCTCGGCGATCTTGCGGTATTCCGGGTCGAAGCGCATCGCCATGTCGGCGTCGGTCATCATCGGCATCCGGCGGATCGTCGGATCCTCCACATCGACCGGCATGTCTTCCTCGGCGATGCCGATCGGCTGCCATTGCCAGGCACCGGCGGGGGATTTCGCCAGCCACCAGTCGTATTTGAAGAGGAGGTCGAAGTAGCCGTTGTCCCATCTGGTCGGGTGCGTGGTCCAGGCGCCTTCCAGGCCCGAGGTCACGGTGTCGCGGCCCACGGAGCGGGTGGAGTTGATCATCCAGCCGAGGCCGCCTTCCTCGATCCCGGCGCCTTCCGGTTCCGCGCCCACCAGGGCGGCGTTGCCGTTGCCATGTGCCTTGCCGACGGTGTGGCCGCCCGCGGTCAGCGCGACGGTTTCCTCGTCA
>Ga0056909_1002088_pt1 | contig 10568 bp, 8 predicted proteins | sample EBPBio102011_DNA_FD_62115 | JGI IMG/M metagenome (GOLD analysis project Ga0056909, IMG submission 62115) | Wastewater treatment Type I Accumulibacter community from EBPR Bioreactor in Madison, WI, USA - Reactor 1_1/10/2011_ DNA | ecosystem: Engineered > Bioreactor > EBPR > Anaerobic-Aerobic >...
CCCGCGGGCATCGTCGCGCGCACGGTGCGCACCTCGTCGGCCAGCGTGTCCCACCCGGCGAAATTCGACGGATACCATTTCAGCGCCGCGCTCTGCGCGCGGATCCCCGGCAGCGACACCGCGACGTAGTAGCCGAGCACCGCCACCAATCCCAGCCCCGCCAGCGCCCAGGTCGCTACGCGCCACGCGCGCGGCCAGCCGGCCAGCACCGCCGGCAACAGCGGCAGCAAGGCGAGGTAGCCCGGCAGCGGCCAGTGGAAGCTGACGCGCTCGGTGTCGGCGAAGAAGCCCAGCACGAAGAACCCGGCGATCACGCAAGCGCCGGAGAGCGCGAGCAGGCGGATCGCGGGGTTGTCCGAGCGGCGGCAACGCCACGCGGCAAGCAGCAGCGCGACGAACAGCAGCGGCGTCACCAGCACCGCCTGGATCGCGAGGAAGCTGATGCCATCGGGGTGCAGCGCCCAGGGATGCCGGTCGACGAGCTGGAAGCGCAGGCCGGCCTCGGCGTTCTCGATGTTCCACGCCAGCAGCGGGATCCAGGCCGCGGCACCGAACGCGATCGCGACCAGTACCCGCGGATCGCGCAGCAGCACGCGTCCCTCGCGCACCAGCAGCAGCGCCACGAAGCCGGCGCCGATCGCGGCGATGAAGCGATAGTGGCTCAGCGCGCCGATGGCGAGGCCGAGTGCGAGCTGCGCCGCATGGGCGTGGTCGACGCCGCGCAGCATCCGGGTCAGTGCGTCCAGGCTGAGCAGCGTCGCCAGCGCCAGCAGCACGTCCGGCAGCGCCATCACGCCGAGCGTGCCGAACAGCGGCAGCAGCAGCGCGGCGCACCCGGCCAGCCAGGCATGGCGCGCATCGAACTCGCGCATCGCGATGCGCACCACCAGCCAGGGCAAGGCCGCGGAGACCACGAGGAACAGCGCGCGCGCCGCGAGCACGCCGTCGCCGAACAGCGCGCCCCCAAGGCGGATCGTCCAGGCGGTCAGCCCCGGCAGGTCGGAGTACGCCCACGCCAGGTGCCGGCTTTCCTGCCAGTAGAACGCCTCGTCGACGAACAGCGGCAACCGCGCGGCGACCAGCAGCCTGACCAGCACGATCGCCGACCACAATGCGATGAAAGTCCTGCGTTCGATGCCCCGCTCCCGCACGCCTTGGCAACCCCGCTACACTCGAAGCCTCCACCAGGAGAGCGCCGTGACCGCCGCCCCGCATCCGATCATGCTAACCGACCGCGACCGCGACGCGCTGGACGCCGCGCAGGCGCAGGTCAACGGCTTCGTGCTTGGCAAGGCGCATGAAGTGCGGCTCGCGTTCGCGGCGCTGTTGTCGAACGGACACCTGCTGATCGAGGACCTGCCCGGGCTGGGCAAGACCACGCTGGCGCACGCGCTCGCGGCGACGCTGGGGCTTGGATTCCAGCGCGTGCAGTTCACCTCCGACCTGCTGCCGTCGGACATCGTCGGCGTGTCGATCTTCGATGCCCAGGCGCGGCGCTTCGAGTTCCATCCGGGCCCGGTGTTCGCCAACGTGCTGCTGGCCGACGAGATCAACCGCGCGCCGCCGCGCACGCAAAGTGCACTGCTGGAAGCGATGGCCGAACACCAGGTGACGGTGGACGGCACCACGCACCGCCTGCCGGATCCGTTCTTCGTCATCGCCACCCAGAACCCGGTGGACCTGTCGGGTACCTATCCCCTGCCCGATTCGCAGCTCGACCGCTTCCTGCTGCGGCTCACCCTGGGCTATCCGGACGAGCACGCCGAGCGCGAGCTGCTGTCGGGCCGCGACCGCCGCGACCTGATCGCGCAGGCCGTGCCCGTGCTCGGCGCCGACGACGTGCTGCGCCTGCGCCAGGGCGTGGAGGGCATCCATGCCAGCGACGCGCTGGTCGCCTACGTGCAGGCGCTGCTCACCCGCAGCCGCCACGCCGCCGGCGTGCGCGTGGGCCTCTCGCCGCGCGCGGGCATCGCCCTGCTGCGCGCCGCGCGCGCCTACGCGATGCTGCTCGGCCGGCCGCACGTGGTGCCCGACGACGTGCAGGCGCTGTTCGGCGCCGTGGCGTCCCACCGCCTGGTGCCGGAGAGCGAAGCCGGCGATGGCGCCACGCTGGCGGCGTCGATCCTGCGCGACGTCCCGGTGGACTGAGCGATGCTGGCGGCGCTGCGCAGGCGCGCGCGCGCGCGGTTCGACGCCTGGGCGAGACGGCGCAACCCGGGTGCGCTGCCGACCCGTTTCGACCGCAGGCGCATCTACGTGCTGCCGACCAAATTCGGCCTGTTCTTCACCGTGCTGCTGGCGACGATGGGCATCGGCGCGCTGAACTACAACAACAATCCCGCCCTGCTGCTGTGCCTGCTGCTGGTCGGCGCGGCGATCGCCAGCCTGCTGCACGCGCACCTGCAGCTCAGCGGCCTGGAAGTGCACGCGATCGGCGCCGAACCGGTGCCCGCCGGCACGCCACTGCAACTGCGCGTGCATGTCCGCGCCGCGCCCGGGCGCGAGCGTCGCGGCCTGCGCGTGGAGACCGCCGAGGCCGGCGCCACGCTGTCGCTGGACGAGGGTGCGGGCGAAGCGGTGCTGCCGCTGCCCACCCACGTCCGCGGCTGGCTCGATCCGGGGCGCCTGCGCCTGTCGACCACGCGCCCGCTCGGGCTGGCACGGGCCTGGGCCTACGCCTGGGCGGATGCGCCCCTGCTGGTGTATCCGTCGCCCGAACCGCACGTGCCGCCGTTGCCCGAGGGCAGCGGCGCGCAGCTGCAGTCGAGGCTGCACGCGGCCGGTGATGACGCCCACCACCTGCGCGACTGGCGTCGTGGCGACAGCCGGCGCGCGGTCGCGTGGAAGGCCTCGGCACGACGCGATGCGCTGCTGGTGCGCGAGTTCGAACAGCCCCTCGGCGCCGACGTGGTGCTCGACTGGCACGCGCTCGGCGCGCTGCGCCACGAGGAGCGCATCCGCCGCCTGGCCGGGTGGGTGGATGCCGCCGAGCGCGGTGCGCGGCGCTACCGGCTGCAGTTGCCGGGCCAGCCCGCGCTCGGCCCGTCCAGCGGCCCGGCGCATCGGCACGCCTGCCTGCGCGCGCTGGCACTGCTGCCGAAGGAGGCGCCCGGCGATGGCGCGCGCTGAATCGCCACCGCTGTCGGCGTCCGCGCGGCGCTGGTCGCTGGTCGCGGCGGCGGCCTGCCTGCTGCCGCTGCTGCCGCAGCTGCCGGCGTCGGCCGCGCTGGCGATCGTGGCGTTGGGCGTCGTGGTCGCCGTACTGGGTTGGCGCCGCCCGCTTCCGGCCTGGCTGCGCTTCCTGCTGGCGCTGTCGCTGGTCGGCGCGGTGCTGGCCCTGTCCGGCTTCCGCCTGGGCCGCGACACTGCCTGCCTGCTGCTGGCGGCGATGCTGGCGATCAAGCCGGGTGAACTGTCGACGCTGCGCGATGCGCGCAGCCTGCTCGGCTTTGCGTTGTTCGCACCGTTCTCCACCTTCCTGCTCGACCAGGGCCCGCTGTCGCTGCTGCTCGGACTCGGCGGCGCCGTCCTCGCGCTGGCCGCGCTGCTGCAGCTGTCCACGCAGGAATCGGGCGACGCGCGCCCGGCGACGCCGTGGCGGCACCTGCTCGGCGTCGGCCGGCTGGTCGCCGTGGGCCTGCCGCTGGCGCTGGCCGCATTCTGGCTGTTCCCGCGCGTGGCCTCGCCCATGTGGGGCGTGCCGGAACGGGCGCTGTCGCGGCCGGGGCTGTCGGACGAGATGACGCCGGGCGAGTGGGTCGACCTGATGGGCGACGATCGCCCCGCCTTGCGCGTGACGTTCTTCGGCGACAGGCCCGCATCATCGGAGCTGTACTGGCGTGGTCCCGTACTGATGGACTTCGATGGCCGCAGCTGGACGCGATCGCGCTGGCTGCAGGACATCCCGCCTCCTCCCGCCACGCTGGGCACGACCCGATGGGACTACGAAGTCGAAGTGGAACCGACCGACCGACGCACGCTGGTCGCGCTCGAGTTGGCCACCGATGCGCCTGACGGCGCCCGATTGGCCTGGGACCGGAGCCTCCAGGTCAGTGCGCCGCTGTCATCGGTCACGCGCTGGCGCATGCAGGCAGCGCCGCCCGCCACGTTCGAACCGAAGCTGCCACTGATGATCCGCCAGAGCGCCCTGCGCCTGCCCGACGGCTACAACCCGCGCACGGTGGCGCTCGCGCAGCGGTGGCGCCGCGAGAACGGGCCGGGCAACGACGCGGCGATCGTCGAGCGTGCGCTTGACATGGTCCGCGCCGGGTTCGGCTACACCCTCGAAACGCCCCTGCCCGGCCGCCACACCGCCGACGAATTCCTGTTCGAATGGAAGCAGGGGTTCTGCGAGCATTTCAGTTCGGCCTTCGTGATCCTGATGCGCGCCGCCGGCATCCCCTCGCGCGTGGTCACCGGCTATGCCGGCGGCTATCGCAACCCGTTCGGCGGTTACTGGATCGTGCGCAACCAGGACGCCCATGCCTGGGCCGAGGTCTGGCTCGACGGCCGCGGCTGGGTGCGGGTGGACCCGACCGCGGCAGTGGCGCCGGAGCGTATCTACGACACCATCGACGACCGCGCCGGCGGCGGCTTCCGCGCACTGCCGGGGGTGCTGCCGATGCTCGACGTGGGTGACTGGCTGCGCCGCGGCTGGAACGACCTCGTTCTGGGATTCGACGCCAACCGCCAGCAGGCCCTGCTGCGCCCGCTCGGCCTGCGTTCGCTGGATGCACGCAAGCTGGTGGCGCTGTTCGCCGCCTGCACCGTGCTGGCACTGGCGTGGATGCTGTGGCTGACCGCGCGCGGCGAACGCCGCGGCGACCCGGTCCTGCGCGCCTGGCACCGGCTGGGCCGGCGCTACGCCCGGTTCGGCCTGGCGCGCGCCCTGCACGAGCCGGCCCTGCGCTGGACCGAGCGCGTCGCCGCCGCCCGCCCGGCGGACGCCGACGCCCTGCGGACGCTCAGCGCGCGTTTCGTCGAATGGCGCTACGCTCGGCGCACGGATGGCGGGGAGGATCCACGCCCCCTGGTCCGCGACCTGCGCAGGCATCGTCCCGCCTGATCCGAATGTCCTGTCCGAACGCTTGATCCGAATGCATGGAGCCGCCGCGATGACTTCCCGCCTGATCCTTCCCGCCCTGGCGACGCTGCTGCTGGCCGCCTGCGCCTCGCAACCCAAGCCGCTGCAGGGTGCGTTCGTCGAGATCACCCCGCACGCCGCGATGGAAACCGACCAGACCAACGCGATGGTGCGCTGGGGCGGACGCATCGTGCAGGTCGAGCCGCGCGCGAACGTGACCTGCTTCGAGATGATCTCCACCCGCCTGACCGCCACCGGCCGTCCGTACTGGTCGAGCGACGACACCAACGGCCGCTTCATCGCCTGCCGCGCCGGTTTCTACGACCCGGCCGTGTTCGAGAACAACCGCGAAGTGACCTTCACCGGTCGCATCGAGGGGTACGAGAACCGCCGCATCGGCGAGTACGACTACCGCTTCCCGAAGGTCGCCGCCGACGTGGTCTACCTGTGGCCCAAGCGCGACACGGTCAACGTGATCACGCGTCCCGAGCCGTGGCCGTGGTGGGGTTGGTGGTAAGCGCCCGGATTGTCCGGCTTTTCTGGAACGCCCGGCCCTGCCGGGCGTTTTTCATGCGGGCGTGCCGAACCGGCCGAGCGGCGCGCCGGCCAGCAGGTGCAGGTGCACCTGGAACACGGTCTGGCCGCCGTCGCCATTGCAGTTCATGACGATGCGGTAGCCGTCCTCGTCGAAGCCCTGCGCCTTGGCGTAGTTCGCCGCCGCGACCGCGAGCCGGCCGATGACCTCGGGCCGATCGGCGGGGACGTCGTTGAGGGTGGCGAAGGTGTCCTTGGGCACGAACAGCACGTGCACCGGCGCCTGCGGCGCGATGTCGCGGAACGCGATCAGGTGTTCGTCCTCGAACACGATGTCGGCGGGAATCTCGCGGCGGATGATCTTGTGGAAGAGGGTGGACATGGGCCGACCGTGATGGACTTGCGACGCGGCAAAGCCTAGCGGATTGTCATCCCGGACGCCGTGAGGGACGACAGCAGGGCCCGACACCCGTGTCCCGGCCATCGAGGAGCCCGCTTTCCCGACTCTCGACTCCCGACTCCCGACTCCCGACTCCCGACTCCCGACTCCCGACTCCCGACTCCCGACTCCCGACTCCCGACTCCCGACTCCCGATTCCCGATTCCCGATTCCCGATTCCCGATTCCCGATTCCCGGCATTCAAGCCATCTCGCTGCGCGATCCGAAGGCATGCGACAGGGTGCCGCGATCCACGTACTCCAGCTCGCCCCCCAGCGGTACGCCGTGCGCCAGCCGGCTCGGCTTCACGCCGTGCTGGCGCGCGAGCTGCGCAAGGTAGTGCGCGGTCGCCTCGCCCTCCACGGTCGGGTTGGTGGCGATGATCAGTTCCTGCACCTCGCCCTCCTGCAGGCGGTCGGCCAGCCGGTCGAGGCCGATCTCGCGCGGGCCGATCCCGTCCAGTGGCGACAGCCGCCCCTGCAGCACGAAGTACAGGCCGCGATAGCCGGTGGCCTGTTCGATCGCCAGGCGGTCGGCCGGAGACTCCACCGCGCACAGCTGGTGCCCGTCGCGCGACGCGCTGGCGCAGGTGGCGCAGACCTCGGTCTCGCTGAAGTCGCGGCAACGCGCGCAGTGGCCGATGCGCTCCACCGCGTCGGACAGCGCCGTCGCCAAGCGCCGGCCGCCGTCGCGCTCGCGCTCGAGCACGTGGTAGGCCATCCGCTGCGCGGTCTTCTGGCCCACGCCCGGCAGCACGCGGAAGGCTTCGATCAGTTGTTCGAGGAGGGAACTGGACATGGGTGTCGGGTGCACTGAAGCGATCGGCCCGGGAATCCGGCCGGGAAAAACGCCCTCATCCGCCTTCGGCACCTACTCCCGCGCGCGGGAGAAGGAACCGCGTCAGAACGGCAATTTCATCCCCGGCGGCAGCGGCATGCCCGCGGTGGCACCGGCCATCTTGTCCTTGGAGGCGGCGTCGATCTTGTTCGATGCGTCGTTGAACGCGGCCGCGATCAGGTCTTCGGTCATTTCCGGATCGGAGAGCACGCTCGGATCGATGCGCACCTTGCGGCATTCCTTGCTGCCGGACAGGGTCACGCTGACCATGCCGCCACCGGCGCTGCCGGTGACTTCCATCGCGGCGATCTCCTGCTGCACGCGCTGCATGTTCTCCTGCATCTTCTGCGCCTGCTGCATCAGCTGGGCGATGTTTCCACGCATGTTCGTGTCCTAGGCTTCGTCGAATGGTCGGATGGAATCGGGCACCAGCTTGGCGCCCTGCTGGCGGATCAGGCGCTGCACGTGCGGGTCGGCCAGGAATGCGCTTTCGGCCGCCGCCTGGCGTTCGTCGCGCTGGCGCTCCACGCGCGTGTGCAGGGTCTCGCCTGCGGGCGCGCCCGCATCGAATCGCAGCTGCGGCTTCGCGCCCAGCGCCGGCGCCAGCGCGTCCGCCAGCTGCGCCACCAGGCCGTCGGCCTTGAGGTGGTCGTCGCTCGCGGGCAGCGACAGGCGCAGCACGCCCCCGTGCCAGGAGACGAACGACGCATGTGCGGCGAGTTCACGCACCGGTCCGCCCAGCCCGAGACCGCCGACGAGGTCGAGCCAGCGCGCGGCATCGAGTTCGACCGGCGGCGCAGCGGCCTGCGCACGCACCGGCCCGGGTGTCTGCTCGGCAACGCGCGCTGGTGCTGCCACCGGCGGTGCGGGATGCGCGTCCACGGAACCCGCGTCAGGCGCCGCCGCATCCGCCGGCCGCGCTTCGATCGGCCGCGCTTCGATCGGCCGCGCTTCGACCGGGCGCGCGTCCGCGGACGGGGCGCCACGCGCCGCCGGCCTGGCGGCATCGGCCTCCAGCGCGGCCCGCGCCGCCGCCGCGCCCCCGGCCCTCGCAACCGGTGCGGCCAGTCCCTGCACGCCTGCCTCCGCCGGACGGAACGCCAGCATGCGCAAGAGGCTCATCTCGAACCCGGCGCGCGGGCTGGGCGCCAGCGAAAGGTCGCGACGTCCGTTCAGCGCCATCTGGTACCACAGCTGCACCACTTCGGGCCGCAGCGACGGCGCCAGCGACTCGAGGTCGATGCCGTCGGCGCCGACCTCCGCGCCCGGCACCAGTTGCTTCACCTGGATGCGATGCAGCGCCTCGGCGAGCGCGTCGAGCACGCCCGACCAGTCCGGCGAGAACTCCGCCAGCGCCGAGACCTCGGCCATCAGGCGGCCGCCGTCGCCCGCCGCGAGTGCATCGAGCAGCGCGCCGACGCGGGTGCGGTCGACCGTGCCCAGCATCGTCGCCACCCCGGCATCGGAGAGACTGCCGCCGGTATAGGCGATCGCCTGGTCGAGCAGCGACAGGCCGTCGCGCAGGCTGCCATCGGCGGCCCTGGCGATCTGCCGCACCGCGCCCGCTTCGGACGCGATGCCCTCGGCGGCGAGGATCTTCTCGACCTGGCCGCGGATCTGTTCCTCGTCCAGCCGCTTGAGGTTGAACTGCAGGCAGCGCGACAGCACCGTGACCAGCAGCTTCTCCGGATCGGTGGTCGCGAACAGGAACTTCACGTGCTCCGGCGGCTCCTCCAGCGTCTTCAGCAGCGCGTTGAACGCCGGCTTGGACAGCATGTGGACTTCGTCGATCAGGTAGACCTTGTAGCGACCGCGCGAGGGCATGTACTGCGCGTTGTCGATCAGGTCGCGGACGTTGTCAACGCCGGTATTCGACGCCGCGTCGATCTCCAGCAGGTCGATGTAACGGCCGGCGTCGATCGCCAGGCAGGTCTCGCATTCGCCGCACGGGTCCGCGCCCGTGCCCCTCTCGCAGTTCAGGCTCTTGGCGAAGATGCGGGCGATGGTGGTCTTGCCGACGCCGCGGGTGCCGGTGAACAGGTAGGCGTGGTGGACGCGGCCCGAATCGAGGGCGTTGGTCAGCGCGCGGACCACGTGCTCCTGGCCCACCAGCTCGGCGAACCGCCGGGGGCGCCACTTGCGGGCGAGGACGAGGTAGGACATGCGCCCATTGTGCCGCGCCGGGCCGAAGATTGCCCGCGCGCTGGCTGAAGCGCGCTCACGCGCCCCTGAATCGCCGGCCACCGGCCGCTTCGGTTGTGGTACAGGCCCGCCGCCGCTAGAATTCGTGCCCCTGCGTGCGGCCGGCTGCCGCCTGCCGGGGAATCCCGGAGAGGTGTCCGAGTGGTTGAAGGAGCACGCCTGGAAAGTGTGTAAGCGTCTAAACCGCGCTTCGCGGGTTCGAATCCCGCTCTCTCCGCCAGATACGTGAAGCGCCCCGAAAGGGGCGTTTTGCGTATCTGGCGGAGAGACGGCGGAAGAGAAGGCGCGCGGGTTCGACAGATCGGCAGGGTGAGCCGATGTCGCTCGCGCGCCACTGGCGCGCGCATCGGCGAACGCGCGAGCGCTGCGCGCCAGGGCCGGGCCAACCGATCTGCACAGCCGAAGGCTGCCCTGCAGGGGCGAGGGCCATGGATGGCCCGAGTGAATCCCCGATCAGAATCACGACGACCTGTTAAGATGCGCGCCCATGATCGTCGGCCAGAAGCCGACGATCACAGCGCCAGACACGGCGCACCCCTATGGTGGCCCCGTCGGCCCCTCGCGACGCTAGATCGAAAACCCCGCCAGGGCCGGAAGGCAGCAACGGTATCGGTCGATGCGGGTGCCGAGGCCAGCCGGCGGGGCCATCGCCATTTCCAGCAACATCGATACGCGGCAAGTCGGTGCCTTCGCCCGTGGCGACGGTGCAACAAACACGAAACGGGAAGATTCATCTGGCGCGGCCATCGCCATTTCCGGCAGCATCGATGCGCGGCAAGTCGCTGCCTTCGCCCGTGGCGACGGTGCAACAACGGCGAAACGGGAAGATTCATCTGGCGCGGCCATCGCCATTTCCGGCAGCATCGATGCGCGGCAAGTCGCTGCCTTTGCCCGTGGCGACGGTGCAACAACGACGAAACGGGAAGATTCGTCTGGCGCGGCTCATTGCCCTGCCGGCTTGCCCTCGCGCAGGCGTACCGAGGGCCGGCCGTCCTCCTGGGTGAACACGAAGGCGTAGGACAGGCGCAGCGCGGTTGGTGTTTCCACCGCATCGGCCTCCGCGCAGGCATCCGCGGACGGGCGGCCATCGGGCGTGCGGCAGACCAGGGCGGGATCGTAGGTCCACGCCCGCACCGCCTCGAGCACGGCATCGGCGAATCGCGCAGCGTGCGCGTCCGCCGGGTCCGGACAATCGTCGTCGACGCGGCGCGTCGCCTCCGAAACCAGGCCCTCGCCCGAGATCGTCACGTCCACGCACAGTTCCACCGGCGCCAGGCGCAGCGGCAACAGGTCTTGCGGATACGCCGGCATCGCCACGGGATCGACCAGGTTCGGGAACACGAACGCTTGGCTGGCATCCAGCTGCATCCGCGTCGCGCCCGCGGGGGGCGTCACCAGCGACACGCCGACGCTGCCCACCGCGGGCGTCTCCGCGACCGGCGCATGGCGGCAGGCAGGCAGCATCAAGACGCA
>Ga0056909_1002089_pt1 | contig 10567 bp, 8 predicted proteins | sample EBPBio102011_DNA_FD_62115 | JGI IMG/M metagenome (GOLD analysis project Ga0056909, IMG submission 62115) | Wastewater treatment Type I Accumulibacter community from EBPR Bioreactor in Madison, WI, USA - Reactor 1_1/10/2011_ DNA | ecosystem: Engineered > Bioreactor > EBPR > Anaerobic-Aerobic >...
CCTGTCTGTCGAATGGGAAGACCCAAATCGTCAGCCCGGAACGGCTTCACACAAAGAGTAACGCTGACTCGGGAGCCGAGCGCCAGCCACAGGCGCCTATGCCGCGGAGCGGCTTAGTCCTTCCGCCCTAAAACTGCCATTCGTCGGTCGCTTAGCGACACCTATCGCATAGTCCTCAGATCGCCATCGACTCCGGGGCTTTGCCGGCCTCGATGGCAGCCCTGAACCAGCCAGGCTGACGCCCGCGGCCTGACCAGGTGACCTTGGGGTTTTCCGGATGGCGGTACTTGGCACCGACCGGACCCGAGGTCTTGCGGGTCTTTTTCGCGCCGGTCAGTTCAGCAAGACTGAAGCCGAGTTCCTTTGCATGAGCCTCGAGCGCAGCTATCGCCTCAGTCTTTCTCCGGTCCGAGAATTCGGCAATTGCCTTGGCCACGTCTTTCTGGAGTAACTTCAACTCCGCGAGCGACAGGTCGTTCAGATTGAACCTGGTCATAGCGGCTCCCCTATTGTTAAAGTAGAACACTAACCATGCCGCCGGGGCCAGGCAATGATCGGGGAAAGCCCGGGATAGGGTTCGTGCCAACCTGACTTTCGAATGCTTTCGTGAACTGGCCCTCTGACCTTCCTATTCCTTCTCGCCCAGGGCCCTCCGAATAGTCCGCAACACCTTCTCCGTCTGCGCGATTTCGGCCTTCATGAAGGCGATTTCGTTGTCTTCGGTGGCGTCTTCCAACAGGTGCTGGAGTTCGTCCAGTTCCTCCTCGAACATCTTCCGTCGTTCGATCCAGGTCTCCCACTCGGCCAATTCCTCCCGGGTGGCTGGACCGATGATGTTGGCCGTGCCAGCCCGGATGTCGATCACCACGTGGTCGGGATGCGGCAGCGGCTCCGGCGCGTCGATGATGCCCAGGCGCTTGCGCCGCGCGAGTTCGCGGTCCCATTCGATCTTGTAATCGATCGCCGTCTTCATCCATTCGTCATAGGTTGTCCGGTTCGAGGTCTCGACGCTGGCCAGCAGCTCCGAGAAGAGGCGTTGGGACCGGTGCTGCCCCTTCACCGCGTTCACCGCAAGCGACCGCAGCACGGCGCGCGCGATCGGAACGGTGACGTTCTTCGTGCCGTCCCGCACAGTGATGGTCCGATAGGCTTCCTCCAGGATGATGGCCTTCATCCGCTCTTCATTCAGGGCGGGAAGCTTGTTCTTCGCCCCCTTCGGTCGGCCCCGGGGATTGCCGGAGACGCCCTTGCGGAACTTCGTGTGATCAGGCGGCTTGGCATAACCAACGTCGTAACCCGGTCGGGCCATGAGCGACCCGTGGCGCGTTGGTTCTGGCCCTGCCGGTCCCGGCTTGCGGGGCCGGCTCATTCGGCGGCCTCCAGAGTGCCCGCGCTGGCAGCGTCCCCGACCCGGGGCCAGCCACAGACCAGCTGTTCCGCCTCGTCCTTGGCGATCCGTTCCCAGCGGGCGAGAATCCGGTCACAGTAGATTGCGTCGAGTTCCGCCAACCGCGCGCGGCGCCCGGTCTTCTCGGCCGCGATCAGGGTCGACCCCGATCCGCCAAAGCTGTCGAGGACGATTTCGCCGCGTGCCGAGACATCCTTGATCGCGTCCGCAATCATCTGCACCGGTTTCACGGTGGGATGGAGCTGCAACTCCTCCATTCGCCCGGCCCGCATCGTGTTTACCCCGCGGTAGTTCCAGACATTGGTGCGGTAGCGTCCATGCTGGCCAAGCTCGAAGCTGTTCACATGCGGCGCTTCCCCCTTCTTGAAGGCGAAGATCAGCTCGTGCCGCGATCGGTAGAAGGTGCCCATCCCGCCATTGTCCTTGGCCCAGACGATCAGGTTCTTCAACGCGTCGTAGACCGCATGACCTGCTGCCAGCATCTCCCGCATGTGGCGCCAGTCCATGCAGATGAAGTGGATCGAGCCGTCCAGACTGTGATCGGCGAGGTTCTGCAGCGCTTTCGTCAGGAAGGTGGCGAACTCGCCCTCCGACATCTCGCCCGAGGCCATGGCAAACTCGCGGTGCTTGGTCTTGCCGGAGCCACCGACATGGCCGTCGATCTTCACGTTGTAGGGCGGATCTGCGAAGACCATCCGTGCAAGGTCGCCCGCCATCAAGTCGTCCAGAACACGGGGATCGAGCGCATCGCCGCAGATCAGCCGGTGCTGGCCAAGCTGCCAGATGTCACCAGGATTGACCCGACGCGGTGCGCTGTCGGGAACAACGTCATCGTCTGGGTTTCCCGGTTCTTCGGGAGCGAGGTTCTCGACAAGGTTGTCGATCTCCGCCACCTCGAAGCCGATCACCCCGATGTCAAAGCCAAGGCCCTCGCTGGCCATCAGACCCTGAAGCTCCTGGGCCAGGAGCTCCTCGTCCCACCCAGCGTTCAGCGCGAGCTTGTTGTCGGCGATGACATAGGCCCGCTTCTCGGCCTCGGTCATGTGCTCGATCCGGAGGCAGGGCACTGTCGCCATCCCGAGGCTTTTCGCCGCCTCCACCCGGCCGTGGCCTGCAAGGATCGTGCCCTGCTGGTCGATCAACACCGGGTTGGTGAAGCCGAAGGTCTCGATCGACTTTGCGATCTGGCGCAGCTGCTTCTTGGAGTGGGTGCGGGCGTTCTTCGCCCAGGGCCGCAAGCTGGCAGGGTCAAGGTGTTCTATTTGCTTGGTCATGACGGCATTTCCTTTGGCCAAAGATGGGGCATCCCGTCATGCGACGGAATCGTGCGATCAGAATGCACCCCGAGACCAGAACCGTCAATTATTTATGATACGCGATAGGTAACAAAGTTCTCCGTCCTATACATTTCCGACTGCGCATCAGTCGCCGCCAGAACTTGGCAGGTAAACCTTCAGCTTGTTCAGCGCGGAATGCGCGATGACCTTGTCGTGCTGCAGCTGCCCGACCACGATGCCGGGCGCGATCCCCAGCTTGCGGGCAAAGTTGCGCACTTCGGTTTCGGTACCGGTGAAGCCCATCCGGAAGGCGCGCATGGCCGACGACGGGATGAGGAAGTCGGCAGCCCAGGTGTTGGCTTCGGCTTCCTCCTTGGGTCCCGCGCTGCCGGCCCCTTTCTGCATGTCGATGAAGATCTCCTTCCGGCTATGGAGGAGCAGGTGGGCGCATTCATGGAAGAAGGTGAACCAGAAGTGGTCCTCAGACCTGTAGCGCAGAGTTTGCTGGATGAGGCCCTTGCGCGGTGAGAGCCAGCGCGAGATGCCGCTCACGCGGATCTTGGGCAGCGCGGACTCCATGACCACTGCCACGCCTGCAGAGGCGCACTTGGTCTCAATGATGGGCAGGGCAGCGGTGAAGGCGCCGACAGTCAGGCCACGGATCTCCTTCAAAGCTGCCAGGAACGCATCCCGGTCATAATCCTGGCATTCGATCGCCGAGGCCCGGCGCTCGCCGATCCTCAGCCATGCCGCCAGCGCCCATTGATCATTGTCGAAGCTCGGCGATGTCCGATAATCGACCTGTAACAGGTCATCGATCCGGTCCTCACAGGCCTTGACGCTTCCGACACCGAAGAATGTCAGGAGTTCCTGGACCTGACCGGCCTTGTCCGCCTTGCGGGCCAAGTGACCCCGGTTGGCCAATTCGAGCAGTGGAAACGCCTTCGCCCAGTCATGGTTGGCGGCCAGATCCTCGCTCTCCGCAGCACGGGCCTGATGCAATTGATAGGCGGCTTCCATATTGCTCCAGACCGACGCCGGGACACCCAGAACACGTTCAAGCTGCAGCGCAGTCGCAGGCTCCAACGGTGCCTTCCCGCTGACGATCTCGGCAATGAGTTTTCCCGAACGGCCGCAGCGACGGGCAAGCTCGCGCGCCGAGATGTCCAGATGTTCCAGATACTCCTGGACGAGGTGACCCGGGGGTGCGGCATGATCGGGGGTATAGTCGAGAAGCCTGTCGGCGGACGACATCAGTGCGCTGCCTTGGCCGCAGGCCCGATACCAAAGCCAACAATCAGAAGCTTCGAGATCTTTGCGAGGTCGGCCATGGCAGCTGTCTCCTTTGGAAAAGCCTGGAACACGAGATGGTGGGTCGCCCCGAGGGCGACGGCATAGCGGCCCTGATCGCCGATGCGGATCAGGCCGATGGGAAGTTCTGATGGAACGCACGCGAGCGTTGGGGCGGCCTCAAGGAACGCAAGCTTGCAGCAGATCCGTCGCGCAAGTGCTGCACCATATTCATGCACCAGCGCGTCTTGGCTAGAGCAGAGGTCTCGAACCTTGGCATCCGTGAAGCATAGTTCCAAGGAACGTCACCCAACTCTGGTTCGTAACGCGTAACAGATTATCTGGCAGCAATCAATCTGGAACTTTGGATTTGCCCATGCCCCGCAAGATATAACTTCGCGAAAGAGCCAAATTCCAGCAGCAAGAACTGGACTTCGCCCGCTCGGAGAGCGTTGCTGTCACTCATGCCCGGCGCCGTCCGGGCTCGGCCCGGTACCAGGGCGCGGCATCCCGCCCGCCCGGTTGAACCGGAGCAAATCATGACCAAGGCAAAGACGAAGACCCAGGCGCCCACCGAGGACAACGGATCACCGACCAAAGCGGCGACGCCCGCAGTCAGCACGAAGCATCCACGGGGCGCAGACCAGAACGGGGCCGCGAAGGCCGACCCGGTTGCGACGGGCAACTCTGCCGCCGCAGCGACCATTGTCCCGACGCCGAAACCGCCGCGGCAGACCAAGTCTGCGCTGCTTCGCACCCGGCTGTCCGAACCCGGTGGCGCTTCCCTCGCCAGCTTGATCGCGCTCACCGGGTGGCAGGCCCATACCCTGCGCGCGGCCCTCAGCGGCTTGCGCAAGGAAGGTCTCTCGCTGACCCGGCGTCGCGATGGAGACGATACGATCTATGCGATCGAGGCCACAGGACCTGAGGCCTCGAACGCGGATGAACAAACCACGGTGCCGGAGCCGGAAGACACAGTTTCCGTGCTGTCGGAAGTTGCGAATGGATCTGCTGATCTTGCATCAGCCTCCGTTTCGGCCGGGGACGACGCATGACCCCGCTCGCCGATCTCGAGGCAATGGATCGCACGGCTCTGGCCAGGCTTTGGTCCGAGCTGATCGGAGGCGATGTCCCGACCAGCATGAGCCAGCCGATGCAGCGACGGTTTCTTGCCTTCGAGCTGCAGGCAAAGAGAGAGGGCGGCCTGTCGGCTGCCCTCCGTGCGCGGCTCGACCGCGTCGCACAAGCGGAGGAGCGCAAATCCTCACCGACGCTGCAGCCCGGTGCCCGGCTCCTCCGGGAATGGAACAGGACCACCCATGTCGTCGATGTCTTGCCCGACGGGTTTCGCTGGAATGGCGCCACCCATCGCTCGCTATCGGCGATCGCCCGTGCCATCACCGGCGCCCGGTGGTCCGGACCGCGCTTTTTCGGGCTGGTGATTGAAGGGGAGAACAACGGCCGCAAAGGCGCCAAAGGCAAGGCCCGGACGGATAATCGGCAATCCCGGGGTCGGGCCGTATGACCCAGACGCCAACAATTCGCTGCGCGATCTACACCCGCAAGTCGAGCGACGAGGGTCTCGACCAGGCGTTCAACTCGCTCGACGCACAATACGAAGCCTGCGCCGCCTACGTCGCCAGCCAGCGCCACGAAGGCTGGAAGCTTGTCCCCGATCGCTTCGATGATGGCGGTCTCTCGGGTGGCACGCTCGACCGCCCGGCCCTGCAGCGGCTCCTTGCCGAGATCGACGCCGGGCGCATCGGCATGGTCGTGGTCTACAAGATCGACCGGCTCACCCGGTCGCTGGTCGATTTCGGGCGGCTCGTCGAACGGCTCGATGCAATGGGCTGCTCCTTCGTTTCCGTGACACAAGCCTTCAACACCGCGACTTCGATGGGCCGTCTGACCCTGAACGTTCTTCTCTCCTTCGCCCAGTTCGAGCGCGAGGTCACCGCCGAGCGGATCCGCGACAAGATCGCGGCATCCAAGAAGAAGGGGCTCTGGATGGGCGGCGCTCTGCCGCTGGGCTATGATCGGCATCCCGATCCGCAACGCCGGGAACTCGTTATCAACCCGGTCGAGGCTTGTGCCGTCCAAACCCTCTTCACCCTCTACGATGATCTCGGCAACCTGCGCCGCGTCGAGACAGAGGCCGAACGCCTTGGCCTGCGCCCGAAGCAGATGGTTTTTCCCTCCGGGCGGGTTCGGGGCGCATCTCCCTTCACTCGCGGGCAGTTGCATTACCTTCTGACCAACCCAGTCTACATCGGACGGATCCGGCACAAGGATCAGAGTTATCCTGGCCAGCACCCCGCGATCGTCGACCCAGCTCTGTGGGCGCGGGTGCAGGCGAAGCTCATCTCCGCGAGCGCCCGGCCCCGCGGGCGCAGCCCCACCGCCACGGACGCGCGCATCCTGACTGGCAAGCTGCGCGACGAGGCTGGTGATCTTCTGACGCCAAGCCATACCCAGCGGCACGGTCGACGGTTCGCCTACTACGTCTCGAACCGGTTGATCGCGGGTGGCACAGATCCATCCGGCTGGCGCCTGCCCGCGCCAGCACTCGAGAGCATCTTGTGTCAGGTCGTCGTCGCACATCTGCGCCGGACAGCAGCGGGCCACGGCTTGCTTTCCGTGCCCGATGCCCGGGGAGCAAATGGTCTGCTGGACCGCGCGACAGTGTTTGCGGATCGCGTGGCGAGTGACCCCGCCCTCTTTGGCAGCTTGATCGCGTCCGGCACTCTGGCGCCGGGACACCTGCACCTGCGCCTTGATCGGGATGTCATTGCAGCGGGCCTTGAGGTCCCGACGGCGGCTCTGTCTGAGCAAGTACTCGTCCTGACTTGTCCCCTCGCCTTGCGGCGTCGGGGTGTCGAGACCAGGATCATCGCGGGCGAGACCATCCCCGCGCCAGATCAGGTTCTGCAGCGAACGCTCGCCGAAGCGCATGTCTGGGCACGTGCGCTTCGGTCCGGCACCTCGCTGATCGATCTTGCCCGCGCGACGGGACATTCCAAACCCTACATCCGCGCCCGACTGCCGCTGGCCTTCCTCGCGCCCCGCGTCCAGGCGGCAATCCTCGACGGACGCCAGCCCGCCGAGCTTTCCGTCTCGCAAATCATCCGCGAGGATCTCCCGATGGACTGGGCCGAGCAGGCGCGGATCTTTGGCATCGGATGACGCGGCGCCTAGCAAGGATCACCAGCCAAATGGTGCGCTCAGCGTGATCCCTGTTCTTCCGACTTCTTTCCCTGATCGGTCGAATTTTCTTCCCTGATACGCCGGATTAAATTCCCTGTTTCCAGCGAGCAGGGAATTTTCCCGTAACCCACGGAAATTGCGCTTTTATTCGGGGCGAAGAACCTCTCAAGAGGCACTGGAAATCCGATCTTCCCTGTTCTTTCCCTGTTCTTGTGTCTCGGGCAAACGGAGCCGGGCCGTCCAGGCACGGAGACTGCGGGCGAAAGACAGGCATGAGCAGGTCGTGCTGGCGTCTCTGCGGCGGTCATGCCGCCGTAACCCCCGGAAACAGGGATGAATTCACCGCAAGAACGGAAAGAGCAGGAATATCAAGGGGTTGGTGGCGGAGACGAAGGGATTCGAACCCTCGAGACCCTTTAGAGGTCTGCGCCCTTAGCAGGGGCGTGCCTTCGACCACTCGGCCACATCTCCGTCTGCCCGTTTATCGGGGCGGCGGAGCGGGGGCAAGAGGAAAGGTGGCGGGGTCGCGAACGGGCTTTCCGCGTGCTCTGGCGTAAGGGTGAAGGCAAGCCGGACCGAGAGAATCCTTCTGTTCCGCAACCGTCTTCTCTAACCTCTGCGGCAACCGCCAGCCGGGGCCCGGTGCACCTTTCGGCGGAGTTCATCGGCAAGGAGAACGCAGGTCGCATGGCACTTCCGGCACAAGCCCAGATCATCGTCATCGGCGGCGGCATCATCGGCTGCTCAACCGCCTACCACCTGGCCCGCGACCACAAGGCCGACGTGCTGCTGCTGGAGCAGGGCAAGATCACCTCGGGGTCGACCTGGCATGCCGCAGGGCTGGTCGGGCAGCTCAGGTCCTCGGCCTCGATCACCAAGGTGCTGAAATATTCGGTCGACCTCTACAAGGGCCTCGCCGCCGAGACGGGCCTGGAGACCGGCTGGAAGATGACCGGCTGCCTGCGGCTGGCCACCACCCCCGACCGCTGGACCGAATTCAAGCGGCTGGCCACCACCGCGAAAAGCTTCGGGATGGAGATGGACCTGATCGGTCCGGACGAGGTGAAACGCATGTGGCCGCTGATGGAGACCGCCGACCTGATCGGCGCCTCCTGGCTGCCGACCGACGGGCAGGCCAGCCCTTCGGACATCACCCAGTCCCTTGCCAAGGGGGCGCGTATGCACGGCGCCCGGATCGAGGAGGGCGTCACCGTCACCGGATTCCGCATGGACGGCCGCCGGATCACCCATGTCGAGACGACGCAGGGCCTGATCGCCTGCGACAAGGTGGTGAACTGCGGCGGCATGTGGGCGCGGCAGATCGGCGCGATGGCAGGCGTCGCCGTTCCGCTGCACCCGGTCAAGCACCAGTATATCGTGACCGAGAAGATCCCCGGCCTTGCCCCCGACGCCGCCACCCTGCGCGACCCCGACCGGCGCACCTATTTCAAGGAAGAGGTCGGCGGGCTGGTCATGGGCGGGTACGAGCCGAACCCGCAGGGCTGGGTCACGGGCGACATCCCCGCGAACTGGGAGTTCCGCCTCTTCGACGACGACTACGACCATTTCGGACAGCATCTGGAACAGGCCATCGCCCGTGTCCCGGCGCTGGCCGATGTGGGCGTCAAGCAGATGATCAACGGCGCGGAAAGCTTCACGCCGGACGGGAACTTCATCCTCGGCCCGGCGCCGGACTGCGCCAACATGTATGTCGGCGCGGGCTTCAACGCCTTCGGCATCGCGTCGGGCGGCGGCGCGGGCTGGGTTCTTGCCGACTGGGTGATGAACGGCGAGGCTCCGCTCGACCTCTGGGCCGTCGACATCCGCCGCTTCTCCACCCTGCACCGCGACCGCGACTGGGTGGCCGAACGGACGCTGGAGGCCTATGGCAAGCACTACACCGTGGCCTTCCCGCATGAGGAATACACCTCCGGTCGCCCCCGCATCGTCTCGCCACTCTATGACCGGCTGAAAGCGGCAGGCGCAGTCTTCGGCTCGAAACTCGGCTGGGAACGTCCGAACTGGTTCGCCCCGCCAGGGGTGGAACCGAAGGACATCTACTCGATGGGCCGCCAGAACTGGTTCGACGCGGTGGGCCAGGAACACCGCCATGTCCGCGCCCAAGCCGGGCTGTTCGACCAGTCCTCCTTCGCCAAGTACGACCTCTCCGGCCCCAAGGCCGCCGAGGCGCTGGAGGCGATCTGCGCCAATCGCGTCGCCCGCGATGTGGGCAGCCTGACCTATACCCAGCTCCTGAACTCGCGCGGGGGGATCGAGGCCGACCTGACCGTCGCCCGGCTGGCCGAGGACCATTTCTACATCGTCACCGGCACCGGCTTCCGCACCCATGACTTCGGCTGGATCGCCGACCACCTGCCTTCCGAAGGCGTGACCTTCCGCGATGTGACCGAGGATTGGGGAACGCTCTCGCTCATGGGCCCGACGGCGCGGGACATCCTGGCAAAGGTCACGCCCGACGACGTGTCGAACGCCGCCCTGCCCTTCGGCTCGTCACGTCAGATCACCATCGCCGGCGTCCCCACCCGCTCCCTGCGGGTGACCTATGTCGGCGAGCTGGGATGGGAACTGCACGTCCCGATCGCCGCCCTCGCCACCGTCTACGACGCCCTGATGGCCGCGGACCCGCAGCTGAAACCCGTCGGCTACCGCGCGCTGGAATCGCTGCGGCTGGAGAAAGGCTATCGCGCCTGGTCCTCGGACATCACCCCGAACGACACCCCCTTCGAGGCAGGCCTCGGCTGGGCGGTGAAGCTGAAATCGGGCCTTCCCTTCCTGGGTCGCCCGGCCCTTGAAGCCCTGCAGGGCAAGCCCCTGCCCAAACTCCTGGCAGGCTTCACCGTGACCGCCCCCGATGCCGTCCTTGTCGGACGCGAGACGATCCTGCGCGACGGGCAGCCGGTGGGTTATCTCACCTCGGGCGGCTACGGCTATACCATCGGCAAGAGCATCGGCTTCGGCTATGTCCGCAACGCGGACGGCGTGACCGGGGACTGGCTGGCGAAGGGCCGCTACAGCCTGGTCATCGCCGGCAAGGAAACCCCGGCCGAGCTTGCGCCCGGGCCTCTCTACGACCCCGCGGCGGCGCGGATCAGGGCCTGAGCCCCGGCCTCAGGCCGCCTCGTCCTGCGCCTCCAGCCGCTGGATCAGCTTCAGGACCGGCGCCGGATCGAAGGCCACCGGCGCGGTCTGGTTCGGATCGGGCATCGTCAGAATGATCTCGTCCAGGGCCATCGCCTCGGACGCCGCCAGCTTCGCCAGCCTCGGATCCGCATTGCGCGACAGCAGGTCCAGTTCGCCCCGAGCCACCATCAGCAGCGCCCAGGCGCCCTGGTAGGCCTTCGCCTCGGTCCGGCCCGAGGCGTCGATC
>Ga0056909_1002109_pt1 | contig 10477 bp, 8 predicted proteins | sample EBPBio102011_DNA_FD_62115 | JGI IMG/M metagenome (GOLD analysis project Ga0056909, IMG submission 62115) | Wastewater treatment Type I Accumulibacter community from EBPR Bioreactor in Madison, WI, USA - Reactor 1_1/10/2011_ DNA | ecosystem: Engineered > Bioreactor > EBPR > Anaerobic-Aerobic >...
TAGTAATGGGTATTTATTTTTCCTATTTTTTATAGCTTTTGTAAAAATCAAATAATTTTATAATCCATGAATAAAGGAATTATGAGAAAGGGAATTCTAATATATGCAGATTATTTTGATGCAACGACCTCATCTCTTCGTGCAATGACGGCTCTCAAACCAATTATTGATGAGGTAAATATATTTTATTGGGCAAGGACAGGAGCCGAGAGAACTACAATTGATCCCATTTTTGAAGGAGTAAAGTTTTGTGCTTTTACGCAAACCGCAAAGCCTAGGTCGCTAGAAGTTATATTTTTATTTGTGCAATTTCAAATTTGGATTTTGAGGGGACTGATAAGGGAGAAAAAAGATTTCGTAATTGCCTTTACATTCTATACTATTTTTCCGGCCCTGGTTTATAAGTTTTTTATAAATAGGAAATGTAAGGTTATATACGACCCAAGAGATTATGTTGCAAACACCTATCGGATAAATAGATTTTTATGTTTCATTTTGCGGTTTTGTGATAATGTTTTTATAAGAATTTCAGATTTCGTGATTTTCCCCGACCGGCAGTATTTTAATTATTACGGGATGTTTAAATTATCTTCGAAAAAATATTTTATTTTACCCAATTCTACTTCGGATAGATATAATGAGGTAAAAAATATAGATATATATAAGAAATTCCATATCCCTGAGGACAAGCTTATAATTCCGGTGTTGGGTTACTTTTCAGAAAATCGTGGAGAGAAGATTTTGTTTGATTGTATTAAAAGAAACGTTAAAAATATTTTGTTTGTCTTTGCGGGGGATATTCGTGACCAACGATATTTAGATTTTTTCGAAAAGCACAAGAACATATTGTTCCTGGGAAGAGTTCCCTATCTTGATGCTTTAGCGATTATGAAAAATGCGGTACTCGTACCACAATTATATGATCCAAAATTAAAAAATAATGCTTATGCTTTTCCAACCAAGTATTATGATTGTTTAATGGTTGGAACTCCTATTGTAGTCAGCAAGGGACAGATTGATGTTGCAACCGAGATTAAAGAAAATCATTTTGGCTGGATTATTGATTACGAAGATTCAGAGAGTTTAATGCAAATAATTCAAGATTATTCGAAAAGCTCTGAAGGAGTGGATAAAAAAAAATTCAGAGAATATTTTTTGAAAAAGTATGATTATTCAATTTTTGAAATTGGACTAAGAGGGGCATATGATAGTCTGCTAAGAGTTCAAGATTAAAGAATGGTGATATATTGAATATTTTACTCAAGTTTCGGAGTTGATCAAGGTACGTATTATAGTATAGTAAATGAAAGTGTAAACTAAACTGTGTCACTGGATAAATTTAGGTTTTATGAGTCGCTTGTATTCAGCGAAATTGAAATGAAAGGTTTTGGGGAAAAGGGATTTTATCATTCAATTTAAATACCGTATAAACTTTTTAGAAGAATGAAATTACTTTTCGTCAGTCAATATTTTTATCCTGAGGATTTTCGAGGGAATGATATTGTTTTTGATTTACAAAAGCGGGGTCATCAGGTATCGGTGCTGACAGGTATTCCTAATTATCCGGCAGGTAGGTTTTTTCCCAATTTTGGATTTTTCAAGAACAACGACGAAGTTATTCACAATATTAAAATTTACCGAAGCAAATTGTTACCTCGTGGCAACCATTTTTTAAGCTTGATATTAAATTATATCAGTTTCCCTTTTTTCTCCTATTTTAAGATAAAACAAATAAATGAAGAATATGATTTAATTGTAGTTCAGCAATTGTCTCCCGTTTTAATGGTTCTTCCTGCTTTATGGTTTAAAGAAAAAAAAAGGATACCCATGGTTTCATGGGTATTAGATTTATGGCCTGAAAGTCTTACTGCAACTACACCTATAAAAAAAGGAATTATAGTTAATTTATTAAATAGGTTGGTAAAGAGATTTTATAAAATGTCTGATTTAATCTTAATCAGTTCAGAGAATTTCAGAGAATCAATTTTAGGAAAAGATGCCGATGCTGCTCATAAAATTGAATATTTCCCTAACTGGGCGGAAGATGCCATTGCACTTGCCCAGCCAAGTACTTTGCAATCGAAGCAATTGCCTCGGGGCTTTAATGTTGTCTTTGCAGGCAATATTGGAGAATCTCAAGATTTCGAAAGTATATTAAATGCAGCTGAAATTTCTTTGTATGATGAAATAAATTGGATAATAATTGGTGATGGGAGAAAATTCCAATGGGTCAAAGAACAAGTGCATTCGAGAAAACTAACCAATGTATTCTTGCTTGGGCGTCATCCAATATCTGAAATGCCTTCTTTTTTCAAACAAGCCGATGTTATGTTGGTTTCATTAAAGTCTGACCCAATTTACGGTATTACTGTGCCTGCAAAAATACAAGCATATATGGCGTGTGGAAAAATAATAGTTGGCATGTTGAATGGAGAAGGGAACTATTTAATTAATCAAAACGGGATAGGGTATGCTGTAGAATCAGGTAATTATAAAGGCTTGGTTGAAAAAATAAAAATTGTTAAACAATTATCGGAGGAAAAAACCCAAGAACTTGAAAGAAAGGCATTAACTTACTATGAAGAAAATTTTAGTAAAAAAAATCTGTTAGATAAATTTGAAAAATTATTGCAAATGACCGTAAAAAAATTATAAACATTATGGAAGTGTAGAAACTTATTGAGATATTTTAAGATTTTGTTGGTAGATAGAACCTAATAATAACTAGATAGAACCTAATTATAAATTAAATGAACAATAGACCATATCAAATATGTACTAAAACAATAATGGATACTTCCGATCCAGGCATTGTTTTTAATGAAAAGGGGGAAAGTGACTATTATGTGAACTTTAAGCAAAACATTGAGCCGGACTGGCATACAGACAAAAGAGGTTATGACGAGCTGATGAAGATCGCCGACAAGATAAAAAAAACAAACAGAAATAAGGATTTTGATTGTATAATAGGTCTTAGCGGAGGGTTAGATAGTTCCTACGCGGCATATGTGGCAAAGGAGATTATGGGGATACGACCCCTGATTTTTCACGTGGATGCAGGTTGGAATACAGATAAGGCAGTGGGAAATATTGAAAAGCTGATCAACGGACTGAATCTTGATCTGTACACGGAAGTCATTAATTGGGAGGAAATGAAAGATTTGCAGCTGGCTTTTTTTAAATCCCAGATTCCCGATCAGGATCTCCCACAGGATTATGCCTTTTTTTCGGCACTTTATAAGTTTGCAAGGAAGCACAACATCAATTATGTACTTACCGGAGGTAATTTTTCTACAGAGTGCTGTCGAGAGCCGGAAGAATGGGGCGGGTTTCCGGGAATAGATGTCCGGTTAGTTAAAGATATTCATGGCCAATTCGGGAAAAAACCATTGAAGACGTTTCCATTGGTGGATATCTTATCCTATAAAATTTATTACAGGTATGTTTATGGGATGCAGGTGTTCAAGCCGCTTAACCTGGTACCATATATCAAGAAAGATGCAGAAAACCTTTTGATGGAGAAATTCGGATGGGAACCGTTCCGGCATAAACACCACGAATCGCGGTTTACCCGGTTTTATGAGGATTACTGGTTACCCAGGAAATTTGGTTTTCAGAAAAGAAAAGCCCATTTTTCTTCATTAATACTTACAGGGCAAATGACCCGGGAGGAAGCACTGGACCGGGTTTCAAGGCCGGAGATGCCGGAAGAGTTTCTTCAGAAGGAATTTGAATATGTGGCGAATAAACTGGATCTCACGAAAGAAGAGCTTCAGCAAATTTTTGAAGGGGGGAATAAAACCTATAAAAATTATAAATCTAAGATAAAAATCATCAAGATGGGCGCACAGGTAATGCAGAAGATGGGAACTGAAAAACGACTGTTCAGATAGATGATTACCATTATTGATTACGGAGTAGGGAATATTAATGCGTTTGTAAATGTTTACAAACGTGTGGACGTGCCCGTGAAAATTGCAAGAGCAAAAGAAGATTTAACCGGAGCGCAGAAATTGATTCTTCCCGGGGTAGGCCATTTTGATCATGCCATGAATCAGCTGAATAACTCGGGAATGCGGGAAACGCTTGATGAATTAGTTCTTGAGAAAAAGATTCCGGTGATAGGTATTTGTGTAGGAATGCAGATGATGGCTAGCTGCAGTGATGAAGGAACATCGGAAGGCCTGAAGTGGATTGATGCGGCTGTCAAGAAATTTGATGCGACCCGGATTTACCAGGTGACGAGGCTGCCTCATATGGGGTGGAACGATGTAAGGCCGGTTAGTGAAACGCCGCTGTTCAGAGGCCTGGAAAACGATGCTATTTTCTATTTCCTGCATTCGTATTATTTTGAATGCCATCGTTCGGAAGATGTGCTGGCTGTGACGGACTATGGGGGGGAATTTGCCTCAGCAGCACATTATGAAAACAGGTATGGCATCCAGTTTCACCCGGAAAAGAGTCATCATTATGGCGAGACTTTATTGCATAACTTTGCTAAACTATAAATGAGTTTATGTTAAGACCCAGAATAATTCCAAGCCTGCTCATCCAGGATAACGGATTGGTAAAGACCGTTAATTTTAAAAATCCGAAATATGTGGGAGACCCCATTAACGCGGTAAAAATCTTTAATGAAAAAGCGGTAGATGAACTGGCCGTATTTGATATTGACGCTACCGTAAAAGGGCTTGATCCTAATTACAGCTTAATTGAAAGGATAGCGAATCAATCCCGTATGCCCTTGTGCTATGGGGGCGGAGTAAAGACAGTAAAGCAGGCCCAAAAGATATTTGGACTGGGAATTGAAAAAATTGCGCTTTCTTCTGCGGTCATTGAGAATCCCCGGTTAATCATGGATATAGCAGAGCGGGTGGGAGCGCAATCGGTAATTGTGGTGCTGGATATAAAGAAAAAACTACTGGGAGGGTATGAAGTATTTACGCATAATGGCAAAAAAAGTACAGGTATAAATCCGTTTAAGTTTATTTCAGAGGTACAGGATTTGGGGGCCGGAGAAGTGATCATTAATGCCATTGACCAGGACGGTGTCATGAAGGGCTTTGATATGACCCTTATTGAAAAAGCCAGAGAGCAGACTTCCCTCCCGATGACTGTTTTGGGAGGAGCGGGGTCATTGGAAGATATTAAAAAGGTAATTGACCGCCACCATATTATCGGGGTGGCAGCAGGAAGTCTTTTTGTGTTCAAAGGAGTTTATAAAGCCGTGCTGATTAACTATCCCGCTCAGGAGGAAAAAGAGAAGTTGTTTAAAAAATAGTGGGACACAGCTAACAACACAATAAATATGGTTTATTTTTTTGCCATTGTATTAATGTATATATTGGAAATCTTGTACTTTAAGATTGCCTATATTTTCAATATTATTGATAAGCCGAATGACCGGTCCTCACATACCCATGTCACCCTTCGGGGTGGAGGAATTATCTTCTATATAGCGGCTCTTTTTTATTGTTTTACTTCGGGGTTTCAATATCCTTTTTTCTTCCTGGGGCTTACCCTGATTGCCTTGGTGTCTTTTTCGGATGATATTTTTACCTTATCTAACCGGCTAAGGTTGGCGATTCAATTTATAGCTGTGGGTTTGATGGCTTTCCAACTGCAAGTATTTGAAATGCCGTGGTATCTTTTAATACTTACATTGATAATAGCGGTGGGGGTAATTAACGCTTACAATTTTATGGACGGAATCAACGGAATTACCGCTGTGTACAGTCTGGCAGTAGGGGGATTGTTGATGTCGGTAAACCGGCATATCGACTTTATAGATCAGAATCTGCTGATTTATACGTTGTTAGGGGTGCTGGTATTTGCTTTTTTTAATTTTCGTACCCGAGCCCTGTGCTTTGCGGGTGATGTAGGTTCTGTGTCCATTGCATTTATCCTGCTTTTTGCGTTGGGAGCGCTGGTGTTTAAAACACAAAACCTCATCTATATCTTATTCCTTTCTGTTTACGGAACAGATACAGTATGGACCATTGGGCGCAGAGTACGTCTTCGGGAGAATATTTTTAAGGCACACCGCTCTCACCTTTTCCAGTTGCTTGCAAATGAGGCAGGGGGCAATCAATTGCTTATTTCCTTTATTTACGGCGCATTACAGGTAGGTATCGGGTACGCTGTTATTTGTGCTTCAGCATGGGACAAACAGGGTCAGCTCCTTTTTGCCTTTGCACTGCTTACAGGAATGGGTTTATTTTATGGTTTGTTGAAAAGTTATGTAATTCGTAAATATGTGAAATCATATCCACCTTTTACCGTTTAATAAAAAGAAGGCGGGGAAATGGTGATTTATGGATATATATATATATTTGTTGGTAGTTTATTATAAACTACCTAAATTAAACATAATATGCTTAAAATTTTACATCACTATAATGACAGGTTTGTTTCGAAATGGCTGGTGTTGGCTATGGACATATTTATTGTGATCTTTGCTTTTATCATTGCTACAGCCATACGATTTAACCTTGATTTTCGCTACCTGGACCCCTCTATATTTAAGTATCATCTTTTATTGGTTTGCGGGATAAAAGTAATCTGTTTCCTCCTTTTCGAAACCAATGTGGGGATTATCCGACATACCAGTTTTACCGATGCTAAACAGATTCTGAAAGCCATGGTTTGTAGTACGGGGGCTTTAATTATAGGCACTAATTTTTCAAAGTTTTCAACTCCCAAACTGCTGGATATTCCAACTTCTATTCTTTTGATTGATTTTTTTGTCAGTGTATTTGGTCTCGTAGTCAGCAGGATTCTTATCAAGTATATTTTTGACAGCCTGTCCAGTAGTTTCAAATCTGACAAAAATGTGATCATATACGGGGCCGGCCGGCTGGGGCTGATGACCAAAAATGCACTAACCAGCGGGTCTCCGGCTAACCAGCAGAAGGTACTGTTTTTTATTGACGATAACCAGCAGAAAACCGGTAAGAGTATAGAAGGGGTAAAAGTGCTTGGAAAGGAAGAGGCAAAGCGAATTATCCGGAGTATGAAATATGAAAATGTGGAAATCATATTTGCCATTCAGGCGATTTCAACGGTACGTAAAGGAGATATCACGGAAGAGTTCCTGGAGATGGGCGTACCGCTGCGGATAGTGCCGCCTATGGAAGACTGGATGAACGGAGAGCTTAACCCTTCGCAGATATCCAAGATCAGTATTGAGGATCTGCTGGACAGGCCTTCCATACAGATCAATAATCGTTTGGTAAAAGACTTTATTGAAGCGAAGAGGGTATTGATTACCGGTGCGGCCGGTTCTATCGGAAGCGAGATTGTACGCCAGGTATTGAGATTTGATCCGGAAGAGCTGATCCTGTTAGACCAGGCGGAATCACCGCTTTATGACCTGGAAACGGAGCTAATCCGGCTGAAGAATGGAAAGAAATTCAAGGCCAGGCTACACGTAGAGGTAGGGGATGTCACCAATGTTTCGCAAATGGGGAAGCTCTTCCAGCGCTATCATCCCCAAGTGATTTATCATGCAGCAGCCTATAAGCACGTACCTTTAATGGAAGATAATCCCTTCAAGGCGGTGGAGGTAAATACCCTGGGCACCGAGGGGCTGGCAGATTTGGCGGTTAAATTCAAGGTAGAGAAATTTGTGTTTGTGTCTACCGATAAAGCAGTGAACCCTACCAATGTGATGGGGGCCAGTAAGCGCCTGGCAGAGGTGTATGTACAGAGCCTGAACAGTTTGCATCATGTGGAAACCCGGTTCACAACTACCCGTTTTGGTAATGTATTGGGGAGTAACGGATCGGTGATTCCACTTTTCCGCAAGCAGATCGAAAGAGGAGGACCGGTTACCGTGACTCACCCGGAAATCATTCGGTACTTTATGACTATTCCGGAGGCCTGTCAGCTGGTGTTGGAAGCCGGTACTATGGGAAAGGGGGGGGAGATTTATGTATTTGACATGGGGGTTCCCGTAAAAATACTGGATCTGGCGGAGAAGATGATTAAACTTTCGGGGTTTGAGCCTCATACCCAGATTAAAATAGAGTATACCGGCTTACGACCTGGGGAAAAGCTTTTTGAAGAGCTGCTAAGTGATAAGGAGACCACCCTTCCTACGCATCATCCCAAGATCATGGTGGCGAGGGTGAGCTCGCATAATTTTGATGAGATCAGTAACGAACTGATAAAATTAAGGAAGGATATCAATAAAATGTCAGCCCGGGAAATCGTTCAATTTCTGAAATATATGCTGCCGGAATATATTTCCAATAATTCGCCTTTTGAGAAACTGGATGAGGTCAGGGTAGGGGATCACCAGGAAGAGTAATCTACCACTGCTTTACTATTCCTACCTGTAAACCATATGTATCAGGAAGATACTGACCGAGATCGGCGGCTAAGCTAAGCAGCAGATCAAAGTGAGCTAGGGGCACTCTCCCCGTTTGCCGGAGAGAAAATTGCCGCAGGTTCTCCAATGGCCACTTATAATTGCCAAAGTTAGCAGAAGAAATGACACGCGTGCTGAGCATAAGGTTTGCTACCGGATATTGGACGTATGTATGAAAGACACGGATACGGTTATTGTAGATATAATTAGGAGTATATGAAATACCGGGAGGAAATACTCCAGGGTTTTCGCGGTAAGGGTTAAGCAGGGGATTACCGATGGTCTTCCCTCTGTAGGTCCACGCATCCTTGTAAACTCCGTTATTGAAATAGTTATCAACTCCTCGTAGTTCCGGAATGAACTCATAATAGATCCCTCCCCCCTGGTTCCGGGTATCCATGTATTCCAGGCAGAGATTAAAGCCGTTTTTCCCGGAAACAGACAGACCTGTTAGCCCATCGGCGATGTTGCTAAGATAAAACAGAGTACCGTCTTCATAAATGCTTTGGCGGTAGATTTTAACGAGGTAGCTTCCTACCTGCAGCTCGGTGCCGATATCGATGGTGCCAAGGTGGTTACCTACGCGGTTTCCGGCTTCATTGGCGGGGAGCCCGGTGACATCGTCCCAGGTGCGGCCGGTTTGGTTTGCGGTGCTTACGCCCCGGAGCACGCGGAAGTAATTTTCGAGGCTGACGTCATATTTGGAGATGACTTGCTTGCTGATCTCGTCGTAGTAGGGGTGGGTGGGCTTTCCCCCCCATTGGGCCTGGTGGTTTAAACCGGCGATCACCTTTATTTTCCACCGGGGTTTCCCGAGCCGGAAGTACAGGCTTTTCTGGTGCAGGAGGACATTCTGTACGGAATCTCCGTTTCCGAGCCAACCGTGGGCGAAATTGCCTTTTACGGAGAGCAGGCCGTTTTTAAGGAGAGGTACGAAGTGCCGGAAGCCGATATCCATTTTGGGTACGGGGAGGGCGTTTCCAGACCAGATATAGGAGCCCATAGAACCCAGGGTATCTACCAGCCCCATGACTTCTCTTCTTCTGCCGACATAGAGCTCCAGGGCGCCTGCGTGTCCTTTTACGTAGACTTCAGGCAGAAGCAGCTGAGAGGTTTTCCCGAGGTTTACATGGGGTTCTAGGCCAAAACCGTAGTCCCAGGTACGCCCGGAGGTATATTCTTTAACTACCCGGGTATTCAGGTAAAAGATCTGGGATTCCAGCGGTACTACGCCGTACTGATTGCTTCTTAAGAGGAAAGGGGTATGGCCAGTGGCCGTCAGAATGCCTGCTTCGGACGTGATTTTTAAGCTATCCAGGAAAACATTCTGGGCATTGAGGCTTAGGGAAATAAGAAACAAGAACAGCGTTTTGCGCATAGGCTCTTAACGTATGACCAGGGGCGTTCCCGGCAGGATTCTACGCAAATATAAGCACCGGGCGCATAAGTAAGGGAGAAACCGGAAATTATAAATTCCGGATTTATGATTTGCCGGGGCAAAATCGTAAATCCGGAATCCATTTATTCGGGTGTTTCCTTATTCTACCGTCACCGACTTAGCCAGGTTCCGGGGCTGGTCTACGTTCCGGCCGCGAAGCACGGCGATGTAGTAGGAGAGCAGCTGAAGGGGAATCACGGTCAGCAGGGGCTGCAGCACCTCGTGGGTGTTAGGAATTTCTATGGCATAGTCCACCATTTTCCTGACTTCGGTGTCTCCTTCTGATACGATGGCGATCACCCGGCCTTTGCGGGCTTTAACCTCCTGGATATTAGACACCACCTTTTCATAGGAGCTGTCGCGGGTGGCGATAAACACCACCGGCATGTCCTCGTCGATCAGGGCTATAGGCCCGTGTTTCATTTCGGCGGCGGGGTATCCCTCGGCATGGATGTAGGAGATCTCTTTGAGCTTCAAAGCGCCCTCCAGGGCTACGGGGAAATTCAGGCCACGGCCCAGGAAAATGAAGTTTTGTGCAAAGGTGAAGAGCTTGGAGATGTCTTTGATCTCTTCCGCATGCGTGAGGATCTCTTCCACTTTTTTAGGAATCTCTGACATTTCCACCAGCAGCCGGCGGAAGGTTTCATCGGTGATGGTGCCTTTCTTAT
>Ga0056909_1002111_pt1 | contig 10469 bp, 9 predicted proteins | sample EBPBio102011_DNA_FD_62115 | JGI IMG/M metagenome (GOLD analysis project Ga0056909, IMG submission 62115) | Wastewater treatment Type I Accumulibacter community from EBPR Bioreactor in Madison, WI, USA - Reactor 1_1/10/2011_ DNA | ecosystem: Engineered > Bioreactor > EBPR > Anaerobic-Aerobic >...
ATCGGCGGCAGCCGGGCTTCCATCGGGCTGATGGTGGCCGAGACGCTGGGTATCCCGTTCGAGAATGTCCGGGTGAATGTGGTGGAAACCGGGGCGCTTGGCGTGAATGAACCCACCCACGGCAGCCGGGCGACCTTTGCCAGCGGCAAGGCGGCGGTCGAGGCGGCGCGGCAGGCGATGGACGTGATGTGCAAGCGGGCTGCGGCGGACTGGGGCATCGACCCGGAAGCGGTGGAGTGGAAGGACGGCGCTGCGCACCCCGCCGGACCGAACGCGGGCAAGTTCCCGCCCCTGACCATTGGCGAGATCGGGGCCAAGATGGGGTCCACCGGCGGGCCGATTTCCGGGCACCACGAAGTCACGGCGGAAGGTGTCGGCGCCAGTTTCGGCACGCATGTGGTGGATGTGGAAGTCGACCCGGAGACGGGGCGGACCACGGTCTTGCGCTACCTCGTGGTGCAGGATGCGGGCACGGCGATCCATCCGGCCTATGTCGAAGGCCAGTATCAGGGCGGGGCGGCGCAGGGTATCGGCTGGGCGCTGAACGAGGAATACGTCTACGGCCCCGACGGGCGGTTGCAGAACCCGATCTTCCTCGATTACCGCATCCCGGTGGCCTCTGACCTGCCGATGATCGACACGGTGATCGTCGAGGTGCCGAACCCCGGCCACCCCTACGGCGTGCGCGGCGTGGGCGAGACGGGGATCACCCCGCCCCTGCCCGCCATCGCCTCGGCCATCGCGGGGGCGACGGGCGCGCGCATCCGCAGCCTGCCCTGTTCGCCGCCCAAGGTTCTGGCGGCGATCAAGGCGAAAGGCTGATGGCGCGCGTCCACCTCTGGGCCAGCTTGCGGCGCTTTGCCGAGGGGCAGGAGGTGGTGGAGGTAGAGGCCGCGACAGTCGGCCAGGTGCTGGATGCGCTGGAACGGGCGCATCCGGGTCTGGGTCCGGCGATCAGGGCGGGGCTGTCGGTGGCGGTGGATGGCGAGGTGATCGCCAACAACCGCGCCGCCCCCGTGGCGCCAGCCAGCGAGATCTACCTGTTGCAGCGGTTGAAAGGCGGTTAGGCGGCAGGCCCAAGAGAGAAGATGGGCGCGTCCATCAGGTAGTTCTGCTTCATGTAGTTGATGAAGTTGTCGCGGAACTGCCGGGTATGGGCGTGCGCAAGTGCGTCGGCCCGCCCCACGTCCCGGTCGCGGATCGCGGCCAGCATGTCATCATGTTCGTCGGTCAGCAGCACCTCGCCGTCGCCCTGTTCCAGATAGGCGAAATGCAGGTGGAGCATCCGGCGGCCCTGGTTCAGCAGGCGTTCGTAGAAGGCGGACAGATAGGGGTTCCGCCCGGCATGGGCGATGGCCATGTGGAAGTTCTTGTTCGCGTCGGACATCGCCAGGTGTTCGCCCTTGTTGACGGTCGCCACGAATTCCTTTTGACGGCGGGCGATGGCTTTCAGGTCCAGATCGGTGCGCAACTCGGCGGCAAGCCGGGTGTTCATCCGCTGGGCGACATCCAGCGCTTCGACATATTTCGGGAAGCTTTGCAGGTCGATAGGGGCGACGACGGTCGAGCGGTTGGAAAGCGTCACCACCAGATCGTCCCCCGCCAGCCGGATCAGCGCCTCGCGCACCGGGGAACGGGACATGCCGAAGCGTTCGGCCAGCGAGGTTTCGTCCAGCACCGCGCCCGGTTCGAGATCGAGCGACAGGATTTCGTCGCGCAGGGTTTCGTAGGCGAACTTCACGCCCGCGCCCTTGACCCGTTTCGGCTCGCTCTCGTCGCGCATCGCGGCCCCTTCGCAGCTTCGCAAAGCATACCGGACGGGCGCGATCAAGTCGACACGCTACGTTCTGGACCTGCCGTGCCGGAGACCCGGAAAGAGTGGGTGTCCACAGTGGACATCTTGGCTTTTTATTTCCAAATCAAGCTCTTGATCGTGGGCGTTAACCACTTCGAAAGGTTCTTGGATCAGCGCATGAGATCGGCCATCCGGGTGGCGGAGGCGTCTTCGTCGCCGCGCTCAATGGCGCGGATCAGTGCCTCGTACTCGGCGGCCCGCGCCTGGGCCAGGCCGGGCGGAGGGGCGGCGTGGTCCGGCCCGAGTTTCGCCAGGACAGAGACAGCCACGCCGAATTCAAGGATCGCCGAAGACGCGCGGAGGAAGGGGTTGCCGGAGGCTTCGGCGACGATGCGGTGGATCTCGAATTCGGCTATCGCGAAGGGTTCGGGCTGATGCGCCATCACCGTGCGCTGATTGAGCCAGTAGTTGAGCAGGCGGACATGCTCGGCCTCGCGTTGGCGGGCGGCCAGACGTGCGGCCTGCACCTCAAGGCTTTCGCGGATGGTCTGGAACGAAGCGAGGAAGGCAGGCGAGGGGCCGCTTTCCAGTTTCCAGGACAGGATCTGGCGGTCGAACAGGTTCCAGCGCGACTGCGGCAGGACGCGGGTGCCGACCTTGGCGCGGGCTTCGACCAGGCCCTTGGCTTCCAGTGTCTTCAACGCCTCGCGCAACACGGTGCGGGAGACGCCGAAACGGTCCATCATCTCGGCATCGCCGGGCAGGCTTGACCCCACGGGCATGTCGCCGGAAACGATGGCGCGGCCGACCTCGTTTATCACATAGGAATGGAAGTTCCGCGCCGCTGGTCGCCCGGAGAGCGTTCGGATCAGGCTCCCGGGTTCGCTCATCTTACCTGTCCAAGGCCCCTAGATTCGTCGTGGTCCGGCCCGGAAGACCAGCCGTTGCAGCACGATGAACATAAACAAAAGCACGCCGACGACAATCTTGGTCCACCAGCTGCTGAGCGTGCCGTCGAAGACGATGTAGGTTTGCACCAGACCTTGCAGCATGACGCCGATGAAAGTGCCTGCGACGAAACCGTATCCGCCGGTCAGAAGCGTGCCGCCGATGACAACGGCGGCGATGGCGTCGAGCTCGACGCCGAGGGCGTTCAGGCTGTAGCCGGCGGAGGTGTAGAGCGAGAAGACCACCCCGGCGAGGCCCGCGAGGAAGCTTGAGAGCGCATAGATGGTGATTGTGGTGCGGGCGACGGGGACGCCCATCAGCGCGGCGGAGGTCTCGGACCCGCCAAGGGCATAGACGTTGGAGCCGAAGCGGGTGCGGTGGGCCAGAAGGATGGCGAGGGCAAAGACCACCAGCATGATGATGCCCACGACGGTCAGGCGGCCGCCGCCGGGGAGGAGGAGGTAGCTTTTCTGGATCGAGGTGTAGAAGGGATGCACGATCCCGATGCTGTCGGGCGAGAGAACCGAGGCACCGCCCCGGGCGAGGAACATGCCAGCCAGCGTGACGATGAAGCTGGGCACCTTCAGGTAGTGGATCGCTGCGCCCATGACGGCCCCGAAACAGGCGGCGACGATCAGGGCGATGGCGAAGGCCAGCAAAGGGTGCAGGTTCAGCCACATGATCAGCACGGCGATCAGGACGGTGGTGAAACCGATCACGGCGCCGACCGACAGGTCGATGCCGCCCGAGAGGATGACGAAGGTCATGCCAACGGCGGCGATGCCGAGGAATGCGTTGTCGGTCAGGAAATTGCCAAGGACGCGGGTCGACAGCATGGCAGGCTGCTGCGACACGGCAAGCATGTAGGCGAAGAGGAAGATGAGCGTCGTCGCCAGAAGCGGGCGCAGGCTGCGGGTCATTTTTGCGCTCCGGGCAGGCGACGGAAGAGACGGGCGGACAGCGGCGATTGCAGGATAAGGATCACGATGATCACGGCGGATTTGACGACCAGGTTGAATTCTGGGCTGAAGCCCGAGATCAGGATGCCGGTGTTCATCGCCTGGATGATCATCGCCCCAAGCACCGCCATCGGGATCGAGAAGCGCCCGCCCATCAGGGAGGTGCCGCCGATCACGACCGCAAGGATCGCGTCGAGTTCAAGCCAGAGGCCTGCGTTGTTGGCATCGGCGCCGCGGATATCGCCGGCCACGATCAGGCCGGAGATGGCGGCGCAGAAGCCTGCGAAGGTATAGACGATGAGAAGGAGGGCGTTTGCGGACAGACCCGCAAAACGGGCGGCGGAGCGGTTGACGCCGACTGCCTCGATCAGCAGGCCAAGGGCGGTGCGGCGCACGATCAGGGTGGCGAGGATCATCAGGACCGCCGCGATGACGACGGGCATCGGAAAGCCGAGGAAGCTGCCCGTGCCGATGAAGATCAGCAGGGGATCGGAGAAGGTGACGATATAGCCTTCCGTGATCAGCTGGGCGAGGCCGCGCCCGGCCACCATCAGGACGAGGGTGGCGATGATCGGCTGGATTTCCAGCACGGTGACGAGGATGCCGTTCCAGAGCCCGCAGAGAAGGCCGGTGCCGAGGGCGGCGAGGACGGCGACGGGCGCAGACACGCCGCTGGTGACGAGGGTGGCGGCGGTGGCGCCGGAGATGGCCATGACCGCGCCGACGGAAAGGTCCACGCCCTTGGTCGCAATGACCATCGTCATGCCGATGGCGAGGATGGCGACGGGGGCGCCCCGGTTCAGCACGTCGATCAGGCTGCCGAACAGGCGGCCATCCTGCCAGGTGATGGTGAAGAAGCCGGGGAAGAGCAGCCAGTTGACCAGCAGGACCGCGGCAAGGGCGATGACCTGGGGCCGGGTGAAGAAGCTGGCGATGGGCCGTGAGCGGGGCATGGGGGGCTGGGTCGTCGGGCGGAGGTCCACGGTCGGGCGGGTCACGGGCGGGCCTCCTGCGGCTTTCCGGGCGCGGTTCCGGCGATGGCCCGGACGATGGCGTCCGGCGCGATGGTGTCACCGTCAAGCTCGGCCACCATCTCGCGGTCGCGCATGACGACGATGCGGTTGGAATAGGCGACGACTTCGTCCAGCTCGGAGGAGATGACGAAAAGCGCCAGGCCTTCCTCGCGCAGGCGGTTGATGGTTCGGACGATTTCGGCATGGGCACCGACGTCGATGCCGCGGGTGGGTTCGTCGAGGATCAGGAAGCTGGGGTCGATGGCCAGCCAGCGGGCCAGGATCACCTTCTGCTGGTTGCCGCCGGACAGAAGCTTGACCGGCATGTCATGGTCGGCGGCGCGGATGTCCAGCGCCTCGGCATAGCGTCCGGCAAGTTCGATCTGGTCGTCGCGGTTCAGGGCGCGGACCCAGCCGAGCTTGGCCTGCAGGGCGATGATGATGTTCTCGCGGACGGAAAGGTCGCCGAAGATGCCGTCGATCTTGCGGTCTTCGGGGCAGAATCCGAAGCCTGCGGCGACGGCCTGGGCGGGGTTGCGGATGGTGACGGGCTGGCCGTCGACCTTGATTTGCCCGCCGTCGCTGGTGTCGACGCCGAACATCAGGCGCGCGACCTCGGTCCGGCCCGAGCCGAGAAGGCCCGCGACGCCGACGACCTCGCCTTCGTGGACGGCAAGGTCGAAGGGCGCCATGCCCTTGCGGCCAAGCTGCTGGAATTCGACGCGGACTGCGCCTTTGGTGGCCCCGGTCAGGGCCGAGGGGTGATGGTCGAAGGCGACGTCCTTGCCCAGCATCATCCGGACGACATCGGTGGTGTTGAGGGTGTCCAGCGCCTGGGTGGCGACGCGCTTGCCGTTGCGCAGGATGGTGACGCGGTCGGCAAGCTCGAACACCTGGTCCAGGAAATGGGTGATGAAGATGATGGCGAGGCCCTTCGCCTTCAGGCCGCGGACCACGTCGAACAGGCGCTGCACCTCGTTGCGGTCAAGGCTGGCAGTGGGTTCGTCCAGGACGAGGACCTTGCCGGACAGTTCGACCGCGCGGGCGATGGCGACGATCTGCTGGACGGCGACGGAATAGTCGGAGAGGTCGGCGCGGACGTCGATGTCCAGGCCGTAACGGGTGAGCAGGTCCTTGGCGGCGGCGTCGATGCGCTTGCGGTCGACGAGGCCGAAGCGGGTAGGTTGGCGACCGAGGAAGAGGTTTTCGGCGACGGACCGATTGGGGAGGAGGTTGACCTCCTGGTAGACGGTGCCGATGCCGTAGGTCTGGCCATGCAGCGGGTCGCGCAGGTGGATCGGCTGGCCGTCGAGGAGAAGGTCGCCGCCGTCGGGCTGGTAGGCGCCGGTCAGGATCTTGATCAGGGTGGATTTGCCCGCGCCGTTTTCGCCCAGAAGGGCGTGGACCTCTCCGGCATGGGCGGTGAAGTCCACGCTGTCGAGGGCGCGGTGCTGGCCGAAGACCTTGACGATCCCGCGCGCTTCCAGAACCGGCCGTTCGCTGCTGTCGATCATGCTGCCTCCGCCCTTGTCGCGACTGTCCGCTTATCCTGCGGATAAAGCAATTCCGCCGGGCAGGCCCCGGACCTGCCCGGCGGCACCTCGGGGAGGAAACTAGTAACCGAGGCCTTTGCGGCGGTCGTATTCGCCCTGCGGGTCATCGGCCGGGGTGTAGAGCTTGGATTCGGTGATGATGAACTTTTCGGGCGCCGTCCCGCCGTTCAGGTAGGCATCAAGCGCCTGGAAGGCCGGGCCTGCCATGTTGGGCGTCAGTTCGACGGTCGCGTTCGCTTCGCCCGCCACCATCGCGGCGAAGATGTCCGGCACCGCGTCGATGGAGACGACGAGGATGTCCGAGCCCGGTTTCAGGCCGGCGTCCTTGATCGCCTGGATCGCGCCCACGGCCATGTCGTCGTTGTGGGCATAGACCGCGCAGATGTTCTTGCCGCCGTCTTCGGCCTTGAGGAAGCCTTCCATCACTTCCTTGCCCTTCGAGCGGGTGAAGTCGCCGGTCTGGCTGCGGATGATCGACAGGTTCGCGTGGCCCGCGATGCCTTCCTCGAAGCCCTTCTTCCGGTTGATCGCGGGCGAAGAGCCCACGGTGCCCTGAAGCTCGACCACGTTGCACTGCTTGTCGCCGACGGTGCCGACCAGCCATTCCCCGGCGACGCGGCCTTCCTTGACCTGGTCGGAGGCGACCGAGGTCAGATACAGGTCTTCCGGCCCCTCGATCCCGCGGTCAAGCAGGATGACGGGGATGTTGGCTTCCTTGGCTTCGGTCAGGACTTCTTCCCAACCCGTCGCCACGACCGGCGCGACAAGGATGGCATCGACGCCCTGGGCAATGAAGCCGCGGATCGCCTTGATCTGGTTTTCCTGCTTCTGCTGCGCGTCGGCGAATTTCAGGTCGATGCCCAGATCGGCGGCGACCGACTTGGTCACGCTGGTCTCGGCGGCGCGCCAGCCGGATTCGGACCCGATCTGCGAGAAGCCCACGACCTTACCCTGAAGACCGTCCGCATAGGCGGTCGAAAGCAACAAGCCAGCCAGTCCCGCGCCAAGCGCGAGAGTCTTGTAAACGTTCATGATTTTCCTCCCAGTGGAACCTTGGGCCACTCTCCTCGGGTGGCTGCGATGAGGGTAGCAAAAGTATTACTATATGCAAGAAGTCCGTTCACGGGGCCGTGTGTTTGTCTGGTGCGGATGCTGCTACTGCGCGGCAGTTTGCAGAAATCGCGGTGTCTCAAGGGGTTCGTCGGGTACCGCCTGTTCTGCGGCGCGGCGAGCCGGGTCACTTCCAGAGCGGCGTGAAATCGAAGCGCATCACATGGCGATAGGTCTGGCCGGGATCGAGCCGCGCCGAGGGGAACTGCGGGCGGTTCGGCGAATCAGGGAAGCGCTGGGTTTCGACGGCGAAACCGGCAAAGCGGGGGTAGTGCGCACCACGCTTGCCAGGCCCGTTGAAATGCGCGCCGGTGTACAACTGCACGCCGGGTTCGGTTGTGGTCAGGCGCATCTGGCGGCCCGAGGCGGGGTCAACGGCAGTGAGGCAGGGGCGAAGGTCGTCGGCGCCGATGGGGGCGGAGAGGCACAGATTGTGATCGAAGGCATCGGGGCCGGGAAGCGTGGCGCCGATGGCGCGGGGCTGACGGAAATCGAAGGGGGTATCGGCGACGGAGAGAATTTCGCCGGTGGGGATCAGCTGGTGGTCGACGGGGAGATAATGGCTGGCTTCGACGTGAAGCTGGTGCCCCATGATGTCTCCCGCGCCCTGTCCGGCGAGGTTGAAATAGGCGTGGTTGACGAGGTTCGCCACAGTCGGGGCATCGGTGGTGGCGCTCATCTCGATGACAAGAGCGGAGCCGTCGATCCGGTAGGTGGCGCTTGCCTGAAGCGTGCCGGGAAAGCCCATCTCGCCATCGGGGGAAGTGGTGCCGAAGGTGACGTGGCTGTCGGAATGGCTGTCGATGGTCCAGTGCCTGCGGTCGAAGCCCTGGGTGCCGCCATGCAGGGTGTTCGCGCCTTCGTTCCGGTCCAGTTGGACCTTGTGGCCGTCCAGGGCGAAGCGGGCCCCGGCGATGCGGTTGGCGTAACGGCCGCAGGTGGCGCCAAGATAGGCGCCGTGGGTCTGCCAGTCCTCTGCGCTGTCGTGGCCGAGGACGATGTCGGCGAGGGTGCCTTGGCGGTCGGGCACCCAGAGTTCGGCGAGGCGCGCACCCCAGGTGAGGAGGATGACCAGCATCCCGTTGGGGCCGGTGAGGCTGGCCTGCTGGACCTCGGACCCGTCGATCCGGCCAATGGGGGCAACCCGGGCCATTTGGTCAGGCCCAGTCCTGCGGGAGGAGGGCGGCGGGCATGTTCTGGTAGGCCACCGGGCGGATCCAGCGGCGGATCGACATGGTGCCGACCGAGGTCGCGCCGAAGTTGGTCGAGGCCGGGTAGGGGCCGCCGTGGACCTGGGCATCCACCACTTCGACGCCGGTGGGGAAGCCGTTGGCGAGGACGCGACCGGCTTTCCGTTCGAGGATGGGCACCAGACTGCGGCCAAGGTCGGTATCGGCATCGTCGAGATGCAGGGTGCAGGTCAGCTGGCCTTGCAGGCTGCGGGCGATCTCTTGCATCTCGGCGGCGTGGCGGACGCGGACGATCAGGCCGAGGGGGCCGAAGACTTCCTCAGCCAGAGCGTGGTCCGACAGCCAGTCAGCGCCGGAGACTTCGTACAGGTAGGGGGTGGCATTGCGCAGATCGCAGGCGGTGGTCAGCACGGAGCGGACACCGTTCCCGGCCGCCACCCGATCGCGGCCGGCGCGGTAGGCGTCGGCGATGCCGTCGGTGAGCATGGTTTGCGGGCCGACCGCAGAGATGGCGGTCTTGGCGGTTTCGACGAAAGCGTCGGCGTCCTTGCCGTCGATCACCACGGCAATGCCGGGGTTGGTGCAGAACTGGCCCGCGCCGAGGGTGAGCGACCCGGCCCAGCCCTTGGCGATGGCTTCCCCGCGGGCGGCGAGGGCGGCAGGAAGGAGAAACATCGGGTTGACCGAGCCAAGCTCGCCGAAGAAGGGGATGGGTTCGGGCCGTGCGGCGCAGAGGTTGAACAGCGCGCGGCCCCCGGCGAGCGAGCCGGTGAAGCCGACGGCCTTGATGTGGGGGTGCTGGACAAGCGCTTCGCCCACGTCGCGCTTGCCGCCTTGCACCAGCGAGAAGGTGCCGGGGGGCATGCCGCAGGCGCGGATCGCGGCGTGGATGGCTTGCGCGACGATCTCGCCGGTGCCGGGGTGGGCGGAGTGGCCCTTGACCACGACCGGGCACCCGGCGGCGAGGGCGGAGGCGGTGTCACCCCCGGCGGTCGAGAAAGCGAGCGGAAAATTCGAGGCGCCGAAGACGGCAACCGGGCCGATGGGGCGCTGGATCAGCTTGATGTCGGGGCGCGGCGCGGGCTGGCGGTCCGGCAGCGCGGCGTCGTGGCGGCGATCGAGCCAGTCGTCTTTCAGGATATGGCTGGCGAAGAGGCGGAGTTGTCCGGTGGTGCGGCCACGTTCGCCTTCCAGCCTTGCGGCGGGCAGGCCGGTTTCCTGGGTGCCGATCTCGGTGATCTCGGGGCCACGCGCTTCGATCTCGTCGGCGATTCGGTTCAGGAAGGCGGCGCGCTCGGCACGGGTCTTGGCGGCATAGGCGGGGAAGGCGGCTTCGGCGGCTTCGCAGGCGATGGCGACATGGGCGGGAGTGCCGACGGAGAATTGGTGCGACGGGCCATGCGCCGGGAAAGAGGCGAAGGTCTGGTCGCTTGCGATCCAGTCGCCTGCGATCAGGTGGTTTCCGGTCAGCATGGTCGGTCCTTTCAGAAGTCGAAGGCGGCTGTCGTGATGCGCTCGCCAAGGGTCAGGGCGTCGGCGACGTGGATCATCGGGGCGAGGTCGACCTCGGAGTTGCCGTTGCGGACGAGGTCGGCCATCCGGGCATAAAGCGCGGGGTATTCGCCCATGATGGTGTTTTCACCGGCAACCGGCTTGCCGTCGATTTCCAGCACGTTGCCGCCCATGCGGAGGGCGAGGTTGCCCTTGTCGGTGACGACCTCGATGTCCCAGGTCTGCAGGCCCTCCTGCCGCCAGTCGAAATCGGCGGTGACCTGGTTGGTGAAGGTCAGTCGGGCGGCGATGGGAGTCTGGCGGTTTTCCGGGAACTCCAGCGTGGCGCGGGTCAGGTGGACGGGTCCGGGCAGGATTTCGGTCAGGATCGAGAGGGCGTTGATGCCGGG
>Ga0056909_1002112_pt1 | contig 10463 bp, 7 predicted proteins | sample EBPBio102011_DNA_FD_62115 | JGI IMG/M metagenome (GOLD analysis project Ga0056909, IMG submission 62115) | Wastewater treatment Type I Accumulibacter community from EBPR Bioreactor in Madison, WI, USA - Reactor 1_1/10/2011_ DNA | ecosystem: Engineered > Bioreactor > EBPR > Anaerobic-Aerobic >...
CTGTCCGGCACGCTGATCCTCCACACCGAAGGCTACGAACCGGCGAGGCTGGCCCCTGGCGATACCGTGCATTTTGACGGCACGATGCCCCATGCCTGCCTGCGCGGCGGGCCTGCGCCATGCCGCTGCCTCTATGTCTTCGCCCCGCGTGCATGACGTGCACCGAAACCGAATAAAAACGTTTTTGTGCCGAATAAAAACGTATAGTCTTCCAGTAATGCGTGATTCTGCGGGGGCGGCAGTTGGCGGATCTCGGGATTTCCGGGCTCAGAAAATCCTTCGGCGCGGTGGACGTGCTGAAAGGGATCGACCTGGAAATCCGGGATGGCGAATTCATCAGCTTCCTCGGGCCCTCTGGCTGCGGCAAGTCCACGCTTCTGCGCTGCATCGCCGGGCTTGAGGATCTGAGCCAGGGCACGATCACGCTTGGCTCCCGCGAGATCACCGATCTCCCCTCGGCTAGGCGGGACATCGCGATGGTGTTCCAGAACTATGCGCTTTACCCGCACATGAACGTGCGCAAGAACATGGCCTTCGGCCTGTCGCTGAACGGGATGAAGGCGGATGAGATCAACCGCCGCGTCCGCGAAGCCGCCGAAATCCTGCGGATCGCCGAGCTTCTTGACCGCAAGCCCCGGCAACTGTCCGGCGGCCAGCGCCAGCGGGTCGCGATCGGCCGGGCGATCACCCGCCAGCCGCAGCTGTTCCTTCTGGACGAGCCGCTCTCGAACCTCGACGCCAGTCTGCGCGTCACCATGCGGGCCGAACTCGCGGCGCTGCATGACCGTTTGAAGGTGACCATGATCTATGTCACCCATGACCAGGTCGAGGCGATGACGCTCTCCGACCGGGTCGTCGTTCTGGACAAGGGCCGGGTCGCCCAGTTCGGTCGCCCGCTGGAGCTGTTCCACCGCCCGGCCACCCTTTTCGTCGCGGGCTTCATCGGCAGCCCGCAGATGAACTTCCTCACCGCCAGGGTCGAAGGTCAGGCGGCGGACAGCATCACCCTTTCGCTGAGCGGCGCAAGCCTGACCATCCCGACCGATGGCCACCACCCCGTCGATCCCGCGCGCCCGGTGACGCTTGGCATCCGCCCCGACCGGCTGGAACTGGCCGATGAGGGCGAGCTTTCCGGCACGATCCGCCTGGCCGAACGGCTTGGGACCGAGAACCATTTGCATATCGACCTTGCGACCGGCGGCTCGGTCGTCGTGATCACTGACGGCACCCATCCCTCGCGCGCGCGGGACAAGGTGCACCTCCGCATCCCGTCCGGCGATGCGCATGTTTTCGACGCCGAGGGCCGCGCCCTGCCCCGGCGGCTGGATGCAGCGACCGAAGCGTTGATTTCTGAACCAGACGGACCGGCGGACCCGGCCTGACCAAGGGAGGACGACCCATGAAGACCACCAGACGCGCCTTGCTATCGGCCACGCTCCTGGCCTTTGCGATCCCCGGCGCAAGCCTTGCCCAGGAAAAGGTCCTGCGTTTCGCGACATGGAACACCGACCCGGCGAGCATCGCGATCAACCAGGCGATCGCGACCAGGTTCGAGGAAGCGAACCCCGGCGTGAAGGTCCAGATCGAACTTTACGGCGACGGGTTCGACGACAAGCTTACCGCCGCGATGGGGGCAGGCGACGCGCCGGACCTGATGTACATGTGGAACTATCCGGCCTACAAGGACGCGCTGCTGCCGCTGGATGACCTGATCGCCCGAGACGCGGCCGAGCTGAACCTGGACGACATCCCTGCCGGCCTGATGAACATCTCGACGATCGACGGCAAGACCTATGCGATGCCGATCGGCTTCACCACCCAGGTCGTCTTCTACAACAAGGACATGTTCGCCGCTGCCGGCGTGCCCGCGCCCCAGGCGGGCTGGACCTGGGCCGACCTCCGCGCCGCCGCCGCCAAGTTCCGCAATGCCGAGACCAAGACCTACGGTTTCGCCGTCGACGCCAAGCCCGACCCGTTCGATTTCGAGCAGTTCTTCTGGTCGAACGGCACCAAGTACATCTCGGACGACGGCAAGGTGCTGGACGGCTACATGAACAGCCCCGAGGCGGCCGAAGTGCTGACCATGTTCGCAGACATGATCAAGGCCGAAGAGGCCGTTGCGCTGAACATCGGCGATGACACCCCCGGCTCCTCGCTGTTCAAGGCGGGCCAGATCGCCATGTTCCAGTCGGCCATGTGGTCGAAAACCGGCATCGACGAAAGCGGCATCAACTACGGCGTCGCGCCCCTGCCGGCCTTCGGGGACAAGCCGGTGCATTCGGTGATCGGCGCCTCGGGCCTGTCGATCTCGAAGGATGCGGAGGATGTCGAACTTGCCTGGGCCTTCGCCAAATTCTTCTCCACCCCCGAAGCGGTCGAGATGCGGACGAACGACCTGCCAATCCGCACTTCGGTGGCCGAGAAGCTGGGCCTCGCCAACGACCCGATCTTCAAGCCTTTCTTCGACATGCTTGCCGTCTCGAACCGCGAGACCAATGCCTTCCTCAAGAACCCGAACTGGAGCCAGATCCAGGCCAACCTCGCCCTGGCGATCGAGGCCACGATGGTCGATCAGGGCAACGCCAAGGCCCATCTTGACGAAGCCGTCGCCGCTTCGGCCCGGTTCCTGAACTAGGGCCGGAATCCACGGAGAGAGAAGGCCAGCGCCATGTCAGACGCCCGACGGACCTCCCGACGCCGGCCAAGCCTTGCGCCCTGGCTCTTCATCTCTCCGTGGATACTTGGATTTTTCTTCTTCACCCTCGGCCCCATGGTCTTTTCCCTGATCATGAGCCTGCATGACTGGCCGGTGGTGGGCGAACGCGAGTTCGTGGGCCTGCAGAACTACCAGACCATGCTGACCCTGGACCCGATGTTCTGGCAAAGCCTTGGCGTCACGGTGAAATTTGCCCTGATCTTCGTGCCCCTGAACATCGCGCTCTCGTTCCTTCTGGCCGTCCTTCTGAACGTCAAGGTCCGCGGCACGGCGCTTTACCGCACCGCCTTCTACCTGCCCTCGATCATCTCGGGCGTAGCCCTGGTGATGATCTGGAAATGGATCTACTCCAAGGACTACGGCCTTCTGAACTATGCCCTTTCGCTTTTGGGCGTCGACGGCCCGAACTGGCTTGGCGGTCCGAACTGGTCCTTCCTTGCCATCATCATCGCCTCGCTCTGGGGCCTTGGCGGCACGATGCTGATCCTGCTCGCGGGGCTCCAGTCGATCCCGAAAGAGCTGTATGAAGCCGCCCGCATCTCGGGCGTACCGGCCTGGGCACAGACGCTTTACATCACCATCCCGATGCTGTCGCCGATGCTCCTTTTCACCTTCATCACCTCGCTGATTTCGGCCTTCCAGCAACTGACGATCGCGCTCTTGCTCACCAAGGGGGGGCCGCTGAAATCCACCTACTTCTTCGCGATGTACATCTATGACAACGCCTTCAAATTCCACGACATGGGCTATGCCGCCGCGATGAGCTGGGTGATGTTCCTGATCATCCTGACGCTCAGCATGCTCGTCCTGAAGTACTCGGCGGCCTGGGTACATTATGAAGGCGAAGTGAAAGGCGCCAGGAATGGCTAGAACCCTGACCTATGGCGCGCTGATCTTCCTGTCGGCGCTGTTCGTCGCCCCCTTCGTCTGGACCCTGCTGACCGCCGTCAAGAGCGAGGCCGAGCTTGTCACCTGGCCGCCTGTCTTCTGGCCCGAGGACTGGCGGTGGGAGAACTTTGCGACCAGCTGGGCCAAGCAGCCCTTCGGCACCTATCTCTGGAACTCGACGACAGTCGTGGTCCTCTCGACCATCGGCCAGGTCTTCTCCTCCTCGCTCGTGGCCTTCGGCTTTGCCCGCTTCCGCTTCCCCGGCCGCGATCCGCTCTTCGTGCTGCTCCTCGCCACGATGATGATCCCCTGGGACGTCAAGATGATCCCGCTCTACATGGAATTCAACGTTCTGGGCTGGATCAACACGCTGAAACCCCTGATCATTCCCGCCTGGTTCGGCGAGGCCTTCTTCATCTTCCTCCTCCGCCAGCACATCATGACCGTGCCCATGGAGATCGACGAGGCCGCCCGCATGGACGGGGCGAATGCTTGGCAGATCTACTGGCGCATCCACCTGCCGCTGATGCTGCCGGGACTGGTGCTGGTCGGCACCTTCCATTTCATGAACGCCTGGAACGACTATCTCGGCCCGCTGATCTTCCTGAACGACCAGTCGAAATACACGCTTCCCCTGGGCCTCGGCCTCTTCCAGGGCCGCTACGACGTGGACAACATCGCCATCGCCGCGATCACCGTGGTGCTCTGCCTGCCGCCGCTTGTCCTGTTCTTTTTCGTCCAGCGCTACATCATGGACAATGCGCTCGGCTCCTCGGTGAAGGGATGATGTTCGACTTCGCCCATATCCCCTTCAGCCGCTTCGGCCGGTTCCTGACCCTCTCGACCATGGCGGGCGAGGTCTGGCTGCGCTCGGTCAAGGGCGGCGACCTCCGGCCCTCGCTTGGCCGCCTCTGCCGGATCGTTCTTCCCGGGGCGAAATGGCACCTCTTCCCCGACTGCCTGTCCGCCGAGACCGCTGAAGGCCGCGTGGAATTCACCATCGGCGCGGACGAGCGCCTGCACCTGCGCGGCCAGGGCCTCAGCGTCAGCTTCGCCCTCGAATGTTCGCGCTACGACTACGCCTATGTCACCCCGCAAGGCGACCATTGCGTCGTCGCCGCGGGCGAGGACATCCGGCTTCTGCCCCGCGCAACCAGGGGGCGGGTACGGGTCTCCGGCGACTGGCGGCGCGACCATGCCGACAACGTGGCGGTGACCTTCTCGGGGGCTGAGGGCTTCGAGGCTACCATCGACCTCTTCCAGGCCATCCCCCCCGCTCCCGCTACCGAAAGCTTCGACCAGGCCCGCGCCGGGGCCGCAGCAGACTTCGCCGACTGGCTCGCCCGTACCCCTAGGGGCGGCCAGCGAGAGGCCCGCACCCTTGCTGCCTATCTCCTCTGGGCCAACACCGTCCCGGCCACCGGCCAACTCACCCGGCCCGCGATCTACATGTCGAAGAACTCGATGATCAACATCTGGTCCTGGGACAATGCGTTTTCGGCCCTTGGCGTCGCAGCGATGGACGGCGCCCTCGCCTTCGACCAGTTCGCCGCGATCTACGACCACCAGCATCCCTCTGGCCTCCTCCCGGACTTCGTCAACGACGCCGGGGCCTATTTCGCCTTCACCAAACCCCCGGTCCATGGCTGGGCGATCCTGCGGCTGATCGAGACCCACCCGGACTGGCTGACCGACGCCCGCCGCACCGCCCTGATACCCTGGCTGGAACGCCAGCTTTCCTACTGGCTGACCCATGCCCGCATGGATGCGGCCAGCCTTCCCGCCTATTGCCACGGCAACGATTCCGGCTGGGACAATGCCAGCGTCTTCGCCGAGGGCGGGCCGGTCCTTTCCCCCGATCTCCCCACTTTCCTGATCCTCACCTGCGACTGCCTCGCCCGCCTCGACCCGACTCGCGCCAGGCATTGGCAGGCCGAGGCGGGCAAGCTCCACTCGCTGCTCACCACCCTTTGGACCGGCGAGGCCTTCGGCACCCGCCTCGCCTCGGACCCCGCCCGCCTGCGCAGCGACGAAAGCCTGATCGGCTTCATGCCCCTGCTCCTCGGTTCCCGTCTTGCGCCCGCGATGGTCGCCCGGCTGATCGACCGCCTCAGTCGGGGCTGGATCACCGAATGGGGACCCGCGACCGAGCGGCCCGCAAGCCCGTTCTACGAAGCCGACGGCTACTGGCGCGGCCCGATCTGGGCGCCGACCACGATGCTTCTCTGGAGCGGGCTGATCCAGCAGGGACAGGCCCTGCTTGCCGCCGACATCGCCCGCCGCTTCTGCCGCCTGTGCGAGACCGGCGGAATGGCCGAGAACTTCAACGCCCTGACCGGCGCGGGCCTTCGCGACCGCGCCTTCGCCTGGACTTCCGCCGTCTATCTAGTCTTCTCGGCCTGGCTGACCGCGCAACCTGACATGAAAGACCCGGAATGAACGCCTTCGCCGCCCGCAACCCCGCCTTTTCCGATGCCGAACTCGCCGACCTGGCGTCGCGGCATTTCGGCAAGGATGGCACGATCCGCCCGCTTCCCTCCGAGCGCGACCAGAACGCCCGCCTGGCGGCGGAGGGCGAGGACTATGTGCTGAAGATCGCCAACCCGGCCGAAGATCCGGGCCAGATCGATCTGCAGAACGCCACCATGCTGCACCTCGCCAGTGTCGGCCAGCCGGGCATTCCCCGTGTGGTACCCACACTCGCGGGCGCTGACCGTGCCCAGGTCCTGGTCGACGGCCAGCCCGCCCTGATGCGTCTGGTCACCTGGATCGGCGGTACGCCCCTGGCCGAAGCGCCCCGGTCGATCGGCCAACTGGCAAACCTCGGCCGTTTCATGGGGGGCGTCACGTCGTCCCTGCAAGGCTTCGGCCACCCCCAGGCCTTCCGCCCCGACTTCCCCTGGTCGCTGGACCATGTGATCCAGCTTCGCGACCATGCCGAAGACATCGCCGACCCGGCCCGCCGCGCCCTGGTGAAACGCCTGTTCGCCCGATACGAGGCGCAGATCCTTCCCCGCCTTCCCACCCTGCGCGCTTCGGTCCTGCATCAGGACGCGAATGACTGGAACGTCATCACCGACCCCGACGACCCGACCCGCATCACCGGCCTCATCGACTTTGGCGACATGTGCCATGGCCGCACGGTGAATGAACTGGCGATCACGCTAGCCTATGCCCTTCTCGCCGCGCCCGACCTTTACGCCGCGACCCGAGCCCTTGTCACCGGCTTCGCCGAAACCTTCCCGCTGACCGAGGCCGAAGCCGATCTCGTCTACGATCTCATGCGGATGCGGCTTGTCTGTTCGGTCTGCATCTCCTCGCGCCAGTCGAAGCTGCACCCGGAGAACGACTACCTCCTGATCTCGCAAGCCGCCGCCTTCGCGCTTCTGGAACGGCTCGACACGATCGACCCCGCCTTCATGGTCGCCCTCTGCCGCAAGGCCGCGGGCTACGAAGCCGTGCCCGGCGCCGCCGAGATCACCGCCGACCTCGCCAGCCGCCGGCTCCATCCCATCCTCCTGCCCGACCCCCGCCGCGCACCCCGCATCGCGCTGCCGACCGACGGCAGCCGCGCGGACATGCCCGCCTTCTCCGACCGCGCCTTCGACGCCTGGATGGACGCACAGCGCCCCGGCACTCTGCCGAAAGACCTCGCCTTCCTCGGCTTCGGCCTCTACGCCGAGAAACGTTCGGTCTACACTTCCGCCCAGTTCGCCGATGCCGCCAGCGACGAACGCCGCACCCGCCACCTTGGCATCGACATCTTCGCCCCCGCCGGAACCGCGATCCACGCGCCCTTGGACGGCATCGTGGAAAGCGTCACCTACAATGTCGACCCGCTGGACTACGGCCACACCCTGATCCTGCGGCACGAGACCGCCGGGGGGCGTGCGTTCTTCACGCTCTACGGCCATCTGGGCGGCACGCTTCCCGGCCTGTGCCAACCCGGCCAGACCATCCGTGCCGGAGACCTGATCGCCCATCTCGGCGACTGGCACGAAAACGGCGGCTGGGCGCCGCACCTCCACTTGCAAGTGATCACCAGCCTCCTGACCCAACAGGGCAATTTCTTCGGTGTCGGCCATGACAGCCTCTGGGATGTCTGGACCGACATCAGCCCCGACGCGAACCTCGTCTTGCGCCTCGAACCCGAAAGCTTCCGGATCGACCCCGAACCGCCCGAGGCCCTGCTTGCCCGGCGCCGCAAGGTGATTGGCCCCTCGCTCTCCATCTCCTACCGCGAGAAACTGAAGATGGTCCGCGGTCGCGGGCCCTGGCTGATCGACCACACCGGGCGGCGCTATCTGGATACGGTGAACAACATCACCCATGTCGGGCATTGCCACCCGCATGTCGTCCGGGCGCTGGCCACCCAGGCGGCAGAGCTGAACACCAACACCCGCTACCTGCATGACGCCATGCCGCGCCTTGCCGAGCGGATCGCCGCCACCATGCCCGCCGACCTGAGGGTTGTCTATTTCGTCAATTCCGGCACCGAGGCGAACGAGCTGGCGCTGCGCATCGCGCGGACGGCGCTGGGGAAGAAGGACACCGTCGTTCTCGACTGGGCCTATCACGGCAATTCCGGCGGCACGGTCGAGATCAGCCCCTACAAGTTCAAGCGCAAGGGCGGCTTCCCCCAGCCCGATTTCGTCCAGATTGCCAGCTTCCCCGACCCCTACCGCGGCCCCCATCGCGGGCCCGACAGCGGCCCGGCCTATGCGCGCGACATCGACCGCTGCCTTGACGCCATCGAGGCCCGCACCGGCACCGGCGCCGCCACCTTCATCGCCGAAAGCCTCTCGGGTGTGGGCGGACAGGTCATCCTGCCGAAAGGCTACCTGCACGAGGTCTACACCCGCATCCGCGCAAGGGGCGGCATCTGCATCGCCGACGAGGTGCAATGCGGCTTCGGCCGGGTCGGCCCCGCCTTCTGGGGCTTCGCGACCCAGGGCGTCACCCCCGATATCGTCGTCCTCGGCAAGCCCATCGGCAACGGCCACCCGCTGGCCGCCGTCGTCACCACGCCCGAACTGGCCGCCCGCTTCGCCAACGGGATGGAATATTTCAACTCCTTCGGCGGCAACCCGGTCTCAATGGCCGTGGGCCACGCCGTCCTCGACGTGATCGAGGCGGAAGAGTTCCCCGCCCGTGCGGTCACCACCGGCGAAGCATTGATGTCGGGCTACCGCGACCTGGCGGGCCGCTTCCCGATCATCGGCGACGTGCGCGGCATGGGCCTTTTCATCGGCGTCGAGCTTGTCACCGACCGCGACAGCCGCCACCCCGCGACCCCTGCCGCCGACCACATCGTCGACCAGCTCCGCCTGCGCGGCATCCTCGCCTCGACCGACGGGCCGGACGACAACGTGCTGAAAATCAAACCGCCCATGGTCTTCGGCCCCGACGAGGCCGAAATCCTGCTCTCCGCCACAAAGGCGGCGCTGCTGACACTACCAAACCAGACCTGACAACAAGGAGGAAGACCCAATGAAACTCGTCAAGGCCGTAACTCTCTTCACGGTGCTCGGCTTTGGTACCGCTCTCAATGCCGCCGACCTTGGCGGCGCGGTGCTGAAGGTCGGCTCCGACACCGCCTCGCCGCCGATGGAATTCATCGACCCGGCAACGGGGGCCATCGTCGGCTTCGACGTCGATGTGGTGAACGCCATCTGCGAAAGGATCAACTGCAAGGCCGAGTTTGTAACCACCGGCTGGGACGGCATCTTCACCGCGCTGCAGGAAGGCCAGTTCGACCTTGTGGCCTCGGGCGTCTCGATCACCGAGGAACGCCTGCAGGTGATGGACTTCACCGAACCCTATATCGTCAACGGCCAGGCGATCCTGGTCCGCGCTGCCGATGCGGGCCTGACGGTCGATGATTTCAAGGGTGGCGCGCACAAGCTTTCGGCCCAGGCCAACACCACCGACGCCGCGACCGCCGAGGAAATCGCCGGGAAAGGGAATGTCCAGCCCTACGACACGTTCAACGGCTCGATTCTGGCGCTGCGCAACGGCGATGTCGACGGCGTGGTGATCAACGGCGCCAATGCCGCAGCCTATGAGGCCGAATTCGCGGGAGAGCTGGTCGTGACGATCCGCGACCTCAAGGCCGATCCGCTGGGACTGGTGTTCCAGAAGGGCGACGAAAGGGTCGCGGCCTTCAACGAGGGCCTCGCCGCGATCAAGGCCGACGGCACGCTTGATGCGCTGATCGCCAAGTACTGGACCGCCGAGTAACCCCCCTGGCCCCCGACACCCCCTCCCCCTTGTGGGGAGGGGAGTGCGGCTGGGGATTCTGCCGCCCGTCGTTCGGGCAGATGCACACTTTCCAAAGGACCGACCCATGCTTGACCACGCCTCCGACACCCTTATGGCCCGCGCCCGAGCGCTGCGGCTGCCGCGCGATTTCGTGTTTGGAGGCGCGACAGCGGCCTATCAGATCGAAGGCGGCTGGAACGCCGACGGCAAGGGCGAAAGCATCTGGGACCGGTTCTGCCGCAAGCCCGGCGCAATCATCGACCGCTCGTCGGGCGACGTGGCCTGCGACCATTTCCACCTGTGGGAAACCGACATCCGCCTGATGCAGGACCTTGGCCTCGACGCCTACCGCTTCTCGATCGCCTGGAGCCGCGTGCAGCCGGAGGGCCAGGGCGCCCTCAACCCCAAAGGCATCGCCTTCTACGACCGGCTGATCGACGGCCTTCTGAAGGCCGGGATCACCCCCTATCTGACGCTCTACCACTGGGACCTTCCGCAGGCCCTGCAACACAAGGGCGGCTGGTACAACCGCGACACCGCCTACCGCCTGGCCGATCATGCCGAAGCCATGGCGCGGGCCTACGGCGACCGCGTCCGG
>Ga0056909_1002125_pt1 | contig 10412 bp, 9 predicted proteins | sample EBPBio102011_DNA_FD_62115 | JGI IMG/M metagenome (GOLD analysis project Ga0056909, IMG submission 62115) | Wastewater treatment Type I Accumulibacter community from EBPR Bioreactor in Madison, WI, USA - Reactor 1_1/10/2011_ DNA | ecosystem: Engineered > Bioreactor > EBPR > Anaerobic-Aerobic >...
AAACCGGCGCGAAGAGCCAGCAGACCGAGGCAATCAGCCGCAATATCGAGGCGGCGAACCTCTGGGCCTTCTTCCAGGCGCGGACCATCCGCCAGACCACCGTGCGCACCGCCGCCGAGCATGCCGAACTCGGCCTGCCGGCGCTGCCCGATGCGGCGCGCGAGGTGATCGCCCGGCAGCAGGCGGCCTGGCGCGCCACGGCCGCACGCTGGGACAGCGAGCCGGAAACCGGCGAAGGCCGCCGCGAACTGATGGCGCGCGCGCGGGCGGCGGAGGAGAAGCGGGACCGGTCGCTGGCGGCCTACCACATGTACGAGCTCGGCTCGGCGGCCTTCCAGGTCGGCATCGTCGTCGCCTCGGCCAGCGTCATCACCGGCGTGGCGATGCTGGCGATGGCCGGCGGGCTGCTGGGTGCGATCGGGGTGGGCTTCGCGGCGCTGGGGTTCTTCGCGCCGACGCTGGTGCATTTCTGACGGCAGCGTCGGCCGGCCGCGGGTTGCCCGACACGCGCCCCGACCTGCCGATCGATGACCGAAGACCCGGCCGGGGCGCGGCGGCGAAGGTTCCGTCGGCCCGCACCCTGCCCCGGCGGCGCCGCCCCGCGCGCTCAGGCAGAGGCGTGGCGCTGCCAGACGGCGGCGATCGCCGGGCGGGCGGCCACCGCGCGGCCGAGCGTGGCGAGGCGCGGGCACGCCTCCGGCAGCCAGGTGGCGCCGCCGAGCCAGCGTGACAGCACGGCGAGGTAGATGTCGGCGACGGTGAAGCGCGCACCGAGCAGGAAGGGTGCCTCGGCGCTGCCCGTCAGCCCGGCTTCGGCCTCCACCAGCCGCCAGAGATCGCGATACATCTCGCGCGCGCGGGCGCGGATCGGCTCCGCATGGGCAGGGTCGGCGCTGAAGCGTTCCGGATAGTCGGCGCGGGTGACGTGCGGATAACCCTCCGACCCGGCCAGCACCATCCAGCGCAGGGCGCGGGCGCGCTCGGACGAACCCGGCGCCGGCAGAAGCCCGGCCTCCGGATGGCGGTCGACCAGCGTCAGCAGGATGGCGATGCTCTCGGTCAGCACGGTGCCGTCCGGCAGGATCAGGGCGGGGATGCGCCCCATCGGATTGATGCCGCGGTACTCGCCGGCGAGCTGCGCATGGCTCGCGAGCGGAACTGCGCGCAGTTCGACCGGCGCCCCGATCTCGGCCAGCGCCATCTCGACCGGTGCGGAACCGGAACCGGTATCGCCATAGAGGATGTAGCTCATGGCGGCAGGCTGGCCGATCGCCGCGCGGCGCGCCAATGCAAAGCCCTGATGCCCGGCATCAGGCGCGTTGAAGGCTTCAGCCGGTGGCCGATGGGGCCGGCGAGCCCGGCGCGACGGGCACCGTGTTCCGCCCATACAGCGCCATGGCGCGGCGTTCGAAGGCGCGCACCATCAGGCGCACCGCCTCGTTGAACACGACGCCGATCGCCATCTGCAGGATGCGGCTCTTGAATTCGAAATCGACGAAGAAATCGACCTCGGTCCCCTGCGGGACGGGGCGGAAGCGCCAGTGATTGTTCAGGTACCGGAAGGGGCCGGTCTCATAGGCGACGTGGATATGGTCGGGGCGTTCCAGCGTGACGCGGGAGCGGAAGGTCTCGCGGAACATCTTGAAGCCGATGGTCATGTCGGCGACGAGTTCGGTGTCGCTGCCGGAGAGCACCCGCGCGCCGACGCACCAGGGCAGGAATTCGGGGTAGCGGCGCACATCCGCCACCAGGTCGAACATCTGCTCGGGCGAGTAGCGCAGGACCTTGCGCTCGGCATGCGTGGGCATGTCAGGCGCGCGCCGCCAGGCGTTCCTCGCGCGCGTTGCGCAAGGCCGCGAAGTCGCGGTCGGCGTGGTAGGAGGACCGGGTCAGCGGCGTCGCCGAGACCAGCAGGAAGCCCTTGCCGCGGGCGGTGGTGGCGTAGTCGTCGAATTCATCCGGCGTGACGAAGCGATCGACCGCCGCGTGCTTCACGGTCGGCTGGAGATACTGGCCGATGGTCAGGAAATCCACATCCGCCGAACGGAGGTCATCCATCACCTGCAGCACCTCGATCCGTTCCTCGCCAAGACCGACCATCATGCCGGACTTGGTGAAGATCGAGGGGTCGAGCTGCTTCACCCGGTCGAGCAGGCGCAGCGAGTGGAAGTACCGCGCGCCGGGGCGGATCGTCGGATACAGCCCCGGCACGGTTTCGAGGTTGTGGTTGAACACGTCCGGGCGTGCCGCGACCACCACCTCCAGCGCGCCATCCTTGCGCAGGAAGTCGGGCGTCAGGACCTCGATCGTCGTGCCCGGCGCGGCGGTGCGGATGGCACGGATGGTGCGGGCGAAATGTTCCGCCCCGCCATCCTTCAGGTCGTCGCGATCGACCGAGGTGATGACGACGTGACGCAGGCCGAGGGCTGCCACCGCCTCCCCGACCCGGCGCGGCTCATCGGTGTCGAGCGGCTTCGGGATGCCGGTCGCGACGTTGCAGAAGGAACAGGCGCGGGTGCAGGTCTCGCCCATGATCATCATGGTGGCGTGGCGCTGCGACCAGCATTCGCCGATGTTCGGGCAGGCGGCTTCCTCGCAGACCGTGGTCAGCTTCTGCTCGCGCATCAGCGCGTGCGTCTCGGCATAGGCAGGGCCGGAGGGCGCCTTCACCCGGATCCAGGCGGGCTTGCGCTGGATCGGGTTGTCCGGGCGATGGGCCTTTTCCGGGTGCCGGTCGGCACCCGTGCGGGGTGTGCGGTGGTCGATCTCGATGCGCGTGCTCATGGGGCCTTCCGTCCGGGGATATAAGACCATCCCCGGCATTCTGCGAGGTTGCCGGCCAGGGCCCGCGCGCGGGTCAGATGTGCAGCACCTTGCCGTAGGCATCGAGGACGGATTCGTGCATCGCCTCGGACAGCGTCGGGTGCGGGAAGACGGTGGCCATCAGCTCGGCCTCGGTCGTCTCCAGGGTGCGGGCGATGCCGTAGCCCTGGATCATTTCCGTGACTTCCGGCCCGACCATGTGGGCGCCGAGCATGGCGCCGGTCTTGGCGTCGAACACCGTCTTGATGAAGCCCTCGGGCTCGCCGAGCGCGATCGCCTTGCCGTTGCCGATGAAGGGGAAGCGGCCGACGCGGACCTCGTGCCCCGCGGCCTTGGCCGCCGCTTCGGTCAGCCCGACGGAGGCGACCTGCGGGCGGCAATAGGTGCAGCCGGGGATGTTGGTCGTGTCCATCTCATGCGGGTGCAGCCCGGCGATGCCCTCGACCACGATCACGCCTTCATGCATCGCCTTGTGGGCGAGCCAGGGCGGGCCGGCCAGGTCGCCGATGGCATAGACCCCCGGTTCCCCGGTGCGGCCCAGGCCGTCGATCACCACATGGGTGCGGTCCACCTTCACCTTGGTGCCCTCGAGGCCGAGATCCTCGACATTGCCGACGATGCCGACCGCGGAGATCAGCCGGTCCGCCTTGATCTCGGTGACCTTGCCGTCGGCCTCGACGATGGCGGCGACCCCGCCGCCTTCCTTGCGCACGCCCTGCACCTTGGCGCCGGTGATGACCTTCATGCCCTGCTTGGCGAAGGCCTTGGCGACGAAGGCGGAGACCTCGGCATCCTCGACCGGCAGGATGCGGTCCATCACCTCGACCAGCGTCACCTCGGAACCCATGTTCTGGTAGAAGGAGGCGAATTCCGACCCGATCGCGCCCGACCCGATGACGATCAGCTTCTTCGGCAGCGCGTCCGGCACCAGCGCCGCGCGATAGTCCCAGATCAGCTTGCCGTCCGGTTCCATCCCGGGCAGCACGCGGGCGCGCGCACCGGTGGCCAGGATGATGTTCTTCGCCGCGACCTCGGCGACCGGCTTGCCGTCCTTGGTCACCGCGACCTTGCCCGGCCCGGCGAGCTTCCCGTGCCCGTCGAACACCGTGATCTTGTGCTTCTTCATCAGCCCCTTCACGCCGGAGGAGAGCTGATTGGCGACGTTGCGGGAACGCTTGATCACCTTCGCGAAGTCGAAGCGCGCATTGTCCACCGCGAAGCCGTAGTGATCGAGGCTGTGCAGCATGTGGTTGATCTCGGACGCCTTGAGCAGCGCCTTGGTCGGGATGCAGCCCCAGTTGAGGCAGATGCCGCCGAGATTCTCGCGCTCCACCAGTGCGACCTTCATCTTGAGCTGGCTGGCGCGGATCGCGGCGACATAGCCGCCGGGGCCGCCGCCCACCACCACCAGGTCGAATTGTTCGGCCATCACGAAGGTCTCCCGATCAGAGAAGCGGGTTTGGATGCGGCCGCTTCGTGCCGTCAAAATAAGCGCCCTGGGAGCAGCCATCATGGCCTTCCCGGTGTTCGAAGTGCGCGTCCTGTCCGGCCCCCGCCTCATGAGGACGAACCCGCCCGTGACATTCCTGGCACCGCATGTCCTCGCTGCGGCGAGCGAGCATCATGTCGATCGGCACCTGGATCCACCGCGTCCGATCGTCCCGGCGGCGTATCTCGCAATGGGTCATTTTCGGCATGGGATGCCCTTTATCCGTCAGCGAGCGCCGCCAGCGCGCCGCCCGAAACACGGCGCGTGATCCATTCCTTCAGGGCCTGCGCCCCCATCGCGTCATAGGTCGCGATGGCTGGCGTGTTCCAGTCGAGCACGTTCCAGGCGAGCCGCCCGCCGCCTTCGGCCAGCGTTGCCGCCGCCAGCCGCGCGAACAATGCCCTGGCGATGCCGCGTCGGCGGAACTGCGGCTCCACCCACAGATCCTCAAGCCACCGCCCCGGCTTCGCCAGGAAGGTGGAGAAGGTCCAGTGATACAGCGCGATCGCCGCCGGCTCGCCATCCCATTCCGCCACCAGGCATCCCGCGCGCTGCGGGCTGCCGAAGATGGCGGCGTGGAAGTCGGCCTCGGTGCCCACCACCTCATGCGCCAGGCGCTCATACTCGGCCAGCGCGCGCACGAAGCGCGCGACGGTCGGCATGTCGCCGGGCGTCGCCTCCCGAATCGTGAGGGAGGTCACAGCAGCAGGCTCAGCGGATCCTCGATGGTGCGCTTGAGCGCCTGGATGAACTCGGCGGCCAGCGCGCCGTCGATGACGCGGTGATCGACCGACAATGTGCAGGTCATGACCGTGGCGATCGCCAGCGCCCCATCCTTCACCACCGGCTTCTGCAACCCGGCGGAGACCGCGAGGATGCCGGCCTGCGGCGGGTTGATGATCGCGCTGAAGTCGCTGACGCCATACATCCCCATGTTGGAGATGGAGAAGCCGCCGCCCTGGAACTCATCCGGCTTCAGCTTGCCGGACTTCGCGCGGGCGGCGAGGTCCTTCATCTCGTTGCTGATCGCCGCCAGGCCCTTCTTGTCGGCCTGCCTGACGATCGGCGTGATCAGCCCGTCGGGGATGGATACCGCCACCGAGATATCGACGTCGTGGTACTGGATGATCGCGTCGTCGGTCCAGGTCGCGTTGCAGGACGGGAAGCGGCGCAGGGTGGCCGCCGTCGCCTTGATGACGAGATCGTTGACCGACAGCTTGTAGGCACCCGGCCCGTCCTTGGGCGAACGCGCATTGAGGTCGCTGCGCAGCTTCAGCAGCGCGTCGATCTCGATATCCATCGTCACGTAGAAATGCGGGATGGTCGCCTTGGATTCCGACAGGCGGCGCGCGATCACCTTGCGCATCGTGCTGTTCGGCACCGCGGTATGCGGGGCGGTGATGGCCACCGGCGCGGCGGCGGGCCTCGGCGCCGGTGCCGCGGCAGCCGGTGCTGCGGCGGGCGCCGCGGCGGGGCCGCGCGCGAGTGCCGCCTCGATATCCGCCTTCACGATGCGGCCGTTCGGGCCGGACCCCTTCACCCCGGCCAGGTCGAGACCGGCCTGCTGCGCCATCCGCCGCGCGAGCGGCGAGGCGAAGACGCGATCCCCGCCCGAAGGCGGCAGCGGCTGCGGGTTCAGCGCCACCGGTGCCGCGGGTGCGGGCGCGGCCGGCGGGGGTGCCGCGGCCGGGGCAGCGGCGGCGGGTGCGGGTGCCGCGGCCGGGGCGCCGGCGGGCACCGCCTCCCCGGCTTCGACCAGCACCGCGATCACGTCGTTCACCTTCACGCCCTGGGCGCCGTCGGGGACGACGATCTTGCCGAGGATGCCCTCATCCACCGCCTCGACTTCCATCGTCGCCTTGTCGGTCTCGATCTCGGCGATGACGTCGCCCGCCTTGATGCGGTCGCCTTCCTTCTTCAGCCAGCGCGCGAGATTGCCCTCCGTCATGGTCGGGGACAGCGCTGGCATCAGGATATTGGTGGCCATGGATCGTTCCCCCGCCCCTTACTTGTAGGTCACGCTTTTCACGGCATCGACCACCTGTTCGAGCCGCGGCAGAGCGAGCTTCTCCAGGTTCGCCGCATAGGGCATCGGGATGTCGAGCCCATGCACGCGCACAGGCGGCGCATCGAGATGATCGAAGCAGGTCTCCATCATCTGCATCGCCACCTCGGCCCCGATGCCGGCATAGGGCCAGCCTTCCTCCAGCGTCACCAGCCGGTTGGTCTTGCGCACCGAATTGGCGATGGTCTCGGTATCCAGCGGCCGCAGCGAGCGCAGGTTGATCACCTCCGCGCTGATGCCCTGCTCGGCGAGCTTCTCCGCCGCCTGCATGGCGAGGCCGACCATGATCGAGAAGGCGACGATGGTGACGTCCGTCCCCTGCCGCTCGACCTTCGCCTTGCCGATCGGCAGGATGAAGTCTTCCGCGGTCGGGCATTCGAAGGAATGCCCGTACATGATCTCGTTCTCCAGAACGATGACCGGGTTGGGGTCGCGGATCGCGGCGCGCAGCAGCCCCTTCGCATCGGCCGCCGACCAGGGGGCGAGCACCTTCAACCCCGGGCAATGCGCGTACCACGACGCGTAGCACTGCGAATGCTGCGCGGCGACGCGCGACGCCGCACCGTTCGGCCCGCGGAAGACGATCTGGCAGCCGAGCTGCCCGCCCGACATGTACCGCGTCTTGGCGGCCGAATTGATGATCTGGTCGATCGCCTGCATCGAGAAGTTGAAGGTCATGAACTCGACGATCGGCTTCAGGCCCGTGAAGGCCGCGCCCACCGCCATGCCGGTGAAGCCGTGCTCGGTGATCGGCGTGTCGATCACCCGCTTCGGCCCGAATTCATCGAGCAGCCCCTGGCTGATCTTGTAGGCACCCTGGTACTGGGCGACTTCCTCGCCCATCAGGAACACGTCCTTGTCGGCGCGCATCTCCGCCGCCATGGCATCGCGCAGCGCCTCGCGCACCGTGATGGTCGCGGTCGGGCCCCAGTCCTTCTCGGCCTCGGCCGCGCGCGGCTCGGCCGGGACGGTCACCTCGGAACGCTGCTTGGTGCCGCTCTCGGCGATCATCATCTCATTCTCGCGCGGGTTCTTGTTGGTGATGCCGTGCACGGTCTGCGCCGCACCGCCGGCGCCGCCATCGAGCTCCGCGATCGGGCTGTTCACCGCCACGCCCTCGGTGCCCTCGGGCACCATGATGTTGGTGATGGTGCCCTCGTCGACCGCCTCGACCTCCATCGTCGCCTTGTCGGTCTCGATCTCGGCGATGACGTCGCCCGACTTCACCGTGTCGCCCACATTCTTCAGCCAGCGCGCCAGCTTGCCCTCGGTCATGGTCGGCGACAGCGCCGGCATGAGGATTACCGCACCCATGTCACTTCGCCTCCACCAGAACGTCGGTCCACAGCTCGCTCTCGGGGGGTTCCGGGCTTTCCTGGGCGAAGTCTGCGCTGTCCTGCACGATGGCCTTCACCTCGTCGTCGATGACCTTCAGCTCGGCCTCGGTCGCCGCGAACTGATCCACCAGCAGCTTGCGCGCCGTCTCGATGCAGTCCGAGGTCTCGCGCATCTTCTGCACTTCCTCGCGCGTGCGGTACTTCGCCGGGTCCGACATCGAATGGCCGCGATAGCGGTAGGTCTTCATCTCCAGCAGGTATGGCCCCTTGCCGGCGCGGCAATGCGCCACGGCGCGCTCACCGGCCTCGCGCACGGCGATGACGTCCATGCCGTTCACCTGCTCGCCCGGGATGCCCCAGGGCGCGCCGTTCTGCGACAGGTCGCGGGAGGCCGAGGCACGTTCCACCGAGGTGCCCATGCCGTACTTGTTGTTCTCGATGATGAAGATGCAGGGCAGCTTGAACAGGGCGGACAGGTTCAGGCTTTCGTACACCTGGCCCTGGTTCGACGCCCCCTCCCCGAAATACGTCACGGCGACGCGGCCATCCTCGCGGTACCAGTTGGCGAAGGCGAGGCCGGCGCCGAGCGAAACCTGCGCGCCGACGATGCCGTGACCGCCGTAGAAGCCCTTCTCGCGGGAGAACATGTGCATGCTCCCGCCCTTGCCCTTGGAGTAGCCGCCGATCCGCCCGGTCAGCTCGGCCATCACGCCGCGCGCCTCCATGCCGGTCGCGAGCATGTGCCCGTGGTCGCGGTAGGAGGTGATGACCTGGTCGCCATCCTTCAGGCACATCTGCATGCCGACGACGACGGCTTCCTGGCCGATGTAGAGGTGGCAGAAGCCGCCGATCAGGCCCATGCCATAGAGCTGGCCGGCCTTCTCCTCGAAGCGGCGGATCAGCAGCATGTCGCGATAGGCCTTGAGGAGATCGCCGCGCGAAATCGGCGGCTCCTTCCCTTTCCCACGGCGCTTGGTGGTGGTCTCCGTGGCCTGGGCCATGCGGCGTCTCCCTCGGGAAGGCTGTCTGTCGCCTATTAGGCGCCAGACGCCGGAATTCGCAAGTCGAACCCACCAAAAACCGTTCTATTGCAACGCAATAAGACACTTAACCGGAATTCGGTTAAGTCACTCAAACGCCTTGATCTGCATGGCCGCACCTTGATCCGCGTTTCCTTCAGCGCCCCGGGAGGCCCTGCACCTGCCGGTCGCGCGGCGCCGTCACGGTATAGCCGAAGCGGATGCGCCGCTCCTGCTGCGGGGCCAGCGTCATGGTCCAGGCGACGACGCCGGGGCGGTCATCGACATCGCGCGCATTCGGCGCCGGATCGGCCTGCATCGCGACCGTCAGATCCGCGTCGGAGGATACCGGCACCTGATCCTGCACCGTCACCTCGATCGGCCGCGCATGGAAGCTGCGCAACGTCATCAGCGCCTCGAAACTCTCGGTGCTGGTGCGCCCGGTCAGCAGGCTGCCTTCCTGGGCACGGCGTCGCCCCTGGGGTTCGTAGGCGACGCGGATACGGTCGTCGGCACCGAAGGCGAGCGATATCTCCTCCCCCGCGCGCAGCAGCGGCAGGGCGGTGCGGCCGACGAAGACGCCATCGAGATGCAGCGACGCGACCCCGGGCAGGGTCGGCGCGGCAGAGGCATGCGCGAAACGCGCCCGCAGGAAGGCCCGCGGCGCGAGCCGCGGCACGGCGAAGGCCGACACGGCGGCGTCCGCCCCCAGATCGGCGATGCGCACCCGGCGTTCGGACCCGTCGGCACGCACCGTCGCGCGACCAGGGATCACGTATTCCACGGCGAAGCCCGCCGACTGGACCGTGGCGGCAACGGCCTGCGCCTGCTGCTCGGCCATGGGCCGCGGCGCGGCCGCCGGCGCAGGGACCGTGCCGCGCGTGGCGCCGCCGGCCAGGCTGTCACGCGCCAGACGTTCGCGTTCCAACCGCGCCGGATCGACCAGCGCGATGCGCCAGGGCGACAGGCTCGGCGCCGCGGTGCCTTCCGCGGGCCGGGCCGTCGAAAGCGTCAGCGCCACATCGGACCAGTCCTCGCCGCTCGTCTGGGCGACGATCGCCTCCTGCCGCAGCGCGACGCGCGCGGCCTGGCTGTCGAGACGGACCTCATAGACCGGCAGCCAGCGGGCCCCGCCGATCTGGTAGGCGATCTCAAGGTCAAGGCGCGCCGACGCGGACGCCTGCACGCTGACGGCGATCTCCAGCGCGCCCGGAGGCGGCCCGCCCAAGGTGGCGAGTTCGGCCTTCACCGCCTCCCGCCCCTGTTCGGCGGTGCGGCGTTCGAGCTGCAGGCGCCGCGTCGCCTCGGCCGCCTCTGCCGTGCCCTCGCGCACGGCGTCCCAGGCCGCACGCCAGGCGGCGGGATCGGCCGACAGGCGCGGCGGTGGCTCGTTCGGCGCCGTAGGCTGGCGCTGCGCGGTGACGAAGCCGCCGGCCAGCCGTTCGATCAGGCGCAGCTGCGCCGCCTGGGCCGAGATCCGCACATCGAGCGCGGCGATGCCGTCCTCGATCTCCCGCAGGCGCGCTTCCAGCCCGGCGCGACGGGCATCGACATCACGGCGGTCGAAGCTCGCCTGCCGCAGCTCGACCGCGCCGATCGACACGGCGCCGGTGGCCTGGCCGCGCGCCGTCACACTGTCCCGCAACACGCCGGCCGGCACGCCGGACAGCACCAGGATG
>Ga0056909_1002127_pt1 | contig 10400 bp, 10 predicted proteins | sample EBPBio102011_DNA_FD_62115 | JGI IMG/M metagenome (GOLD analysis project Ga0056909, IMG submission 62115) | Wastewater treatment Type I Accumulibacter community from EBPR Bioreactor in Madison, WI, USA - Reactor 1_1/10/2011_ DNA | ecosystem: Engineered > Bioreactor > EBPR > Anaerobic-Aerobic >...
GGCTTCGGCGGCGGCACGGATCTCGGCGGCGCGGTCGGTCTCGGCCCGGTTCTCGGGCTTGAACAGTTCCGCCATCACCGCGCGGGCCACATCGACCGCCTGCAATTGCGAGGTGAAATCCCCCATCGGCGAGAACAGCGAACAGGCCAGATAGGGACCCGTCATCTCGCGCGCATTGTGGATGAATTCATATTCGCCCGAGGGGAAGGGGATCATCTCCTTCTCGCCCGCCCTGAGCGCGGGCCGACCCTCGTTCGGCAAAAGCACAAGGTTCATGAACCAGGGCGCGATCAGCACGCCGAGGATGCCTTGGTCATGGGGCTGGAACCCCACCGCCTCGACATGAAGCGCCTGATTGACCATCGGCAGGTCGCGCATCTTGGAATGGAAGACCTCGCGGAAATCGGCCGTGAGAAGGCCGGTGCGGCGGGCGATCTCGGCGGCCAGCTGCGCGGATTGCGCGCCGGGATCTTCGCGCACCAGGAATTGCGCCTTGGGGGCCGAACAGCCGGGGCAGGTCCAGTCTTCCGGCAGGGCCAGGAAGGGTGTGCCGGGGCTGATCTGGCGGCTGTCATCGCCTTCGGCCGGGTCATAGGGCGTCCAGCAGATCTTGCATTCCATGATGGCCAGCGCGGAAATCTTGTCTTGCGCGCCCAGAAAGCTGCCTTCGAACGTGGGGCTTGTCATGCGATCACCTTCAGCACGTCAAGGATGCGGGCCTCGCTGTCGTCGAAATCTTCGGCGGCGGCCAGCGCGACCATGGGCATGTCGGTCACTTCGAACGTGTCCAGGATCAGCGTGTCCATCGAGTTGAAGAACTGCACCCGCCAGACCCGGGCCAGGGCGGTGGCGGTGACGCGGACATTGCCGTAGCCGCGCGACAGGATGGTGGTGGCACCTTCGCCCAGGGCCTCGGCCAGCCAGGCAAGGTCGGCCTCGGTATGGGGCAGAAGCGACAGGTTGATGACATGCGGCTCGTCGCCGGGCTGCCAGCGGGCGGAGCGGTCGATCAACTCGGTCAGCACGGCCGGGCCATTGGCCAGCGCGCCGGGTTTGGGCGCGGCGGTCAGAAGGGCCGGGCGATGCGGCACATGGGCGCGCGACTGGGCGGCCTGCGGCACGGGGGCGACCTCGACCCGGTCATGGCCGACGCCCGCCACCGACCACACGCCGGCAAAGACCGATTCCTGCACCGAAAGCGCCGGGATACCGCGGATCTTCATCGCGACTTCGCCGGTGCCCAGCGTGTCGGCCATCAGCGCGCGCTGGGGCGGCGTCAGGATGGAGAGATCGAATTCGGCCGTCTCGCCCTGCCTTGTCCGGGCACAGGCGCGCGCCATGTCTTCGAGCATCGCCAACACCGCGGCCGCGGTATCTGTATCGGCGATGTCGGGCACATGGGCCGAATAGGTGCGCATCCCGGACGGCATCGACATGTATTGCAACTCGCCCTCGGGGTCGGGCTGGCTGCCGGGGCCGAAACCGGTGGGGGGCAGGGTGAAGGGAGAGACCATGGGAGATGCCTTTCGTCAGACCGAGGCGAGACCGAGGATATAGGGGATGCGGGCCATGTAATCGTCCCAGTCGCGGATGCGGGCGACGGCGCCGACCATCCGGCCTTCCGAGAAGAACAGGAAGGAAGGCGTCTTCAGGACGCCATGCGACTCGCGCAGTTTGGCCTCGATGGCGTCGCCCACCAGCGCGCAGTCGAAGCTGCGCTGAAAGGCGATGTGCAGTTCCGGCAGAATCACGGCGGCATCGGCGGTTTCCAGGTTGCGGACCGGGTCGCCGGGGATGAAGAGGCAATGGATGCCGGGGGTGGCCAGATGCGCCTCGACCGAACCCAGATCGGTCAGATGCGGCCAGTTCAGATCGGTGATCAGTCGGGAAAGCAAAGGGTGCATGTCAGGCCTCGGTCTGGCCGGCGGCCAGCGCCGCCTGGAGATGGGGGGGAAGTTCGGGGCCGCGCTGTTCCAGATCGGCGAAGGCCGCGCCCAGATCGCCGCCCTGCATCAGGGATTGCAGCCCGCCCAGCGCGGCGCGGATCTTCTGCGCGTCGTCTGCGGCAATCACCTCGCGCGCCGCACCCAGGAAGGTCAGCACCCAGTCGCCGGGCTGCGCCGCGGGCGTCAGCGACAGGTCGACCAGCGCGGGCAGGTCACCGTCCAGCGCCTGGCCGACGATGCCATCGACCGATTGCAGCAGCAGGGGAATGCCCAGGCACATCAGGCTGCCCCGGCGTTCTGGCGTGGGAAGAAACGGTCATCGCCGGTGCGGCAGGCTTCGGCCTCGGAGGGGCGACCCTGTTCATAGGCGTCGCGGCGCAGCGCGGCATCGGCAAGGTCCGGGGTCTCGGTGCGGCCCGGGGCGATGGCGATGCCCCAGCCTGCCAGTTCCTGCCGCGCGATCTCCAGCGCGGGGGCGATCGAGGCCGCCACGGCCGGGCGAAGACCGCCGCCGAAATCCTCAAGCTCGACCGGCTGCACGCCGATCAGCGTCATCTTCGCCGGGCAGCAGCCCATCAGCTGCGCGGTGGCGACCACGTCCTGAAAGCCGGTCTGATGCAGGCTCATCTTCTTGGCGCCCATGAAGGCCGGCACTTCGCCATCGCGCACGACCTTCATCGTGGCGGGCGGCAAGCCATAGTCGATGGCGTCGAAGACCAGCATCGCATCGGCCTCTTCCAGGAAGGGCAGCAGATACAGGCCCTGCGTGCCGCCATCGAGAAGGCGGACGTTTCCGGGCAGGGCGAAGGCCTCGGCCATGGCCTCGACGCAGCGCGGACCGAAGCCCTCATCCGCCCAGAGCACATTGCCGATCCCGAGGACCAGTATCTTCATCGACCCCTCCCTTCGCCGTCGCGGCCCCCCTCTGGGCCGGTCAGGGGCTTGCCGCCCCGCTGTTGAAACTGATCGTTACATTTCCAGAGCGGCCGGGGCAGGGTGAAACGCAGCTTTTCGATGCGCCTGTGAAACTGGTCGCAAACATATGGAAATGCATCAAAAAGATGCGATCAGAGGATTCTGTTGATGATTACTTTCTTTCCATGTTGAGTGGAATTTGGAAAGAAGAAGTTCAACAAAAAGGGGCGGGCCCTGCGGCCCGCCCCCTGTCTTCGCTTGCTGTCGCCATCACTCAGGCCGGTCATCCTTGAAGGTGCGGTGACCTGAGATCATCGTCGAGACGATGGATTGGCGCGACATGATATCCTCGCGGATCGCCACATAGATGTGGACGATCATGAAGATGACAATCCACCACATGCCCAGATGGTGCAGCGTGTGCAGACGCTGGCTGTTCCAGGTCAGGCTGTGCACCCAGCCGAACAGGTCATGCGTCAGGCTGCCCTCCTGCGCGCCTTCGGCATAAAGCGCGAGGCCGGTGACGATCATGAAGCTGACGCCCAGGGTGATGAAGAAGAACATCGCCAGCTGCGCCAGCGGGTTGTGGCCGACGTATTTCTTCGGCTCGGATTTCAGGAACAGATACCAGCGCAGCTCGTCGAACAGCTCGCGCCAGTAGTCGCCCTTCCAGAACGGAATGTAGAACAATTGGCGCGCGTGGTGATTGCCGACGAAGGCCCAGTAGATCCTGCCCAGGAAACCGAAGGTCAGCACCATGCCGGCGGCGAAATGCGCGAAGCGGATATAGCCGAAGACGAATTGATGCGTGGCCTCGGCGATCTGCATCGAGGGCGGCGGCGCGCCGATGAAATAGCCGGTCAGGCACAGGGTCAGGATCGCTGCGGCATTGATCCAGTGCCAGATGCGGACCGGGGCCTCATAGACATAGACCGAGGTCTGGCGGCTGACCGTGGCCGTGTCTTCCGGCGCAAGGTCGCTGGCGGCGATGTTGGTCGTCGGGCTGGCCATCGCGTCACCCCGCCATCATCCAAAGACCCGACAGCGCCACGCCCGCGCCCAGGGCGCGCTGCACCAGCGGGCGGCTGGCGACCGACCGGGCGATGCCGATACCGGCCAGATGCAGCGCCGCCGTCGCGGTCAGGAAACCCGCCAGGTAGGGCAGGGCATTACCGACAGCCTCGGTCGCATGGGCATGGCCATGGGCCAGGGCGAAGGCGCCGATGGCGGCCAGGGCCGCGCCGGTCAGCGCCCGCGACTGGCCGCGGCGGCTGAACAGGACCAGCAGCCCGAAGGCCAGGACCGAGACGGTGATGACGGCCTCGACGAAGGGAAAGCCGATCCCCGACCATGACAGCGCCGCCCCGCCAGCCATGGCGGCCATGAAGGTCACCGCCCCCGCCCAGAAGGCGCGGGGCAGCACGAAGCCCGACCACAGGCCGACGGCCAGCATGGCCAGAAGGTGATCCATGCCGAAGACCGGATGTTCCAGCCCATGTAGGAAGCCCGAGGCGTCGCCATGGCCGGTATGCGCCAGCGCCGGGCCCGCGATCAGGATGGCGGCGGCGGTGAGAGCAAGTTTCTTCATGATTTCCTCCTCAGCGGACCTTGACCCGGGCCAGTTCCTGGCCATCGGGCGACATGACATGGGTAGAGCAGGCCAGGCAGGGATCGAAGCTGTGGAGCGTCCGCAGGATTTCGACCGGCTCTTCGGGCCGTTCGACCTTGGTGTCCATCAAGCTGGCCTCGAAGGCGCCGATATTGCCCGCCGTGTCGCGGGGGCTGCCGTTCCAGGTCGTCGGCACGACGCATTGGTAATTCTCGATGCGGCCGTCCTTGATCTTGATCCAGTGTCCCAGCGCGCCGCGCGGCGCCTCGGTCGCGCCGACGCCCTTGGCCTCTTTCGGCCAGGTCTTCGGATCCCATTTGGCGATGTTCGCGGTGGATTCATCGCCATTCTTGATATTGGCGATCATCTTGTCGAAGAAATGCTTCTGCAACCGGCCGCAATATTCCGATTCAAGCGCCCGCGCGGCGGTGCGGCCCAGGGTCGAGAAGATCGCGGTCAGGGGCAGGCCCATCTGGCCCAGGAAGGTGTCGACCTGGTTCTTGATGTCCTCATGCCCCTTGGCATAGCCGACGATGTAGCGCGCCAGCGGCCCGACTTCCATCGCATGGCCCTTCCAGCGCGGTGCCTTGATCCAGGAATATTTCGCCGCCTCGTCAAGCTGTTCGATATTGGTGCGGGTGCCCTTGGCATTGGGGCCAAGCTCGAACTTCGGCGCGGTCTCGCCATCCCAGGGATGCAGGCCCTTGCCCGCTTCGGCCCCTGCATAGTGATACCAGGAATGATCGACGAATTCCTGGATCTCGTCAGGGTCGCGCATGTCGACATCATGCACTTCGTTCAGATTGCCGTTGATGATCGCGCCGCGTGGCAAGTGAAGCTGTTCGGCCGAGAAATCGTTCGGATGTTCGGGAATGTCGCCATAGGCCAGCACCGACTTGCCCGAAAGCCCGCCGCCATAGAGCCAGTTCTTGTAGAAGCCGCCGATCGCTGCCACGTCGGGGATATAGACGTTGCGCATGAAGGCCAGGCCCTGGTCGATGATCGACGAGACGAGGTTCAGCCGCTCCATGTTGATCGCACCGACCGCGCCCGTCGAATGGACGTTGATCGGGCATGGCACGCCGCCCACAAGCCAGTTCGGATGCGGGTTCTTGCCGCCGAAGATGGTGTGGATCTTGACGATCTCCTTCTGAAGGTCGAGCGCCTCAAGGTAATGGGTCGTCGCCATCAGATCGGCTTCGGGCGGCAAGAGATAGGCCGGATTGTCCCAATAGCCGTTCTTGAAGATGCCCAGCTGGCCGGATTCGACAAAGGCCTTCAGCCGGTTCTGCACGTCGCGGAAATAGCCGGGCGACGACAGCGGGTGGTTCGGCCCGACCATCTGCTGCAGTTCCGACGTGGCCTTGGGATCGGCCTTCAAGGCATTGACAGGATTGACCCAATCCAGCGCGTGCAGGTGGTAGAAATGGACCACATGGTCATGGATCTGCAGGGCCAGCTGCATCAGGTTGCGTATCGAGTTCGCATTGTCGGGGATGGTGATCCCCAGCGCATCCTCCACCGCCCGCACCGATGTCAGCGCGTGGGTGCCGGTGCAGACGCCGCAGATCCGCTCGGTAAAGGCCCAGGCATCGCGCGGGTCGCGGCCCTTCAGGATGACTTCAAGCCCGCGCCACATCGTGCCCGTGGACACCGCGTTGCGGATGATGTTGTTCTCGTCCACGTTCACTTCGCAGCGCATATGGCCCTCGATCCGGCAGACCGGATCGACCACGATGCGCTGGCCGGTGGTATCAAGGGTAAAGCCGTTCGGCGTGTTGATCGTCATCTCTTAGCCCTCGACCTTTTCTTGCGTCTTCTTCTGGGCGCGCCTCAGCGCGGAAATGGCGGCATGAACGGCGACCGCGCCGCCCACCACGCCCGCCGCCGCCATGCCGACCTCATCGGCATTGGCCTCGACCCCGAACTGGGTCAGGTCGGTCACGCGGTCATAGAAGCTGCCCTGGTCCCAGAACCCGTCTTCCGAACAGCCGATGCAGCCATGGCCCGACTGGATCGGGAAGCTCACGCCCTCGTTCCAGCGCACGGTCGAGCAGGCATTGTAGGTGGTCGGCCCTTTGCAGCCCATCTTGTACAGGCAATAGCCCTTGCGGGCGTTTTCATCGTCCCAGGCCTCGACGAACTGACCGGCGTCGAAATGCGGGCGGCGGTAGCATTTGTCATGGATGCGCTGGCCGTAGAACATCGCCGGGCGGCCCTGGCGATCCAGTTCCGGCAGGCGGTCGAAGGTCAGCATATAGGTGATGACGCCGGTCATCACCTCGGCGATGGGCGGGCAGCCCGGCACCTTGATGATCGGTTTGTCGGTGATGACCTTGTGCACGGGCGTGGCGCGGGTCGGGTTGGGCGCCGCGGCCTGAACGCAGCCATAGGAGGCGCAGGCGCCCCAGCTTATCACCGCCTTCGCGTCCTTCGCTGCCCATTTCAGCTGTTCGACAAAGGGCTTGCCGCCGACGATGCAGAACATCCCGTCTTCGTTCAGCGGCGGGTTGCCCTCGACGGCCAGAATGTAGTTGCCCTTGTATTTCTCGATGGTCTCGGCCAGCGCCGCCTCGGCGGCATGGCCGGCGGAGGCCATCAGCGTATGGGAATAGTCCAGCGAGATCATCGACAGGACAACGTCCTTGGCCAGCGGATGCGCGCCGCGGATGAAGCTTTCCGAGCAGCAGGTGCATTCAAGGCCATTGACCCAGATCACCGGGGTGCGCGGCTTGGTTTCCATCGCATGCGCGATCTTCGGCACGAAGGCCGGGCCAAGGCCCAGGGCGGATGCCGTGAGCGAACAGTATTTCATGAAGCTGCGCCGGGTGATCCCCTGGCGGCGCATGACCTCGTAGAAGGTCTCGATCTGGCTCAAAGCTGGCCCTCCCTTTCCCATTGCCCCTGGGTGGCGCGTGACGGGACGCACCTTTCCAAGTCTTAGGGAAGCAGGCCGGGCCGTGCCGGACAAAGGGATTCACGCCCTGGCCGTTCCTTCATATTTATTATCTATTTCAGCTTGTTATCCGAAATTGGCGCCGGGGTATGCGGTCGCATACTAACCGTCTTTCGCCTCTTCCGGTCACGAAGCTTCCGCAGCAGAACCATGCCGCGCCGCTGCGATGACGGCCTGACCCAGCGCTAGGCCGCCGTCATTGGCGGGCGTCGCCCGATGGGTCAGCACCGGCAAGCCCTCCAGCGCCGCGCAGGTCAGGCGAAGCAGCGCCGCGTTCTGGAAACAGCCGCCTGACAGGGCGACGGCCCGGGCCTCGCCCGTCTCGACAAGGGCGCGCGCGCGGTCGGCGAAGGCCTGCGCCAACCCGGCCTGAAACCCGCCCGCCGCGCTGGCCGGATCGGGCCAGATCGCGGCCCGCAAGGCGCGAAACCCCGGTGCAGGGTCGATCTCTCCACCGTCAAGATCAAAGGGCCAGGGCGCTGCCGCGGTCGCCATGGCCTCAAGCCGCATCGCCGCCTCGCCCTCATAGCTTTGCCGGTCCGGGCAAAGGCCCAGACAGGCCGACACGGCATCGAACAGCCGCCCGGCGCTGGAGGAGATCGGCGCATTGACCCCCGCCGCAACCGCCTGCCGCAGAAGGGCGCGGTTCTGCGCTGGGAACAGCAGGTCAGCCCAGTCCGACAGTCCCGCCTGATCCAGTCGGACCAGCGCGTTGCGCCAGGGTTCCGCCGCCGCCCGGTCGCCGCCGGGCAGGGGCGCGGGTTTCAGCCAGGCCCGGCGTTCGAAATCCAGATAGTCCCCCAGCAGCAGCTCGCCGCCCCAGACCGTGCCATCCGGCCCCAGTCCGGTGCCATCCAGCACGATCCCTGCCACCTTGCCGCCATCCAGCGGCCAGCCATTCTCGGCCAGGCAGGCGGCCAGATGCGCATGGTGGTGCTGGATGCGGTACAGCACCAGCCCGTCGGCCTCGGCCCGCGCCACCCCATGCCGGGTCGCCCGAAAATCCGGGTGCAGATCCACCGCCACCAGCGCGGGGCGATGGTCGAACAGCGCCGCGTAATCGGCATCGGCCTGACGGAAGGCATCCCAGGTCAGCGCCTCGTCCAGCTCGCCCAGGTGATGGCCCAAAAGCGCCTGCCCGTTCTTCACAAGGCAGATCGCCGCCTTCATCTGCCCGCCATAGGCCACAACCTGCGGCGCGCCTTCAAAGCCCGGCGGCAGGGGCAGCGTCCCCGGCACCCGCCCGCGCGCCCGGCGCAACACCATCGGCGGAAGGGCGCGTTCGACACCGTCATCCAGCCGCCGCGCGATGTCGCGGTCATGCATCAGGAAACCATCGGCAAAGGCGGACAGTTTCTCGCGCGCCTCGTCATTGCCGATCACCTGCGGCTCGCCCGACAGATTGCCCGAGGTCATGACCAGGGGGCCGCCAAAGGCATCCAGAAGCAGGTGGTGCAGCGGCGTATAGGGCAGCATGACGCCTAGAGTGTCGATCCCCGGCGCCAGAACGGCGGGCAAAGTACCGCGCGAACGCATCAGCACCACCGGCGCCGCCGGGTCATGCAGCAGCGCCAGATCGGCCTCAGTGACGGCAACGATCCCGGCCAGATCCGCCGCGCGCGCCATCAGAGCAAAGGGCTTTGCGGGCCGCCGCTTCCGCGCGCGCAGCAGCGCCACCGCACCGGCATTGGCGGCATCGCAGGCCAGATGAAACCCGCCCAGCCCCTTCACGGCCAGAACCCCACCCCGCCTCAGCAGCGCCATGGCCGTAGCAATCGGATCGCCCGCAACCTCCGCCCCTGCCGCCTCGAACCACAGCCGCGGCCCGCAGGCGGGGCAGGCCACCGGCTGGGCATGAAAGCGCCGGTCCCCCGGATCGCCATACTCCGCCCGTCAATCGGGACAAAGCGCGAAACCGGCCATGGTCGTCTGCGCCCGGTCATAGGGCAGGCCGTTCAGAATGGTGAAGCGCGGCCCGCAATGGGTGCAATTGGTGAAGGCATAGCCGCGCCGCCGCCCGTCGCCGCGGATCTCGGCCAGACAGTCCGGACAGGTCGCGGCATCCGGCGTGACCCGTGTCTCGGCCCCCGCCCCGCGCGAGGCTGCAATCTCGAAACCTTCCAGGACCACGCCCGCGAAATCCGCAACCTCGACCGCGTCGACCCGCGCCAGTTTCGGCGCGCGGCGGGGCAGGGCGTCGAGAAAGGCCGCCAATCCCGGCCCCGCCGCCTCGATCAGCACCCCCTCCGGGTCATTCAGAACCCGGCCGCGCAGTCCGAATTCCTGCGCCAATTGCCAGATATAGGGTCGGAACCCGACACCTTGCACCTGTCCCCTGACCCGAATGGAAACTGCCTTCATCTTGGCCCAAATACTCCGGGGGTCCGGGGGCAGGCCCCCGGGGCATCCCTAATGCACCGTACAGACCATGCAGGGATCGAAGCTGCGCACGATATGCTGCACCGAAACCGGCGTGATCTCGCCAGCGCGCACCGGCGCGCCTTCCAAAGCTGCCTCGACCGGCCCCGGCATGCCCGCCGCGTCGCGGGGCGAGAAGTTCCAGGTCGTCGGCGCGATGATCTGGTAGCGCGCGATCCGCCCGCGCTCGATCGTCAGCCAATGGCCCAGGGCGCCGCGCGCCGCCTCGACCAGACCGACACCCGCGCCATTACGCGGCAGGGCGGCGCGGGCCATGAAGCTTTCCTCGGGGCGGATTCCAGCGGCAAGACCCTCCATCACGATCTGGGTCCGGGCGATTTCCAGCAGCCGCGCCGCCACCCGCGCCCGCACGCCGCCTTCGGCCGCAAGCGCCAGCGCGAGAGGATGCCCGTCGACAATCTGACGGGCCAATGCCCCCGTCTCGACGGTAAGCCCGTCCAGACGCGGCGCCTTGCACCAGCTGTAGGCGGGTGCGGCCATGTCCTCGTCGGGCCGTGTCTCGCCCTGCGACGGGTGGCGTGTCTCGCCCAGCATC
>Ga0056909_1002133_pt1 | contig 10363 bp, 10 predicted proteins | sample EBPBio102011_DNA_FD_62115 | JGI IMG/M metagenome (GOLD analysis project Ga0056909, IMG submission 62115) | Wastewater treatment Type I Accumulibacter community from EBPR Bioreactor in Madison, WI, USA - Reactor 1_1/10/2011_ DNA | ecosystem: Engineered > Bioreactor > EBPR > Anaerobic-Aerobic >...
GCAACTCGGCCCCCACCAGCGCCAGCGGCACGCGGATGCCGACACGCGCGTTGGGCGCACCGCAGACGATCTGCAGCGGCCCGTCGGGCGAATGGGCGCCGGCCAGCACCTTGCACACGCGCAGGCGGTCGGCATTGGGGTGCTGCACCGCTTCGACGATCTCGGCCACGACCACACCTTTGCACGGTGGCGCGACGGAGCGCGTGTCTTCCACCTCAAGCCCGGCCATGGTCAGCAGATCGGCCAGTTCGGCGGTGGTGATGGGCGGGTTGCAGAACTCGCGCAACCAGGATTCGGGGAATTGCATGGGAGGCTCTACTTGAACTGCGACAGGAAGCGCAGGTCACCATCGAAGAACAGGCGCAGGTCGTTCACGCCATAACGCAGCATCGTCAGCCGGTCCGGGCCCATGCCGAAGGCGAAGCCGATGTTCGTTTCGGGATCGAGACCGAAGTTGCGCACCACGTTCGGATGCACCTGGCCGGAGCCGGCCACCTCGAGCCAGCGGCCTTTCAGCGGCCCGCTGGCAAAAGCGATGTCGATCTCGGCCGAGGGTTCGGTGAAGGGGAAAAAGCTCGGACGGAAGCGCACCTGCAGTTCATCGGTCTCGAAGAACTGGCGCAGGAAATCGCTGAAGACGAACTTCAGGTCCTTGAAGCTGACGTTCTCGCCGATCCACAGGCCTTCGCACTGGTGGAACATCGGCGAGTGCGTGGCATCGCTGTCGACACGGTAGGTGCGGCCCGGCGCGATCACGCGCACCTCGGGCATGGTGGCTGCCCCCGCGTGGCGCTGCGCATGGGCCTGCGCATAACGCACCTGCATCGGGCTGGTGTGCGGGCGCAGGTTCAGCCAGCGGCCTTCGGCGTCCTTCATGTCGACGTAGAAGGTGTCCTGCATCGAACGCGCCGGATGGTTCTCCGGGTTGTTCAGCGCGGTGAAGCTGTACCAGTCGGTCTCGATCTCGGGGCCGTCGGCCACGTCGAAACCCATCGACGCGAAGATGGCCTCGATGCGCATCATCGTGCGCGACACCGGGTGCAGCCCGCCCGTGCCGCGGCGGCGGCCGGGCAGCGTGACGTCCAGCGCCTCGGCGCGCAGCTGCGCCTGCAGTTCACCGGCGGCCAGCGCGTCGCGCCGCGCCTGCAGCGCCGCCTCGACCTGCTGCTTGGCGACGTTGATCGCGGCGCCGCGGCTCTTCTTCTCGTCGACACTGAGCCGCGCGAGCCCCTTCATCAGCTCGGTCAGCTGCCCCGCCTTGCCGAGGAAGCGCGCCTTGGCGTTCTCCAGCTCGGCCGGCGTCGGCGCGTCGGCAAATGCCTGCTGCGCTGCCTGCACCAATGTGTCCAGATCGTTCATCGGAGGGTAGAAAAAGAATGGCCGTCGCTTGCGTGACGGCCATCGGATGCGAGCGGTGTGCCGCGGCCGCCCAGAGGCGCCGCGGCCTGCTGCAGATCAGCCGAGCTGGGCCTTCACCTTGGCGACGATGCTGCCGAAGGCAGCCGGGTCGTTGACAGCCAGATCGGCCAGCACCTTGCGGTCGATGTCGATCTGCGCCTTCTTCAGGCCGGCCATGAACTTGCTGTAGGTGACGCCGAGTTCGCGGCTCGCGGCGTTGATGCGCGCGATCCAGAGCTGGCGGAACACCCGCTTGCGGGTGCGGCGGTCGCGGTAGGCATATTGCCCGGCCTTCATCACCGCCTGCTTGGCGATGCGGAAGACGTTCTTGCGGCGGCCGCGGAAGCCCTTGGCCAGGGCCAGCACCTTCTTGTGACGAGCGTGGGCGATGACGCCACGTTTGACGCGAGGCATGTGTTTCTCCTAGTGCGTTGAGCCTTACAGACCCGCGAAAGGCATCATCTTGGCGATGCTGCCCATGTTGGTGTCATGCACCTCCTTGACGCCACGCAGGTGGCGCTTGCGGGTGGTGGACTTCTTCGTGAGGATGTGGCGCTTGAACGCCGCACCGCGTTTGACGGTGCCTCCCGGACGCACGCGGAACCGCTTGGCCGCGCTCTTCTTGGTCTTCATCTTGGGCATTGCTGCTCCTTCGCTATGTTGCCGTCTGCACGCGACCACATGGGACATGCGGTGCTTGTTGGCCTGCAGCAGCTTCTTGTCGCCGCCAGGGTGACCAGACCCCGGCAACGAATCCCTCAGTTCACTTCCTCTTCGGCGCCAGCACCATGATCATCTGGCGACCCTCGAGCTTGGGCATGTGCTCCACCACCGAGACGTCGGCCAGCTCGTCGCGGATGCGCTCGAGCAGACGCATGCCGATTTCCTGGTGGGTGATCTCGCGGCCGCGATAGCGCAACGTGACCTTGCCCTTGTCGCCGTCCTCGGCGATGAAACGGCGCAGGTTGCGCATCTTGATCGCGTAGTCGCCTTCGTCCGTGCCCGGACGGAACTTGACTTCCTTGATCTCGATGACCTTCTGCTTGGCCTTGGCTTCCGCGGCCTTCTTCTGCTCCTGGTACTTGAACTTGCCGTAGTCCATCAACCGGCACACCGGAGGGTCGGCGGTGGCGGCGATCTCGACCAGGTCGACATCCTTCTCGCCTGCCATCTGCAACGCCTCCATCAGGCTAACGATGCCCAACGGTTCGTTGTCCACCCCATTCAGGCGCACCTGCGGCGCCATGATTTCCCGGTTCAACCTGTGCTTGCGCTCCGCATTCGGAGTGCGACGGTCCATGAAGGTAGCGATAGTTCAGACCCCTTAACGCAGCGCCTAGGCAAGCGGCACCGCAAGAAACGACAAAGGCGCGCCGGAGACCCTAGACCTTGCGGGCGATGTCGTCGGCGAGCCTCGCGGCGAAGTCGTCGAACGGCATCACACCCAGATCCAGATTGCCCCGAGCGCGCACCGATACGGCCCCGTTTGCCTTTTCCTTGTCGCCCACGACCAGGATGTACGGAACCTTCTGCATCGAAAGCTCGCGGATTTTACGCGTAATCTTCTCGTTGCGCAAATCGCTCTGCACCCTAACTCCTTGTTTTTGAAGCGATTTCGCCACGCTCAGCGCGTAGTCGGCCTGCCCGTCCGTGATCGGCGCCACCGCCACCTGCACTGGCGCCAGCCAGGCGGGCAGCGCGCCGGCGTACTGCTCGATCAGGATCCCGATGAAGCGCTCCATGCTGCCGACGATGGCCCGGTGCAGCATCACCGGGTGGCGCCGCGTGGAATCCTCGGCCACGTACTCGGCATCCAGCCGCTCGGCCATGCTGAAGTCGACCTGCATCGTGCCGCACTGCCACTGGCGGCCGATGGCGTCCTTGAGCGTGTACTCGATCTTCGGGCCGTAGAAGGCGCCGTCGCCGGCGGCGATCTCGAACTCGCAGCCGCTGGCGCGCAGGCTTTCCATCAGCGCGTGCTCGGCCTTGTCCCAGATCTCGTCCGAACCGATGCGGGCCGCCGGCCTCGTCGCCACCTTGTAGATGATGTGTTCGAAGCCGAAGTCCTTGTAGACCTTCTGCAGCAGCGCCGTGTAGGCCACGCACTCGCCCAGGATCATGTCTTCCGTGCAGAAGATGTGGCCATCGTCCTGCGTGAAGCCGCGCACCCGCATGATGCCGTGCAGCCCGCCCGTGGGCTCGTTGCGGTGGCACTGGCCGAACTCGCCGTAGCGCAGCGGCAGGTCGCGGTAGCTCTTGATGCCCTGCTTGAAGATCAGGATGTGGCCAGGGCAGTTCATCGGCTTGACCGCGTAGTCGCGCTTCTCCGACTCCGTGACGAACATGTTGTCGCGGTACTTCTCCCAGTGGCCCGTCTGCTCCCACAGTGCCCGGTCCAGGATCTGCGGGCCCTTCACTTCCAGATAGCCGTTGTCGCGGTAGACCGCGCGCATGTACTGCTCCACCTGCTGCCACAGCGCCCAGCCTTTGGGGTGCCAGAACACCGTGCCCGGCGAGTGCTCGTCCAGGTGGAACAGGTCCAGTTCGCGGCCCAGGCGGCGGTGGTCGCGCTTCTCGGCCTCTTCCAGCATCTGCAGGTATTGCTGCAGCTCGTCCTTGCTTGCCCAGGCCGTGCCGTAGATGCGCTGCAGCATCTCGTTGCGGTGGTCGCCGCGCCAGTAGGCGCCAGCCACCTTCATCAGCTTGAAGTGCTTCAGCCGGCCCGTGCTGGGCACGTGCGGGCCGCGGCAAAGGTCCTCGAAGCCGCCCTCGCGGTACAGCGACACGTCCTCGCCGGCCGGGATGCTGCCGATGATCTCGGCCTTGTAGTGCTCGCCCAGGCCCTTGAAGTAGGCGACGGCCTCGTCGCGCGGCAGCACGCGGCGCTCGACCTTCTCGTCCTTTCTGGCCAGCTCCTGCATGCGTGCCTCGATGGCCGCCAGGTCCTCGGGCGTAAAGGGGCGCTTGTAGGCAAAGTCGTAGTAGAAGCCGTTCTCGATCACCGGGCCGATGGTCACCTGCGCGTCCGGGAACAGCTCCTTCACCGCATAGGCCAGCAGGTGCGCCGTCGAGTGGCGGATCACCTCCAGGCCTTCGGGGCTCTTGTCCGTCAGGATGGCCAGCGCGGCATCGCCGTCGATGCGGTGGCTCAAGTCGACCACCTGGCCATCCACCTTGCCGGCCAGCGCCGACTTGGCCAGGCCGGGGCCGATGGATGCGGCCACCTCGGCCACCGTCACCGGTTGCGCAAACTCCCGCTTCGAACCATCGGGCAGCGTGATCGCGATCATGGGGAACTCCGGAAAAGAAAAAGCGCGGTACGGGACCGCGCTTCGTTCGTGACAGAAAAGGGTTGTGCAGGCGTGACGGCGCGGCCGATCAGGTTTCGGTAACGAAGCCCGTAGTTCGCGGTGTCATAACCATGTTGCCTTTCCCGTCCTTGTAGTTTCGAGCAGACCTTATTGTAAGGGCTCGGCCTGCACCGGCCGCCCGGAAGCCACGGCTTCCGCGAAATCGTCGGCCAGGCGTTGGCTTTCGGCCAGCGCCCGGCTCCAGGCGCGCACGCGCCCGGCCAGATCATCGCCATAGGCCTTGAAGTCGTTGCGGTCGGGCAGCTTGGCGTTCGGCAGCGTGGCCACCCATTCGGGCCGCGGCGACAGCAGCACCACCCGGTCCAGGTGCGCCGTGGCACGGTGGCGGTGCTTCAGCGCCTTGTCCAGCCAGCCGGGGATCACCGTCTTCTGGAAATGCGGGTACAGCACCAGGCCGTCGTGCATCGAGCCATAGTCCAGGTGCAGGTGGTAGTCGGTGATGCCGCCGTCCCAGTAGGCGCCCTTGGGTGCACAGGGAATGTCCTGCACGGCCTCCAGCCAGAACGGGATCGAGCAGCTGGCCAGGATGCTGCGCTGCAGGTTCTGCGCCGCCAGCGGCACCTGCTGCGTGCGGTAGTCGTGCAGGTGAAGCGGCAGATTTTCGCGCGCATCGGAGAACACCACGCGCTCCAGCCAGCCGCCCATCGCCTTGCGGCTGAGGCTGTTGGTGAGGAAGGCGCCGGCATAGCCCAGCGGCATGCGAAAGCGCCCTTGCCGCTGCAGCACATGCCGGCCGCGGCTGGTGAACACATGCAGCCGAAAACGCGGATGCGAAAGGACTTCCGGCTCGCGGCCGGCGAAGCGCTCCTGCAGCTTGGCGCCGAACACCTCGCTGACATGCCGCGGCGTCGGCGGCTTGCCCGGCGCGTGCTCGTAGTCCTGGTGGATGTAGTCGTGGGCCATCTGCGCCAGCTGCGCGGCCGGGTCGGGCAGGCAGGCGGTGGCCATGCGCCAGGCGCCGATGGACGCGCCCAGCAGGTGCACGCTCTGCGTGCCGCCTTGCAGCCACTGCCCGAACAGGTAGCGGTCCAGGCCGTTCAGGATCAGGCCCTTCGGGCCACCGGCCGCGGCCGGGATCACGCGCACGTCCTGCGCGCTCAAGCCCCGATCGCGCAGGTGCTTCAGTGCCGTCGCGCCGGCGTGGATCTGCAGGGCCTTCATGGCCGGGAACTGTACGATGGGACCATGTCACACGATCACGACCACGAGCACAGCGAGCTCGACGAAATGACGCTGCGCGTGCGCGCGCTGGAAACGGTGCTGGCGCAGAAGGGCTATATCGACCCGGCCGCGCTGGACCTGCTGATCGACACCTACCAGACGCAGATCGGCCCGCGCAACGGCGCCCGTGTCGTGGCCCGCGCCTGGGCCGATGCGGCCTACCTCGACTGGCTGTTGCGCGACGGCACCGCGGCCATCGCTTCGCTGGGCTACAGCGGCCGGCAGGGCGAGCACATGGTGGTGCTGGCCAACACGCCGCAGCGCCATCACATGGTGGTGTGCACGCTGTGCAGCTGCTACCCCTGGCCGGTGCTGGGCCTGCCGCCCACCTGGTACAAGAGCGCGCCCTATCGCTCGCGCGCGGTGAAGGACCCGCGCGGCGTGCTGGCCGACTTCGGCGTGACGCTGCCCGACAGCACCGAGATCCGCGTCGTCGATTCCACTGCCGAGGTGCGCTACCTGGTGCTGCCGATGCGCCCCGCCGGCACTGAAGGCTTCAGCGAGGATCAACTGGCCGAACTGGTGACACGCGATTCGATGATCGGCACCGGCCTGCCGCGGGAGCCTGCCCGATGAGCTACCGCACCCACGCCGACCTGGGCGGCCGCCCGAACGCGCAAGCCGTGCGCCCGGAACCCGAGACCGAGATCTTCCACGCCGCCTGGGAGCCGCGCGCGCTCGCCGTCACGCTGGCGATGGGTGCCACCGGCAGCTGGAACATCGATATGAGCCGCGCCGCACGCGAGACGCTGCCGGACTATGCGCGGTCCAGCTACTACCGCATCTGGATCGGCGCGCTGGAGAAGCTGTTGGCCGAGCGCGGCCTGGTGCAGCCCGACGAGCTGCAGGGCGGCCGCGCGCTGCACCCGGCGGTGCCGGTGGCGCGGGTGCTGCAGGCCGCCGCGGTGCCGGCCGTGCTGGCCAAGGGCTCGCCGACCGAGCGCCCGGCCACGGCGCCGGCGCGCTTCCAGGTGGGCGATGCCGTGCGCACCCGCGCGCAGCGCGTCGACCACCACACCCGCCTGCCCGGCTATGCCCACGGCAAGCGCGGCGTGATCGAGAGCGTGCAAGGCATGCACGTCTTTGCCGACACCCACGCCCAGGGCCTGGGCGAGCAGCCGCAATGGCTGTACCGCGTGGCCTTCAACGGCACCGAACTGTGGGGCGATGACGCGGCGCCGGGCCTCAGCGTGGCACTGGACGCCTGGGAAAGCTATCTGGAGCCGGCCGCATGAGACCGCCGCTACTGGCGGGCATGCCGCAAGAGTGCGGCGAGCCGGTCTTCGCCGAACCCTGGCAGGCGCAGGCCTTCGCGATGACGCTGGCACTGCACCAGCGCGGCCTGTTCAGCTGGCCCGAGTGGGCCGAGGCGCTGTCGCAGCAGATCGCCGCGGCACAGGCCGCCGGCGATGCCGACCTGGGCGACACCTATTACCACCACTGGCTGGCCGCACTGGAGGCGCTGGTCGCCGCCAAGGGCGCCAGCAGCGCGGCCGAACTGGCGCGCTACCAGCGGGCCTGGGACCACGCCGCCGACCGCACGCCGCACGGCCAGCCGATCGAGCTCAAGCCCGAGGACTTCTCAGCGGCCTGAACGCAGCTTGGCGAAGGCCTCGGCCATCGCCGAGCCGCCTTGCGGTGCTGGGCTGCGGGCCATGCGCTCGCCGCGCGCCGCCGGCCTGAAGCCATTGTCGGCCGCCTTCGGCGCCGGCTTGGCATCGAGCTTCATCGTCAGCGCGATGCGCTTGCGCGCCAGGTCCACCTCCAGCACCCGCACCTTGACGATGTCGCCGGTCTTGACCACCTCGCGCGCATCGTTGACGAAGCGGTTCGCGAGCTGGCTCACGTGGACCAAGCCGTCTTGGTGCACACCCAGGTCGACGAAGGCGCCAAACTGCGCCACGTTGCTGACCGTGCCTTCCAGCAGCATGCCGGGCTTCAGGTCGGTGATCTCGTGCACGCCTTCGTTGAAGCGCGCCACCTGAAAATGCGGCCGCGGGTCGCGCCCGGGCTTGGCCAGCTCGGCCAGGATGTCCTTCACCGTGGCCAGGCCGAAGCGCTCGTCGGTGAACTGCTCGGGCCGCAGCGTCTTCAGCACGTCGGCCGCGCCCATCAGCCCGTCCACCGGCCGGCCGGCGGCGGCCAGCATCTTCTGCACCACCGCATAGCTCTCGGGATGCACGCCGGTCATGTCCAGCGGGTCGTCGCCATCGCGGATGCGCAGGAAGCCGGCCGCCTGCTCGAAGGTGCGCGGCCCCAGGCCCGTCACCTCCAGCAGCTGGGCGCGGCGGCGGAAGCCGCCCTGCGCATCGCGCCAGCGCACGATGCTGCCAGCCACCACCGGCGACAGCCCCGACACCCGCGCCAGCAGCGGCACCGAGGCGGTGTTCAGGTCCACGCCCACGGCATTGACGCAGTCCTCCACCACCGCATCCAGCCGGCGCGCCAGCGCGCTCGGGTTCAGGTCGTGCTGGTACTGGCCGACGCCGATGCTCTTGGGCTCGATCTTCACCAGCTCGGCCAGCGGGTCCTGCAGCCGCCGCGCGATGCTGACCGCGCCGCGCAGGCTGACGTCCAGCTCAGGCAGCTCACGGCTGGCCACCTCGCTGGCCGAATACACCGACGCGCCGGCCTCGCTGACCACCACCTTCTGCGGCACAGCCGCCGGCGCCGCCTTGCCGGTGCGCGCGATCAGCTCGGCGGCCAGCGCATCGGTCTCGCGGCTGGCGGTACCGTTGCCGATGGCCAGCAGCGTGACGCCGTGCTTCGCCACCAGGGCACCGAGCGTGTGCAAGGCGCCTTCCCAGTCGCGGCGCGGCTCGTGCGGGTAGACGGTGGCGGTGTCCAGCACCTTACCGGTGTCGCCGACCACCGCCACCTTGACGCCGGTGCGGATGCCCGGGTCCAGGCCCATCACCACCTTGCGGCCGGCCGGCGCGGCCAGCAGCAGGTCGCGCAGGTTGTCGGCGAAGACCTTGATCGCCACGCCTTCGGCCTCCTCGCGCAGCCGGCCGAACAGGTCGCGCTCCAGGCTCAGGGCCAGCTTGACCTTCCAGGACCAGCCGATGCAGCGGCGCAGCAGCTCGTCGCCGGGCCGGCCGGCCGCGCGCCAGCCCAGGTGCGCGGCGATGCGCTGCTCGGCGGCCGACAGCGTGCCCGGCGCGGCCGGGGCCTGCGCCTCGTCGGGCGGCAGCAGCTTCAGCTCCAAGATGTCCAGCGCGCGGCCGCGAAAGACGGCCAGCGCACGGTGCGAGGGCACCGCGCGGATGGCCTCGTCGAAATCGAAGTAATCGCGAAACTTGGCCACCTCGGCCGCCGTCTCGTCCTTGCCGGCCAGCAGGCGGGCGCGCAGCCGGCCCTCGGCCCACAACCAGTCGCGCAGCCGGCCCACCAGCACGGCATCCTCGGCCCAGCGTTCGGACAGCAGGTCGCGCACGCCGTCCAGCACCGCCGATGCGTCGGCAAAGCCGGCTTCCGCGTTGACGAAGCCGGCCGCCTCGGCCAGCGGCTGCAGTGTCGGGTCGGCCAGCAGGCGGTCGGCCAGCGGCTCCAGCCCGGCCTCGCGAGCGGCCTGGCCCTTGGTACGGCGACGCGGCTTGTAGGGAAGGTACAGGTCTTCCAGCGCCTGCTTCGTGGCAGCGGCGTCGATGGCCTCGCGCAGCGCGGGCGTCAGCTTGCCCTGCTCCTCGATGCTGGCCAGAACCACCTCGCGGCGCTGCTGCAGCTCGCGCAGGTAGTCCAGCCGGGTCTGCAGCTCGCGCAGCTGGGCGTCGTCCAAGCCGGCGGTGGCCTCCTTGCGATAGCGGGCGATGAAGGGCACCGTGGCCCCACCGTCGAGCAGCTCGACGGCACTCTTCACCTGGGCCGGGCGCACGCCCAGCTCGGTGGCAATCTGCAACAGGATCGGATCCAAGTCATTCAGGCCCCAGCCCGGGGCGCCTCGGCAAAAGGCGCGCAGTGTGCCACGGGCCCGGACCTGCGCCGGACGCGAAAAATTACCCGAAACACCGCTTCCCGACATTGGGACGGTCGTACGCGCCTGCACTGGCCTAAAGAGGCCGGAGCAGCGCGCCGATAGGTGCGGGATGCGTCCGCCGCCAGCCATTGCCTCCCCGCCCTGCACCGCCCTGCCGGCCCGCTGCCACTGAGCCCCCATGGAAGGCTTCTCGTTGCCCGATCTGAGCGCCGTGCCCACGCTGACCGGCTTGCTGGTGATGCTGTTCGCTGCCGCAGTGGCGTTGACCGTGAGCCAGCGCACCGTACAGCGCGACGCGACCGAGCGCCTGCCCTGGTGGCTGGCCGGCACCGTGGCGCTGGCCACCGGCCTCTGGGCCAGCGGCGTGCTGGGCGTGGCGCACCTGGCGATGGCGGCC
>Ga0056909_1002139_pt1 | contig 10337 bp, 10 predicted proteins | sample EBPBio102011_DNA_FD_62115 | JGI IMG/M metagenome (GOLD analysis project Ga0056909, IMG submission 62115) | Wastewater treatment Type I Accumulibacter community from EBPR Bioreactor in Madison, WI, USA - Reactor 1_1/10/2011_ DNA | ecosystem: Engineered > Bioreactor > EBPR > Anaerobic-Aerobic >...
CCATACATCGCCTCTTCCTTGACCAGAACCGGGGTCCAGGTCTCGGTCAGGCCGTGTTCGGCGATATGGGTGTCCAGCATGAACTGCGCCAGCGCGCGGTGGACCCGGATCACCGCGCCTTTCAGCACCACGAAACGCGCGCCCGACAGTTTTGCGGCCATGGCGAAATCCATGCCGGGTTTGACGCCCGCGATGTCGAAATGCTCGACCGGGGTGAAATCAAAGCCGCGCGGCGTGCCCCAGCGGCGGATTTCGACGTTGTCGTCCTCGTCGGCGCCCTCGGGAACTTCGGGCAGGGGAAGATTGGGGATGCGCATCAGAAGGTCGCGCAGGCGGGCATCCTCGGCATCGGCCTCGGCCGTGAGAAGGCCGATCTGGGCCTTCTTTTCGGCCACAAGCGCGCGCAGGCGTTCGAATTCGGCGTCGTCGCCGCGGGCTTTCGCGGCGCCCACTTCTTTCGAGGCGCGGTTCTGTTCAGCGGTGGCGGTCTCGGCAGCCTGAATCTTGGCGCGACGGTCGGCGTCCAGGGCCAGCAGTTCCGGCGAGGCGGCAGGCAGGCCCCGCCGGGCCAGCGCCGCATCGAAGGCGGCGGGATTTTCGCGGATCGCTTTGATATCGTGCATGGCGCGCTGCCCCCGAACAGAGTGTCGGCGCCTTATGCCAGATGGGGCGAGACGGGGGAAGGGCGCTTGTCTTGCGGCAAGGCAGGCGGCTGTCCGCGCCAAATCAATGGCTTGTGGGCGATCCAGGCCGGATTTTCCTGACCTTGGGCTTGGCCTTGCGTGGCAATCGTGCCGTACGGGCGGACGCAATGGCCCCGACCGCCACGCTTCGCCACGGCCTGACACGGCGCCAGCCCGATGATTTGGTGCCGCGGTCCCTCTGGCATCGCGACGCAAAACCCCTTACATGGTCCGCGACGCTGAAAGAGGACCACAGATGTTTGCAACCCCCGCCTTCGCCCAGGCTGCCGGTGCCGCCGCCGGTGCGCCGTCGATCCTGAACTCGTTCCTCATCCCGATGGTGCTGGTGTTCGGGATCATGTATTTCCTGATGATCCGCCCGCAGCAGAAGAAGATGAAGCAGCACAAGGCGATGATCGACGCTCTGCGTCGGGGTGATCAGGTGGTCACGCAGGGCGGCATCCTGGGCAAAGTGTCCAAGGTTCAGGAAGACGGCATGGTCGAGGTGGAAATCGCCGATGGCGTGAAGGTCAAGGTTCTGCGCCACACCATCGTGAATGTGCTGAACAAGACCGAACCCGCCGCCGCCTGAGGCCAGAAGACATGACCCGATCCTCGCTGTGGAAGCGCCTCTTGATTGGCCTGGTATGCCTTTGGGGGGTTATGGCTTCGTTGCCGAACGCCTTCTATGGCAGGGTCGAGTCCCATAATGACGCCGTGGCCGAAATCGAGAAGGCCAATGGCGTAGCAACGCCGGAACAGGAACTCGCGCTGGCGGATTGGCCGAACTGGCTGCCCTCGTCGCTGATGAATCTGGGCCTCGACCTGCGGGGCGGGGCGCATCTTCTGGGCCGGGTCGAACTCGCCGATGTCTACAAGGCGCGGATGGATGCGCTCTGGCCCGACGTGCGCGATGCGATGCGCGATCTGCGCGATCAGGTCGGCGCGGTGCGCCGTGCGCCTGCGCCGGATGGCACGCTGCGGGTGACGCTGTCAGAGCCTGCGGGCATGGCGGCGGCGATCGAGGCGGTGCAGAAACTGTCGCAGCCGGTCATCACCCTGACCGGCGTCGGCCAATCGACGCTGGATGTGGTGGCCGATGGCGCGGATATGGTGATCACCCTGTCCGAAGCCGAACAGCGCGCCACCGACGACCGCACGATGCAGCAGAGCCTTGAGATCATCCGCAACCGGGTGGACGAGGCCGGCACCCGCGAACCGACGATCCAGCGCCAGGGCACGGACCGCATCCTGATCCAGGTGCCGGGCATCGGTTCGGCGGCCGAATTGAAGGGGCTGATCGGCACCACCGCGAAGCTGACCTTCAACCCGGTGGTGCGCACCACGACCAATGCGAATGAAAGCCCCGGCGCGCGCAACCTTCTGCTGCCGTCGCGCGAACAGAAGGGGGTGTTTTACGTCATCGAGGAGACGCCCGTCGTCTCGGGCGAAGAACTGACCGATGCGCAGCCCTCGTTCGACCAGAACAACCGTCCGGCGGTGAGCTTCCGCTTCGACGGCACCGGCGCGCGCAAGTTCGGCGATTACACCGCCGCCAATATCGGCGCGCCTTTCGCCATCGTGCTGGATGGCGAGGTGATCTCGGCCCCGGTGATCCAGTCGCATATCGCGGGCGGATCGGGCATCATCACCGGCAGTTTCACGGTGGAAGAGGCGACCGAACTGGCGGTTCTTCTGCGCGCGGGGGCATTGCCCGCGAAGATGGAATTCCTGGAAGAGCGCACCATCGGGCCGGAACTGGGCGCGGATTCGATCGCGGCGGGCAAGACGGCCGCGGTGATCGGCCTGGTCGTGGTTGCGGGCTATATGATCGCCTCTTACGGATTGTTCGGGACATTCGCGGTCTTGGCCCTGTCGGTGAACCTGTTCCTGCTGGTGGCGATCCTGTCGAGCATCGGCGCCACGCTGACCCTGCCGGGTATCGCGGGGATCGTGCTGACCATGGGCATGGCGGTCGATGCGAACGTGCTGATCTTCGAGCGGGTGCGCGAAGAGCTGCGCGCGGGCATGGCGCCGGGCCGGGCGCTGGATGCAGGCTTCGAGCGCGCCTTCTCGGCGATCATGGACTCGAACGTCACCGGGCTTCTGGTCGCGCTGATCATGTTCTTCATCGGCTCGGGCGCGGTGCGCGGCTTTGCGGTGACAACCTCGATCGGCATCCTGACCTCGATGTTCACCGCCGTCTATGTGACGCGGTTGATCATCGAGCTGTACATGGGCTGGCGCCGGCCCAAGGCAATCGTGGTCTAAGGGGGAGAATACTCATGGCCTGGCGTCTGAAACTTGTCCCCACCTATACGAAGATCGACTTCTTCCGCTGGCAGTTCCTGACCTTCGGTCTGTCGGCCCTTGCATCGGTCGTGTCGATCATCCTTGTCCTGACCGTCGGGCTGAATCTGGGCATCGACTTCAAGGGCGGCACCACGATCCGCACCGAAAGCACGACGCCGGTCGATGTCGGCGCCTATCGCGAAGCGCTGGCCAAGCTGGACCTGAGCGATGTCACCATCACCGAGGTCAACGATCCCTCGTTCCGCGCCGACCAGCATGTCGCGCAGATCCGCATCGGGCCGAAGGAAGGCGAAGAGGCGGTGACGCCCGAATCCATCGCCGCGCTGGAAGGCGCGCTGACCCAGATCGACCCCGCCATCACCTTTCCGGCGGTGGAATCGGTCGGACCCAAGGTCTCGGGTGAGCTGATCTTTAAGGCGCTGCTTTCCGTCGCTGCGGCCTCGGCGGGCATCCTGATCTATGTCTGGATGCGCTTTGAATGGCAGTTCGCGGTGGGCTGCGTCGCGGCGCTGGTTCATGACGTGATCGTCACAGTGGGCGTCTTCGCGCTGTTCCAATTGAAGTTCGACCTGTCCATCGTGGCGGCGCTGCTGACGATCCTGGGCTATTCGGTCAACGATACCGTCGTGATCTTCGACCGGCTGCGTGAGAACCTTGCCAAGTACAAGACCATGCCGCTGCGCGAGATGATGAACCTGACCGCGAACGAGACGCTGAGCCGCACGATCATGACCGCGACGACGACCTTCCTGTCGCTCTTGGTGTTGTTCATCTTTGGCGGCGACGTGATCCGCGGCTTCGTTTTCGCGATGCTGTTCGGCGTGGTGATCGGCACCTATTCGACGCTTTACGTCGCGAAGAACATCGTCCTGTTCCTGGGCGTGGATCGCGGCGACAAGCCGAAGAAATCGGTCACGCCCGACGAATTCGCCAAGGTCGACGCCTGAACGGGGGGCTGCGATGCGCCTGACCGAGATCAGCTATGACACGGCCAGGCCGGTCGAGGGCTATGGTCCGGGCTTCTTCCGCATCGGCGGGCAGGTGCTGCACGGTGCCTGCCTGATCACGCCCTGGGATGCCGGACCCTGGGGCGGGCTGGAGGATGTGGCGGCACCTTTGGCCCTGGCCGGAAAGATCGACGTGCTGTTCCTCGGCATGGGCAAGGAGATCGCCCATGCCCCGGCCGATTTCCGCGCCGCGCTGGAAGAGGCGGGGATCGGGGTCGAGGTGATGGCCTCTCCGGCCGCCTGCCGGACCTATAACGTGCTTCTGTCCGAGGGCCGCCGCATCGCCCTGGCGGTGCTGCCGGTCGGCTGATCTTTCTCCCCGGATGGCGCCGGGGCCGCCTCACGCGGCCAGCGAAACCCAGGCCGGAACATGGTCCGAAGGCTTGTCGCCCGCGCGGACCTGCTTGTCGATCCCGGCCTCGTCCAGCAGATCGGCCGCCTGTGGCGACAAGAGCAGATGATCGATGCGGATGCCATTGCCGCGTTCCCAGGCATTGGCCTGATAATCCCAATAGGTATAGACGCCGGGGCGCGGGTCGCGGATGCGGATCGCGTCGGTCAGGCCCAGCCAGTGCAACCGGCGCAGCGCGGCGCGGCTTTGCGGCAGGAACAGGGCGTCCTCGACCCAGGCCTCGGGTTTGGTCGCGTCGATCGGCTGCGGGATGACGTTGTAATCGCCCAAAAAGACGGCCGGCATTTCTTCGGCCAGCAACACGCGCACCCGCGCTTCCATGCGCGCCATCCAGGCGAGCTTGTAGTCGTATTTCGGCCCCGGCGCGGGGTTGCCATTCGGCAGATACAGGCCGCAGACCCGCACGGCACGGGACGGACCGATCACCGTCGCTTCGATCCAGCGCGCCTGTTCGTCGCTGTCATCGCCGGGCAGGCCGCGCGTCACATCCTCGAGCGGCAGTTTCGACAGGATCGCCACCCCGTTAAAGCTTTTCTGGCCATGGGTTTCGACGCGATAGCCCATGTCCTCGAACATCTCGCGCGGGAAGCCCTCGTCCTCGCTCTTGATCTCTTGCAGGCAGACCACATCGGGCTGGGCCTCGGTCAGCCAGCGGGGCAGGGCCTCGATCCTGGCCTTGATGCCATTGATGTTGAAGGTGGCGATCTTCATGGCGGTCCCCCGTTTTGACGCCAGACTAGTGGCATCGCCGGGCAAGGGAAAGGCCGTCAGCGCTGGCGGCGGGCAGCGGGGATCTGGCCCGCGGCCAGCCAGAGCGCGTCAAGCCGGTCGATTTCAGCCAGATCGAAACGGGAAAGCTCTTCCCAGTAGCGGCCCGAGGGGGTGGTGTAGCCCAGTGCCGTTTCCCGTGCGATGGCCTGGTCGGCGATCATGTTCCACACCGGCAGGGGGCGGCAATTGGGCAGGCCCGCGGGCGTGGCGCGGGGCAGGGCCAGGCGGGTCGGCCCGGTCGACAGGTTGACGACCGCGGTGCCGCGCCGGGCGGCAAGAATGCGCAGGCGGGCGCTTTTCGCCTCGAGCGAGCGCAGGGTGATGTCGGGGCGCAGCGGATCTGGCGTGCCGATGCCGTAGAAATGGGTCGGGCCGGTGGAGGGATAGACCATGTCGCAACCCATCAGGGCGATGACGCGGGGCTTCAGCGCCTCAAGCACCCAATAGGCCGCGGTGAAGGCCATTGTTGCGCCGCCATAGACAAAGCCGCCCTGGGCATTCTGGGCCGGGACGAAATCGTCCTCGGTGATCAGGCGCTGGCCGGGGCCGGGCTCGGGCAGGCGGTCTGCCGGGAAATCCCAGGGGTGGATCATGTCATCCCAGTCGGGTCGCACCCGCCAGGCATTGTTGATCGCGACGATGCGATCAAAGCGGCTGCGCGGCCAATGCGCCGCGCGCAAGGCAGGCAGCCCAGATCCGAGGAGAAGGACGATCATCCGGCTCTCCTATCCTGACGGCCGCCACAAGCGGCCCTTGCCGGAAGTCTAGCACGAATTCCGCTGCAATGCAGCAAAGCTGCCCCTGCGGCGCAGATTCAGATGGAAAAGGACGTGCCACAGCCGCAGGAAGAGGCGGCATTAGGGTTTTCGATCACAAAACGGGCGCCGATCAGCTCGTCCGTGAAGTCGATCACGGCGTTTTGCAGGAAGGGCAGCGAGACCGGATCGACCAGAACCCTCTGCCCGTCCTTTTGCAGCACCAGATCGTCGCCCGCGGCGTCATCCAGCCGGATGTCATATTGAAAGCCCGAACAACCGCCACCCGACACGCCGACGCGCAGGGCTTTGACCTCGCCGGTGATCTCGGCGATCTCGGCCAGCCGGGCGAAGGCGCGGTCGGTCACTTTGGGGGGAAGGGTCAGTTCCATGGCTGTTCCCGTATCCTTCTGGGGCTTGGTCGAATATAGGGGGGGCACCAAATCCGCACAAGACGATCCCAGAGAAGACGACCAGAGCCGAGGCCGACCCTGCCCGATACCTTTCCCCAGACCGCCGGTTTCGCAGCTTTCGCCTGTCTGCCCGACGCTTCGCGCGGCAGGTTGCATACCGAACGCATGTCCTCGTTCCGCAGCCCGTTCCAGCGCGATCGCGACCGCATCATCCATTCCAGCGCCTTCCGGCGGCTGAAGCACAAGACCCAGGTCTTCGTCGAACATGAGGGCGATTATTACCGCACCCGCCTGACCCATTCGATCGAAGTGGCGCAGGTGGCACGGACGATTTCGGGCGTACTGGGCCTGAACACCGATCTGGCCGAGGCGATCGCCCTGGCCCACGACTTGGGCCACACCCCCTTTGGCCATACCGGAGAAGATGCGATGGAGCGGCTGATGGCGCCCTATGGCGGCTTCGACCACAATGCCCAGGCGCTGCGGATCGTGACACGGCTGGAACGGCATTATGCCGATTTCGACGGGCTGAACCTGACCTGGGAATGTCTGGAGGGCATCGCCAAGCACAATGGCCCCGTCACCGGCCCCAATGCCGACAAGAAGCATGACGGGCCGTTGCCCTATGCTTTGGCTGAAGTGAACGCAGCCTGGGACCTTGAGCTGGATACCCATGCCAGCGCCGAGGCGCAGGTGGCGGCAATCGCCGACGATGTCGCCTATTCCCATCATGACCTGCATGACGGCCTTCGCTCGGGCCTGTTCGACGAGGCCGACCTGATGGACCTGCCCGTCACCGGCCCGGCCTTTGAAGAGGTCGACACGCTTTATCCCGGGCTTGAGAAGATGCGTCGGCGGCATGAGGCGCTGCGGCGGGTCTTTGGCCGCATGGTCGAGGATGTGATCGCCGTGGCGCAGAACCGTCTGACGGCGGCGCAGCCGAAATCGGTGGACGAGATCCGCCATATGGGCACGACCGTCATCCGCTTCTCGAAGCCCCTGTTCCAGGAATTGAAGGCGGTGCGCAGCTTCCTGTTCCACCGCATGTATCGCGCGCCTTCGGTGATGGAGGTGCGGGCGCGGGTGACGCAGGTGGTCGAGGACCTGTTCCCGCTGTTCCTGCGCGAGCCGGCGCTTCTGCCGCCGGAATGGCATGAGGATGTGGCACATGCCGCCGATGACACCGCCCTGGCGCGGATCGTCGCGGATTATGTGGCGGGCATGACCGACCGCTTCGCGATCCAGGAACATGCGCGGCTGTTTGGCGGCTGACCGGGCGGGCCGATCTTCGGTGAAGACTCGGCTCAGGCGCGGCGGGTGGCCGCGAAGAGCCAGACCAGCGCCAGACCGAAGGAGATGATGGCGTTCCAGCCCGCCATCGAGATGCCGGCGAAACTCCAGGGGATCTGGTCGCAACGCGGGGCCGTCGGCAGGGCCTTGGTCGGGTCAAGCAGGTCCGCGGCCGACAGGCCTTGGATCGAGCCCTGTGTGCAGCTCGAGATGTATTCCCACCAGCCCAGTTCCACCCCGGCATGGAAGACGCCGATCCCGGCCGTGGTCAGCGCGGCGATGACGCCAAGCCAGGGCCAGATCCGCCAGTTGGTCGCGAGCGCCAGAACCATGATCAGCACCGCCGCCGCATGGGGCCAGCGCTGTAGAACGCACAGGTGGCAGGGCGACAGGCCGCCGATGACCTGAAAGCCGAAGGCGCCCGCCAGCATCGCTGCCGAGCCAAGCCCCGCGATCAATGTCGCCATCCTGCGGTTGATTTCCATGACCCAGCCCCGTCCTTTTCGTCGGCCCGACCATAGGCCCGGCCAAAAGCGGGGAAAAGCCCCGACGATACACCCTTTCGGGAACCGCCCGCATGGCGCTAGAGTTTGCACCATGTTGTGATCGGGGGACGAAGCCATGGAATGGCGCGGGCGCAGGCAAAGCCAGAATATCGAGGACAGGCGGTCGCAATCCGGCGGCGGTTTCGGCCGGATGCCGGGCGGGCGGGTTGTCACCGGGCGTACCGGAGCGGTGGGCGGTCTGGGGGCGGTCGCGATCATCGTCATCGCTCTGTTTCTGGGCATCGATCCCAGCCAGCTTCTGGGGCCGGGCGGGCCGGTGGACAGCGGGGGCAGCTACTCTTCCCCGGCCGAGCTGACCCAGGCTGACAAGGATGCGGGCGAGTTTGTCGCCGTGACGCTGGGCGATACCGAAGAGATCTGGACCAAGGTCTTTGCCGAGCAGTTGAACCGCCGCTACACCCCCACCACGCTGGTCCTGTTCAAGGATGGCACGCAATCGGCCTGTGGCGGCGCGTCCGAGGCGACGGGGCCGTTCTATTGCCCCTCGGACAAGAAGATCTATCTCGACACATCCTTCTTCGTCACCCTGCGCGACCGGCTGGCGGCCCATGGCGATTTCGCCGCCGCCTATGTGGTGGCGCATGAGGTGGGCCATCATGTGCAGGATGAACTGGGCATCCTGGCCCAGGCGAACCAGATCCGCTCGCAAGTCTCCGAGGCGGAATCGAACCAGATCTCGGTGATGATCGAGCTTCAGGCCGATTGCCTTTCGGGCATCTGGGCACGCGAGGCCCATACCACGCTGGGCACGATCGAGGCGGGCGATTTGGAGGAGGCGGTGAATGCCGCGCGCCAGATCGGCGACGACACGTTGCAGCGCAATGCCGGGCAGCGGCCCATGCCGCATACTTTCACCCATGGCACCTCGGAACAGCGGGCGCGCTGGTTCCAGACCGGGCTGAATTCCGGCCGGTTCGACGATTGCAACACTTTCGAGGCGCGCGACCTTTGATCCGCGCCGGTCGATCCGGGCGCGGTTTGTGATCTGGCGAAAAGCCTTTGCGAAGGGCTTGAACAGGCGCGTTGCCTCCTTGTAGAAGGAACGCGCTTGCCGCCGGAATTCCTTCCGGCTTCTACCGGGCAGGCCCTGATCGTGCGGGTGTGGCGGAATGGTAGACGCGACAGACTCAAACTCTGTTTCCGCAAGGAGTGTCGGTTCGAGTCCGACCACCCGCACCATCCCTTTCCCCTCGTCCCCGGACCCCGACACAGCCCGCTTTGAGGCGCAATGCCCGCGATGAAGGCGGGTTGATTCGGGTCTGTCGTTCGCCTTGGCGGCAGGGCGGGTGGCAGCGCATGGCCAAAGCCAAGAAGTTCGTAAAATTGATGCCGTTCTGTGGACATTCGGCAGAAGGTGGAACACAGAAACGCCGGAATTCTGCGGGCGTCGGGAATGGGTGGGCGCGGGCGGCGCCTGTTGCCATGGGGGAAACGCTTGATGCGTCAGCCAATTGGGGGGCCGGTGGATCGCATCGGCAGAATGGTAAAGAAGGTTGGAATTGCGGGGCGCGGCCTCGCACCCAGGCTTGTGCGACCCATTCCAATTGCGAAACAATCACTGCAAAGTTGCTGAGGATTTGGCGGCAGAACCGGGTCGCGGGCTGGTCCTGAAACACCGCAAGGTCCCGTTATGCGGACACAGTCTTGCCGTTTTCGCCTTTCCGGCGTGGCAAATGAAAGCTATCCAATAAGGGTCAAGTTTGACGTATGGGCCGTGGGGGCGGTCGTATGTTGGTGGCGCGCCCCGTGGCGCGGCGCAGGTGACAAAAGAGCTGCCGGTCCCGGCCTGCCGGGCGTCGCGTAGCGCCTGGCCCGTGTTCCGGGCCCTGGCCCCTTTGTCCCTTCACCTCATTCGTCCGGTCCGCCATCGCCCGGTGCAGATCTTCTGCACGCCGCGCGCGATATGGGGCCCGGACTGCCGGGTCGGTGTGTTGAGACGCGGCATGGCCCCGGCCCTTCCGCAAGACTTAGGTGGTGTCGGATGCCGGTTTTTGCGCTTTACAACTTCAATGACGCGGCTGCGGTCGTCGATGACGCGCCGGTCAACGGCATCCAGAACGGCCTCTACATGGGCGGTGCCACGGCTGCGGACGGCGATCTGCAACTCGACGGCGCGGGCAATTTCGC
>Ga0056909_1002141_pt1 | contig 10330 bp, 8 predicted proteins | sample EBPBio102011_DNA_FD_62115 | JGI IMG/M metagenome (GOLD analysis project Ga0056909, IMG submission 62115) | Wastewater treatment Type I Accumulibacter community from EBPR Bioreactor in Madison, WI, USA - Reactor 1_1/10/2011_ DNA | ecosystem: Engineered > Bioreactor > EBPR > Anaerobic-Aerobic >...
AATTAAACAAAGAAGAAATGACTATTGATTTTGTCAATAGGCTATATTTCATAAATTTATAAGTTGTTTTCCCGACCGTACAGGCCGGAAAGAGGGTCATTTTGATGAAGGATTTTCCTCTTTTTCGTCATCAAAGAGGATCCGGACGGAAGGCGTATAGGTGTCATCGAACTGCCCGTCTTTAGTGGCCCAGAAAAAGGATATCAGGAAGCCGCCGGCTATAATTAGCACCAGGACGACCAGAAATATGATGACGCTCATTTCAGATGAGTTTTTTAAGTTTGGCAAAAAGATAAGTACAGCCCACGGCAAAAAGTACCACTGACATGGAGCTGAGGGGCATAAAGACGGCGGCATACAGGGGCGACAGATGCCCGCTGACCGCCAGGCTGATGCCCACGATGTTATATAAAACCGACAGCGCGAAAGCGGCCACCACCACGTTCATGGCTATCCGGCTAAACCCGATGAATTCATCGATCCGGTTAAATTCGCGGGCATCAAGGATCACGTCACAGGCGGGAGAGAAGGCGTTCACATCCTCGCTTAGAGCTACGCCCACGTGGGCCTGGCGCAGGGCGCCGGCGTCATTCAGGCCATCGCCGATCATCAGTATTTTCCGGCCGGCCGCCTGGTTTTTGCAGATAAAATCCAGCTTGTCCTGGGGCTTCAGGTTAAAATGCATGTTTCCTTCGTTAAAGTAAGGCGCCACCTGCTCGCGGTCACGGCTGTTATCACCGGAGATGAGCGCCAAGATATAATTCAGGGAAAGTTTTTCCAGTACGGTTTCCCAGCCGTTCCGGAATTTTGATTTCACGGAAAAACGGCCTTTGTATACCCCGTTTATCTCCACCAGCACCTGGCCGGATTCTTTGGGAAGGTGGGGCACGCCAAGGAAAAGGGCATTGCCCAGGCGGATGCGCTGCCCGCTGACCACGGCTTCAATGCCCTCACCTTTTACTTCTTTAAAAGAGGTGACAGAACCCTCGTCAGGCGGGACGGAACCGCTCAGGTGCTCCGTAATAAGCTTGCTGAGGGGATGTACTGACTGGGAAGTGGCGGCACCGATCCAGCGCTTTTCTTCTGCCGACAGCTCGCCGTCAGTGAATTTTACATTTCCGGATTTTCCTTCGGTCAGCGTGCCGGTCTTGTCGAAGGCGATGGCGTCTGTTTCGGTCAACAGCTGGATCACATTCTGGTTTTTGACAAAGAACCGGTTTTTACCCAGTATGGTCATGGCGGCATTCATGGCAAAAGGCATGGCCAGGGTAAGGGCACAGGGGCAGGCCACCATGAGCACGGAAGTAACGGTGGTCCAAACCAGGGCCTGGTTATGAAAATGCCAGTAAAGTCCGGTCACTACGGCAATACCGATGGCTGCATAAGTGAAATACCGGGTGAAAAAGTTAGCGAAATCAGACGTCCGGGAAATTTTATCTTTACGGAAGGCCTCGTTATTCCACAGTTCCGTCAGGTAGCTTTGGGAAACCTGCTTTTCCACCTGCAGGTTTATGCGGGTGCCCAGCTGGCGGCCGCCGGCGTAAACATGATCTCCGTACTTCACCTCTACCGGGGCGGATTCCCCGGTGACAAAGCTGTAGTCTACGAGAGCCTGCTCCGAAAGCAGCAATGAATCCGCCGGGATGAGCTCCTGGTGGTGGATCTCCATTACCTCTCCGGGTTTCAGTTCGGCCACATTTTTAAAACCCTGCTCTTTGACGCGTACAGCCAGCGGGAAATAGGACTTGTAATCGTGTTCGAAAGACAGGTAATTATAGGTCACCTGCTGCAGCCATTTTCCGACCAGCAGAAACAATACCAGCCCCGTCATGCTGTCCCAGTAGCCCGAGGTCTGGTGCACGAAAGTCTCGTAGGTGCTGCGGATAAACAGGGCAGATATCCCCATCACAATAGGGATGTCTACGCTTAAGACCCGGGTGGTTCCTTTCCAGTTTTCTTTCAGGGAGACCCAGGCCCCTTTCAGGTAGTCAGAAGCACCGAAGAAGAAGACGGGAAGTGCCAGGAGGAAGTTCAGGTAGAGTAAAAACTTCTGGTAGCCGGCGTCAACGTTATTCTGAAGGTCCAGCTGAAAGTACTCCGGGAAGCTGAGCAGCATGATGTTTCCGAAACAAAAGCCGGTGACGCCGATACGCAGCAGCAGGCGGTGCTGTTCTTTAGAAGACCGCTGAGGTTTATCTGCGCTTTCCAGGTTAAACAGGGGAGCATAACCCAGGGTGGCCAGCAGCTCTACCATTTCTTTCAGGCTGACCCGGGAAGGATCATACGATACAAAAAGCTGTTTTTTAATGAAATTCAGGCGGGAAGTCAGCACGCCCGTTTGTATTTTATGAAAGTTTTCCAGCAGCCATACGCAGGAGCTGCAATGGACGGAAGGGATAAAGAAGGTTATTTTAGCCAGGTTTTCGCTCTTGAAATCCAGAAGCTGTTTTTCAATAGCCGGCTCGGCCAGGTAGTCGTACTTCCCGGCGAAATTCGCGGCCTTCAGGCTTACCCCGGCGTTTTCATTGAGATCATAGTAGGTGCACAGCCCGTTTTCCTGCAGGATCTCGTATACGGTTTTACAGCCAGTACAGCAGAACGGTTTGTCATCATGGGTAATGATCTCTTCCTCGCAGGTGCTGTCACAGTGATAGCATTTTACCAAAACTTTCTCTTCCGCTACGCTATTCATACAGGATTTCACTAAATGGGTTTGAAAGTTATGTGAATTTAATGCTGTTCCCGTTAAATTTATATCGCAAAGCTCATCTTTTTTAACAGGGAATAAAATGATGGAAGCGGGGTGAAAACATGACATTGGTCATGTTTCTCTACTTTTCTGCGCGCCGGGAATGATAAGCATCATTTTATAACTTTGCGGATTCAAATAAATTTGTGGAGTTTATTGGCTTCATGATCAAACAGGTGACAATGAGTCAAAAGAATTATTCAGACCCTTCGGAAGGAATCTTCAAGTATACCACTGAAGGGATTTTCATTGTAGATGAAAGGGGCGAGATCATCAGGGCCAATCCCAGTGCTGAAAAAATTTTCGGTTACCCTGAGCATACCCTGGCCGGACGGAAGATAGAGGATCTGATCCCTATGCGATACCGCGGGTCACATGCAGGGCACCGGAGGCGTTTTCACGGGGAGGCTAAGGCCCGCTCTATGGGGCTGGGCCGGGATCTTTACGGGCTTCGTCAGGATGGTTCGGAGTTTCCCATAGAGATCAGCCTCAGCCCTTTTTCCAACAGTGATGGAAATTTTGTGATCGCTTTTGTGATTGATATCAGTGTAAGGAAGGAAGCGGAAATGCGACTAATAGCTTATAAAGACGAACTGGAAAAAGAAGTGGAAGAAAGAACACTTGATTTGCGGACTACGATCCAGAGCCTCGAAACGATCAAGAATGATCTGGATGAGGCTCTGAGGCGGGAGCAGGAGCTGGGTTCCATGAAGAGCCGGTTCGTGTCTATCGCTTCGCATGAGTTCCGAACCCCCCTGGCCACTATCCTTTCGTCCTTATCCCTGGTAGAAAAATATGGTAACCTGAACGAGATCGAAAAGCGTGACCGCCATATTCACCGGATCAAAACGGCGGTGCGGAACCTGACGGAGATCCTAAACGACTTCCTGTCACTTAACCGCCTGGAAGAAGGCAAGGTGATCATTGCCGCAGAGACCCTCCGGGTAGATATCCTGCTGGAGGAGGTTTATAACCAGATGCTTCCCCTGATGAAAAAGAACCAGGTGATCACCCGCACGCATTCGGGGCCTATTACCTTTAAGTCAGACCCGCGGCTGATCACGAATATCCTGATTAACCTGCTTTCCAATGCCATTAAGTTTTCAGGGAGCGGCAAGACCATCGTGCTGGCTTCGGTGATTGAAAACGGTCAACTGGTGCTGAAAGTGAAAGATGAAGGAATAGGGATACCGGCTGAAGAGCACAAGCGGGTTTTTGAGCGTTTTTACCGGATGAGTAATGCCGGCGAGATCCAGGGAACGGGATTGGGCCTGAGTATTGTTAGCCATTATGTATCCTTATTACAGGGCACCGTCACCTTTGAAAGTACGGAAAATGTAGGAACCGAATTTATGGTGACTATTCCTCAAAGCTAATTTTTTGAAATAATGAGAATATTACTGATAGAAGATAACGAAGAGATCCGGGAGAATATCTGCGAGATCCTGGAGCTGGATGGCTTTGAAGTTTTAACGGCCGCTAATGGCAAAGACGGCCTGGACATAGCCCGGGAGGAGGTTCCGGACCTGATCGTCTGCGATATCATGATGCCGGTGATGGATGGCTATACTGTTTTGTATTTCCTTTCCAAGGAGTCAAAAACCGCCGATATCCCCTTTATTTTCCTGACTGCCAAAGCGGAGCGGATGGACTTCCGGAAGGGGATGGAAATGGGTGCCGACGATTATATCACCAAGCCCTTTGAGGATGTGGAGCTGATCAATGCCATCCGCAGCCGCCTGAAGAAAAAAGAACTGCTGCGCAAGGAGTATTCCAAAGATATGAACGGGCTGGATCAGCTGGTGTCAGATGCTGAGGGAGAAAAAGCCCTCCGGAGCCTGATCGAAAACCGGGAAATCCGCGATTACAAGAAGAAGACTGAAATTTACCGGGAAGGGGATTACCCGCTATACCTGTATTACCTGCAGTCGGGCAAAGCCAAATCATTCAAGACCAATGAAAACGGGAAGGAGCTGATCATCAACCTCTACAGTGAGGGAGATTTTATAGGGTATACCGACCTGATCCGGGAGAGTAATTTCAGCGAGACCCTTTCTGCCCTGGAAGACTGTAAAGTGGTGCTGATCCCGAGGAAGATCTTTTCCGATCTGATCCTGCGGAACCCCTCCGTTTCGCTGAAGTTCATTCAGCTGATCTCTAAAAATATACAGACCATTGAGTCGGAGCTGATCAAGCTGGCCTATAATTCGGTGCGTAAACGGGTGTCAGAGGCTTTACTGCTGTTTTTCAAAACCCCGGGCGACTCCCTGAAGGTAAGCCGGGAGGATCTGGCTTCAAAGGCCGGTACTTCACTGGAAACCGCCATCCGGACGCTCTCGGATTTTAAGGACGAGAAACTGATCGATATTTCTTCCGGGAAGATTTCTCTCCTGGAACAGGACAAACTCCGGAATATGCGGAATTAAGGGGTGCGGCAGATGGTCATGCCGTGGCTGTTAGCATAGTGGCTGACCGGGAGCTGAACACCTTTGTATAGGAAGAAAACAGCCATAACCAGGTAAGAAACGGTGTAGATCAGCTTAGGCTTCACCTGCAGGAAGGCCGGGAGGTACTTGCCGATCATGCCGAAGCTCATCATCATGGGCAGGGTGCCCAGGCCAAAAAAGACCATAAAAAGCACCCCTTCGGTAATCCCGGCCGTGAGAAAAGACCCGCTGAGGGCGGCGTAGACCAGCCCGCAGGGAATAAGCCCGTTAATCATTCCGAAGCCAAACTGAACCGGCATCCCGTGTTTCTTGCTCAGCCGGCCCATGGACCGCCGGGCCAGGGAAGCTGTTTTAACTACCGGTGACATTACACTGAGACGGTTTTTCCACCTGGCCGGCAGCAGGAGATACAGCAGTAAAACGGCCCCTAATGCTATAAACAGGATTTTTTGGGGAATCACGAAGCCTGCCTGCTCTCCCAGGATGCCGGTGAGCAGGCCCAGGAGGGCGTAGGTAGTGATACGCCCGGTATTATAGATCAGCCTTCCTGCCAGGTAACGGTTTCTATGGGCAGGGAGTAAGAGGCTGAGGGGCCCGCACATGCCAAAGCAGTGCAGGCTACCTAAAAACCCCAGTATAAAGGCTGAATAGACCACTTATAAGATAATTTTCTCCTCTTTGAGGTAGTTTTTGCCATCTTTAGACCATTCCATCTTCACCACCCACTGGCCTTTGACCAGGCTGCTGACAGGCACTTTCTGGGTGTGGTCAGGCGTGATACGCACCGGTACTTTGAAGTCGAGCTTAGCGTCTGACGGACGGTAAAAATGAATCTCTCCTGACGCCCCCTGCAATTCCTCAGGGAACTCAAAGGTCAGCGAGCCGTCATCTTTGACGATCCTGACCGGCCGGGTAAGCGCAAGGGTGTTACTGCGCTTATCGATCTCATCCTGGTAGGCGATCTCCTTTTTGTAATAATCACTACTCACCAGGAAGATGTCTTCCTGCTTTATACAAAAAGTAACCATGGATATGATAAACACCACAAAAAGGGTGAAAACTACTGCTATTTTATGTCCGAAATTCATATCGTTATTAATTGGTGTATCCTAAGAATGTGGTTTCCACGGTTTCCACCACTTTATCTCCCTCACGGATGTTGATTTCCAGCTCAGTTTTCCGCTTTTTGATGGCTGATTTATCCATTTCAATAAAGAAGACCACTTCGGCTTTCTGGCCGGAGGCTACGGTAACCGACTGCTTGTTGCCCACCAGCCTGATCTTTCCGGCCGGGTCTTCCAGTTCAAACGACAGCGTCATGTCTTCTTTGGACTTATTCAGGACCTGGGCGTTGTAGAGGTTACTCAGGCGGTTATCGGGCATTTCCTGGTAGAGCTGTCCCGGTACCCGCAGGATGGTGGCTTCTACCTGGCTCCGGCCGGCCAGTATAAAGACCTCTACCGCAATCAGCAGGAGAAGCACCACCGAGTAGCCGATGGCCCGGGTGGAGATCCGGAAGGGGGTATTGGTCTCAATACTTTCCGTAGACCCGAAAGTGATGAGTCCCTTGGGCTTGTGGATCTTCTCCATGACGTCGTCACAGGCATCGATACAGGCCGTACAGTTGACGCATTCCAGCTGGATACCGTTCCGGATATCGATGTTCGTAGGGCATACCTGCACGCATAGCTTACAGTCGATGCAGTCGCCCTTACCCGTATCAATCTCCCCTTTTTTCATCCGGCCACGGGGCTCACCCCGTACCCAGTCGTAGATCACGTTCATGGTATTCCGGCCCACCAGCACGCCCTGAAGGCGGCCATAGGGGCAGATGGCGATGCACACCTGCTCACGGAGACGGGTAAATACAAAAAAGAAAATAGCCGTGAAAGCCACCAGGCTGATAAAGCCGGTCAGGTTTTCAGCGGGGGAATGGGTGACCAGTTTTTTTACTTCCTCCACCCCGATGAGGTAGGCCATGGCCGTGTGGGCAATGATCACCGAGATCAGCATGAAAATGAAGTATTTCAGGGATCGCTTCAAGATTTTTTCCCGGTTCCAGGGAGATTCTTCCAGCTTTTGCTGCTGTTTCCTGTCGCCGTCTATCCAGTATTCGATCTTCCGGAATACCATTTCCATGAATATGGTCTGGGGGCAGGCCCATCCGCACCATACTCTGCCGTAGACTACTGTAAAGAGGGTAATGAATACAAAGAAGGTGATGAGGCCGAGGCTGAAAACGAGGGAATCCTGGGGCAGAAAGAGCTGTCCGAAAATGTAGAACCTTCTTTCGAAGATGTTGATCTGGAGAAGAGGAGCGCCCCCGATTTTTATGAAGGGCACAGAAAAGAAAATCAAAAGAAAAATAACCGTGGCTATTACTCTTTTGTTGTGATAATTCCCGCTTGGTTTTTTAGGAAATGCCCAGATCCTTTTACCGTCTTTATCGACGGTGCCTATAGCATCCCTATAGGCCTCGTCGATAAAATCTAAATTATTCGCCATAGTATATTGATTTATCTTACTGCACAGCTGCAGAATCAGATACTGCAGCAGCGTCTGCTACATATTTCTCTCCTTCCGGAGCCTTGCCGTTAGCCGGCTTGGAACCCTGAAGTGAAAGAATAAAATTGGCTACGTCCTGCATGTCTTTCGGCTTAATGGTAGACTGCCACGAGATCATCCCTTTCTCGGGCACACCGTATTTAATGGTTTTGAAGACATCGTGAATAGAGCCTCCATGAAGCCAGTATTCGTCTGTCAGGTTAGGACCTACGGTGCCTTCGCCGGCCGTGCCGTGACAGGCCATGCAGTTTGCATCGAAGATCGCCTTTCCGTTAGCCAGGGCACCGGCGTCATCCAGAGTAAGTTTCACCGATTTTTCATCGATGCTGTTCCCCTGTTTCTGCTGATATACTTCCATTTCCTTCCGGGCTTTTTCCATAGACAGCTCATATTCTTCCGCAGACAGCGGCGCTTTATCCCATACGTGATACACCAGCATGTACACCACGCTGAACACGATGGTCAGGTAGAACATATTCACCCACCAGGGGGGTAAATGGTTATCCAGCTCCCGGATCCCGTCATAATCATGATGAAGCATGATGGCCTTTTCATCTTTTACACTGACGGTGGTCCCGCTAATTTTCTTCCACCATTTTCCTAAGTCAAACTCCTCGTATTCCTGTCCTGTTTTATGGGCTATCAGCCGTTTGGTGGCATTGTTAGTCTGGGCGATCACAAAGATCAGCACTAACGATATCCCGATCATGAGGATCACCAGGATCACCAGCAGAAGATCTTCAATAGAATTTATTTTGGTTTCCATAGTTCTTTTAAGGTTTTAATCTTCCAAAGGCAAATTTTCCATGTGCTTCTCTGTTTTCTTGTCGAGGAAGAATACGTAGATTCCCAGGCCCACAAAGAAAAGGAAGAAGATAAGCAGGGAGAAAACGGGGTAAATGCTTACCCCCTCCATTTGTTCGAAATAATGTTTAAACATGAGCTTACTTTTGTTTAATGTCTGTACCCAATCTCTGCAAGTAGGCAATAAGCGCTATGATCTCTTTCTCCTTGGAGGTTTTGATCTTATCTTTTTCCAGGCTCTTCCGGATCTTTTCGGCCTGTTTCAGGGCATCGGCTACGGCTTCCTCTTCAAAGCCCTCTTCGTACGGCACGCCCAGCTGACGCATGACTTTGATCTTTTTAGGCAGATCGCTGTAGTCGGCATCGTCATCTACCAGCCAGGGGTAGGAAGGCATAATAGAGCCCGGTGACATAGACGTAGGGTCCAGCATGTGGTTAAAGTGCCAGCTGTCGGGGTATTTACCACCCACCCGGTGAAGATCCGGACCGGTACGTTTAGAACCCCACAGGAAAGGCCTGTCGTACACAAACTCGCCGGCTTTGGAGTATTCCCCGTAGCGTTCAGTCTCGTCACGGAACGGACGGATCATCTGGGAGTGACAGCCCACACAGCCTTCGCGGATGTAGATGTCTCTTCCTTCCAGCTCCAGCGGTGTATAAGGTTTTACGGAGGCTATGGTAGGCACGTTAGATTTGATCAGGGCAGTAGGTACAAACTCTACCAGGCCCCCGATGACTACCACTATCAGGGCCAGCGCGGTGAAGATCATGGGTTTGCGTTCCAGCACGGTATGCCAGCCGCCGCCTATGATATTTACTTTTTTCTGAAGAGCAGGGGCCTCCGAGTATTCGGTTTCTGTAAATGAACCCTGCGCAGCGGTCTTCACCAGGTTATAGATCATGATAAACACACCTGTCAGGTACATGGTACCGCCCACGGCCCGCATCATGTATTGCGGAACGATCTTCGTAACGGTCTCCAGGAAGTTAGGATAGGCCAGGAAGCCGTCTGCTGTAAATTCTTTCCACATCAGGCTTTGGGTAAGGCTGGCCCAGTACAGGGGAAGCGCATAGAAGATGATACCCAGCGTACCTATCCAGAAGTGAAGGTTAGCAAGGGATTTGGAGTAAATCTCGGTTTTCCACATTCTGGGAACCAGGTAGTAGAGGATACCGAAGATCATGAAGCCGTTCCAGCCCAGTGCACCAATGTGCACGTGCGCTACGATCCAGTCGGTGTAGTGTGCTATGGCGCTCACATTTTTAAGGGAAAGCATCGGCCCCTCAAAAGTGGCCATACCGTAAGCCGTTACGGCTACCACAAAGAACTTCAGGATGTGGTCTTCCCTTACCTTATCCCAGGCGCCTCTCAGGGTCAGCAGACCGTTCAGCATACCCCCCCAGGAGGGTGCCAGAAGCATAACGGAGAATACCGTACCCAGGCTCTGTGCCCAGTCAGGGAGCGAGGTGTACAGCAGGTGGTGAGGGCCGGCCCAGATATAAAGGAAGATCAGGGACCAGAAGTGAATAATAGAAAGTTTATAGGAAAACACGGGTCGGTTAGCGGCTTTCGGCAGGTAGTAGTACATCAGGCCCAGGTAAGGCGTGGTCAGGAAGAAGGCCACGGCGTTATGGCCGTACCACCATTGGACCAGCGCATCCTGCACCCCGGCGTACATAGAGTAACTCTTGGTGAGTGTTACCGGCAGGGCCAGGGAGTTAACAATATGCAGCAGGGCCACGGTAACGATGGTACCAATATAAA
>Ga0056909_1002155_pt1 | contig 10289 bp, 10 predicted proteins | sample EBPBio102011_DNA_FD_62115 | JGI IMG/M metagenome (GOLD analysis project Ga0056909, IMG submission 62115) | Wastewater treatment Type I Accumulibacter community from EBPR Bioreactor in Madison, WI, USA - Reactor 1_1/10/2011_ DNA | ecosystem: Engineered > Bioreactor > EBPR > Anaerobic-Aerobic >...
GGTGCGGGTGCGCACGTCGGGCTGGGCCGAAAATTTCAGCCGCCTCAAGACGTCCGCCGATCCGGACGGGCGCAAGCTGCGCGACAGCATCGTTGCCAGGTATTTCGGCAAACTGCCGCTCTGATTCTAAGGCCCCGCTGCGCTGTCGGCAACGGGGCTACCCTTCGGCGGCAGCGCAGGACGCAAGGCGTGACCGGACCACCTGCGCCGCCAAGGGTGACATCACGTTCAGGCAGGCACTATCCTGCCATCCTGTTGACCGGGGCCAAGATGCAAGGTGCGACATGACGCAATGTGCCAGAGCCTTTTCCCAGACCTATTTCCACGGAACCCGCGCCGTATTGACGGCTGGCGATATGCTTCGCACCGGCTATCGGTCGAACTTTGTCAACAAGGCGCTGTCCTGGATCTACTTCACCTCGACACTGGATGCCGCGATCTGGGGGGCAGAACTTGCCGCAGGCACGGGGGATTTGCGGATCTATATCGTCGAGCCGACCGGACCCGTCGGAGACGACCCAAACGTAACCGACAAGCGGTTTCCAGGTAACCCCACCATGTCCTACCGATCGAAGGATCCGCTGCGCATTCTGGGTGAAGTCGTCGGCTGGCGGGGCCATTCCCCCGAACAGGTCAGCGCCATGCGCGAAGGACTTGCCCGCATGGTGGCCGAGGGAACCTACAAAATCCTTGATTGAAACCTGCTCATTGCAGTCCCGACACCTGCCGATGCCCTTGATCTGATTTTCCGTGGACCAGGCATTGGCAAGGGGAGGCACTCAGTTCCGGATATTCCTGTTCGGCCCGAGTGGGTTCGTGTCCCCACCCGGACCATGTATCCCCGCCGGATCAGTCCGCCAGTTCGGGCGTGAAACCCTGATAGCAGACGGGCCGCAGCCAGCGCCGAATCGACATTGTGCCGACCGAGGTGTGCCCGAAGTTGGTCGAGGCCGGATAGGGCCCGCCATGGACCATCGCATCGGCCACCTCGACCCCGGTCGGGAAGCCGTTGGCGATGATCCGGCCTGCCTTGCGTTCCAGGATCGGCAGCAGCCGCCGGAGGGTATCGCGGTCGCCTGCGTCCATGTGAAGCGTGCAGGTGAGCTGTCCGTCGAGGCTTTGCGCCACCTCTTCGACCTCGGCCGCGTCGCGCGCGCGCACGATCAGGCCGAGCGGGCCGAAGACCTCTTCCGACAGGGCGTGGTCGGCCAGCCAGTCTGCCGCCGCGACCTCGTAAAGATAGGGCGTGGCCGTGCGCATGTCGCACGAGGTCACCAGAAGCTCGCGCACGCCGCGCCCCGAGGCGATCCGCCGCTGGCCGTCACGGTAGGAACTTGCGATCCCGTCGGTCAGCATGGTCTGCGGCCCGACCGCGCCCAGGGCCGCGCTGGTGGCCGCCACGAACCGGTCGGCGTCGGGGCCGTCGATCACCACCGCGATCCCGGGATTGGTGCAGAACTGCCCCGCACCCATCGTCAGCGACCCGGCCCAGCCGCGCGCCAGATCCTCGCCGCGGGCGGCAAGGGCTGCGGGCAGAAGGAACATCGGGTTGACTGACCCAAGCTCGCCGAAGAAGGGGATCGGATCTGGGCGCGCGGCACAGAGGTCAAAGAGCGCCCTGCCCCCGGCCAGCGAGCCGGTGAAGCCCACGGCCCGGATCAGCGGGTGGCGGACCAGCGCCTCGCCCACATCGCGGCGCCCGCCCTGGATCAGCGAGAAGACCCCCGGATGCAGCCCCTCGGCCTGGATCGCCGCATGGATCGCCTGTGCGACCAGTTCGCCCGTGCCGGGATGGGCCGAATGGCCCTTGACCACCACCGGGCAGCCGGCGGCGAGCGCCGAGGCCGTGTCGCCCCCCGCGACCGAGAAGGCCAGCGGAAAGTTCGAGGCACCGAAGACGGCCACCGGCCCCACGGGCCGCTGGATGAGCGTGAGTTCCGGCCGCGGCAGCGGCTTGCGGTCCGGCAGCGCGGAATCATGGCGACGGTCGAGATAATCGCCCTTGCGGATATGGGCGGCAAAAAGCCGGAGCTGGCCGGTGGTCCGCCCCCGCTCGCCCTCCAGCCGGGCGGTGGGCAGGCCGGTTTCCTGATGGCCGATCTCGGTGATCGCGGCGCCCCGCGCCTCGATCTCGTCGGCGATCCGTTCAAGGAACCGCGCGCGGGCCTCGCGGGTCAGCGCGGAATAGGACCAGAAGGCCTTTTCCGCCGCGCGGCAGGCCGCGTCCACATGGGCGGGCGTGCCCACGGAGAAACGATGCGGCGTGCCCGTCGCGGGCGACGAGGCAAAGGTCGCGTCACCCGCGACCCATTCTCCGGCGATCAGATGGCGTCCGGTCAGCATGTCAGTCTCCTTCGGATAGGTCTCGGCGCATCGGCCAGGTGTCGCCCACCCGGTAGCCGCGCGGCCAGGGGTCCGCGGGATCGCAGACCAGTTGCTTCACTTCGGTGATCCAGCCCCGGCCCGAGATCGAGGGCACGATGGCGGGGGTTCCGTTCAGGTCGGCCGTCCGTTCCAGGCGGCAATGGAATTCGCTGCCGATGATCGAGATGCCGGTAAAGGCCTCGCCGACCTGAAGTTCGCCCCGCGCGTGCAGCACCGCCATGCGCGCCGAACAGCCGGTGCCAGTGGGCGAGCGGTCAAGCTTGCCCGGTTCGATCGCCACCGTGTTGCGGCCGGTGCGTATGCCGTCGCGCATCACCACGGGGCCGGTGAACTGGCAGAAGGAAATATGGGTCCAGTCCGGATTGGCCGGATGGGCAAAGCCCAGTTGTTCGGTCGCGGCCTTCGTCAGCTTCATGCCGGTCTCGGCCAGATCCCGCGCCTCGGACGGGTCGAGCGTGAAGCCGCAGGATGTGGCATCGACCAGAACGAAACTGTCGCCGCCATAGGCCGTGTCCACCGTCAGCGTGCCCAGCCCCTCGACCTCGATCCTGGCGCCGAGATGCTGCGCAAAGCTTGGCACGTTCGTCACGCGGATGCGCTCGGCCTTGCCGTTCCGGCAGGTGGCGACCACCTCGACCAGCCCGCCGGGCGCCTCCATGAAGAACCGTGTTTCGGGTTCGACCATCGGGACGATGCCCGTGTCCAGAAGCACCGTCGCCACGCAGATCGAGTTCGACCCCGACATGGGCGGCGTATGGGCCGGCTCCATGATGATCCAGCCCGTCACGGCCCGCGGATCCTTTGGCGGCACCAGAAGGTTCACATGCCGGAAGACCCCGCCGCGCGGCTCGTTCAGGACGAAGTCCCGCAGGCGGTTGTCCTCGGCGATCCAGCGCGCCTGTTCCCAGATCGTGGCGCCGGGCGGGGGCGCAACGCCCCCCACGATCACATCGCCCACCTCGCCTTCGGCATGGCAGCCGACGACATGAACCACACCTGTCGTCCGCATTCAGACCTCCAGCACCGGGTGCCCCAGCGCCGTCATGATCGGCTCGATCCCGAGCCCCGGCGCATCGGACGCGCTCATGCAGCCATTGACACGTTTCGGCGCACCGCGCGCGATGTCCTTGGTGCCGTAGGAGTTGAAATCCGTGGCCGAGAAGCAGAATTCCTGCGGGGTCGACTGCGCCAGATGGGCGATGGTGGCGGTGACGATATCGCCGCCCCAGGTGTCCTCGATCGTCATCGGGATGCCGGCCGAGATGCACAGGTCGCGCATCTGCCGCGCCCTGGTCAGGCCGCCGACCTTGGAAATCTTCAGGTTGATCACATCCATCGCCCCGTCCGCGATGCCACGCATCAGGTCGCCGACCGATCCGATGTTTTCGTCCAGCACGAAGGGCAGCGAAGTCCGGCGGCGGGTGGCCAGGCATTCCTCGTAGGTGGGCGAGGGCTGCTCGATATAGACATCCAGATCGCGCACCGCGTTCACCACCCGCGCGGCCTCGTGCATGGTCCAGCCGGTGTTGGCGTCGGCGACGAGGATGTCGCCGGGCTGAAGGACCGCCCGGCAGGCGCGGATGCGGGCGATGTCGCTGTCGGCGTCGGCACCGACCTTGAGCTGGAACTTCGTGTAGCCTTCCGCCCGGTACCCCGCGAGGTTCGCGGCCATGGCTTCGGGCTCGATCTGGGAAATCGCGCGGTAAAGCTGGATCTGGTCTTGCGCCCTGCCCCCCAGAAGCCGGTAGCAGGGCAGGCCGGTGGCCTTGCCCAGGATATCCCAGCAAGCCACGTCGATCGCCGCCTTCACATAGGGATGGCCGCGCAGCACCGCGTCCATATGACCGTTCAGGACCGCCAGATCGCGCGGGTCGAACCCGATCACCTTCGGCGCGATTTCCGCCAGCCCCGAACGCACGCCCGAGCCATAGGCCGGCAGATAGGCCGAGCCGAGCGGGCAGCATTCGCCCCAGCCGGTGATCCCCTCGTCGGTCTCGACCGCGACGACGGTGGCGTCGAACACCTCGACGTAATTGCCGTTCGACCAGCTGTAGCGGCCTTCCTTCAGCGGCAGGTCGACCTGCCAGGCCTTGATCGCAGTGATTTTCATGTCGCCCTCCCCTGACCGCAGGATGGGCAATATTGCCCATCCTACCTCTGTCACAACACCTGGAACCCGTGCGCGAACGGATCACGGTCGTCGATGAAGATCGTGTTGTAGCCCGTCACGCGCGCCCAGCCGGCGATCAAGGGGATCACGGCCGGCTTGCCGCCCACCTCTGCCCCTCCCACGATCTGGCCCTTGAACATGGAACCGATGATGCTTTCGTGGACGAAGGTCTCGCCTTCCTTCAGCTTGCCCTTCGCCGCCCATTGCGCGATGCGCGCCGAGGTGCCCGTGCCGCAGGGCGACCGGTCGATGGCCTTGTCGCCGTAGAAGACCGCATTGCGCGCCGTGGCTTCGGGCTGTGTCGGCTTGCCCGTCCACAGGATATGGCTCAGCCCCTTGATCTCGGGCTTTTCGGGATGCTGGAAGGTGTACTTCTCGTTCAGGGCCTTGCGCAGAAGCGGCGACCAGCGCAGAAGATCGCCCGCCGAATGATCGCCCATGTCGCGGAAATTGGGCTGCGGGTCGACGATGGCGTAGAAATTGCCGCCATAGGCCACATCGACCGTCACTTCCCCCAGCCCGTCGACATGTGCCGTCAGCCCCTCGGAATGCAGGAAGGCGGGAACGTTCGTCAGCTTCACTTCCTCGACGAACTGGCCTTCCTGCCGGTATTCGGCGATGACGAGACCCGCCGGCGTATCCAGACGCAGCACACCCGGCACCTTCGGCGTCACCAGCCCGCGCTCGATCGCGGTCGTGACCGTGCCGATCGTGCCGTGGCCGCACATCGGCAGGCAGCCCGAGGTTTCGATGAACAGGATCGCAACGTCGCAGTCCGGCCGGGTCGGCGGGTAAAGGATCGAGCCCGACATCATGTCATGCCCGCGCGGCTCGAACATCAGGCCATGGCGGATCCAGTCGTATTCGGCCAGGAAATGCGCGCGCTTTTCCAGCATGGTCGCGCCTTGCAGGTTGGGGCCGCCGCCCGCCACCACCCGCACGGGGTTGCCGCAGGTATGGCCGTCGATGCAGAAGAACGTATGGCTCGCCATGATCAGAATCTCTCCGGTCGGTAGGGGGTCAGGTCGATTGCCGGGTCGCGGCCCAGCACGAGATCGGTCAGAAGCCGCGCGGTGGCGGCCGATTGCGTCAGGCCCAGATGGCCATGGCCGAAGGCGTAGATGACATTCGGGGCTTTCGGCGCCCGGCCGATCACCGGCAGGCTGTCGGGCATCGAGGGGCGGAAGCCCATCCACTGCACGCCGCCTTCGGTCTTCAGCCCCTGAAGCACACCACGGGCCTTGTTCAGCAGGATCTCGGACCGGCGGAAATCGGGTGCGCGGGTCAGGCCGCCCAGTTCCACCGCGCCGCCGACCCGGACGCCGGTCGCCAGGGGCGTGATGACATAGCCGTCGGCAGGCAGGACAAGCTGGCGCCGCAGATCGAAGGCGCCCGGCGGCAGGGTGGTGTTGTAGCCCCGTTCGGTTTCCAGGGGCAGCCTGTCGCCCAGTTTCGCCGTCAGGCGATGCGACCAGGCACCGCAGGCCAGAACCACCTTCGGCGCGCTCAGCAGCCGACCGTCGGCAAGCGTCAGCACGACGCCCTGCGCATCGGGCGTCAGATCGGCCACTTCGGCCCGGTCGAACTGCGCCCCGCGCGCCAGCGCCGCCTGTCCGATCGCGCAGGCGACATCGTAAGGGTCCGAAAGCGTCATCCACGAAGGGATGAAGACGCCATGGGTATACTTCGGATGCAGCCCCGGTTGCAGGTCTGCCAGCTGCGCGCCGCTGACGGTTTCGAACCCGACGCCGTGGCGCGCGCGCAGGTCCCACAGGCCGCGCGAGGCCTTCAGCGCGCCTTCGCCCTCATAAAGGTAGATCGCCCCTTCGCGGCGGAGGTGATGCGCCAGGCCGGTCGTTGCGAACAGATCGTCCGTCTCGGTCCGGGCCAGATCCATCAGCTGGGCCTGCGCGGCGGTCGCGGCCTCGTGCCGTGCGGGGCGGCTTGCGTGCCAGAACCGCCAGAGCCAGGGCAGCATCTTCGGCGCATAGGACAGGGGCATGGACAGCGGCCCCAGCGGATCCATCAGCCAGAAGGGCGCCTTCCACAGGATGCCGGGCGAGGCGAGCGGCTCGACATCGGCGAAGGCGAAGGCGCCGGCATTGCCGCGGCTGGTTTCCTCGGCCATGCCCTTGCGGTCAAGGACAAGAACCCTCTGGCCGGCCTGGGACAGCCGCCAGGCCGCCGTCAGCCCGATGATCCCGCCGCCAATGACGATGACGTCAAACATTCCGATGCCTGCCTTCCCGGAGGTATTCCTTGGCCCGTGCCCGCGCCGGGGCGCGGACACGTTTCGGCCTTTGTCCCGGGGCGGCTGCGGGACCCTGCGGTCAACCGCCGCCCCACCCCGGAAGCGCGCGCGGCGCGTGCGGATGCACGCGCGGGCGATCCGTCAGGCCAGCTTCGGCAGGGCCGGGCGGCAGGCGATGCGTTCGCGCACCAAGGCCTCGACGCGGGCACGATGCTCGCCCACCAGCGGCTTGCGGGGGGCGCGGACATGCTCGGTCGAACCGATGGCGATCGCTTCGGCCAGCTTGATCTGCTGGACGAGGAAGGTCGACACGTCGAGATCCAGCAGCGGGCGGAACCAGCGGTAGATGTCGCGCGCCTCGGCGATGCGACCGGCTTTCGCCAGATCGTAGATTGCCTGGTTTTCCTTCGGGAAGGAGATGGAAACGCCCGACACCCAGCCGTCGCAGCCCATCAGGATCGCTTCCAGACCCAGATTGTCGACCCCGGTCAGCACCTTGAAGCGGTTGCCCACGGTGTTGAAGATCTCGGTGCAGCGGCGGATGTCGTCCGAGCTTTCCTTGATCGCCACCATCAGCGGGTTTTCCGCCAGTTCGACCATCATTTCCGGCGTCACGTCCACGCGGTAGCCCACGCGGTTGGAATAGATCATCACCGGCAGCCCGCCCGCATTGGCGATCGCGTTCAGGTTGGCGATCGTCTCGGCGCGGTTGGTATGATAGATCGGCGAGGGTACGACCATCAACCCGTCGGCGCCGGCCTTGCCCGCGCGGGCGGCCAGATCGCAGGCCTCGCGCGTGCCGGCCTCGGAAATCGTCAGCAGGACCGGCTTCTTGCCGGCCACCGACTTGGCGATCTTCAGCACCTCAAGCCGTTCGTCGGGCGAGAGCATGTTGCCTTCGCCCAGCGTCCCGCAGGTGATCAGGCCGGCATTGCCCGCCTCGATCTGCAAGCCGAAGCACCGCTCCATCTCGGCGCGGTCCAACCCGCCCTCGGCCGTGAACTTGGTGGTCACGGCCGGCATCATTCCACTCCACATACTCCCAAAACTCCTTCGCGTTTCCTAATGGGCGGCCTTGAGGAAGGCCGCGGTTTCCGGTTTCTCGGGCCGTTCGAAGATCTGCGCCGGTGCGCCGATCTCGTGGATAAGCCCATCCTTGAAGAAGGCGACGCGATCCGACACCTCGCGCGCAAAGCGCATCTCGTGCGTCACGCAGATCATCGTCATGCCTTCCGAGGCAAGAAGCCTCAGCGTGTCCAGCACCTCGCCCACAAGCTGGGGATCCAGCGCCGAAGTCACCTCGTCGAACAGCATGTAGTCGGGCGACATGGCCAGCGCGCGGGCAATCGCCATGCGCTGCTGCTGTCCGCCCGACAGACGCGAGGGGTAGACCGACAGCTTGTCACCCAGCCCGACATGGGAAAGCTGCTTGATCGCGATCTCGTCGGCCTTTTCGCGGGCCATGCCCAGCACCTTGCGCGGCGCAAGCGTCACGTTTTCCAGGACGGTCAGGTGCGGGAAGGCGTTGAATTGCTGGAACACGATCCCGATCTTCTGGCGCAGCTTGTTCAGGTCGGTCTTCGGATCGTGGACGACCGTCCCGTCCACCGTGATCTTGCCGCCCTGGATGGGCTCCAGCCCGTTGATGCAGGTCAGAAGCGTCGACTTGCCCGAACCGGAGCCGCCGATGATCGTGACCACCTCGCCCTTGTTCACGCTCATCGAAACGCCCTTCAGCACTTGCAGCGCGCCGAAGGATTTGCTGACGTTCTCGATCTCAATCATTCTCGCGCCACCGTTGTTCGAGCCGACCGCCCAGACGGGCGATGGGGAAGGAAATCAGGAAGTAGATCGCGCCGGTCAGGGCCAGGATGAACAGGGGTTCCTGAAGGCGCGTGACAAGGATCTGCGAGGACCTGAGAAGTTCGATGATCCCCAGCCACAGCACCAGCGCCGTGTCCTTCATCACGCCCAGCGTCAGCCCGATCCACCCCGGCAGCGCGACGCGCAAGGCCATGGGAAGGGTGACGTTGGCCATGTCCTGCGCCCAGGTCATGCCCAGCGACCGCGCCGCGCGGCGGGTGACGCCGGGCACCGCCTCGATGCCGCCGCGGACGATCTCGGCGCAATAGGCCGAGGTGTAGAGCGACAGTATCACGCAGGCCACGGTGAAGGGCGACCAGCCAAGCCCCGCGATCGACTGGAAGGCGTTGGCAAGGATGAGCTGGATCAGCAGCGGAACCGAGCGCAGCACGTCCAGAACGAAGGTCAGCGGCGCGGTCGCCAGCGCCGAGGCCTGGGCCTTGATCGCGCCGAACACGGCACCCAGAACAGTCCCGAACAGAACCGCGATCGCCGTGATCGCCAGCGTGATCCCGGCCCCCTTGGCCAGGAACCAGAGATCGTTCAGGGTCAAAGCAGTCTGAAACATCCGCGCCCCCTCAGTACCGGAACAGGCGCCATGCGGCCAGCCGCGCACCCAGCATGACCGCCTTGGCGATCAGGTAGTACAGCACTGCCGCCATGGCGAAGAATTCGAAGGTCCGGAAGGTGCGCACGTTCAGTTCCTGCGTCACTCCGGCCAGATCGCTGGCCAGGCCGACGGTCAGGCCAAGCGATGTCATCAGGATTGCCCAGACCATCTGGTTCGTCATCGGCGGGAAGGAAATCCGGAACATCTGCGGCATCACGACCGACCAGAACGCCCGCAGCGGCCCCATGCCAAGCGATCGCGCGGCGCGGGTTTGAGTCGGCGGTATGGCCCGCAGCGCGCCGCGGAAGGATTCGGCCAGATAGCCGGCGTTGTTGAAGGTGATCCCGGCCAGAAGCGCCCACCAGGGGCTGAGGTGAATGCCGAGAGATCCCAGTCCGAAATGCGCCATGTAGATCTGGAACAGCGCGGGCGTGTTGCGGGCGGTCTCGATCCAGGCCGTCGCTGCGCCATAGCCGATGCGATTGGACGACATGCGGCCGACGGCCAGAAGGACGGCGAGCGCTGTCCCCAGAACCATCGAGAGGACCGCGACCTCAATGGTCACCAGTGCGCCCCAGAGCATCTCGGGCAGGGCTCGGAAAGCCTGATGCCAATGAAAGGTGTAGTTGAGCATGACCGCCCCCAGGTCGGTATCGAGCAAAAAGGGGATGCGCGTTCAGGGAGGATGAGCGCATCCCCTAAGTTGACGGCCTAGCGGTAGACGCCGTCAATGGTCAGGCTTGGCGCAGTACCGCCGACCCATTTGTCGAACAGTTCCTGATAGCGGCCCGAGCGGACCTGCTGGTTTACGAAGAGGTTGAGGTAGTTGATCAACCCCTGCTCCTCGCGCAGCGCGATCAGGCTGACATAGTCGATCGGATAGGGCGCATCGCCCGCGATCTTCAGGCCCGGATACTGGCCCGAGGCGATGATCGACGAGGCAACGGTCGAGGTGACGACGGTGGCGTCGATCTGGCCCTGGCTCAGCGCCAGGAAGACATCGGCCTGCG
>Ga0056909_1002157_pt1 | contig 10275 bp, 10 predicted proteins | sample EBPBio102011_DNA_FD_62115 | JGI IMG/M metagenome (GOLD analysis project Ga0056909, IMG submission 62115) | Wastewater treatment Type I Accumulibacter community from EBPR Bioreactor in Madison, WI, USA - Reactor 1_1/10/2011_ DNA | ecosystem: Engineered > Bioreactor > EBPR > Anaerobic-Aerobic >...
TCCCATCGAGACCCCCGCGCCGGGCGTGGAGCACCCGGCGTGGGCCCAGCAACAGCCCCGCAACTGACGGAGGAAACCATGACGCACCGCAACCGCACCACTGCCCTCATCGCCGTCACCGCCGCCGGCGCACTCGCCGCGTGCGGTGGCCCCGGGACGGCGACCGACAAGACGTCGGCCGCCCCACAACTGACGGCCTCCGCGACCACGAAGGAGGGCACGCTCAGCATCATCACCAAGTTCGCCGACCCGAAATACGCTCCCTACTTCGAGAAGGTGGCCACGGCATACCAAAGCGCCAACCCGGGCGTGAAGGTCGACCTGCAGCAGGTCGGGGACCAGCCATTCAAGGACAAGATCCGCGTCCTGTCCGCCTCCAAGCAGCTGCCCGACATCTACTTCTCCTGGGCCGGGGACTTCGCGAACAAGTTCGTGCGCGCCGGCCTGGCCGCCGACCTGACCTCCGTGATCGGGCCGGACACCGACTGGGGCAAGACCTTCTCGCCCGCGGCGCTCAAGGCGTTCCAATATGACGGCAAGTCCTATGGCGTGCCGATCAACCTCGACGCGAAATACATGGCCTACAACACGGCGATCTTCGACAAGGTCGGGGTCACCAAGCCGGCCACGCTCGAAGACCTGCTCAGCACCTGCGGCACGCTGAAGGCGGCGGGCTACACCCCGATCGCCTTCGGCAACCAGTACGGCTGGCCGGCGATCCACTTCATGACCCAGCTCAACGCGATGGACGTCCCCGAGGCGACACGCTCCACCGACTACAACCCGGCGACCGGCGCATTCACCGACGGCGGCTACGCCAAGGCGCTCGAGCAGTTCAAACAGATCAACGACGCCTGCTTCGAATCCGGAAGCAACGGCCTCTCGCACGAGACCGCGCAGGCGAACTTCCTCTCGGGCAAGGCCGCCATGCACTTCCTGGAGTCGGTGGAGTTCTCCGGGCTGACCGAGAAGGGCGGCGCCCCGGCGGACCTGGCGAACAACTGGGACTTCTTCCGGCTGCCGCCGGCCGGTGACGCCGCGGGCGACAAGGGCGCCCTCACCGGCGCACCCGACGGGTTCATGGTCAACTCCGCCAGCAAGAACGCCGCCCTCGCCGTGGACTTCCTGAAGTTCATGACGAGCAAGGAGAACGGCGCCACGATGACCAAGGACATCGGCTGGCTCAGCTCGGTCCAGGGCACCGCGACCGCCGAGAACTCCTTCCCGCAGCTCGAGACGGCGCTGAAGGACATCAGCTCCGCGAACAGCTTCGCGATCTGGCTGGACACCGTCACCAACGCCGAGGTCGCCAACGCCTATCTCTCCGGCGTCCAGGGCATCCTCGACGGATCCCAGACCCCGGCGGACGTCATGAAGGGCGTCCAGAGCGCGGCCGAGAAGGCCAAGAAGTCGGTCGGCTGACCGGCATACCCCCTCGTCGGGGGGTGGCCGCGCCGCAATAGCCGGCCACCCCCCGATCCGCCATATCGCCCCCGGGCGAAGGAGGATCAACGCATGGCGTCAACGACGACGCGACTACGTGGCCTGGTGTGGGTCGTCCCCGCGCTGGCCCTGTTGGGGATATTCGTCTACTACCCCATCGTCGAGAACATCCGGCTCAGCTTCTACAGCTGGAACGCCTTCTCCCCCAATCCGGTCTTCGTCGGGTTGCAGAACTACACCGACGCGGCGGCCGACCCGATCTTCTGGCGCTCGCTTCGCAACAACATCGCGTATGCCGTGGTGTCGCTGATCTGTCAGGTCGGCTTCTCGCTGTGCCTGGCCGCCGTTCTCGAGGAGTTCGTGCACCAGAAGCTGCGCGGGGTCCTGCGGGTCATCTATTTCATCCCCGCGGTCATCTCCATCACCGTGTCCGGCATCCTCTTCTCCTTCATCTACAACCCGCAGTTCGGGCTGCTCAACCGGCTGCTCGGCGCGATGGGGCTGGAGCGTTTCCAGCACGCCTGGCTCGGGGAGCAGAAGACCGCGATCTGGAGCATCATCGGGATGAGCCAGTGGCAGTCCATCGGCTATACGGCCGTGCTCTTCGTCGTCGCCATCCAACGGATCCCGAGGGAGCTGTATGAGGCGGCGAAGGTTGATGGGGCCGGCGCCGTGCGCTCCTTCTTCTCCGTGACCATCCCGATGGTGCGCGAGATGACCACGCTGCTCATCATCCTCACCGTCTCGGGCGCCTTCCTTGTCTTCAACGAGGTCATGGTCATGACCGCCGGCGGACCCTCCGATTCCAGTCAGGTGCTGGGCACCTGGCTCTACCGCAATGCCTTCCTCGCCGACAACATGGGTTATGCCTCGGCGATCGCGACGGTCATCTTCGTGCTGACCTTCGCCTTCGCCATCCTGCAGATCCTGGTCAGCCGGCGCCGCCGCGTGGAGATCTGACATGACCGCCGTGACATCGACATCCGCCTCGACCCCCATCGCCGCCAACCGCGCCACCCGCGGCCCCGGCTGGATCCGCCGGGCCATCGCCCAGCTCTTCGTCGGACTGATCCTCGTCCTGCTCGTGCTGGCGGTGATCTATCCCCTGCTGTGGATGGTCTTCTCCAGTTTCAAGAACAACTCCGAACTCTTCGCCAACCCGTGGTCGCTGCCCGGTGAGCTGCGATGGGGCAACTTCGAGCGGGCCTGGAACGCCGGCGTCGTCCGCTTCTTCGTCAACAGCACCTTGGTGACCGCCGCCTCCATCGTGACGACCACGTTGATCTCGGCGTGGGCGGCATACGGCCTGGTCCGGGTGAACGTGCCCTTCTCGGGCCCTATTACGGGGCTGCTGCTCGGGGGGCTGATGGTCGCCCCGACCGTCGCCTTGATCCCGCTGTTCGGCCTGCTGCAGCGGTTGCACGTCTATGACTCCGTGTGGGCGCTGCTCATCCTCTATACCGCCTTCCGGATCCCGTTCACCACCTTCTTGATCAGGGCTTATCTGATCGACATGCCGAGGGAGATGGATGAGGCGGCCTATGTCGACGGGGCGACCCGCACGCAGATCTTCTGGCGACTGGTGCTGCCCGTATGCCGCCCGATCCTGGTCTCCGCGGCCCTGCTGCAGGCGCTTTTCGCGTGGAACGAGTTCGCGTTCGCGCTGGTCTTCATCTCCAACACTGAGAACAAGACCCTCCCGGTCGGCTTGATGGACATGCAGTCGCGCCTGCTCACCGAGTGGCCGGTGCAGTTCGCGGGCCTGACGATGGCGGCGCTGCCGATGATCATCTTGTTCCTGATCGGGCAGCGGCAATTCCTGCGCGGCCTGACGGAGGGCATGGGCAAATAGGCCGCCACGGCTCGGACGTCGGGGGGGTGCGGCAAGATGGCGTCATGAGCGAGCAGCAGACAGCCGGCCGGCCCGGCGAGGCCCCAGCCGAGCAGCAGAACCCGGATCGGGTCGTCGTCCTGACCCCCGAGGGGATGGGGGTACACGACCCGAGCGACGAGGAGCGCAATCCGTCCGAGCTCGTCGAGCAGCCGGCGAAGGTGATGCGGGTGGCCTCGATGATCAAGCAGTTGCTCGAGGAGGTGCGCTCCTCGCCGCTGGACGATGCCGGCCGGGCCCGGCTGGCCCAGATCCACCAGCGCTCGATCGCCGAGCTCAAGGACGGCCTCGCCCCCGAACTCGTACAGGAGCTCGACCGGCTTGCCCTGCCCGTCGGTGAGGGCAGCACCCCGAGCGATGCCGAGCTGCGGATCGCCCAGGCGCAATTGGTGGGCTGGCTCGAGGGGCTCTTCCACGGCATACAGGCCGCCTTGGTCGCCCAGCAGATGGCCGCCCAGGCGCAGCTGCAGCAGATGCGTCGAGAACTGCCCCCGGGGCACCCCGCCGCCGTCCCGGAGCAGCAGCCGATGCCCGGGCCGGCGGCCCGGCCGGGCAATCCGCCGTTCGTCGTCCCCTCGGACGGCGTGGGCGGCACCGGACAGTATCTGTAGAAGTCAGGGGCGGCCGGGCGCCAGCCGCACCCGGCCATCGCCGGTCACGCTGAAGTGGACAGCGGCCAGGTCGGGGATGACGGCATCGGCGTTCGGGTCGGCGACGAGCTGGTCGTATGCCGTGGTCGTGGTCACCGCGAGGGTGGCGCACCCCGCCGCGCGCGCGGACTCCAGGCCGAGGGGCGCGTCCTCGACGACCAGGCAGTCGCGCGGGTCGGCGCCGAGGCGCTCGGCGGCCAGCAGATAAGGGTCGGGCGCGGGCTTGCCGCGGGCGACATCGGAGGCCGTGACGACGACGGGCGGGTGCGGCAGCCGGCTGGCGGCGAGGCGGGCCTCGGCCAGATCGGTGGTGCACGAGGTGGCGATCGCCGACCGGCTTCCGTCGGCCATGGCCTCGAGCGCCGCGAGCGCGCCGGGCGAGGCGATGACACCGTCGAGGTCGGCGAGTTCGAGCCGGCGGATGTGCTCCTCGGCCTCGTCCCAGCGCTCCCGGGCGATCAGGCGCTCGATGACGCCCCGGGCCGGTATGCCGTGCAACCCCAGCAGTTGCTCCATCTCGACCCCGAAGTGCGGCGCCCACGCCGTCCAGCTGCGCTCCACAGCCGGCGTCGAATCGATCAAGGTACCGTCCATGTCGAAGAGCACCGCGGCGAAGTCACGGCCCGTCAACGTCTCCAGCCCGTGCACCCGCCCGCCCACCTGCGGTGATGCATCGGCGTCGCCGGCAGGGGCCGGATCGGGGGTCTCGAGGGGCGGCATGGGCTCCACTTTAGGCGGGCGTTCAACGCGCACGACCCGCCCGCGGCACGGCACACTGGCCTCATGGCTGAATACACCGAGGCCGAACACGAAACCATCCGCAGCGCTGCCTTTGGTGCCATCGCTCTCGTCTCCAAGGCGGACCCGGGGTTCTTCTCCACCTTCAAGGAGTCGATGGCCGGCTCCCGCGCCTTCGCCGCCGCACCCCCGGCGGTCCAGGAACTCCTCAAGACCGGCGGCTTCCCCACGCTTCCCAAGGGTGACGCTGCGGAGGTCGAGCGGCAGATCCTCGACGGCCTGCGCCAGTCGATGACGATCCTGAACGGCAAGGACGCGACGGCCGCGGGCGGCTTCCGCGACGTCATCGTCGCCGCCGCCGACGCCGTCGCCGACGCCTCCAAGGGCACCTCTGCCGAGGAAGCCGCGGTCATCGCCAAGATCCGCGAGGCCGTCGGCGGCACCGCGGGCCCCGCGGCGGGCGGCACTCCCTCGCTCGTCTGATCCCCTCTGCACTGACGGCCGGCGTCCCCTGTCGGGAGGCCGGCCGTCGGTCGTTTCACCTCGCGTGGCGTCAGGAGTCGAGCAGCGCGGTCTCGTAGGTGACGGCGACCTTGTCGATCTCGGCCCGGCAGGCCCGGGGCGCCGGGCTCAGCACGATGCGGCGGACCTCGACGCGCACCTGCGCGGCGGCGGGGTGACCGGTCACGCTCACGTGCCAGCGATCCGGCGCCGGGTGGCCGACGATCTCTCCGTGCAGCCGGTATGCCGCCGACGCGCCGTACGCCGCCAAGGTCGCCGTCACCGCCGCCTGGACGCGCTGATCCTGGGTCGTCACCCCGCGCAGGTGCGCCGGATCGTCGCGTCCGGCGAGGTGGGCGGCCACCACGGCCGGAGCCGTGTCGGCGTCGAGCCGGCCGAGGTAGGTCCCGGTCGGGAGGGCCAGCAGGTTGCCGCCGAAGCGGTCACCGCCGACGTGACTGCACTCGAGGACGTGCTCGTAGCGTTCGGCGAGAACGGCCGCGACCGGCCGGCCGCGCACCGCGCAGCACTGGTCGTGGGTGCCGTGGGCGCACACCAGGAGGATCTCGGCGGCCGGTTCGGCCAGCGGCCCGTCGGCGTCGAAGGCGGCCAGGGCGGCGGTCAGATCCGCGGCGGGGCGTCCCGCGGCGGCCGGTCGCCAGGCGCCGCGCGTCTGGGTGCGGGTGGGGGCGTCGACGACGAGGAACCCGCGGATGGGCCCGTGGTCGTCCGGGTGCAGCCGCGCCCCGACGGCGCCGCCCGGGCGCCGCACGAACAGGACCCGGCCCTGGCGCCGGTCCACGATGTCGCCCAGCGCGGGGACCGCGCCCGCGACCTCGGGGCTGCGCAGGATCTTCTCCGGCCAGGCCCGGGGGACATCGAGCAGCAGCCACCGGCGGGTGGGTGGCGCGGTGGCGATCAGCGGGTCGTCGTGGGCGCGCGCCACCACCGAGCAGGCGGTTTCGGGTAGCGACATCTCCGCAACGCTAGCCCGCCGGGGGCTGCCGTGGCTCGATGACGACGAGGCCGGCGACGATCAGCCGGCGGGCCAGGTCTTCGCCGGCGTCGGCGACGCTCAGCCGGCCCTCGGTCAGCAGGCGCCGCACCAGGGGCAGGTCGGTGGCGGTGATGCTGCGCCGGCCGGCGCGCGAGAGCAGGTCGGCGCCCGCGGCGGTCTCGGTGAGGTGCGGAGCGAGGCCGCCGCGTAAGCGCAGTGTGTCGGCGGAGGTGAGGGTGCCGGCGGCGGCGACGCCGGCGACGGGGGCGACCGGCTCGGCGCGCTGCGAGCCCCGGTGCGCCGTATGCAGTGCGTCCGCCAGGTCGCTCAGCCGGACCTGACGCAGCGCGGCGACGAGACGGTCGCGCACCAACTCCAGGTCCGCCTCGGCGACCGGGACGCCCGACCAGTCGAGACCGGGCGGGAGGGCAGCGCGCAGGTCGGCGTCGTCGGCGAGGCGCGTCACGGCATACCGGCTGAGGGTGTGCAGCAGGTGGGTGCGCGTCCACGTGTGCACCCCGATGGTCAGGTGGGTGCTGATCTCGCCCAGGGCGGTGGCGGCGTGCAGGTAGCCGCGCGGGAGATAGAGGCAGTCGCCGGGTTCGAGGGTGACCTCGAGCAGCGGTATGCCGGTGCTGGCCGCCTCGACCTGCGCTCGCCGCTGATCCCAGGGCTGGCTGCGCAGCGGGGTCGTCAGGATCGGTTCGCGGATCTGCCAGCGTTTGGCGCCGGCGATCTGCAGGACGAAGACGTCGTGGACGTCGTAGTGGGAGCTGAACCCGGTGTTCTGGGCGGGGGTGGTGTAGGAGTTGACCTGGACCGGGTGGCCCAGATCGGTGCTCAGCTGCCCGGCGAAATCGATGATCGGCGGCCAGGTGCGGTGCAGCGCCTGCAGGACCAGGGTCGAGCCGCCGGCGAAGAGGTCGAGGAGCCGGTCGTCGCTGAGCTGGTCGGTGACGCCGGCGCCCACGCCCCCGGCCCGGGTGAACTCCGCGTCGGCCAGCGTCGAGCCGTCCTTGGCCACGCGCAGGAACGGGGTGCGCAGGCCGCGCCGGGAGATGAGCTCGTCGACGGCGTCATTGCTGAACAGGTCGGCGAAGCCGCTCGGCAGGTCATCCGCCCGGGAGAGCAAAGGCGCTGTGCCCCAATGCTTATCGGCGAAATCATCGAAGGAAACGGAGAGCAGGCGCGCGAGAGCGGGGCGGACCTGCTGGTCCGCCCCGCTCGATGTGTCGGTTGGGTTCACGCGCAGATTATGTCCGGTCCTCCCGCGTGCTGATGTGCGTCAGACGCATCACCACTCATGCGGTCAGAGCCCGCGGGCAACGTCCTCGGGCAGGTCGCCGTCGGGTGCCGCCGGGGCCACACCGCCGTCATCGGCGACCTCGGTCATCCCGGCTCCGCCGTCGGCGCCACCGTCCGCGCCACCATCACCGGCTGCGCCGTCGCCCGCGGCGCCGTCGCCCGCGGCGCCGTCACCGGCCGCACCGTCACCAGCCGCGCCGTCGCCGGCCGCGCCGTCACCAGCGCCGCCGTCGGCACCGTGGTCCGCGCCGCCGTCGCCAGCAGCACCGTCACCAGCGCCGCCGTCGGCACCGTGGTCCGCGCCGCCGTCGCCAGCAGCACCGTCACCAGCGCCACCGTCGGCACCGTGGTCCGCGCCGCCGTCGCCAGCAGCACCGTCACCAGCGCCACCGTCGGCACCGTGGTCCGCGCCGCCGTCACCGGCCACCGCGGGCGACTCTTGGTCCATGGTCTCGATGGGGGCCTCGGTGCCTTCGCCAGGGGGGATGCTCATCCTTGGATCCTTCCGTTCAGTAGCTCGCACATCCGGGCCGGTCGCCCGTGCCTGTCATGTAACCGCAATCACGCGTGCTGCGCGCCGTTAGGACCCGACAATTTATCCGATGCGCCCAACGGTCCTCACCCGCCGCGGCACTCACGACGTCGAGATGTCGATTCGACCCCGTCGAGATGTCACCGAGGGAGGGGTCAGGCCGTGCCGCCGGGTTCGAGACGGCCGCCGGCGGGAAGCACCACCCCCGCCGGAACGCGGGACTGCCGGCCGCAGAGGGTGACGGCCGTGTCCGCCGGGGGCCAGCGGCGCGGTGCGGCCCCGACGACCGCGTCCGCCTCCACCACCACGCCGTCGTCCAGGACCGACCCCGCCACCCGCGCGCCGGCGGCGACCCGGACGCCGGCCATCAGCACGCTATCCACGACTCGCGCACCCGCCTCGATGACGCATCCGGGGCCGACGACGCTGCCGCATACCGTGCCGTGCACCGCCGCGCCCGGCGAGAGGAGCGAGTCGGCGACCGTCCCCTCCGCCGCCACCCACGCGGGCGGCAGCTCGGGGAAGCGGGTGAGCATCGGCCAGCGCGGGTCGTCGAATACGTCCACCTTGCCGCGCAGCAGGTCCCGGTGCGCCGCAAGGTATGCCGCGGGGCGGCCGAGGTCCTTCCAATAGCCTTCCAGCGCATGGGCATACGTCCGGCCCCGCGCGATCAGCCGGGGCACCAGGTGCTCCCCGAAATCGCCCAGCCCCTCCGTCAGCCCCGGGTCCACCGCGGCCCGGTCCCGGCGCAGGGCGTCGAGTTCGGCGAGGAGGCGCGGCGCGTCATACACGAACACCTCGGTCGCGACGAGGCCCGAGGCAGGACGCGAGGGTTTGTAGTCCAATCCCTTCACGAGCTGGCCGCGGCCGACCCGCACCACCGCCTTGTGCTTGGCCTCCGCCAACGGCACCTCGGTGGTCACGATCGTGCACTCGGCCCGGCGGTCCAGGTGCCGCGCGAGCACCTCCCGCAGGTCGAGACGAAAAATGTGGTCCGCGCTGGTGACGATGACGACGTCCGGATCCAGTTCGGCGATGTCGTTGTGCATCCGCAGCAGATCGTCGGCATTGCCGGCGCTGAATCCGGCTACCGAGTCCGTGTGGCCCGCCTCCGGCACCAGCCGCCGATAGCCGCCGCGGGTGCGATCGAGGTCCCACGGGCGACCCTGCGCGAGATGCCGGTCCAGCGAACCCGCCTGATATTGCACCGACACCCACACGTGCGGGATCTGGCTGTTGGCGAGATTCGATAGGGCGAAGTCGATGAGCTGGTAGCTGCCGGCGAACGGCAGCGCCGGCTTGGCCCGCTCCCGCGTCAGGACATCCATGCGGGAGCCCTCACCGCCCGCCTGCACGACCGCGAGGATGCGCGCAGTGCGCGACGACGGGAGGACGTGGTGCCGAGGCATGCGACCTAGACTGCCCGACATGAGCACCGGCGACCGCACCTATGACCTCGTCCTCTTCGGCGCGAGCGGCTTCGTCGGCAAACTCACCGCCGGCCACCTCGCCCAGCACGCCCCCGACGGCGCCCGCATCGCCCTCGCCGGGCGCACCGAGTCCAAGCTCCAGGCCGTCCGCGACAGCCTCGGCCCCGCCGCGGAGGGCTGGGACCTGCTCGTCGCCGACGCCGCCGACGAGCCCCGCCTCGCCGATCTCGCCGCGAGCACGAAGGTGGTCGTGACCACCGTCGGCCCTTACGCCAAATACGGTATGCCGCTCGTCGCCGCCTGCGCTCGCGCCGGCACCCACTACGCCGACCTGACCGGTGAGGTCCTCTTCGTGCGCCGCAGCGCCGACGCCAATCACGAGCTCGCTGCCGACACCGGAGCCAAGATCGTGCACGCATGCGGCTTCGACTCGATCCCCTCCGACCTCGGCGTCTATCTCACGGCCGAGCAGGCCAAGGCCGACGGTGCCGGCGAGCTGACGCAGACCACCCTCTATGTCCGCCAGCTCAAGGGCGGCTTCAGCGGCGGCACCATCGACTCGATGCGCACCCAGGCGATCGAGACGCGCGCGGACGCCGGCGACCGCAAGATCGTCGCCGACCCTTACGGCCTCAGCCCCGACCGCGGCGCCGAACCGTCCCGCAGCGGACCCCGGCCGCCGAAGGCGACCAACCCGTTGTCGGTGGCCGGCGGCATACTCAAGAACTTGCCCGTCCGCCGCACTGCCGACGGGCACTGGACGGGGCCGTTCGTCATGGCCTCGTTCA
>Ga0056909_1002167_pt1 | contig 10251 bp, 11 predicted proteins | sample EBPBio102011_DNA_FD_62115 | JGI IMG/M metagenome (GOLD analysis project Ga0056909, IMG submission 62115) | Wastewater treatment Type I Accumulibacter community from EBPR Bioreactor in Madison, WI, USA - Reactor 1_1/10/2011_ DNA | ecosystem: Engineered > Bioreactor > EBPR > Anaerobic-Aerobic >...
TGGTCGTCATTGCCGGTGTACAGCGCGATGCGGTCCTGCGCCCCCGCCTCCAGCACGCCGCGCAGCACGTCCAGCGTCGCATAGCGGTTGAACGGCGCCATCTTGATGGCGACGACGTTCTCGATCGCCGCGAAGCGCTTCCAGAAGGAGGCCGGCAGCGGAACGCCGCCCACCGCGGGCTGGAGGTAGAAGCCGAACAGCGGCATCTCGGCAGCGACGGCCGCGCAATGGGCGACGATCTCGTCCTCCGACGCGCCCTTCCAGGCGGCCAGCGAGAGCAGCACCGCATGGTAGCCGAGGCCGCGTGCGACCTGGGCTTCCTTCACCGCCTGCGCGGTGCGGCCGATCGCGCCGCCCACCAGGATGGGGGTATCGGACCGCTCCGCAGCCGCCTCGGCGGCGATGCGCAGCACGGTCTCGTACAGGCCGCGCTCGCGGATCGCGAATTGCGTGGTGTGGACGCCGACGGCAAGGCCACCCGACCCGGCATCGAGGTAGTAGCGCGACAGCGCCTTCTGCCGGCGCGGGTCCAGCGCGCGCCCGGCCGTCAGCGCCAGCGGATGCGCCGGGATCGCACAACCCGCCGCCAGACGCTCGGCCACGCCCGCAGGCCAGTCCTCTCGCTTCAGACCCACCTTTTGCTTCCCCCCGGCATAACAGTAACCGGATGGTTACTTAAGCGAGGTTGGCGCGGGGGTCAAGCGACGCCCCGGACGCAGAAAGCCCCGCGCATCGCTGCGCGGGGCTTTCCAAAATCCTGGCCCGATGCGGGGCATCGGGCCGCGAGCGCGAAGTGCGACCGCGCCCAGACTGACAGACGCCGCCGACGCACCAGTGCCTGGCGCGAAGGCAAGGCCGGCCGATGCCGGCCGCCCGCCGTCTGAGGGCCGAAACTAGCGCCTGAGGTTCAGGCGGCCGATCAGCGTCTCGTAGCGCTTCTGGCTCTTGCGCTTCAGGTAGTCCAGCAGGCCGCGGCGCTGGCCGACCAGCACGAGCAGGCCACGGCGCGAATGGAAGTCCTTCGCGTGGGTCTTGAGGTGCTCGGTCAGGTTCGAGATGCGCTCGGACAGGATGGCGACCTGCACTTCCGGGCTGCCCGTGTCATTGGGGCCGGTCGCATAATCCTTGATGACCGCCTGGCGGCGTTCGGCAGTGATCGACATCGTCATAATCCTCGTAACGGAAGGTTCAGGAACCGCCCTGGCCCAGCCACCGCTCCGGCTTCAGCAAGCCTTCCTCGAAGCGGGCGAGGCCCATCAGGCGCTCCCCCGCCATCGCCCTGGCCAGGCCCCCATCGGGGTTGGCCTCGCGCGGTACCCGGCCCATCAATTCGACCAGCGGGATCGGCTGGCCGAAGGACAGGCGGGCGACTTCGGCTTCGGTGAGGGCCAGTGCCGGGATGTCGGCCAGCGCGGTCGTCACCGGGAGCAGAAGATCCGGGGAAGGGGGCGGGGTATCGCCGGAAACGGCGATCCTGTCCAGCGGAACAGCATCCTTTTCAAGGAAGGGTCCGACCCGCATGCGGCGCAGGGCTGTGATATGCCCCACCGTGCCGCAGGCGCGGGCGATGTCGCGCGCCAGGGACCGCATGTACACGCCCTTGCCGGATTCCACGAAGAAGACGGCAGTATCGGCATCCGGCCGCTCGATCAGCTCGAAGCGATCGACGCGCGCGGGCCGCGGGGCGAGTTCGACCGCCTCCCCCGCGCGGGCGAGGTCATAGGCGCGTTCGCCGGCGACCTTGATGGCGGAATAGATCGGCGGGACCTGCATGATGTCGCCGATGAAGGCGGGCAGTGCCGCGCGGATCTGCTCGTCGGTCGGCCGCACGTCGGAGGTTTCCGTCACGGCGCCGTCGGCATCGTCGGAATCCCGCCCCTCGCCCAGCTTCAGGGTGAAGCGGTACTGCTTCGTGCCGTCCATGACATAGGGCACGGTCTTGGTCGCCGCGCCGAAGGCGATGGGCAGCACGCCGGTCGCCAGCGGGTCGAGCGTGCCGCCATGCCCACATTTCTGCGCCTGGAAACCGCGCTTGCAGATCGCGACGACATCCGTGCTGCCGATCGCGGTCGGCTTGTCGATGATCAACCAGCCGTCGATCGGGCGGCCTTTCGGCTTGCGGTGGCGATGATGGGCCATGCGATGATCCGGGAATTGATTGGGGGCGCCCTGCGGCGCCGTTTCAGAAGGCCAGCCCGCCCATGTCCGAGGACGGCGAGCAGGATCGCGAGGTGCCGCCCTGGGCCCGCTGCCTGATCGCCGCCATCGTGCTGGCGGCGGGGGCGGCGATCGGCGGCGTGGCGGGGGAAAGCTGGGGCGCGGCGCTGGTCGGCGCGCTGGTGGCAAGCCCGGTCGCCGCCTTCGGCTTCATGCTGCCGAATGCGCTGCTGGGCATCCTGCTGGTGCTGGAGGCGTTCAGCTGCGCCATCTGACTCACGCCGGCACCGGGCGCGGGCGGCCGGCCTCGTCGAGCGCCACGAAGGTGAAGGTCGCCTCCGTCACGCGCGCATCGTCCTCGGCGGTTCGGTCGCGGCGCCAGGCCTCGACATGCACGCGGATGGAGCTGCGCCCGACGCCGAGCAGCCGGCCATAGAGGCTGACCTCGTCACCCACGCGCACCGGCAGGTGGAAGGTCATCGCCTCCACCGCGACGGTCGCGACACGGCCGCGCGCCCGGCGCAGCGCGACGGAGGCACCCGCCTGGTCCATATGGGCCATCAGCCAGCCGCCGAAGATGTCCCCGGCGGGGTTGGCGTCGGCCGGCATGGCAATGACGCGGACCTGCGGCGCCTCGTCCGGCGGGGCGGCGGTCATGCCTCGTCATCCTTGGTGGGATCCAGGTCGCGCAGCACCTCGGGGCGGTGCATCACCTCGTTGATGTGCATCGCGTAGCCGAGCGCGGTGTCGGGCTGGAAGTGCAGGTCGGGGGCGTATTTCAGCCGCACCGCATGCGCGACCTCCCGCCGCAGGAAGGGGGAGACGCGCTTCAGCCCGGCGAGCTGGTCCTTCGTCAGGTCCTTGCCCAGCGCCGAGACGAAGGCGGTGACGTGCTTCAGGTCGGGGGAGGCGCGGACCTCGGTGACCGTGACGTGCAGGCCGTGCAGGTCGGGGTCGCGGAACTCCTCCCGCGCGAAGACGGCGGACAGCGCGTGGCGGATCTCCTCCGCGACGCGAAGCATGCGCTGGGATGGGGCGCCGGATTTGGTGTGCTTCATCTCTCTATCCTCCGCGGTGGGACGCGGCGGGGCGCCGCCCCTCCACACCACCCCGGCAAAGGCCCAAGGCCTTTGCGAACCATTAATTGGTGCCGGGCACCGGAGCCACAGCGAAAACGCCGGACGCGCTTTGCGCCCGGCGCCCATTCAGGGTGTCCAGAGGCCCGCAGGCCTTTGGTCGGGTGGCTCGGAGGGGCAAGGCCCCTCCGATCAGGCCGCCGCGACGGTCTCCACCTCGTAGCACTCGATCTGATCGCTGACGCGGATGTCGTCGTAATTCGCAAACGACATGCCGCATTCGAGACCGTTGCCCACCTCGCGGACATCGTCCTTGAAGCGCTTCAGCGTCGAGAGTTCGCCCTGGTGGATCACCACGCCGTCGCGCAGCAGGCGCACGCCCGCGCCGCGCTTGACCACGCCTTCGGTGATGCGGCAGCCCGCGACCTTGCCGATCTTCTTGACGTCGAAGACCTGCAGGATCTGCGCGTAGCCCAGGAACTTCTCGCGCTGCACCGGCGCGAGCTTGCCCTTGTAGAGCTTCTCGATGTCATCGGCGACTTCGTAGATGATCGAGTAGTAGCGGATATCCACGCCTTCCTTGGCCGCCAGGTCGCGCGCCTGCGACGTCGCGCGGACGTTGAAGGCGACGATCACGGCATCCGACGCCTTGGCGAGCTGGATGTCGGATTCGGTGATCTGGCCCACCGCGGAATGCAGCACGCGGACCTTCACCTCGTCATTGCCGAGCTTGCCGAGCGTCACGCCGATCGCCTCGGCGGACCCCTGCACGTCGGCCTTCACGACGACGGCGACTTCCTTCTGCTCGCCGGCCTGGATGCGCGCCAGCATGTCGGTCAGGTTGCCGCGGCCGGCACCGGCGGCGGCCGATGCCTTCTCGCGCAGCTTGCGCTGGCGGAACTCGGACACCTCGCGGGCGCGCGCCTCGTTCTCGACGGCGATGAAGTTCTCGCCGGCCGACGGCACGCCCGACAGGCCCAGGATCTCCACCGGAAGCGAGGGCGGAGCCTCCTTCAGCTGGCGGCCCTTGTCGTCGAGCATCGCGCGCACGCGGCCCCATTCGGCGCCGGCCACCACGATGTCGCCCTGCTTCAGCGTGCCCTTCTGGACCAGCACCGTCGCCACCGGGCCACGGCCGCGATCGAGCTTGGATTCGATCACCGTGCCTTCCGCCGCGCGGTTCGGATTGGCCTTGAGGTCCAGCACCTCGGCCTGCAGCGAGATCGCCTCGAGCAGCTTGTCGAGGTTGATCCGCTGCGTCGCCGAGACCTCGATCTCCTGCGTCTCGCCGCCCAGCGATTCCACCACGATCTCGTGCTGCAGCAGTTCCTGCTTCACGCGTTCCGGCTTCACGCCCGGCTTGTCGATCTTGTTGACGGCCACGATGATCGGCACGCCCGCCGCACGGGCGTGGCGGATCGCCTCGACCGTCTGGGGCATCACGCCGTCATCGGCGGCCACCACCAGCACCACCATGTCGGTCACCGAGGCACCGCGCGCGCGCATGGCGGTGAAGGCCTCGTGGCCCGGCGTGTCGATGAAGGTGACCTTCGACCCGTCCGGCACGGTGATCTGGTAGGCGCCGATATGCTGGGTGATGCCGCCGGCTTCGTGCGCGACGACGTCGGTCTTGCGCAGGGCGTCCAGCAGCGACGTCTTGCCATGGTCGACATGGCCCATGATGGTCACCACCGGCGGGCGCGGGGCCAGCTCGGTATCGGTGTCCTCGGCCCCTTCCAGGCCGATCTCGACGTCGGATTCGCTCACGCGCTTCACGCGATGGCCGAATTCCTGCACCACGAGCTCAGCGGTATCGGCATCGATGGACTGCGTCAGCGTCGCCATCACGCCCATGCGGAACAGCGCCTTCACCACCTCGCCGCCACGCGCGGCCATGCGGTTCGCCAGCTCCTGCACGGTGATGGCTTCCGGCACCACCACGTCGCGCACGACGCGCTCGGCGCCCGAACGGAGGCGGGCGAGTTCCTGCTGCCGCCGCTCGCGGTCGCGGGCGCGGCGGAGCGAGGCGATGGAGCGGCTGCGCTCATCCTCGCCCTCGATCGCCGCCTGGACGTCGATGCGGCCTTCGCGGCGGCGGTCGGTGGTCGGCGCGGCCTTCTTGACCGGCACCGGCATCGGCCGGCGACCGGGCGCGCCCGGCGGGCCGCCGGGGCGGCGCACGGCGGGGCGGCGCTCATCCTCTTCCTCGGAAGGCGAACGGGCCTTCAGCGTCAGCCGCGCGGCCGGGCTGTCGCCGTCCGGCTTGCGCGCCGCGGGGCCGGCCCCTGCAGGGGCGCCACCGGGGCGGCCGGCAGGGCGCGCGACCGGGGCGGCCGGCGCGGCGGCGGCCGGGGCGGGCTTGCGAATTTCGGCCTCGACCTTCGGGCGAGCGGCCGCTTCGGCGGCGGCGCGGGCCTCCTCCTCGGCGCGGGCGGCGGCCTCCTCGGCAGCCTTGCGCTCCTCCTCGGCCTTGCGGGCGGCCTCCTCGGCGGCCGAGCGCACCATCAGCGCCTGGCGCTCGCGCTCCTCGCGCTGGCGCTGGGCCTCGGCGCGGCGGTTCTCCTCCAGCACGCGCTGGCGCACGGCGATCTCGGCCTGGGTCAGCGGGCGGCCCGGGGGGGCGACGCGCGGGCCGGTATTGGGCGGCGCGACGGTGCGCCCCTGCGGTCCCTGCGCCGGTGCGGGAGCCTGCGGCGCGGCGGCGGCGGGGGCAGCCGCACGCGGCACCACGCCAGGCTTCGCCGGCGGCGTTGCCACGCGCTTCTTCACAACCTCGACCTGCACGGTCTTGCTGCGGCCGTGGCTGAAGGATTGCCGCACGCTGCCGGCATCCACCGTCTTGCCGAGTTCAAGCCGTCCGCCGGGCCGAAGGCTCAGCCTGCTCTTGCCCGCGTCCTGCTCGTTCTGGTCGCTCATCCGCCGATCCGAACCCGATCCAACAAAAAACCCAAAGTCGCCACGGTCGTCGCGACCTTTTACGCTTGGTCCTGCGAAGGGCCGGCAAACCCTGCCAGCCTCTCCGCCTCGATCCGGATGGCATCCGCCAACCGGCCCGGCGCGACCACGACATGCACGGCGTGGTCACGCCCGAACACAACACCCAACTCCGCCGCGGTCAGCGGCGCGACAGCCGGAAGATCCCGGCCGCCGAAGCGCGCACGTTCCGCGACGCTGCCGTCCTTGGCCTGGACCAGCAATCCGGCGCGCCCGGCCTGAAGCCATTCCCGCCCGGCCTGCCAGCCCGAAACGGCCTGTCCCGCCCGCCGGGCCAAGCCCAGAAGGTCGCGGACGCGACCGCGAAGACCGTCCTCGATCCGCGCGCGAAGGTCGGAGGGAAGCGTCACCTGCCCACGCGCGGCCCGCATGAAGGCCCCGCGGCTCAGGGCGGTTTCTAGCACATCGCCCCGCGCGCTCAACCACATTCCCCGGCCCGGCAGCTTGCCGGCGATATCCGGGACGATTTCACGCGACGGCCCGAGCACGAAGCGGAGCATCCGCTCCTTCGGCTGGACCTCGCGCGTCACGATGCAGCGGCGGAGCGGGCCGGTTTCCGGCTCCTCCTCCTCCGGCGCGGCGGCGTCAATCGTTGCCGTCACCCGCGCCAGCACCCTCTTCCTCGCCAAGCCAGCCCGCCCGGCGGCGCGCTTCCATGACGATCGCGTTCGCCGTTTCCTCGTCCAGCACCTCGGTGCCCAGGATCTCGATCAGCTCGTCGCCGGCAAGATCGGCCAGGTCCTCGAGGCCCTTCACGCCCTTCTCGCCCAGCGAAACCATCATCGCCGGGGAGAAGCCGCCGATCTCGGCCAGCATGTCGTCCACGCCGAGTTCGCGGCGCTTCTCGTCGAGCTCGCCATCGCGCTTCTCGATGAAGGTGGCGGCGCGGCGCTTCAGCTCCGCGGCGACGCTTTCGTCGAAGCCCTCGATGCCGGCCAGTTCCTCGTCCTCGACCGTGACGATGTCCTCGATGGTCGAGAAACCTTCCTGCACCAGCAGCCCGGCGATGACGTCATCGACGTCCAGCGCCTCGACGAACAGGCCGGTGCGCTTGCGGAATTCCTCCTGCCGACGCTCGGATTCCTCGGCCTCGGTCAGGATGTCGATATCGTAGCGCGTCAGCTGCGATGCAAGGCGGACGTTCTGGCCGCGGCGGCCGATCGCCAGCGACAGCTGGTCGTCGGGGACCACGACCTCGCAGCGCTTGCCGTCCTCGTCCAGCACGACCTTGGACACTTCCGCCGGGGCCAGCGCGTTGACGATGAAGGTCGCGAAATCCGGCGACCAGGGGATGATGTCGATCTTCTCGCCCTGCAGTTCCGCCACCACCGCCTGCACGCGCGACCCGCGCATGCCGACGCAGGCGCCGACCGGGTCGATGCTGCTGTCGCGGCTGATGACGGCCATCTTGGCGCGGCTGCCGGGGTCGCGCGCCACCGCCTTGATCTCGATGATGCCGTCGTAGATCTCGGGCACTTCCTGCGCGAACAGCTTCGCGAGGAAGCCCGGATGGGTGCGGGAGAGGAAGATCTGCGGCCCGCGCGGTTCCTCGCGCACGTCGTAGATGTACGCGCGCACGCGGTCGCCGTTGCGGAAGGCCTCGCGCGGGATCGTCTCGTCGCGGCGCAGCAGGGCTTCCGCGCGGCCGAGATCGACCATCAGGTTCCCGTATTCGGTGCGCTTGACGATGCCGTTGATGATCTCGCCGACGCGGTCCTTGTATTCGTTGAACTGCTTGCCGCGCTCGACCTCGCGCACCCGCTGCACGATCACCTGCTTGGCGGTCTGCGCGGCGATGCGGCCGAAATCGATCGGCGGCAGCGGATCGACGATGAACTCGCCCACCGCGATGCCCGGCTTGATCTTCAGCGCGATGCGATGCGGGATCTGCGTCGCCTCGTTCTCGACGGGCTCGGCCTCGACCACCTCGGTCCAGCGGGACAGGCGGACCTCGCCGGTCTTGCGGTCGATGACGGCGCGGATGTCCTTCTCGTGCCCGTACTTGGCGCGGCCGGCCTTCTGGATGGCCTGCTCCATCGCCTCGAGGACCTCGTCGCGCTCGATCATCTTCTCGCGCGCGACGGCGTCGGCGACCTGCAGCAGTTCAGGGCGGGCGATGGCGATATCGATGGCCATGGAGCCTCTCTCCTAGTTCTCGGTCCTGGGTGCCGCGGTCGCGGCGATGAGTTCATCAGTCAGCACGAGCTGCGCCTTGCGGATGTTGCTCCGCGGAAAGGCGACTTCGGTGCCGTCGTCCAGCCGCAGCCGCGCCACATCCGCATCGGCGCCGAGCGCGATCCCGCGGAACCGCTTGCGCCCATCCTGTGGAATGGCGAGTTCCAGCTTCGCGACATGGCCCGCGAAGCGGTTCCAGTCCTTGGCCCGGGTCAGCGGCCGGTCGATGCCGGCCGAGGACACTTCAAGGTTCCATTCGGACTTGATCGGATCGGCGACGTCCAGCACCGCGCCGATTGCGTGGCTGATCGCCTCGCAATCATCGACCGTGAAGGTCGCGCCGTCGGCCCGGTCCGCCATGACCTGCACGGTCGGCGTCTCCTTGCCGGAAACCTGCACGCGCACGAGCTCATAGCCCAGATGGCCGAGCGTCGGCAGGATGGCGTCGGCGATCCGGGCTTCGAGCCCTTCATGCCGCGGCAGGTCGTCAGTGTCGTTCAAGCAACAAAAAAGGCGGCCCCTTGCAAGGCCACCCCCCGTCGATCCGGATGGAATGTCTGGCGGGGTTATGGCGCTTCGGTGAACACTATGCAAGTCGTCTTGCGAACCGGCCGCGCTGCACGACATTCCGCTTCGGGAGGGTTCAGACCATGGCACAGCCCCTGCCCATCGGCCGACGCACCCTGGCGGGCGGACTGGCCGCCCTGGCCGCAGGGCCGGCCTTCGGCACCGTGCGCGGCCGCTATGCCTTCGACCAGCATCAGGGCCGGCTGGAATTCACCGCCCGGCATCTCGGCGTGCTGACCTCGACCGGCCGGTTCGATGATTTCTCCGCCGTTCTGCAGATCGATCCCGACCAGCCGCTGAGCACCGCCGTGGCCGTCACCGTCCGCACCGCGGCCGTCGCACTGTCCTATCCGGGCGCGGTCGAGATGCTGCGCTCGCCCGACTTCTTCGATGTGGAGCGGTACCCGGAGGCGCGTTTCACCGGCGCGGCCACCGGGCAGGGCAGCCTCGACCGCTTCGCCCTGGCCGGGGACCTCACCATCCGCGGCATCACCCGGCCCTATGCGATGCAGGCGCGGCTGCTCGGGCGGCGGCGCGATGCCACGCTGGGGGTCGATGTCGCCGATTTCTCGGCGACCGGCCCGATGAAGCGGTCGGAATTCGGCATGACGGCCGAGTCCGCGGCGATCTCCGACATCATCGGCCTGTCGGTTCGTGTCAGCCTCATCGTCTGATGGCTGGTCCCGGGCACAGCGCCGGCTGCACTGGGTCGTCGCCGGCCTGGTCGCCGCCGGCTTCGCCATCGGCCTCATCATGGTCGCGCTGCCGCTGACGCAATTGCTGGCCAAGATCCTCGCCTACCAGGCGCACAAGACGATCGGGCTGCTGGTGCCGCCGCTGGTGCTGTGGCGGCTGGTGCTGCGCGCCCGCCGCGGCCGGCCGCCGGAAGACCCCGGCATCGCGGCCTGGCAGCGGCGCGCCGCCGCCATCGCCCATGCGGTGCTCTATGCGCTGCTGCTGGTCGTGCCGCTGCTCGGCTACCTGTCCGCCAGCAGCGCGCCGGGGCAGATCGAGACGACGCTGTTCCTGTTGATCCCGGTGCCGCATCTGCTCGACCCGGATGAGGCGACGTTCAATACGCTGCGGTCGATCCACGCCGTCCTGGCATGGTCCCTGGTGATCCTCGCGGCAGGCCATGCCACGGCGGCGCTGCATCATCACAGGCAAGGGCGCCGGGTGCTGGCGAGGATGCTGGGGCGGTAGGGGCGCACGCGGAAAGGGGCTTTGCCCCTCTCCGCACCTCACCCCACCAAAGGCCTAAGGGCCTCTGGACACCAATACC
>Ga0056909_1002168_pt1 | contig 10251 bp, 10 predicted proteins | sample EBPBio102011_DNA_FD_62115 | JGI IMG/M metagenome (GOLD analysis project Ga0056909, IMG submission 62115) | Wastewater treatment Type I Accumulibacter community from EBPR Bioreactor in Madison, WI, USA - Reactor 1_1/10/2011_ DNA | ecosystem: Engineered > Bioreactor > EBPR > Anaerobic-Aerobic >...
AGACAGGCCTCCAGCAGGCGCTTCTCGGTGAAGGGGTCGCCGACCTGCACGGTCGGGCGCTTCTCCTCGATCGTGTCGTCGAACTCGGCGCTGGCCATGGTCGCCCCGCCCACGCCGTCGCGCCCGGTCTTGGCGCCCAGATAGACGACGGGCATGCCCACGCCCGAGGCGGCGGAATAGAAGATCGCATCGGTCCGCGCCAGGCCCGCGGCAAAGGCATTGACCAGGCAATTGCCGTTATAGCTGCGATGGAACCGCACTTCGCCGCCCACCGTGGGCACGCCAAAGGCATTGCCATAGCTGCCCACGCCCTCGACCACGCCTTTCACCAGATGCGCGGTCTTCGGATGCGAGGGCAGGCCGAAGGACAGGCTGTTCATCGCCGCGATCGGCCGCGCGCCCATGGTGAAGACATCGCGCAGAATGCCGCCCACGCCGGTCGCGGCGCCCTGATGCGGCTCGATATATGAGGGGTGGTTGTGGCTTTCCATCTTGAAGATGACGGCATCGCCATCGCCGATATCCACCACGCCCGCATTCTCGCCCGGCCCGCAGATCACCTGCGGTCCGGTGGTCGGCAGCTTGCGCAGATGGATCTTGGACGATTTGTAGGAACAATGCTCGTTCCACATTGCCGAAAAGATGCCCAGCTCGGTGAAGGTCGGCTGACGGCCCAGGATGCCCAGCAGGCGCTCCCATTCATCCGGCTTGATCCCGTGTGCGGCCACAAGCTCCGGGGTGATCTGGGGTTCGCTCATAAGCAGGCTCTCCGCGCGCGTGATCTTGCGCCGCCTCCTAGCCGAAAGGCCGGGAAAGGGGAAGGGCGAAGCGGCGGCAGACCGGCCTGTGCGACGCCCAGCCGAATTTTCGCAGAAAATTCGCCTCGGGTCGCAAGACGACAAAATTTTCGCCGAAAATTTTCGCTTTGCCCCGCTACCCTGTCGAAATCCGGCCCGCCGGTTCGTCCTTGGGTCAGACCCCCCAGCGCAGCCCGCGCCGGGACAACCCGCCGCAAGGAGACGGACAGATGAAATACATGGCCCTGATCTATGAAGACCCGACCGGCGCACCGCCGCCGGACAGCGCCGATTGGGGGCCGCTGATGCAGCGCTACATCGACCTTGCCGCGCGGTTGCGCGAAGCGGGCAAATGGGTCGCGGGAGAGGGCCTGTCCGGCCCCGACCGGGCGACGACCGTCCGTCGCCGCAACGGCGCGCTGGAAACCATGGATGGCCCCTTTGCCGAAACGCGCGAACATCTGGGCGGCTTCTACCTGTTCGAGGCCGCCGATCTGGACGAGGCGATCGCCTGGGCGGCGCAGATTCCTTCGGTGGATTGGGGCAGCGTCGAGCTGCGCCCCGTGATGGAGTATTGAGCAATGAAATACATGGCCCTGATCTACACCGATCCCGCCCTTACCCCCGAGATGGGCGCAAAGATGAACAGCGACTATCTCGACTTCACCCGCCGCCTGCGCGAAGCGGGGGCGATGCTGGCGGGCGACGCGCTGCATCCCGTTTCGACGGCCACTTCCGTCCGCGTCCGCGCGGGCAAGGCCGACACCACGGACGGGCCCTTCGCCGAGACCCGCGAACATCTGGCGGGCTTCTACATGATGGATTGCCCCGATCTCGACGCCGCCATCGCCTGGGCCGCGCAGATTCCCGGCGCGCGCCATGGCACGGTCGAGCTTCGTCCGGTCGTGGTCTTCGGATGATCGCCACCGCTCTGGAGCGCGTGATGCGGCAGGACAGGGGGCGGCTTCTGGCCGCCCTCATCGCCCGCACCGGCGATTTCCAGCGCGCCGAGGATGCGCTGCACGAGGCCGCGGCTTCGGCCCTGGTCCATTGGTCGCGCACGGGCCTGCCCGACCGGCCCGAGGCCTGGCTGCTGCGCGCCGCGCTGCGCAAGGCGATCGACGCCTGGCGCCGCGAGGACCGCGCCGCCCGCAACAGCGCCGATCTCCTCCATCTGGCCGAGGAAGAGGCCAGCGCCCCCGATCCCGACCAGATCCCCGACGAACGCCTGCGGTTGATCTTCACCTGCTGCCATCCGGCACTGGACCAGAAGACCCGCGTCGCCCTGACGCTGCGCACGCTGTGCGGTCTGACCACCGCCCAGATCGCGGCGGTCTATCTGGATGCCGAACCCACCATGGGCCAGCGCCTGTCGCGCGCCAAGGCCAAGATCGCCGCCGCCGGCATTCCCTTTGCCGTGCCGGGCGCCGAGGCCTGGTCCGAAAGGCTCAACTCGGTCCTGACCGTCATCTATCTTGTCTTCACCTCAGGCTATACCGCCGGTCCCGCCGCCGGGCGCGATCTTTGCGACGAGGCGATCTTCCTCGCCCGCATGGTGCTTGCCCTGCGTCCCGGCGAAGCCGAGGCCGAAGCCTGCCTCGCGCTTCTCCTTCTGACCCATGCCCGCCGCAACGCCCGCACCGGCGCTGATGGCGCGACCGTTCCACCCGCGAAACAGGATCGCGCGCTCTGGGATGCCACCGCCATCGGCGAGGCCGGGGTGCTGCTCGCCGGGCATCATCCTGAAGCGCCCTTCCGCCTCAAGGCGCTGATCGCCCGCGCCGCCATGACGGCTCCGCCCGACTGGCCCGCCACTGCCGCGCTCTATGCACGGCTACTGGCGTTCGAGGATACGCCCGTCACCCGCCTGAACCATGCCGTCGCTCTGGGCGAGGCCGAAGGTCCCGCTGCCGCCCTGTCGGCCCTGCTGCCGCTCGCCCCCGCCCTTGCCGAGTTTCAGCCCTGGCACGCCGCCATGGCCGAATTCCTGTCGCGCGCCGGGGCGGCCGAGGCGGCGCGCGCCGCCTATGATCAGGCGATCCATCTGACGGAAAACCCCGCCGACCGTGCCTTTCTTGCCGCCCGCCGCGCCGCGCTGGCGGGCGAATCGCCGCGCTAGCCGATCAGGGGCCGGAAAAAAAGAAGGCCGAGCAGAAGCTCGGCACAAGTCCAACAGGGAGGTATGAAGCGCGAAGAGTTGCCTCGTTCAGCGCCTCGCCGCCTGATTTATGGGCCAAAGATGAATCGTTCAAGGGATCAATTGCCGCAGGTGCAGCATGCCCGCCATGCACTTTCTGCATGGCTGCATCAGCCCTCGTGGCGGCGGCGGAAATTCACGATCTCTTCCATGACGAAATCACGGAAGGCCGCCACCCGTTTGGAATGGCGCAGCTCCTCGGGATAGGCCAGGAAAACCGGCACCTCGCCCGATTCCACATCGGGCAGGACGCGCACAAGATGCGGGAATTCCTCGGTGATGTAATCGGGCATGACCCCGATCCCCAGATGGTTCAGCACCGCCTGCAAGACGCCGAAATAATTGTTCACATGCAGGGTCGAGGGGATGTCATGGCTCATCAGCTCGGCCACCAGCAGCGCGCCTGCCGCCACTTGCGGCGTGCCGGGATGCTGGCAGATCAGCCGGTGCTGGCTCATGTCCGCCATGCTTTGCGGCGTCCCCGCCTTGGCCAGATATTCCGGCGTCGCATAAAGCCGCATCTTGATCTGCATCAGCCGCTTGCGGATCAGGTCGGCCTGCGACGGCTCTTTCATGCGGATCGCCACATCCGCCTCGCGCATCGGCAGGTCCAGGACGCGCTCTTCCAGCATCAGGTCGATCTTCAGCGCCGGGTACCGCTCATAAAGCCGGGCCAGACGCGGGGCCAGCCACAGCGTCCCGAAACCCATGGTCGTCGTCACCCGCAATTCGCCGAAAACCTCGTCCTCGCTGTCGCGGATGCGCGCGGCGGTCGCGTCCAGCCGCTTGACCATCGCCTGGGTGGCGTCGAACAGCAACTCGCCCTGTTCGGTCAGGATCAGGCCGCGGGCATGGCGGTGGAACAGGGTGACATTCAGGCTTTCCTCCAGCGCGCGGATCTGCCGGCTGACCGCCGATTGCGACAGATGCAGCACTTCGCCCGCATGGGTCAGCGAGCCGCGCTCGGCCACCGCATGAAAGATGCGCAACTTGTCCCAATCCATGATCCGTCTATCCTTTGCGAAACCGGCGGCATCCTATCACACGCCATGCAGCGAACGAAAACCTGACCCCGCAAAAAAGCCGTGCCATGCGCGGAAAAATTGCCGCATGCGGGGCAGGGCAGGGCTTGCCCCTTCCGCCCGCGCCCGCTTTCTGCCTATGATCGGGGCGGAAAGGGGCCGCCTTCTGGCGAAAGACCCCGCACACGGCATCGGGCAGCATCGGAAAGGATCAGCCATGGCGGTCGGAATCTTCGATTCGGGGCTTGGCGGCCTGACGGTGCTGGATGCGGTTTCGCGCCGCCTGCCCGAGGTGCCCTTCGTCTATTTCGGCGACAATGCCCATGCCCCCTATGGCGTGCGCGACGCCGATGACATCTTCCGCCTGACCTGCGCCGCCACCGAACGGCTCTGGGCCGAAGGCTGCGATCTGGTCATCCTGGCCTGCAACACCGCCTCGGCCGCCGCGCTGCGCCGGATGCAGGAAACCTGGGTGCCCGCCGACAAGCGCGTCCTCGGCGTCTTCGTGCCGCTGATCGAGGCGCTGACCGAACGGCACTGGGGCGACAATTCCCCGCCCCGCGAAGTGGCGGTCCAGCATGTCGCGCTGTTTGCCACGCCCGCCACCGTCGCCAGCCGCGCCTTCCAGCGCGAGCTTGCCTTCCGCGCCATCGGCGTGGATGTCGAGGCCCAGCCCTGCGGCGGCGTGGTCGACGCGATCGAACAGGGCGACGAGATCCTGGCCGAAGCCCTGGTCAAATCCCATGTCGAGGCGCTCAAGCGCCGGATGCCCAAGCCCGAGGCCGCGATCCTGGGCTGCACCCATTACCCGCTGATGGAAAAGACCTTCCAGGACGCGCTGGGGCAGGGGGTCAAGGTCTATTCCCAGGCCAATCTCGTGGCCGAAAGCCTGGCCGATTACCTGGCCCGCCGCCCCGAGATGCTGGGCAGCGGCACGCAGTCCAAGTTCCTGACCACCGGCGATCCCGGCTCGGTCTCGGTCCATGCCACGCAATTCCTCAGGCGCCGGATCGCCTTCGAGCAGGCATGAACGTCCTTGCCTTTGCCGCGGAAGGTCATGAAGGCCTGAAGGGGCATGTAGAACCTTTGATCGACGGTCAACCCTTGTCGGCGCTGGTCAAGGCTTTCGAGATAGCAAAGGGCTACACAGATCCTGCAGGCGGGTATGCGGGTATAAGCTGTGCCAGGCGCCTTCCGCAGCCGATGCCGCCAGTTGCGGAGTTTGTTGTCGATGATCCGCTCTTTCCCCGTGATGGGGCTAAAAGGCCGGTGTTTCTCGGCTGTCAATGTGGCGAGTGGGGATGCTGGCCCCTTCTCGGGCGCGTTTTTCTGGATGGTGAGACCGTCACTTGGGACAATTTCACCAATCCCTTTCGGCAGACCCGGGACTACAGCGAATTCGGTCCATTCCACTTTGCGATCAAAGAATATTTTTTGGCGCTGCTGAATGGAATGGCGCTTTCGTCACGTCAAGGCTGAGGGCGCTCTGCAGTCGTCGGTATTGCCATTTCGCGAAAGCATCCGGTAAATTCCGCCCATGCCCCCGCTCCCCGACTTCCGCGCCGCCCGCCTTGCCGCCCTCACCGCCGAAGATGGCTGGCTGAACCTGACCGACCGCATCGACCTTGCCCCCGGCACCTTCCAGGTCGGCGCGGCGCAGGAGGTCCGGCTGTCTTCCGGCCCCGATCTTCTGGGCACGCTGACCATCGCGCCCGACCATTCGGCCACATTCACCCTGCCGGGCGGCAGCCCGACAGCCTTCACCGACATTCCCGATGCCTTCCCGCAGCTTCGCGCCGATCCCTTCCTGCTGGATCTTCACACCGTCGACGGCATCCCCGCCCTGCGCGTCCGCGACCTGCGCCTGCCGCGCCGGATCGCCCTGTCGCATTACCCCGACGCCCCTTATTGGGTGATCCGCGCCACCTGGGAAACCCTGGTGCCGGAAGCGGCACAGGTGCCGATGGTCGATGGCTCCTTCGCCCCCGTCACCCTGACCCACCGCGCCCGTTTCTCCCATCAGGGGCGCGAGATCACCCTCACGCCCACCCATTGGAAATCCGGCAAGCCGATGTTCGTCTTTCGCGATGCCACGGCGGGCGAAACCTACCCGGCCTGCCGCTTCCTGGTGGCCGAGGACATCGGCGACGCCACCATCACCCTCGATTTCAACCGCGCCATCTCGCCGCCCTGCGCCTTCACCGACCTCGCCGTCTGCCCGCTGCCGCCGCCCGGCAACATCCTGCCCTTCCGCATCGAGGCGGGCGAGAAGGCGCCGCCGCCCGCACCTTGATCCCCGGCTGCGGGCTGCTATATCTGGCCCGGCGAGGACGACCTCCCCCCAATGGACATCACGCCGGGACGGCCCGGCCACATTTCCGGCAGGTCGCCATGCGTTCCCCCCTCGACCGTCTCCGCCACGCGCTGAGTTTCGAGATCATCGCCCTTCTTCTGGTCGTGCCCGTGGCCGCCCTGCTGATGGGGCTGCCGGTTCACGACATGGGCGTGGTCGGCGTGGTCAGCGCCACGCTCGCGACGCTGTGGAACATGGTCTACAACTGGCTTTTCGACCATGCCCTGCGCCGCTTGGCCGGCACGACCCTGAAAACCCCGCGCATCCGCATCCTTCATGCGATCCTGTTCGAGGGCGGGCTTCTTCTGGTGCTGATACCCTTCATCGCCTGGTATCTTCAGATCGGCCTAATCCCGGCCTTCCTGCTGGATGCCGGGCTGGCGGGCTTTTATCTGCTCTATGCCTTCGCCTTTAACTGGGCCTATGACCGGCTGTTCCCGCTGCCGGATTGGCAAAAGGCCTAGCGCCCCAAAGCGAAAGGGCGCGCCGAACCCGGCACGCCCTTCGCGAAATTCCCTGAAAAGGACAGATCAGTCCTTGGCGCGTTCCACATAGCTGTCATCGTCGGTGTTGATGACGATGCGGGTGCCCGCGCCGATATGCGGCGGCACCATCACGCGCAGCCCGTTGGCGGTCATCGCGGGCTTGTAGCTGGACGAGGCGGTCTGCCCCTTCACCACCGGCTCGGTCTCGGTAATCTCGACCGTGATCTTCTGCGGCACTTCGATGGCGATCGGCGCGCCTTCGAAGGTCTTGAGGTAGCAGCGCATGCCTTCCTGGATATAGGCCTTGTTGCCGCCCATCACGTCGTCGGTCACGACGACCTGCTCATAGCTGACCGGCTCCATGAAGTGGAAGCCTTCGCCATCCTCATAAAGGAAGTCATATTCGCGCTCGTCTACCGTGGCCTTTTCCACCTGGTCGGTGGTCTTCCAGCGCTCCGAGACCTTCACCCCGTCCGAGATCCGGCGCATGTCGACGCTGGTCGTCGGCGTGCCCTTGCCGGGGTGGAAGTTGGCGGCCGAGAGAACGACGTAAAGACGTCCGTCCATCTCGACGACATTGCCCTTGCGGAGCGAGGAGGCGATGACTTTCACGGGGCGTGATCCTTGTGGTAGGCCCCGGTCGGGGCGTGATATGCGCGCGGCAGGCGCGGATTGTCGCGCCGTCTAGCGCACCTTTTCCCAGATTTCCAGCCGGAACCGTCCGAAATGACCGATACGCAATGGTGGCAGCCCGCCCGTCACGCCGACCGCCGCCCGCTTCTTCTGGCGCGCAACCGCATCCAGGCCGCGATCCGCGCCTGGCTGGCGGATCGGGATTTCACCGAGGTCGATCCCGCAGGCCTGCAAGTCAGCCCCGGCAATGAGGCGCATCTGCACGCCTTTGCCACCACCGCCATCGGCAATGACGGGCAGGGCGCGCCGCGCTATCTGCACACCTCGCCCGAATTCGCCATGAAGCGCCTTCTGGCAGCGGGCGAGAGCCGCATCCACGCCTTCGCCCATGTCTGGCGCAACCGCGAAAGGGGCGTGCTGCACGAGCCGGAATTCACCATGCTGGAATGGTATCGCGCGGGCGAGGATTATGCGGTGCTGATGAACGACCTTGCCGCCTGGGCGCAGCTTGCGGCGCGCGAGGCGGGCGGCATCCTGCGCTTTCGCGACCGGACCTGCGACCCCGCGCTGCCCTTTGAACGCCTGTCGGTGGCCGAGGCGTTCCAGCGCCATGCCGGGATCGACCTGCTGGCGACCATGGGGCAGGGCGGCGAGACCGACGCGCCCGCCCTTGCCGCCCGGATGGACGCGCAGGGCATCCCGCATATGCCGGGCGAGACCTGGTCCGACCTCTTCAGCCGCGTCCTGTCGGACCGGATCGAGCCGAAGCTGGGGCAGGGCCGCCTGACCGTGCTGGACCGCTATCCCGCCGCCGAGGCGGCGCTTGCCCGCCGCTGCGCCGACGATCCGCGCTGCGCCGAGCGCTTTGAGCTGTATGCCTGCGGGGTGGAATTGGCGAACGGCTTTGGCGAGTTGACCGACCCCGCCGAACAGCGCCGCCGTTTTGAGGCGGAGATGGCGCTGAAGCAGGACCGTTACGGCGAGACCTATCCGATCGACGAAGATTTCCTCACGGCCCTTGCGCTGATGCCCGCCGCTTGCGGCTGCGCCCTGGGCTTCGACCGGCTGGTCATGCTGGCCACCGGCGCGCCGCGCATCCGCGATGTGATCTGGGTTCCGGCGGGCTGAAACGCCCGCCGCGCCGGGCAAGGGGCGGGCGTCCTGTGCCAGACCTTCGCCAGACCTTAGCCAGACCGCGATTGCCCCGCGGTTCGGCCCCCGCGCCTGCGGCCTTTGGACGGTTTCCATCGCCCCGGATTTGCCCTATGTAGCGGCACGCAAGTCGCAAGAAGAAGGCCTCGCCATGACCCATCGGATCGCCATCCTCGGAGCCTCGGGCTATACCGGCGCCGAGCTTGTCCGCCTGATCGCCACCCATCCCGACATGCGCATCACCGCGCTGTCGGCCGACCGCAAGGCCGGGATGCAGATGGCCGAGGTTTTCCCCTTCCTGCGCCATCTTGACCTGCCGCGGCTGGTGAAGATCGACGAGATCGATTTTTCCAATGTTGACCTGTGCTTCTGCGCGCTTCCTCATGCAACGTCCCAAGAAGTGATCGCAAAGCTGCCGAAAGACCTGAAGATCGTTGATCTGTCAGCAGATTTCCGGCTGCGTGACCCGGCGGATTACCAGAAATGGTATGGCCAGCCCCATGCCGCGGTCGAGATGCAGAAAGAGGCGGTCTATGGCCTGACCGAATTCTACCGCGACGCGATCCGCAAGGGCCGTCTGATCGCGGGCACCGGCTGCAACGCCGCCACCGGCCAATATGCCCTGCGCCCGCTGATCTCCGCCGGGGTGATTGATCTTGACGACATCAAGATCGACCTGAAGGCCGGGGTGTCCGGCGCGGGCCGCAGCCTCAAGGAAAACCTTCTGCACGCCGAGCTTTCCGGCGGCACCCACACCTATTCCGCCGGCGGAAAGCACCGGCATCTTGGTGAGTTCGATCAGGAATTCAGCGCCTTGGCGGGCCGCCCGGTTCTGGTCCAGTTCACGCCCCACCTCTTGCCGATGAACCGCGGCATCCTGGCGACGGTCTATGTGAAGGCCGATCCCAAGGTGGTTCACGAGACGCTGGCCAGGGCCTATGCCGATGAGCCCTTCCTTCAGGTGCTGCCTTTTGGCGCACTCCCCTCGACACGCGACATCGCAGGCTCCAATTACTGCCATATCGGTGTGATCGGCGACCGGGTGCCGGGCCGCACGGTGGTGGTGGCGGTGCTCGACAACTTGACGAAAGGGTCCTCGGGGCAGGCGCTTCAGAACGCCAACCTGATGCTCGGCATCGAAGAAACGACGGGCCTGATGCTGGCCCCTGTCTTCCCCTGATCCGGTCTTGATCCGCATCAAGGCGGACGGGCGGCAGGCGGGTTAGACGGCGTGCGAAGGAAAGGGTGCAAGATAATGGCACGGCAGGAATTTCGCGGCCTGAAGGGGCTCAAGAAACAGCGGCGCATCCAGGTGATCGCGCTGGCATTCGTGGCGCTTGCCCTGGCGACGGGCCTGATCGGCTATGCGATGAAGGACGGCATCAACTTCTTCCGCACCCCCAGCGAGGTCGCCGCCACCCCGCCCGGCGCCGATGAGGTCTTCCGCATCGGCGGTCTGGTCGAGGAAGGCAGCGTCAAGCGCGGCACCGGCACCACCGTCTCCTTCCGCGTGACCGACACCAATGCCAGTGTCCCGGTCGAATTCACCGGCGTCCTGCCCGATCTTTTCGCCGAGGGCCAGGGTATGGTCGCGCTTGGCCAGATGAAGGGC
>Ga0056909_1002171_pt1 | contig 10246 bp, 7 predicted proteins | sample EBPBio102011_DNA_FD_62115 | JGI IMG/M metagenome (GOLD analysis project Ga0056909, IMG submission 62115) | Wastewater treatment Type I Accumulibacter community from EBPR Bioreactor in Madison, WI, USA - Reactor 1_1/10/2011_ DNA | ecosystem: Engineered > Bioreactor > EBPR > Anaerobic-Aerobic >...
AAGACGGTCATCAGGATCACGATGATCACCAGATAGACCATGGCCAGCATCGTGCCGTAACCGACATTCGAGCGCTCGCGATATTCGCGGAAGATGAAGCTGGTGACGGTATCGGTGGCGCCCCCGGGGCCGCCGCTGGTGATGTTGATCACGATATCGGCGAGCTTCAGCTTGAAGATGATGCGGATCATCACGGCGGTGATCGAGACCGGCAGCATCAGCGGGAAGGTCACCTCCCAGAAGCTTTTCCACCCCGTCGCGCCGTCGACGCGGCTGGCCTCCTGCAACTCCTTTGGAATGGCCTGCAGGCCCGCCAGAAGCATGATCATCATGAAGGGAATGAAGGTCCAGGCATCGAGGATCATGATCGTCGCCTTGGCCATCCAGGCGGTCTCGAAAAAGGCCGGATTCTCCCATCCCAAGGCGCGGGCCAGCCGGGCGAGCGGGCCGAAGCGCGGCTCGAGCATCGACTTGCCGATCATCCAGGACACGGCGACGGGCGAGAGCATCAGGGGCAGCAGGAAGGCCACGCGAAAGAACTTGCGCGCGCGGATCTGCCCCGCCAGCAGCAGGGCAAGGCCGAAGGCGATGGCATATTCGACAAGGATCGCCAGCAGATACCAGACCATGTTGCCAAGGGCGTTCCAGTAGAACGGGTCATGCCACATCTGCACAAGGTTCGCCGTGCCGTTGAAGACGCGGCCCGTGGGCGATGACAGGTTCCAGTTGGAAAAGGCGATCATCAGCCCGAACAACAGCGGAAAGACGGTCAGCGAGACCACGAACAGCGCCGCGGGCAGCACGAAGAGCGTGCGCTTGCCGCGCTCGCCATGGATCAGGACCTGACCGGCGCAGAGGCAGATCGACCACAGGACATAGGCGTAAAGCGTGGGCCGCCAGTTCTGGAAGCCGAAATCCTGCTGGCCCAGGGCCTGCATGGTCTGCGCGCCGCCAAGCCCGGCCAGCAGCGCCGCCGAGCCCCAGATCAACCCCTGGCCCAGCATCCGCCGGGCGGGGGAAATATTGTCGTTCGTCACGACATGGAGAAGGTCGCCTTCGCTCATGACTAACATGTTAGCAACCGCGCTTCGGCCTATCTAGGGAAATCCTTCGCGCGCTTGCCTTTTCTGCTGCGCGTTCATAAATGATATATTATAACAGTATGATTGGAGCGCGCTGATGGAAAACAGCTGCGATGTGGCAGTGGTGGGCGGCAGTTTCGCGGGGCTGAGTGCGGCCCTCATGCTGGGGAGGGCGCGGCGCCGGGCGGTGGTCTTTGATACCGGTCTGACCCGCAACCGCTTTGCAAGCCACGGCCATGGCGTAATCGGGCTGGACCATCGCGCCCCGGCCGAAATCGTCGCGGCGGGACGGGCCGATCTGGCGCGCTATCCCACGGTGCAGGTCGTCGATCTTGCAGTTACGGGGATCACGGGAGGCGAGGGGGCGTTCGCCCTGACCGATGCGGAGGGTAGGGTGTGGCAGGCCAAGCGCGTGATCCTGGCCCATGGCATGCGCGACATCCTGCCCGACCTGCCGGGGCTGGCCGAAGGCTGGGGCCATTCGGTTCTGCAATGTCCCTATTGCCATGGATTCGAGGCGGCCGAACTTCCGACCGCTGTGCTGCTGACCCATCCGGGCGTCCTGCACATTGCCCAGATCGTTACCGACCTGACCGCCGACATGGTGCTTTTCGCCAATGGCCAGGTGCTTGCGCCGGAGGTTGCGCAGATGCTGGCCGCCCGTGGCATCGCAGTGGAGCCTGAGCCCGTGGTCGCGGTCGAGGCGCCGGACGGGGCGCTGCGCGCCGTCGTTCTGGCAGGCGGGCGGCGCGTGCCGCGTGCGGTTCTGTATCTGACGACGCGGACCGAGCTTACCGTCCCTTTCGCGGCGGACCTTGGCGCTGCGCTGGAAGAGGGCCCCTTCGGCCGTCACATCAAGGTGGACATGCTGCAACGCACCAGCATTCCCGGTCTTTTCGCCGCGGGTGACATCACCCGGCCCTTTTACGGCGCGCCGCTTTCCCTGGCCGAAGGCAACCGGGCCGGGGCGGCGGCGCATCAGTCGCTGCTGGGCCTCTTGCCGCCGATGCAATAGGAAAGGGCGCGCCGAGGCGCGCCCTTCCGGCCTGCGAGGGATCGGAGGTCACATCCCCAGGCTGGCCTTGTACAGCTTGATCTGGCTGTCGCGGCCGATCTGGTCGGTGATCTTCTCCCAGGCGGCGGCGATGGCGTCCGCCGTCTCCTGCGCCGATTTGTATTGCCCGGCATAGCCCTTGGCCAATTCGTCCTCGGCCACCGAGTAATACTGGAAGATGCCCGGAATCCGCGGCTCGATCGCGGCATTGGGGTGGTTGTAGCTGTCGAGATTCGAGCCGAGATAATCCTCGATGAAGGCCCGGTCATAGCCCGCCGCTTCCCATTCGTCATACTGGAAGTGGCTGTTGCGATAGGGCTGGAAGCCCGACGGGTAGGCCGCCGTCCACAGCGACAGGTCCTTGCCGCCCAGATGCGCCGCCGCCGACCAGGCTGCCTTGCGCTTCTTCTCGTCGCCCGAGACGCGGCTGGTCACATAGACGCCCCAGCCGATATAGGACATCAGCGGGGCTTCGTTGGCGGTCTCTTCCCAGGCGGCGGCGCTGTGGTTGTAGCGGCGGTCCGATCCGGGGTTGATGCCGAAGCCCACCACATCGCCCACGACAGAAGTGTCCGAAGTGCGGGCCGACGAGCCCACATCGCCCCACCACATCAGCATCGAGCCGGTGCCGGCCAGGAACTGGCTGAAGGCGGTGGTGCCGGGGTCGGCATTGATCTGGTCGGGCGGATAGACGCCAGCCGCGATCAGGTCCATCACATCCTGGAAGGCCTGCACCCAGCCCGGATTGTTGACCATGGGCTTCATCGTGTCCGGTTCGAACAGCCAGGCGCGGTCATCGGGGATCTTCACATAGGCCGTCGCGCGGTTGGCCACGAAGTAGAAGCCGAAGCCGCCCCAACCCTTCAGCGGGTCAAGATAGCCATAGGCGGGCAGGCCGGTCAGCGGGTCGGTCTGGCCTTTCAGCGCCTTGGAAACCTCGTTCACCTGCTGCCAGGTCTTCGGCACATCGGCCCCGCCGATCGCGCCCTCGCCGAAATAATCCTTGCGATAGCTGAAGGTGTGGCAGTCGCCGTCAATGGTGACGCGGTATTTCTTGCCATCCCAGGTGCCGACCGGCGGCTGGAGATAGCCCACGAGGTCGGTATCGTCGATCTGGGTCGCCACCCAGTCGGGCATCTCGTCCAAGAGGCCGCGGCCCGCCGTGTCGCCCTCGAAGGGCGCGCCCATCTCGAGGATGTCGAAATCGACCGTGCCGGTCGCGATCGACTGCTGGAGGCGGGCGTTGTAATCGGCCTGCGCGAGGTCGATCCAGTTGATTTTGGCGCCGGTATAGGTCTCCCAGGGTTTCAGGAAGCCGCGGAACAGCAGGTTGTGCAGGTTCTGGTTGTTCAGCCCCATGAAGGTCAGCTCGACCCCCGCGAATTCGCCCTCGGCCACATTCGCCTTGGTCGCGGCCAGGCACAATTCGCCGACCTTCTGCCAGTCGGCATCCGTCGGGCTGCCCGCGCCCACGCCCGGAATGGCCAGGATCTGGGCGCGGATGTTGTCTTGCGCCAGCGCGCGGTTGGCGCTGATGGGCAGGGCGGCGAGAGCACCCAGCGCGGTCGCGCCTTTCAGGAAGCGGCGGCGGCTCAGGCTGGCGGCATAGCGATAGAGTTCGACTTTCACTTCAACTTCCTCCCATTGGCCCCCGTCCTGGCCCGATGCGACCGGCGGGTCTGTTGTCGTTGACGCTTCAGGATCTGGCAGGGCGGTGGCCGGGGCGGCGTTTCTGGCGCCGAAAGCCCGGAAACCAGCGGCATTCGGGGCCTCCCCTCCCCATCTGTCCCCTGTCCTTGACCGCAGCTTCGCAGGGGGCGGCCTCCTCTGTCAAGCATCTAACATGTTAGTCTGTTCAGTCGGACTGGACAGCGCTTTCGCGGCTGGCTTACAGTCCGGGCAAGGGATGGAGGGCAGGGATCCTATGGCCGAAGTGACGATCCGCGCGCTGCGCAAGATGTATGGCGGGTTGCAGGTTATTCATGGGCTCGACCTCGACATCGCCGATGGCGAGTTTGTCGTGCTGGTCGGGCCTTCGGGCTGCGGGAAATCCACGCTGCTGCGCATGATCGCCGGGCTTGAGGAAGTGTCGGCCGGCGATGTGATGATCGGCCCGCGCCGCGTGAACAACCTGCCGCCCTCCGAGCGCGACATCGCCATGGTGTTCCAGAGCTATGCGCTTTATCCGCACAAGACCGTGGCGGCGAATATGGGCTTTCCCCTGAAGATGCGCGGCATGGCCAAGGACGAGATCGACAGCCGCGTCGCCCGTGCGGCCGAGATCCTGGGCCTGACGCCCTATCTCGACCGCTATCCCCGCGCCATGTCGGGCGGCCAGCGCCAGCGTGTCGCCATGGGCCGCGCCATCGTGCGCGATCCGCAGGTCTTCCTGTTTGATGAACCCTTGTCGAACCTTGACGCCAAGCTGCGCGTGCAGATGCGGGCCGAGATCCGCGAATTGCACCAGCGCCTCAAGACCACCACCGTCTATGTCACCCATGACCAGATCGAGGCCATGACCATGGCCGACAAGATCGTCGTCATGCAGGGCGGCCGGATCGAGCAGGTCGGCGCGCCCCTGGATCTCTATGACCGGCCCGCCAACACCTTTGTCGCCAGCTTCATCGGCAGCCCGGCGATGAACATGCTGCCGGGCATGGCCGAGGCGGGCGGCGTGCGCGTCGCGGGCGGCGCGCTGCTGCCGGTGCCGCCGGGGATGAAGCTCGCCGCCGGGCGCGAGGTGATCTATGGCATCCGCCCCGAACATCTGGCGGCGGGGTCCGGCCTGTCGGGCAAGGTCGCGGTGGTGGAACCGACCGGCTCGGAAACCCATGTCATCCTGCGCCCCGAGGGCGGTGGCGCGGAAGTTGTGGCGCTGTTCCGCGACCGCGTGGCGTTCCGCCCCGGCGATACGCTTGCGCTGGCGCCCGATGCGGGCAAGGTACATCTCTTCGACAAGGGGTCGGGGGTGCGGCTCTAGGGGGCTGACCCGGGGGGCGCTTCCCCCGGACCCCGGACTGTTTCGACCAGGATGAAGGGGCGGGGAGGGCCTCTCGTATGCTCAAGGGAATCGACAACCGGCTGAATGCCGAAGTGCTGGCCTGCCTGCGCGCCATGGGCCATGGCGATGTGCTGATCGTTGCGGATACCAATTTCCCCTCGGATTCGGTGGCGCGGGCCACGGTGACGGGGCAATTGCTGCGGATGGAGAACCTGACCTGCGCCGAGGCGGTCGAGGCGATCCTGTCGGTCCTGCCGCTGGACACGTTCGTCGAGGATTTCGCGGGGCGAATGGAAGTGGTGGGCGCGCCCGATGAGGTTCCGCCGGTGCAGGCCGAAGTGCAGGCCGCCATCGACCACGCCGAGGGCAGGCCGCGCAAGATGGTGTCGATCGAGCGATTTGCCTTTTACGACATGGCGCGGCAGGCCTATGCGGTGATCCAGACCGGCGAGCGCCGCTTCTACGGCTGCTTCATGTTCCGCAAGGGCGTGATCCCGCCCGAAGCCTGACAGGAAAGACACATGACCAAACCGATCGTGATCCTCGGCATCTTCGTTGCCGACACCGCCTATCGCGCCGAACGGATGCCGAAGATGGGCGAGACCATCCTGGGCCGCACTTTCGTGCTGGGGCCGGGGGGCAAGGGCTCGAACCAGTCGGTCGCCGCCGCCATGGCGGGCGGGCGGACCCATTTCATCACCCGGCTCGGGAAAGACGATTTCGCCGCCATCGCACGATCGACCTGGGACAAGGCGGGGGTCCGCCCCGAAGTGACCGAGGATGGAGAAAGCTATACCGCCGCGGCCTTCATCTTTCTGGAAGAGGCCACCGGCAACAACGCGATCATCGTCTCGCCCGGTGCCGCCGCGCGGATCACGCCGCAGGACCTTGAGGCGCGGGCCGATCTGATCCGCGGTGCTTCGGTTTTCGTCACACAACTGGAGCAGCCGATCGAGGCGGCGCGCACGGGCCTGCGGATCGCGCGCGAGGCAGGCGCCACCACGATCCTCAACCCCGCCCCGGCCGCGTCGCTGGACGATGCGCTTCTGGCGCTGTGCGATTACGTGACCCCGAACGAATCCGAGGCCGAGGCGCTGACCGGCCTGCCGGTCACCACCATCGCCGAGGCTGAAAAGGCGGCGGATGCCCTTCTGGCGCGCGGCGTCGGCGCGGTGGTCATCACGCTTGGGGGCAATGGCGCGCTCTATCGCGACAAGGCGCGCTCGGTCCATGTGCCGGTGATCAGCGCCGGGCCGGTGGTGGAGACCACGGGCGCGGGCGATGCCTTCAACGGCGGCTTCGCCGTCGCCCTGTCGGAAGGCCGCGATGTGGTGGAGGCCGTCCGTTTCGGCTGCGCCACGGCGGGGATCAGCGTCACAAGGCCCGGCACCGCGCCCTCGATGCCGGCTCGGGCCGAGATCGACGCGCTGCTGGCCCGAGGCTGATGCAGGAAGCTGATCCGGGGGGCGGAGCCGCCCGGGTTTTTGCAGAACTGTCACACAGGGGTTACACAAGGGACGCATAGCCACCGCAGAACGGACGGGCCCGGGAATCGGGCCCCTGAAACCCCGAAAGCGGATGGCTCCATGACAGTCCTCCTTGTCATTCTTGTCCTGCTGGCCCTTGCGGCTGCGGGCTTCGTCCTGGGGCGGCAGCGCGCGCTGCAGCTTTCCGGGCGCAATCCACGGCTTCTGCATTCGCTGCCGGGCTATTACGGCTGGCATGCCGCGCTGATGACGCTGATCCCGGCCCTGCTTGTGCTGATCCTCTGGGTCATCGTGCAGCCCATCCTTGTGCAGCGCGAAGTGACCGACACGCTGCCAGCGGCGATGACAGCCGACCGGACGGCACTGGAACTGACCATGGCCGATGTGCGCCGCCTGGCGGGGGGGCTGGATGCCGCCGTCGCGGGCGGGCAGATGACCGAACAGGAAGCCGCCATGCTGCGGACCGAGTTCACCGATGTCCGCGGCAAGCTGGCCTCGGTCGGCGTGGCGCTGGGCTCGGATGTCAACAAGGACGTCCTGGCCGCCGCGCAGGAATATCGCGAGATCACCAAGACCTTCTCCTTCTGGCGCGCCGTGATCGTGATCGGGGCGGGCGTCATCGGCCTGGGTCTGGCGCTGGCCTGGACCAAGCCGGACTTCTGGGCCCGCAACCGGGTGGAAGCCGCGCTGATGGGCCTTCTGATGCTGGCCTCGACCATCGCCATCCTGACCACGGTCGGCATCGTCTGGTCGCTGTTCAGCGAAAGCGTCAATTTCTTCCGCCAGTACCCGATCAGCGAGTTCTTCTTCGGTCTGACCTGGAGCCCCAACTTCCGCGGCGGGTCCGAGCTGGGCTTCCTGCCGCTTCTGTGGGGCACGCTCTATATCACCGTCATTTCGATGGTGGTCGCGGTGCCGCTGGGCCTATTCGCCGCGATCTACCTGGCGGAATATGCCTCCAAACCCGTCCGGGCCTGGATCAAGCCGATGATCGAGGTGATCGCCGGCATCCCGACCGTGGTCTTCGGCCTCTTCGCCCTGGTCACCGTCGGCCCCTTCCTGCGCGACTACTTCGCCCAGCCTCTGGGCCTGGGCAATTCGGGGTCTTCGGTGATGACGGCGGGGATCGTGATCGGGATCCTGAACATCCCCTTCATCTCGTCTCTGTCGGATGACATCATCAACGCGGTGCCGCAATCCTTGCGCGATGGCAGCTATGGCATCGGCGCGACCCGGGCCGAAACCATCAAGCAGGTGATCCTGCCCGCCGCCCTGCCGGGCATCATGGGCGCCGTCCTGATGGCCGCTTCGCGCGCCATCGGCGAGACGATGATCGTGACCATGGGGGCGGGCGCCGCCGCCAAGCTCAGCCTCAACCCCTTCGAGGCGATGACCACGATGACCGTGAAGATCGTCGGCCAACTGACCGGCGACACCGATTTCGCCAGCCCCGAGACGCTGGTGGCCTTTGCCCTTGGCATCACTCTTTTCGTCATCACGCTGGCGCTGAACATTCTGGCGCTGTGGATCGTGCGCAAATACCGGGAGCAATACGAATGACCGATCTTTCGTCTGCAGGCGCAGTCCCCCTGCGCAGCGTCGCGAAGCGGTCGATCCTGACCGCCTCGCCCGAGATGAAGCGCCGCAACGCGGTGGAGAAACGCTTCCGCCTGTACGGGCTTGTCGCCATCGCGCTCAGCCTGTCGATCCTGGCGCTGATGCTGTTCATCATCGTGCGCGACGGCTCGTCTGCCTTCGTGCAGGCCAAGCTGACCTTCCCGGTGACGCTGGACGCCGCCGTCCTTGACCCCAAGGGCAATGGCAACCGCGACGAGATGGCCAAGGTCACGACCGTGGGCTATGGCAAGGTTCTTGCCGCGTCCTTTGCCTCTGCTCTGGCCGCCAAGGGCGTCGACACGGCCGACATGTCGGCCAAGGACGTGGCCGCCATGATCTCGAAGGATGCGCCGGGCCAGTTGCGCCAGCGCGTCCTGGCCGATCCCTCGCTTCTGGGCCAGACCATCGACGTCACCGTCCTCGCGGCAGGCCGCATCGACGGCTACATGAAGGGCCGCGTCACCAAGGTCACCGCCCAGCGCGACGGCAATGTCACGCCCGAACAGCTTGATCTTGCCGACCGGCTGATCGCCGCCGACATTCTGGCCAAGAAGTTCAACCCGCAATTCCTGACACTGCCCGATGCCTCGGACCAGCGGCCCGAAGCGGCGGGTCTGGGCGTGGCGCTGGTCGGATCGCTGTACATGATGCTGCTGGTCGCCGTGATGTGCGTGCCGGTCGGCGTCGCGGCCAGCATCTATCTTGAGGAATTCGCCCCGAAGAACCGCTGGACCGATCTGGTCGAGGTCAATATTTCGAACCTCGCCGCCGTGCCCTCGATCGTCTTCGGCATCCTGGGCCTGTCGGTCTTCATCAACTTCATGGAATTCCCGCAATCCTCGGCGCTGGTCGGCGCGCTGGTGATCAGCCTGATGACCCTGCCCACGATCATCATCGCCACCCGCTCGGCGATCAGGGCGGTGCCGCCCTCGATCCGCGACGCGGCCTTGGGCATCGGCGCCTCGCGGATGCAGACCGTGTTCCACCACGTCCTGCCGCTGGCCATGCCCGGCATCCTGACCGGCGCCATCCTTGGCCTGGCCACGGCACTGGGCGAAACCGCGCCGCTTCTTCTGATCGGCATGGTGGCCTTTGTCGACAACTTCCCGGGCGCGCCCATCGGCGGCTTCGGCGACCCGGCCACCGCCCTGCCGGTGCAGGTCTATTCCTGGGCCTCGCGCTCGGACCCCGCCTTCATCGAACGCTCGAACGGCGCGATCATCGTGCTTCTCGTCTTCCTCCTGAGCATGAACGTGGCCGCCATCCTTCTGCGTCGCAAATTCGAACGCCGCTGGTAGGTCACACAGGAACAAACGGATATGAACATGAACGACATGCGATTGACGGACGCTTCCGTGGACATGAACCAGTCGAAAATCTCGGCCAAGGGCGTGCAGGTCTATTATGGCGACAATCACGCCATCAAGGATGTCTCGGTCGAGATCCTCGACAAGGCCGTGACCGCCTTCATCGGCCCGTCGGGCTGCGGGAAATCCACCTTCCTGCGCACGCTGAACCGGATGAACGACACGATCCCGATCTGCCGCGTCGAGGGCAAGATCCTGCTGGAAGGCGAGGATATCCGCGACCCCCGCGTCGATCCGGTGCAATTGCGCGCCAAGGTCGGCATGGTGTTCCAGAAGCCGAACCCTTTTCCGAAATCGATCTATGACAATGTCGCCTATGGGCCGCGCATCCATGGCCTGACCCGCAGCAAGGCAGAACTGGACGAGGTGGTCGAAAGCTCGCTGAAGAAGGCCGCGCTGTGGAACGAGGTGAAAGACCGCCTCCATGCCCCCGGCACCGGCCTGTCGGGCGGCCAGCAGCAGCGCCTCTGCATCGCCCGCGCGGTCGCGACCTCGCCTGAAGTCCTGCTGATGGACGAACCCTGCTCGGCGCTGGACCCGATCGCCACCGCCCAGGTGGAAGAGCTGATCGACGAGCTGCGCACCAATTTCTCGGTGGTGATCGTGACCCATTCGATGCAGCAGGCCGGGCGCGTCAG
>Ga0056909_1002173_pt1 | contig 10240 bp, 8 predicted proteins | sample EBPBio102011_DNA_FD_62115 | JGI IMG/M metagenome (GOLD analysis project Ga0056909, IMG submission 62115) | Wastewater treatment Type I Accumulibacter community from EBPR Bioreactor in Madison, WI, USA - Reactor 1_1/10/2011_ DNA | ecosystem: Engineered > Bioreactor > EBPR > Anaerobic-Aerobic >...
CGATACGCACGTGCAGGTGGATCCTACGGCCGAGCAGATCGCGCAGGCGACGATGCAGGCGAGTTGGCGGCTCAAGCTCTTCGGCATCGAGCCGAGGGCCGCGCTGCTCTCGCACTCCAATTTCGGCAGCCACCTGGATGCGTCGGCGCAGAAGATGCGTCGCGCGCGGGAGCTGATCGTCGAGAAGGTGCCGAAGCTCGAGATCGATGGCGAGATGATGGCCGACACCGCCTGGGACGAGGCGCTGCGCCAGCGCATCTTCCCGGGGACCTCGCTGACCGGCCGCGCCAACCTGCTGGTGATGCCCAACCTCGACGCCGCCAACATCGGCTACAACCTGATTCGGGTGGCGACGGGGGGCGTCGCGATCGGCCCGATCCTGATGGGCCTGGACAAGCCGGCGCACGTGCTGACGCCGGCCGCGACGCCGCGCCGGGTGGTCAACATGACCGCGATTGCGGCGGTGGATGCGCAGTTGCGCGCGGCGCGCAAGGCGCGCTGAATGACGGCCGTCGCCGAGCACTACGGCGCGGCCCAAGCCCCGGCAGGCGGTTGGCCGGCGACGTTCCTCGTCATCGCCTACCGGATGCGCGAAACGCTGCCGGCGGCACTCGCCGGGGCGCTGGCGCAGACGGTGCCCTGCGAGATCATCGTCTCCGATGACAGCTCCGGCGATGGAGCACTCGATGTCGTGCGCCCGATGTTGCAGGGCTATCCCGGTCCGCATCGGGTGATCTTGCGCAGCACCTCGCGCAACCTTGGCCTGTGCCCGCACCTGCAGGAGCTGGCGCAGATGGCGAGCGGGCCGATCATCTTCAACTCGGCCGGCGATGACGTGTCCAAGCCCCAGCGCGTGGCGGAAGTATTGGCAGAGTTCGCTGCGCATCCGCAGGCGCAGATCGTCGGCGCAAGCGTGGACGACGTGGATGCTGATGGGCGTCTGATCAAGCCAGCGACGCGCGGCCTGCCGCGGCGGGTCGATCAGGACTGGTTGCTGGCCCAAGGCAAGATGGCGACGATCCTCGGCGCGGCGATGGCCTTGCGTCGCGAGTTGTTCACGCGATTCCCGACCTTGGTCGGCCGTGTCGAGGACAACATGCTGATGCTGCGCGGCACCCTGGTGGGCGAATGCCGCTGCCTGCCGCAGGCGCTGGTCGATTACCGCCGCCATGACAACAACCTGGGCGATTGGGTGTTCGATCGCAGCGAGTCGGGTTACGAAGGCTGGAAGCGACGGCAGGCACGGGTGGCGGAGATGTACCTGCAGATCGCCGACGACCAATTGCGCTGCGTCGAATCGCGCCCTGACATCGCACAAGAGCGCCGCAAAAAAGGCATGCGACTCCAAGCCTTGTATCGCTTGGAAGCCGAGCAACGCCTGACGATGATCGATCGTCCGCGCAATCTGTGGCTGGGGCCGATCTGGCGCGGCCTCAACATGCCGGGGCTGCGCCGCAAGAGCGCCGAGAGGGCGTTGAAGCTGTTCCTGCCGCGCGGGATGTTCGGGCGCGGTTAGTCAGACGTCGTGGCGCCGCGCGCGATGCGCGAGGCCTTGCGGCGGAAGCGGGCCCAGGCGCGCAAGGCTTTGGATGGATTTCGAAAGTCGCGAAAGCACAGGCGCATCAAACCGGTGGCGTCGCCTTGCGACAGGCGGGTCAGCATCGCGACCCAGTCGCGCACATGGCGGTTGTCTGATCCATCGAAGCGCTGGATGAAATAGTTGGCCATCTGGGCGCGCTGCTGGAACCACAGGGCTTCGCGCTGCGCGCGCGAAAGCATGGGCTGGGAACTGCCGGCTCTGCCCACCGCCGAGCACGCATCGGCGTGCCGGCGAAAATCGACCAAGGGCGCATCGACATACACGATCCCGCCATGGTCCGCCGCCACCAGCGACAGCCACCAATCGTGATAGCCATGCCCGGGCAAGGGCAGCGCCACGGTCAGCACGTCGCGACGCAACAAGGCGGCGTGCCCGGAGACGGTGTTCTGCAGAACGAGCGGCAGCGCGTCGTGGCCTTCGAACATGCACAGGTCGTCGGAAACCTTGCGTCCCATGGGCCGGCCATCGGCATCGACGTAGCGCGAATCGCAATATGCCAGGCTGGCGCCGCCCATCGCATCGAGCAAGGTGCGCAATTTGCGCGAATGCCAGATGTCGTCCTGGTCGGCGGGGGCGATCAAGTCTCCCGAGCACATCGCCATGCATTTTCCGAAGCTGCGCAGATGCCCCATGTTGTCGGCATTGGCATGCACCCGAAGGCGGCCATCGCGCGCGGCGTATTCCTTCAGGATGGCCAGCGTGTCATCGCTGGAGGCATCGTCCAGCGCGATCACTTCCAGCGCGACGTCCTGCTGCGCCAGGATCGAATCCAGCTGCGGCCGCAGCCAGCGCGCACCGTTCCAGGTGCAAAGCGCGACGCTGATCAATGGGCTTGGGCTGGCCATGCGGGCATCGTATCGGCTGCGCTTGAATCGGCCATGATCCGGAGCAAAATAAAATCATCCGGGCATAAATGCTGCACGTACGGCTGCGTGCGCCTCTGCTTGCTAGACTCCCTGTCATCCAAGACCCATCGACGACAGGCGGCCCATGAACTGGCTCAACGAAATGCTCCAGAACGACCCCGATCCGACCGAGACCCGCGAGTGGGTGGAGTCGATCAAGGCAGTGATCGACGTGCAGGGGCCCGAGCGCGCGCACCAGCTCCTGGAAGGCATGGTCGAGCTGACCCGCCGTGCGGGCGCCCACCTGCCGTTCGCACCGACCACCGATTACATCAACACCATCCCCGCGCGGCTTGAGCCGAAGTTCCCGGGTGATGCGCAGATGGAATGGCGCATCCGCTCGATGATCCGCTGGAACGCGATGGCGATGGTGGTGCGTGCCAACCGCAAGCCGGGCGACCTGGGCGGCCACATCGCCAGCTTTGCCAGCTCGGCCACACTGTATGACGTCGGCTTCAACCACTTCTGGCGCGCGCCGTCGGAAAATCACCCGGGCGATCTGCTCTACATCCAGGGGCACAGCTCGCCGGGCATCTATGCGCGTGCCTTCCTCGAGGGCCGCATCAGCGAATCCCAGCTCGACCACTTCCGCATGGAAGTCGATGGCAAGGGCATCAGCTCGTATCCGCATCCGTGGCTGATGCCGGATTTCTGGCAAACCCCGACGGTGTCGATGGGCCTCGGCCCGCTCGCCGCGATCTACCAGGCGCGCCACTGGAAATACCTCGAAGCGCGCGGCCTGATGCCCAAGACCGACCGCAAGGTGTGGTGCTTCCTCGGCGATGGCGAGACGGACGAGCCGGAAAGCCTCGGCGCGATCTCCGTCGCCGGCCGCGAGGGCCTCGACAACCTCGTCTTCGTCATCAACTGCAACCTGCAGCGCCTGGACGGCCCGGTGCGCGGCAACGGCAAGATCATCCAGGAGCTGGAAGGCAACTTCCGCGGCGCCGGCTGGAACGTGGTCAAGCTGGTCTGGGGCAGTTACTGGGATCCGCTGCTGGCGCAGGATCGCGACGGCATGCTCAAGCGCCTGATGATGGAAACGGTCGATGGCGAATACCAGAACTGCAAGGCCTTCGGCGGCGCGTACACGCGCGAGCATTTCTTCGGCAAATATCCCGAGACCGCGGCACTCGTCGCCAACATGAGCGACGAGGACATCTGGCGCCTGAACCGTGGCGGCCACGATCCGCACAAGGTCCACGCCGCCTATGACCTGGCGATGAAGACCGAAGGCATGCCGACGGTGATCCTGGCCAAGACGGTCAAGGGTTACGGCATGGGCACGGCGGGCGAGGCACTCAACCCGACCCACCAGACCAAGAAGCTGGATGACGATTCGGTACGTACCTTCCGTGATCGCTTCAAGCTGGACATCCCGGACGAGGCCTTCAAGGACGGCGCGATCCCGTTCCTGCACCCGGGCAAGGATTCGCCGGAAGTGCAGTACATGCTCGAGCGTCGCAACGCGCTCGGCGGCTACTTGCCGCAGCGTCGGCAGAAGGCGAGCACGTCACTCGAAGTGCCGCAGCGCGATGCATTCGAGCGGCTGACCAAGGCGACCGGCGAGCGCGAGATCAGCACGACGATGGCGTTCGTGCAGGCGCTGTCCATCGTGCTGCGCGACAAGCAGGTGGGGCCGCGCTGCGTGCCGATCGTCGCGGATGAAGCGCGCACCTTCGGCATGGAAGGCCTGTTCCGCCAGCTCGGCATCTATGCGCCGCGCGGGCAGAAGTACAAGCCGGTGGATGCCGACCAGCTGATGTTCTATCGCGAGGACGCCGCGGGCCAGGTGCTGGAGGAAGGCATCACCGAGGCCGGCGCATTCGCCTCGTGGATGGCAGCCGCGACCAGCTACAGCACCAACGATGTGCAGATGCTGCCGTTCTACATCTACTACTCGATGTTCGGTTTCCAGCGCATCGGCGACTCCGCCTGGCAGGCGGCCGACATGCGCGCGCGGGGCTTCCTGCTGGGCGCCACCGCCGGCCGCACGACGCTCAATGGCGAAGGCCTGCAGCATGAGGACGGGCAAAGCCACATCCAGTCGAGCTTCATTCCGAACTGCCGCAGCTACGATCCGACCTTCCATTACGAAGTGGTCACACTCCTGCAGCACGGCATGCAGCGCATGCTGACCGAACAGCGCGATGAGTACTGGTACCTCACGCTGATGAACGAGAACTACGCCCACCCCGACATGCCCGAAGGCAGCGCCGAGGGCATCATCAAGGGCATGTACCTGTTCAAGGACGCAGGCAAGGCCAAGAAGGGCGAGTTGCGCGTGCAACTAATGGGCAGCGGCGTGATCCTGCGCGAGGCGATCGCGGCGGCCGAGTTGCTGGATGCCGAGTTCGGCATCAAGTCTGACATCTGGAGTTGCCCGAGCTTCACCGAGCTCGCGCGCAACGGCGAAGACGCGACGCGCTTCAATCGCCTCAATCCGCAGGCCAAGGCCAAGCGCGTGCCCTACGTGACCGAGCTGCTGGAAGGCCGCGCCGGTCCCGCCATCGCGGCCACCGATTACGTGCGCACCTTCGCCAACCAGATCCGCGAGTTCGTGCCGATGCGCTACGTGGTGCTGGGTACCGATGGCTTCGGCCGCAGTGATACGCGCGCCAACCTGCGTCGCCACTTTGAGGTCGATCGTTTCTACATCGCGCAGGCGGCCGTGCATGCCCTGGCGGAAGACGGCAAGCTGACAGACAAGGACGTGGCCCGCGCGATCAAGGCGTGGGGCATCGTCGGGGACAAGCCGAATCCGCTGAACGTCTGAAAAACCGAGTGGTTAATCAAAAGGCCCGCCGTTTGGCGGGCCTTTTGCGATCAGGATGGCGTAGTTGCAAAGAGTTCGGATAGGGGGTCATCCAATTTGCGAAAAGCCCTTTCGAATACGGCGTTGCGATGAAATTCAAGATATGACCGCTGTCTTTCGAAGAAGGCACCGCAATTCCGGCCTTCTTGAAGATCAAGCCCGATGCGTTCGATGACATCGATGGGTAGATCACTGGAACGGATCAATTTCCCGTTGTCCTCAAACGTGATCCATCCCTTGTCGAATAGAAAATCAGCGTGTGGGCTCAATAGCAGCCCGTTACTACCATCAATACGCTCGTCGCCGTTGGCGCACTGCGACCAAGGTTTGATATGGCTTGCTCGCAGAAAGCGCAGATCTGAAATGCCCGTTAAGCGGCACTGCTTTTCGACATTCACTAGCCGCCGCTTGAACAACGATTGTTTTGACCTGATTTGAGTCAGCTGAAGTGAGGTGGTGGAGCTAAGGTCAATTCCTGTTGAGGGGCTGTCCGCGATCCGTCTATGGAACGGACTGAAGTCATCTTCGATGGGCTTGAGTTTGAAGACAATGGCCTTGCGGGGAATGCCATGGGTATCAGGAATCCCACTCTGTTCATAAGCATGGAGAAATCTGAATTCTCCAAGGAACCGGTATGGCCGGCTTTTCCCCATGCTCTGAAAAATCAACAACCTCTTGCTGCTTTGAAGGTGATCGACGATGGCGCGGTTTCCCCGCGTGAGCTGCATATTGCCCGACTGCCCTTCGCCATAGTAATGCAGGATGTTTTCACCATCTTCGTCTTCCCAGTGGTCGTGGTATCCGTGCTGTGCACCGGCCTCGCCAGTGAACAGGATGACGAAGGGTGTATCGGCGGGCGTTGATATGCCGCCTTGCATTTGTCCGCCATAAAGAGCATGCACATCATCTCGTCGGCTATAAAGCGCGCCAATCTCAAATGGCAAGTCCGTAGCGGCTTTCAGGCTCCCCATAAGGGACCAGGTTACCAGGGCTACGGATGTGTGAGGTCGCCCAAGGCGCCCATCTCCTCCACCCGACTGAACGCCGAATGCGCGCCACTGGAATCATTCGGCACGCCGGTGGCGAAATAGGCGACGCCCGTGCCGGTCACAGGGTCCACCCAGAGCCCTGACAGCAGCCCGTAGGCATTCCCGCTATGCCCCAGGCGCGGGCGGCCATCGCCGAACAGATCATCGCGGCAGCGCTTGCCATCGCCTTGGGCGAGATGTTGCATCGCCAGGCCATAGCTGCAGAAGAAGCCGCCGCGGCTGGGTTCGTCCTCTTCGCCAATCAGCCCGTTGCGGCCGTCAAAGCGCCAAACGGGCGTGGTGAGCACGCGCATCGATGCGGGCGAGAGGATGCGCACACCGTCGATTTCGCCACCATTGAGCAGCAGGCGCCCGATCGTCGCCAAGTCGCGCGCGGAGATGCGCAGCCCGCCCTGGGGCGAGAACATCGCGCCATTTCGCCCTGCCTGCCAGAGGGACAAATCACAGCTGCCATCAGTCGCGGGGATCGCGGGGCAGGGCGGGCGCACGCCTTTCAAATCGTCCTTTTGCGCCTCGCCCTTGGCGTTATACAGCACCACGGCGCGACGGATCGCGGCGTCGCTGCAGCCCGACCAGTTGTAGCAGGCATCCAGCTTCATCGGTGCCAACACCAGGCGCCGCATCAGCTGGTCGAAGCGCTCACCGGTGGCGCGCTCCATGATCTGCGCGATGATCGGGAAGTTGAGGTTGGTGTAGCGAAAATATCGGCCGGGCGGGTGCGCCGTGTCCCAGGCTTCGGGCTTGCCCGTGATGTCGCGGATGTCGCCGCCAACGGGGACATTCCAGTAGCCGGCGAGATCGGTCAGGCTGGAGGTGTGCGAGAGCAGCATCCGCAAGGTGATGGGGGCGTCCGGATAGGCGGGGTTGCGAAGCGTCCAGCCCAGCACATCCGATGCGTCGGCATCGAGATCCAGCTTGCCTTGTTCGACCAGGCGCATCACGCCGATCGCCACGATCAGTTTGGAGATGGAGGCGACGCGCACCGGGTCATCCAGGGTAAGCGCACGCCCCGCCGCGACATCGGCCATGCCTTCGACGCGCATATCCGTAAAACCGTTACGGTCGAAGGCGATGCGCGCGCGCGCCACAGGCTGGGCCGCCAGGGAGGCAGACTGCGTTGCGGGCGTCATCGCAGGGGGCTGCGTGGTGCAGGCGGCCAGCGTCATCACCCACAAACACATTGCGACGCGCATCACCCGGCTCCCGTGATTATCGAACTTGCAGGGTAATCCACCCTGCATCGTGTTGCAGGCGGGGTCGGGTCACGCGGGAGTAACGTCACGGGGCGTAAAGTGAATTTTTCCGCAACAAATGGTTGTTTGTATGTCGATGATTCCCAGTGGCACGATGGTGGTGGTGGCGGATGGACGCCATGCGCGTGTGTTCCGCAACTATGGCGATACGCGCGCGTTGAAGCTGCAGCAGGACCAGGCGCTGGACGCGGAGATCGCGCAGGGCAATGGGCCCTCCGGCTCCCAGCCCAAGGACAATGATGTCGGCGAGGCGGCATTTGCCAAGGTGCTGGCCGAGCGCATCAACCAGGCCGCGTTGCGCCACCGTTTCGACCATGTCGTGTTGGTGGCCGATCCTGCCACGCTCGGCGAGATGCGTCCGCAACTGCACCAGGAGACCCGCCAGCGGATGCTGGCCGAGATCGCCAAGGACTGGACCAACGTGCCGCTCGAGCAGGTGGAGAAGGCGCTGTTCGAGCTGCGAATCGGCTGAAGCCGCGCTGCGAGCCGGGCCTGCAAACGCATCCGGGGCTTGCACGCTGGCCTTGAAGCCGCTGGCGCGCAGCCCCATCTCCGGAGTTCAACCCGGAGGCCCCATGGATCCCAGCCAAAACCCGAACGTTTTCCACGCCACCACCATCGTGTCCGTCCGTCGCGGCGATCGGGTGGTGATCGCCGGCGATGGCCAGGTCACGCTGGGCCACACGGTGATGAAATCCAACGCCCGCAAGGTGCGGCGCCTGGGCGAGGAAGGCCAGGTGCTCGCCGGTTTTGCCGGCGCCGCGGCCGATGCCTTCACCTTGTTCGAGCTCTTCGAAGCCAAGCTGCAGAAACACGGCCAGCTGACCCGCGCGGCGGTGGAGATGGCGAAGGATTGGCGCACCGAGCGTCGCTTCGGCAAGCTCGAGGCCTTGCTTGCGGTGGCCGACAAGGACACCTCGCTCATCATCAGCGGCACGGGCGACGTGATCGAACCCGAAGACGGCCTGATCGCGATCGGCTCTGGCGGCATGTACGCGCTGTCGGCCGCGCGTGGGCTGCTCAAGCACACCGAACTCCCCGCGCGCGACATCGCTGTCGAGTCGCTCAACATCGCGGGCGATGTGTGCATCTACACCAACCGCAACATCGTGGTTGAAGAACTCTAAGGCGCCCCGGCGGCCATTGCGAGACGACAAACCCATGCAAAAGATCGACAACAGCTCAGCCTCGATGACGCCGCGCGAGATCGTCGCGGAACTCGACCGCCACATCGTCGGCCAGAACGACGCCAAGCGCGCCGTGGCGATTGCCTTGCGCAACCGCTGGCGCCGAATGCAGCTCGAAGACGAGATGCGCCGCGAGGTGATGCCCAAGAACATCCTGATGATCGGCCCGACGGGCGTGGGCAAGACCGAGATCGCTCGACGCCTGGCGACACTCGCCAACGCGCCGTTCGTGAAGGTGGAAGCCACGCGCTTCACCGAGGTCGGATACGTGGGCAAGGACGTGGAGCAGATCATCCGCGACCTCGCCGATACCGCGGTCAAGCTGTATCGTGAGCAGGCCAAGCAGCGCGTGCGCACGCAGGCGGAAGAGCGCGCCGAGGACCGCATCCTCGATGCATTGCTGCCGCAGCGCCAGGCGACCAGCTTCGGTTTCAACGTGGATGAAGCGGCCAAGAACGAGCCTTCCGCGGTCGAGAACGAGACCCGCCGCAAGTTCCGCCAGCAGCTGCGCGCCGGCGCGCTGGATGAGCGCGAGATCGAGATCGAGACCTCGGTGAACGTGGGCGTGGACATCATGGCGCCGCCGGGCATGGAGGAAATGGGCCAGCAGCTGCGCTCGATGTTCTCGCAGCTCTCCGGTGGCAAGACGCAGAGCAAGAAACTCACCGTGAAGGCGGCGCGCGTGCTGCTGATCGAGGAAGAAGCCGGCAAGCTGGTCAACGAGGACGAAATCCGCGAGGCGGCGATCGACGCGTGCGAGCAGCATGGCATCGTGTTCATCGACGAGATCGACAAGGTCGCCAAGCGCAGCGAGGGCATGGGCGCGGATGTCAGCCGCGAAGGCGTGCAACGCGATCTGTTGCCGCTGGTCGAAGGCTCGACTGTCAGCACCAAGTACGGGCCGGTGAAGACCGACCACATCCTGTTCATCGCCTCGGGTGCGTTCCACCTCGCCAAGCCGTCGGACCTGATCCCGGAGATGCAGGGCCGTTTCCCGATCCGGGTGGAGCTCAGCGCACTGACCAAGCAGGATTTCGTGCGCATCCTGACCGAGCCCAGGGCGGCGCTGACCAAGCAGTACGTGGAGCTGATGTCCACCGAAGGCGTTCGCCTGCGCTTTGCCGATGACGCGATCGAGCGCCTGGCCGAGATTTCCGCGACCGTCAACGAGCGGCAGGAGAACATCGGCGCGCGCCGGCTGCACACGGTGCTGGAGCGCCTGCTGGACTCGCTCAGCTTCGAGGCGCCGGACAAGGGCGGCGAAGTCGTCATCGACCGCGCGTATGTCGATGCGCGACTGGGTGACCTGGTGCAGGACCCGGACATGAGTCGCTACATCCTTTGATGCATCGGCGGCGCGGGAATCTGGCACGTCCAGCCCGCCGCGCCATCACGCTTTAGCGCGCGTCGTCTTGCCGGGTGTCGATGCTG
>Ga0056909_1002175_pt1 | contig 10232 bp, 10 predicted proteins | sample EBPBio102011_DNA_FD_62115 | JGI IMG/M metagenome (GOLD analysis project Ga0056909, IMG submission 62115) | Wastewater treatment Type I Accumulibacter community from EBPR Bioreactor in Madison, WI, USA - Reactor 1_1/10/2011_ DNA | ecosystem: Engineered > Bioreactor > EBPR > Anaerobic-Aerobic >...
CGCCGGGAAGGAATAGTAGCAGCCCGCATAGATCAGCGTCTGGGCCAGGGCCAGAAGCCAGACCGCCGAACCGCCCCCGTCTGACGCCCGCGCTTCCGTCACTTCCGTCCCGTCCCTGCGCTCCGCCGCCCTGACTGCAACAGCCGAAGCCGCCCCGCAACCCCTTGCGACCTTGCCATCAGGCAGAACCCGCGCGCCGGCACCTCGTCCTCTCCCGCTGGCAAGGGGCACGCCTCACCAGCCGGATCCTGCCCAACCCCCTTTGGAACATCCCTCCTCGTTCGCCTTCGGCTCCTCGTCGGAATCACGCAGCGAAAAGAAGACGAAGTCGAACGACGAACCGTCAGGAAGCGCCGAAATCCAGACCTTGAGATTTCCCTAACGCCCAAGACCAAGCATATGATTCAGAAGCATGATCCGGAATTGTCCACCGTGGACACCCCGCGCTCACACCCCGTAGATCTCGCCGAACTTGGCCTCCAGATAGTCCAGCAGCGGCCCTTCCGAGGGCTCGAACCCGCAGGCCCGCCGCACCACGTCCCGGGGTTCATAAAGCCCCCCGAACCGCTGCAACCGCTCCCGCAGCCAGCCCGTCGCCGCCGTGACGTCGCCCCCGGCCATCTGCCCGTCCAGCCCCGGCAGATCGGCCCGCAGCGCCTTCACCAGGCAGCCCGCATAGACGTTGCCCAGCGTATAGGTCGGGAAGTATCCGAACAGCCCGCAGGACCAATGCACGTCCTGCAACATCCCGTTCGACGGCTTGTCGACTGCCACCCCGAAATCCGCCCGGAACCGCTCGTTCCAGGCCGCCTCCAGATCGGCCACGTCCAGCTCGCCCCGGATCAGCGCCCGCTCCAGGTCGAAGCGCATCATGATGTGCAGGTTGTAGTGCACCTCGTCCGCCTCGGTGCGGATATAGCCCGGATGCACCCGGTTCACCGCCCGGTAGAACCCCTCCGCATCGTCGATCCCGAACTCCCCGAATACCTCCCGCATCCGGCCGAACAGCCATCCCGTGAAGGCACGGCTCCGCCCCAGCTGGTTCTCATAGGACCGGCTCTGGCTTTCATGCACCCCCATCGACATGCCCTGCCCGATCGGCGTCAGCAGATAGCCTGCGTCGATCCCCTGCTCATAGGCCGCGTGGCCGACCTCGTGGATCGTGGAATAGAAGCAGTTGAACGGGTCCGTCTCTGCCACCCGCGTGGTGATCCGCACGTCATGGCCCGACCCCGAGCTGAACGGATGCACCGCCAGATCCACCCGCCCCCGGTTCCAGTCATAGCCGAAGACCGTCGCCAGCTCGCGCGACAGCCCCATCTGCGCCTCGGTCCCGAACGTCCCGACCAGCCCTTTCGGGGCAGCCGCCCCCAGCACCTTCTCGCGCAGGGCAACCAGCCGCGGCCGCATCGCATCGAACATCGCCGCGATCGCCGCCCCGGTCATTCCGGGCTCATAGTCGTCCACCAGCGCGTCATAGGGATCGCCCCCCGCCGCCAGTGCCGCCCCTTCCGCGCGCTTCAGCTCCACCACCTTGCGCAAGGTCGGCAGGAAGCCGGTCACATCCTCCTTCGCGCGATGCTCGGCCCAGACCCCCTGGGCCAGCGACATCGTGGTGGCGATCTCCTCGGCCAGCGGCGCCGGAACCTTCACCGTCCGCTCGTAAGACCGCCGGATCAGCCGCAGCTGAGCCTCCCCGACCGCATCCGGCGCCCTGGCCTCGGCCAGCCATCCGGCCAGCCGCGGGTCCGTCCGCCGCGCGTGCAGCACGCCCTCCAGCGCCCCGATCTCCTCGGCCCGCTGCCCGGCGGCGCCTTCCGGCATCACCGTCTCCTGGTCCCAGCCCAGACGGCCCGCAACCTGCGCCAGCGCCTCGGTCTGGCGCTGGAACGCCATCAGATCATCAAACGCGCTCATGCGGTTCCCTTCCGGATCGACCCCGCCACGGGGTATTGAGACAGATGCCGCGCCCGCAGGATCAGCACCCAGAGGATCACCGCCCCGATCTGGTGGGTGATCGCCACATGGACATGCGCCGCCGTGATCGCCGTCACGATTCCCAGCACCATCTGCGCCAGCAGCATCGCCATCACCGCATGGAACGCTGCCTGCGTCGCCTGATAGGAGGATTTCCGCCCCCGAAGCCAGACCACCACGCCGAAGGCGAACAGCAGATAGCCCGACATCCGGTGGATGAACTGCACAAGGCCCGCGTTTTCAAAGAACGCATGCCAGACCGGCAGGCTGCCGCCATTGCCATCCGGCACATAGAAGGCATCCGCCGGGAAGAACTGCCCGTTCATCAGGGGCCAGGTCGGAAAGGCCCGTCCAGCATCGATCCCCGCGACCAGCGCCCCCAGCAGAATTTGCAGGAACGCGAAATGCATCAGCCCGGTGGACAGGCTGAACAGCTTCGCCTCCCGCCCCCGCCGCGCGGTCATCAGCTCGGCTTCGGACCGGCCCAGCAGGAAGATATCCCAGGCCAGGAACCCGAGGATCACGAAGGCCAGCCCCAGATGCACCGCCAGCCGGTACGAGGCCACGTCAAGCATCGTCCCCGACAGGCCGGAGGAGACCATCCACCAGCCGACCGCCCCCTGCGCACCCCCCAGCGCGCCCAGCAGCAGCAGCCGTCCGGTCCAGCCCGGCGGGATCGCCCGCGCCAGCGCGAAGCCGACAAACCCCACGAACCAGACCAGCCCGATCAGCCGCCCCAGCTGCCGGTGACCCCATTCCCACCAGTAGATCGACTTGAACGCCTCCAGCGTCATCCCCTTGTTCTGCAACTGGTATTCCGGGATGGCCTGGTATTTCGCGAACTCCGAGGCCCAGGTGGCGTCATCCATCGGCGGCAGCGCGCCGGTGACGGGCTTCCACTCGGTGATCGACAGGCCCGAGTCCGTCAGCCGCGTCAGCCCGCCCACCGCGATCATCGCCGTCACCAGCAGGAACAGCACCACCAGCCACAACCGGATGCCGCGCCGCGCACCCCTGGGCCGGGCGTCGATCCCGCCGCCGACCGGGGTCCCAGGGCTCTTCTGCCCTTCGCCGACCTCTTCGAAAATGCTGCGTTTGCTGGCCATCGCTCGCCCTCTTGTCTCGCGCCGGACACTAGGCCCCCCCACCCCGGCCTTCAAGGCCCCCCGACGGACCGCTCGGCGACGAGAAGCCGAAGGCGCGAGGCAGGAGCCCGCCGCTTGAGCATCCGCCCCGCTTCCTGTATCCCCGCGCCTTGACCCATCCGCGAAGGCCCCTCGCATGAAATTCCTCGATCTCGCCAAAGTCTACATCCGCTCCGGCGGCGGCGGGGCCGGCTGCGTCTCGTTCCGGCGCGAGAAGTTCATCGAATTCGGCGGCCCCGATGGCGGCGACGGCGGCCACGGCGGCTCGGTCTGGGCCGAGGCGGTCGAGGGGCTGAACACCCTCATCGACTACCGCTACCAGCAGCATTTCTTCGCCAAGTCCGGCCAGCCCGGCATGGGCAGCCAGAAGACCGGCCGCTCGGGCGAGGACATCACCCTCAAGGTCCCGCTTGGCACCGAGATCCTGGACGAGGACGAAGAGACCGTTCTCGCCGACCTGACCGAACCCGGGCAGCGCGTCTGCCTGGCGGAAGGCGGCAACGGCGGCTGGGGCAACCTGCGCTTCAAATCCTCGACCAACCGCGCCCCCGCCCGCGCCAATCCGGGGCAGGAGGGCGTCGAGCGCACCATCTGGCTGCGGCTGAAGCTGATCGCCGATGCGGGCCTTGTCGGACTGCCGAACGCCGGAAAGTCCACCTTTCTCGCCGCCGTCTCGAACGCCCGGCCGAAGATCGCCGACTACCCCTTCACCACGCTGGTGCCGAACCTGGGCGTCGTCGGGATCGACGGGCATGAATTCGTCATGGCCGACATCCCCGGCCTGATCGAGGGCGCCAGCGAAGGCCGCGGGCTTGGCATCCAGTTCCTCGCCCATGTCGAACGCTGCAAGGTGCTGCTGCATCTGGTAGATGGCACATCTTCGACAATCACGAAGGATTTCAAGACCATCGTGACCGAACTTGAAGCATATTCCGAAGTTCTCGGCGACAAGCCCCGCATTGTCGCCCTGAACAAGACCGACGCGATGGATGCCAAGCAGATCGCCGACCGCCGCCGCGCGCTGGAAAAGGCCTCGGGCGGCCCGGTTCATATCATTTCCGGTGTGTCCGGCAAGGGCTTGCCGGACGTTCTTCGCGCGCTTTACGCCACGATCACCGCCGCGGCCCCTGTCGAGGAGTCGGGCCCGTGGCAACCCTGACCAACGATCTGAAGTCCCCCGATGTCCGCAGCGCGAAGCGGCTGGTCATCAAGATCGGCTCGGCCCTTCTGGTCGACCGCAAGACCGGGCTGAAACAATCCTGGCTCTCCGCCCTCGCCCTCGACGTGGCCGAGGCGAAGACGCGCGGCACCGATGTCGTGCTCGTCTCCTCCGGCTCCATCGCGCTTGGCCGCAAGGTGCTAGATCTGCCCGAGGGTGTCCTGACCCTGGAACAGTCGCAGGCCGCCGCAGCTGTCGGCCAGATCCGCCTCGCCCGCGCCTATGAGGAAGTGCTGGCTCCCCACGGCATCACCACCGCGCAGATTCTGGTGACCCTGGAAGACACCGAGGACCGCCGTCGCTACCTGAACTCCCGCGCGACGATGGAAACCCTGCTCGGCCTTGGCGTCGTGCCGATCGTGAACGAGAACGACACCGTCGCGACCGACGAAATCCGCTTCGGCGACAACGACCGGCTGGCCGCCCAGATCGCGGTGACGGCCGGGGCGGACCAGCTTATCCTGCTTTCGGACGTCGACGGCTTCTACACCGCCAACCCGAAGGAAGACCCCACCGCCACCCGTTTCGACGTGGTGGACACCATCACGCCCCAGATCGAGGCGATGGCGGGCGACCCGATTTCCGGCCTGTCGAAGGGCGGCATGAAGACCAAGCTCCTCGCCGCCAAGACCGCCGTGGCGGGCGGCTGCGCGATGGCGATCATGGAGGGCTCGACGCTCCGCCCCCTGAAGGCACTGGCCGAGGGTGCGACGCGGACCTGGTTCGTTCCCTCCGCCGACCCTCATGTCGCGCGGAAACGATGGATCAACGCGATGAAGCCGAAGGGCGAGCTGGTGCTGGACGCAGGCGCCGTCAACGCCTTGCGCGCGGGGAAAAGCCTGTTGCCGGCCGGGGTGACGAAAGTGACCGGCAGCTTCGGCCGGGGCGAGCCGGTGGCGATCCTGTCGCCCGAAGGGGCGGTTCTCGGCAAGGGCCTCGTGCGCTATACTTCGGCGGAAGCCCGCAAGATTGCCGGGCATCGCTCGACCGAAATCGAGGCGATCCTCGGCTACCAGGGCCGCGCGGCGCTGGTGCATCGGGACGATATGGTGGTGTAGGAAATCCAAATTCCTTGAGTAAGGAATTTGACAAAATTCTTGCTCAAGAATTTTGCCCCCTGACGAAGACGGAGCGAAAGACATGGACGGCCAGTTCAACGACCTGATGACCGAGATCGGCCGCAAGGCCCGCGCGGCAGCGGCCGAGCTTGCCTGCGCCTCTTCAGAGCGGAAGGCCGCCGCCCTCATCTCCGCCGCCGATGCGATCTGGCGCCGCCGGCAGGAAATCCTCGACGCCAACACCCTCGACCTCGATGCGGGAGAGCAGAAGGGCCTGACCCCCGCCCTGCTCGACCGCCTGCGGCTTGACGACAACCGCCTGCGCGGCATCGTCGACGCGCTGCGCCAGATCGCCGAACAGAAAGACCCCGTGGGCCGCATCCTGGCCGAATGGGACCGCCCCAACGGCCTGCATATCCAGCGCGTCGCCACCCCGCTGGGCGTCGTCGGGGTGATCTACGAAAGCCGCCCCAATGTCACCGCAGACGCGGGCGCGCTGTGCCTGAAATCCGGCAACGCAGTCATCCTGCGCGGGGGCAGCGAAAGCTTCGAGACCTCGGAAGCCATCCATGCCTGCATGGTCGAGGGTCTGCGTTCGGCCAACCTGCCCGAGACCGCGATCCAGTTCATCCCCACCCGCGACCGCGAGATGGTGACGGCCATGCTGCGGGCCACCGACCATATCGACGTGATCGTCCCCCGGGGCGGCAAGGGCCTCGTCGGCCTCGTCCAGCGAGAGGCCCGCGTGCCGGTCTTCGCGCATCTGGAAGGCATCTGCCATATCTACGCCGACCGCGACGCCGACCTGGAGAAAGCCCGCCGCGTGGTGCTGAACGCCAAGACCCGCCGCACCGGCGTCTGCGGCGCGGCGGAATGCCTGCTGATCGACTGGCAGTTCTACACGAGACACGGGGCCGTGCTGATCGAGGACCTGCTGAAGGCGGGGGTCGAGGTTCGCGCCGAGGGCGAGCTGCTGAAGATCCCCGGCACGACGAAGGCGCAACCCGATGATTTCGGCCGCGAATTCCTGGACATGATCATCGCCGCGAAACTTGTGGACGGGGTGGATCAGGCCATCGCCCATATCCGCACATACGGCTCCAGCCACACCGAATCGATCCTGACCGAAAACGACGCCACCGCCGAACGCTTCTTCCACGAACTCGACTCCGCCATCCTGATGCGCAACGCCAGCACGCAATTCGCCGATGGCGGCGAGTTCGGCATGGGCGCGGAAATCGGCATTGCCACCGGCAAGATGCACGCGCGCGGCCCGGTCGGGGCCGAACAGCTGTGCAGCTTCAAATATCTGGTGACGGGCGACGGGACGATCCGGAGCTAGGGGTCGGCCCCGACAGTTCAGAACGTCAGCCGGATCGTCGTCTCGCCGATCTCGGTGATCAGCCGCCGCCCCTGCCGCGCCAGCTCGTCCGGCACCAGTGCGAAATGCACCTGGTTCGCCCCGATCTCGGCCGGGGCTCGCGGCTCGGTCAACACCTCCCACAGCGCCGGGTCCACCTTCAGCCGTGGCGCCTCGGCCAGCACCTGCCAGCCGGCATCGTTGCGCGTCACGCTGACCTTGCCGCCATAGGCCAAGGCGCTTTCCAGGCATTGCAGCAGCAGGAAGGCCAGCCGCACCTCGCGCCGCGACAGGTCGACCGGGCTGGTCCAGGCATAGCCGACCCGCCCCCCGCGCGAGAGATCGCCCAGAATCGAGGCCACCTCCGACCGCGCGATGCGCTGGTCGCTGGACGCCTGGCCGAAGCAGATGCGGAAAAAGCGGATGCGCGCATTGGCATTCGCCACGCTTTCGGAAATCAGCGCCATCTCCGGCCGCACCCCGCCCGGCTCCATCGCCAGCAGCTCCACCCCGTTGCCTATCGCCCCGATCGGGCTGATAAGATCATGGCAGATACGCGAGGCGATCAGGGCGGCGAGGTCGGGCTTGTCTTGCATTCGGGGAACCGGGCGAAAGGGCGGAACATGTCGGCATTTCTGGAACCGGGCATGCTGGTGCGCCACCCGGAGCAGGCGGACTGGGGTCTGGGTCAGGTGCAGTCGAACATAGACAACAAGGTGACGGTGAATTTCGAACATGCCGGCAAGGTCGTGATCGACATGAAGCGCGTCTTTCTTTTGCCGGTCGCGGGAACTGATCACCCATAGTGCGAATCCGCAGCCGAAACTCAACCGGGAATTGCCGCGGTTTTCCCGGAACCCGCAAACGGTTGCAAAGCTGCCGGTCGATGGCTAAGTCAGGCCTGCCCAAGCCCTGTCGAGGCCGATGACAGATGAATCCCCCTATACGGTCCGGCTGGCAACCACGCCCGAAGACCTGACCGCCGCGCAGGCCCTGCGCTATCAGGTCTTCGTCCGGGAACTCGGCGGAGACGGCCCGCTGGTCGACCACGCCCGCGGGCTGGAGCGTGATGCCTTCGATCCGTATTTCGACCACCTGATCCTCGTCGACCGCCGCATCGACCCCGCGACCGGGACCCATGTCATCGGCGCCTACCGTGTGCTGCCGGGCGAGCGCCGCGCCGCCGCCGGGCGCTTCTATTCGGAAACCGAATTCGACCTGAGCCCCCTGCTCGCCTCGGGCCGCCGCCTGCTCGAACTCGGCCGCTCCTGCGTCCAGGCCGACCATCGCGGCGGCACGGCCATGTTCCATCTCTGGAACGCATTGGCGGAATATGTCCTCGACCGCGGGATCGAGGTCCTGTTCGGCGCCGCCTCCTTCCACGGAACCGACATCACCACCCTGGCCCAGCCGCTCTCGCACCTTTACCACGCCCATCTGGCGCCCCCCGCGATGCGGGTCCGCGCCCTGCCGCCCCACCGGCAGGAGATGGACCTGATCCCCGCCGCTGATCTTGACCGCCGCGCCGCGATGGCCGCCACGCCCGCGCTGATCAAGGCCTATCTGCGCCTCGGCGGCTTCGTCGGCGACGGCGCCTGGATCGACGCCGCGTTCAACACCACCGATGTCTGCCTGGTGATGGATACCGGCCAGATGTCCGCCCGCCACCGCGAATTCTACATCCGCAAGGCCGGGTCATGACCCCCTGGCAAGAGATCCCCCCGCCGCCCCTGAAGATCACGCCACTCGGCTGGCTGCGGGTGTTCTGGCGCGGCGGCCTGATCGGCGCGCTCACCTATGGCGGGCTCCTCGTCCTCCTCCTCGTCCGTCTGGTGGAAAGACCGCTCTTCGGCCAGGCCCGCCCGGTCACGCCGCACATCACCCGCTTCGTCTGCCGCACCGCGCTCCGCATCCTGCGCCTGCCGCTCAGCGTCCGGGGCCAGCCGATGACCCGCCCGGGCGCCATCGTCGCCAACCATTCCGGCTGGCTCGACATCTTCGTCCTGAACGCGGTCCAGACCATCTATTTCGTCGCCAAGGCCGAGGTCGCCGCCTGGCCGATGATCGGCTGGCTCGCCCGCGCCACCGGAACCGTCTTCATCGCCCGCAAGGGAACCGAGGCGAAGAAGCAGCAGGAAATCTTCGAATCCCGCCTTCAGGCCGGGCATCGCCTGCTTTTCTTCCCCGAGGGCACCAGCACCGACGCCATCCGCGTCCTGCCGTTCAAGTCCACCCTGTTCGAGGCCTTCTTCTCGCCCGCCCTCGAAAGCACGATGCATATCCAGCCGGTCACGGTCATCTTCCACGCCCCGGAAGGCGAGGATCGCCGCCACTACGGCTGGTGGGGCGACATGGATTTCGCAAGCCACCTCGTGAAGATGCTCGCCACCCGCCGCCAGGGCCGGGTAGAGGTGATCTTCCACCCCGAAGTCCCCGTCGATGCCTTCGAGAACCGCAAGGCCCTGTCGCAACATTGCGAGCGCGTCATCCGCACCGCGCATGTGAACGCGGTATAGGCTGCGCAACTTGCCGCACCGAGGGATGGTGCGTGAAATCACGCACCCTACATTCGCTCCACCCCGTAGGGTGCGTGTTTACACGCACCGCGCCGCGCACCCATCCCTCACCCCTGACGCAAGACCTTCGCCAGCGGCCGCCCCTTCGCCAGCTCATCCACCAGCTTGTCCAGGATCCGGATTTCCCGCATCAGCGGTTCCGCGATCTCCTCGATCCTGACCCCGCAGATCACCCCTGTGACCTGCTCACGCGCAGGGTTCAGCGCCGGGGCCTCGGCGAAGAACCGCGTGAAGTCCCGCTTGTCCGACAGCACCTCGGCCAAACCCTCCGGCGCATAGCCGGTCAGCCAGCGGATCACCTCGTCCAGTTCCGCCTGCGTGCGGCCCTTCTTTTCAACCTTCGCCAGATACAGCGGATAGACGCTGGCGAAACTCATGCCGTAAATGCGATGGGTCATCCCGTTCCCCTCCGCAGGGTGGGGTTTCCCCCGCCCGCCTCACCGCAACCGGCGCAACAGCTCCAGCGACGGCTCGCCCGTCACGGGCAGCCCGACGCTCGCCTGATAGGCACTGACCGCGGCCTTGGTCTTCGCGCCCATCACGCCGTCGCTGCCGCCGGTATCGAACCCCTTCGCCGTCAGAAGACGCTGCAGCTCCTGCCGGTCGGCCTTGGTCATGCCCGACGCATCCGGCCCGAAGCTGGCCTGCACCGCCCCCCGCCCCAGAAGCCGGTCGGACAGGTGGCCAACCCCGATCGCGTAATTCTGCGCATTGTTGTAGCGCAGGATCGTCGCGAAATTCTGCGTCAGCAGGAAATAGGGCGCCCCGCCTCCGTTGCCCCCGGCGATGATCGACCCGCCGGCCAGCGCCCGCCCGTCCGCCGCGCGCACGCCCAGCCCCTGCCACTCCGCCGCCGACTTGCCCTTGCCGCGCCCCAGAAGCCCCGCGTTGAAGCCT
>Ga0056909_1002179_pt1 | contig 10216 bp, 11 predicted proteins | sample EBPBio102011_DNA_FD_62115 | JGI IMG/M metagenome (GOLD analysis project Ga0056909, IMG submission 62115) | Wastewater treatment Type I Accumulibacter community from EBPR Bioreactor in Madison, WI, USA - Reactor 1_1/10/2011_ DNA | ecosystem: Engineered > Bioreactor > EBPR > Anaerobic-Aerobic >...
CCTCGACAAGACCTCGCGTTTCACCGACTGGTCGCGGCGGCCCCTGTCCGACGCCCAGAAGGACTATGCCATCGCCGATGTCACCCATCTGCGGGTGATCTACGAATTCCTCGCGGCCCAGCTGAAGAAGAATGGCCGCGCCGATTGGGTGGCCGAAGAACTGTCGCTTCTCACCGATCCCGCCACCTATACCGTGAACCCCGACGAGGCCTGGCAGCGGATCAAGACCCGCACCACCTCGGGCCGCTTCCTGGCCGTGGTCAAGGCGCTGGCGCGGTTCCGGGAAAGCTATGCCCAGGCACAGAACGTCCCGCGCAGCCGGGTGATGAAGGACGACGCGCTTCTGGAACTCGCCTCGACCCGTCCGGTCTCGACCGAGGAACTGGGCCGCTCCCGCCTGCTCTTGCGCGAGGGTCGCAAGCCCGAGATCGCCGACGGCATCCTTGCCGCGGTGAAGGAGGGGCTGGAGATGAAGCCCGAGGATATCCCCCGCGTCGACGCTTCGCGCGAACAGATGCAGGTGAACCCGGCGTTGGCGGATCTGCTGCGCGTGCTTCTGAAGGCCAAGTCGGAATCGCTTGGCGTCGCGCCCCGCCTGATCGCCTCCTCGGCCGAACTGGACCAGATCGCCGCCGGCGACCGCGACGTGCCTGCCCTGTCCGGCTGGCGGCGCGAGGCGTTCGGCGAGGATGCGATCCGGCTCTGCAAGGGCGAGATCGCGCTTTCGGCCAAGGGCAACGAGGTCCGCGTCGTCCACCTTTGACCAGCGCTGGTCGAAGACTTCGTCACGCCTCGCCCGCGACGAGACGACGAAGTCGCATCAGCAGCATCCCCGGGGGTAAAACCCTACCGCCGCGCCGACCGCGCGTTCTTGGCGCCCTGCACCACGATCTCGCGCACGTTTTGCAGCTTCACATCCGACAGATAGATCGCCACGTCGATCTCACGCGATTGCTGCGTGCTTACGCCCGTCTGCTCGGCAGGGGGTTGCAGCCGGAACTCGTAGACCAGCACGCCCTCGTCCTCGACGTCCCGCTTCACCAGCTCGGCGTCCCACCAGCCCTGCGTCGGCGTGACACCGCGCGCCCGCACCACCGCGCCGCCGGGGATCGGCTCCACCTGCATCGACAGCACCGTATCGACCAGCGGACGCGGGTCTTCCTGCTTGCCGGGCAGCACGATCGTCTCGCGCGGCTCGGATTTCCGGAACCAGTTGAACGGGTTCAGCTTGCTTTGCCGCACCTTCCCGCAGCCCGCAAGGGCGACGGCCAGACCAAGAACGACGTGACGGCGGGAAACGGGCATGGCAAGCATCCTGAACATCTGCCCCTTGGGTAGCCGATGGCACCGCGTTTGAAAAGCGCTACTCGCGGGCTGGACCTTTGCGCCGGGCAGGCTTACCTCAGCCGCAGCAAGGAGCTGCGCATGGCCACCGAAGCCTTTGAAGAGATCGCTGAAACCTTCGACTTCCTCGACGACTGGGAAGACCGCTACCGCCATGTGATCGAGCTTGGCAAGGCGATGCCGCCGCTGGACGACAGCTTCAAGGTCCCCGCGCTGAAGGTGCAGGGCTGCGCCAGTCAGGTCTGGCTGCGCCCGATGATCGAGGGCGGCCGCTTCGACTTCCAGGGCGACAGCGACGCGATGATCGTGCGGGGCCTGATCGCCGTCCTGCACGCGCTCTACTCCGGCCTGCCGCTGTCCGAGGTCGCCAGGGTCGACGCCCCCGCCGAACTCGGCCGTCTGGGCCTGAACGAACACCTCTCCAGCCAGCGCTCCAACGGGGTGCGCGCGATGGTGCAGCGCATCCGAGAGGAAGCCGCTAGCCGCGCGTGACCTTTACCCGGGCCGGGTGGAAGGCAAGGAATCCGGCGATCGCCGCCACCTCCTCCTTCGGCTCCTCGTAGCTCCAGACCGCATTGGCCAGCATCCCGAAATCGCCCTTGATCGAATAATAGCTGGCCTGTCCCTTCCACGGGCATTTCGTCGCGTGGACCGTCCGGACCAGCCTGCGCATGTCGATATCCTCGCGCGGCACATAGATCACCGGCGAGAGGCTGCCCTCGCGCAGTTCCAGCGCCCCCTCGCTGCGCCCCAGCACCGTCGACCCCGCCCGCACCGTGACCGGCCCGTCGACAGCGGTGATGGTGATATGACCGGCCATTCGGGCCTCCTCAGATCGGGGCGCAGGCGTCCTTCAGCCAGGCGAGCGTAGCACCGGACACCCGCTTGCCAAGCTTTTCCAGCACCTCCGCATGGTAGCCATCCAGCCAGCGCCGCTCTGCGGGCGAAAGCTCTCCGGCCAGGATCAACCGCCGGTCGAAGGGCGCGAAGGTCAGCGTCTCGAAAGCCATCTGCGCCCGGTTGTCGCCAAGGGCAGGGGCCTCCTGCACCACGATCAGGTTCTCCAGCCGGATGCCGAAGGCCCCCTCGCGGTAATAGCCCGGCTCGTTCGACAGGATCATCCCAGGCTCCAGCGGCACCTCTGACATCCGCGAGATCCGCTGCGGCCCCTCATGCACCGACAGGAAGGCGCCCACGCCATGCCCGGTGCCGTGATCGTAATCCTGCCCCGCGACCCACAGGTTGAACCGTGCCAGCGCGTCGATGTCGCGTCCCGCCAGCCCCTTCGGGAACCGAGCCCGGCTGATCGCGATCAACCCCTGCAACACCCGCGTATAGCATTCCCGCGCCTCGTCCCCCGGATCGCCCACCGCCACCGTCCGGGTGATGTCGGTCGTCCCGTCCAGATACTGCGCCCCCGAATCGACCAGCAGCAGCTCGCCTGCCAGGACCGGCCGGTTGGTCTCTTCCGTCACCCGATAATGGATGGTCGCCCCGTTCGGCCCCGCGCCGCAGATCGTGTCGAAGCTGATGTCATGCAGCGCATTGGTCGCGCGCCGGAACCCCTCCAGTGCCTGCACCACCGAAATCTCGGTCTGGTCGCCGCGGGGCAGGGCCTCGTCCAGCCAGCGCAGGAATTCCACCATCGCCGCCCCGTCGCGCAGATGCGCCTCGCGCGTCGCCGCGATCTCGGCGGCGTTCTTCCGCGCCTTCGGCAACCGGCAGGGATCGTCGCCCCAGTCCACCGCCACCCCGGCGCCGTGCAACAGGTCAGCGACCGCCAGCGGCGCCGTCCCCTTGTCCACCCTGACCGGCCCCGGCAATCCCTTCAAGGCCCCGGCGAACCCCTCCACCGGATGGACCGAGACCTCACCCCCCAGATGCGCCACCACCGCTGCATCCAGCTTCGCCGGGTTCACGAACAGGTCCACCCGTCCGTCATCCTTCAGCACCGCAAACCCGTGCAGGACCGGGTTCTTCGGCACATCCGCCCCCCGGATGTTCAACAGCCAGCAAAGCGAATCCGGCAGCGTCACCACCGCCGCCTTCTGCCCTGCCGGGCGCAGCCCCTCGGCCAGCCGCGCGCGCTTCTCGGCATGGCTTTCTCCCGCCAGTTCCAGCGGATGCAGGAAGGCCTTGCCAACGGGGGCCGCAGGTTGGTTCGGCCAGATCGCATCGACAGGATTTTCCATGACCGAGACCAGCGTTACGCCCGTCCCTTCAAGCGATCTCTGAAGACGCTCCACCTCCTCGCCCGTATGCAGCCAGGGGTCGAACCCCACCCGCCCCGAGGCCAGATTTTCCTTCACCCAGTCGCCCGGCTTCACCTCTGGCCAGGGCACGGGCGTGAAATGCCCAAGGTCCACCTGAGCCTTCACCTGCGTGCGATAGCGCCCGTCGATGAACACCCCCGCCACCTCCGGCAGCACGATGCAGAACCCGGCCGATCCGGTGAACCCCGTCAGCCATTGCAGCCGCTCGTCCCGCGCCGCGACATATTCACCCTGATGCACGTCCGCGCGGGGGATGATGAACCCGTCCAGTCCCAGGACACGCAGCCGCTCCCGCAGCGCCGCCAGCCGGGGCGGCCCCTGATCGGGCGAGGCATGGCTCTCGAAACTCTGAAACATCCCGCAAGCCTTTCATACTGGTGCAGATATCCTCGGGGCATGTCGGCGGCATTGCCACTGGTTCAATATACCGACGACATGGCAGCGAAGCGACAAGGGGGCGAAAGCCCCCTTACCCCGCCCGCCGCATCCCCATCGCCCGGGCCCGTTTCTTCGGGTCCACCTCGAACAGCCCCGCCAGTTGCTCGGTCATCGCCCCGGCCAGCTGCTCGACATCGGTGATCGTCACGGCCCGCTGGTAGTATCGCGTCACGTCATGGCCGATGCCGATGGCGATGAGCTCCACCGCGCGGCGGCGCTCCACCATCGCGATCACGTCGCGCAGGTGTTTCTCCAGGTAGTTCGCCGGGTTGACCGACAGGGTCGAATCATCCACCGGCGCCCCGTCCGAGATCACCATCATGATCTTCCGCGCCTCGGGCCGCGCGATCATCCGCCGGTGCGCCCATTCCAGCGCCTCGCCGTCGATGTTCTCCTTCAGCAGGCCCTCTTTCATCATCAGCCCCAGGTTCGGCCTGACCCGCCGCCAGGGCGCATCAGCCGACTTGTAGACGATGTGGCGCAGGTCATTCAGCCGCCCCGGCATCTGCGGCCGCCCCTGTGCCAGCCAGCGTTCGCGCGACTGCCCGCCCTTCCAGGCCCGCGTCGTGAAGCCAAGGATCTCCACCTTGACGTTGCAGCGTTCCAGCGTCCGCGCCAGCACATCGGCACAAATGGCGGCAATCGAAATCGGCCGCCCCCGCATCGAGCCGGAGTTGTCCAACAGCAAGGTCACCACCGTATCGCGGAACTCGGTGTCCTTCTCCTGCTTGAAGCTGAGCGGTGTCGTCGGGTTCGCCACCACCCGCGCCAGACGGCCCGCGTCCAGCGTGCCCTCCTCAAGGTCGAACAGCCAGCTCCGGTTCTGCTGCGCCTGCAAGCGCCGCTGCAACTTGTTCGCCAGCCGCGACACCGCGCCTTTCAGGGGCTCCAGCTGCTGGTCCAGATAGGCCCGCAGCCGCTCCAGCTCGGCGGGTTCGGCCAGTTCCTCGGCCTTGATTTCCTCATCGAAATCCGTGGTATAGACGACATAGTTCGGATCGGCGTCGGAATGCGGGGCAGGGGGCGGCGGTTCCAGCGGGGCCTCGCCCTCGGGCAGCTCCGTCTCGTCGCCCTGCTCCATGTCGGCGCTGTCCTCCATCGTGACCTGCGCCTGGCTTTGATCCTCCTGCTCCTCCTGCGACCGTTCGGGCGAGGCTTCGGATTCCTCGCTCTCCTCCTGCTCCTCCCCGGCGCTGTCGGGCGAATCCTGATCCTCTTCCGCCTGGTCGTCGCCCGCATCCTCGGGCGCGTCCGGGTCGTCGCCCAGCTGGTCGCCATAGCCGAGGTCGGCGATCACCTTTCGCGCCAGCCGGGCAAACGCCGCCTGATCCGCCAGCACATGGTCGAGGTTCGCCAAGGTCTCCCCCGCCTGCTCCTCGACGAAGCCACGCCACAGATCCGCCGCATGCTCCGCCGATTTCGGCAAGGGCCGCCCCGTCGCCATCTGCCGCACCAGATAGCCCGCCGCCACTGGCAAGGGCACCTCGGAGGCCGCCGTCACCTGGCCATAGCCCTTGCGATCCGCCTCGTTGGCGATCTTGGCGTCGATATTTCCCGCCGTCCCCGGCATGTCGCGCGCGCCTACCGCCTCGCAGCGCGCGTTCTCCATCGCCTCGTAGATGTCGCGCGCCAGGGGCCCGGTGGGGGCATAGCGCGCCGCCACCCCGTCGTCGTGATACTTCCGCCGCAGCGCGAAGGCATCCGCGGTGCCGCGCGCCAGCAAGACCTCGTCCCGCGTCATCCGGCGCGACACCTGCGGCAGGCGCACGCCCTCCTTGTTCATCCCCGCCGGATCGACCGAATAGGTGACCGCCATCTCCGGGTCATCCGCCATCGTGCGGGTGGCCTCGGCCAGGGCTTTCTTGAACGGATCGGCGGGGTTGTCGCTGGGCTTGGTCATGCCCGCGATCCTAGTGCGTCCGGCGAGGCTCTGCCAGATGCCAGATCGGCCAAAACCGCCACATCAACGTCCAATGCGTCGATTCCCCGGTATCCGGTTTCCTGCCCGTGGAAGGCGAGGTTGAGGTCGGTTCCGGCCGGCACCGCCGCCTTGGCCCGACGAAACCACCCCGCTCCCCCCGGGGCGGCAACCCGCCGCCGTGCGCCTCTGCACAGAAACGGCGCGGGCCTGCGGAGTTGGCATGACATGCACAATCGCCAGATAACAGCGTATCGAATTCAAACAGCAAGGACCCAGACCAATGGCCAACCCGAAGATCGCGATCATCGTCGGCTCCACCCGCCCGACCCGCTTTGCCGACATCCCGACCGCCTGGATCAAGGCGCAGGCCGAGGCCCGCGGCGACATCGACGTCGAAGTTGTCGACCTGCGCGACTATCCGCTGCCCTTCTTCGACGAAATGGCCTCGAACCTCTGGATGCCGTCCAAGAACGAGATCGCCGTGAAATGGCAGAAGAAGATTGGCGAGTTCGACGGCTACATCTTCGTTGTTGCGGAATACAACCGCTCGATCACCGGGGTGCTGAAGAACGCGCTGGACCAGGCCTATGTCGAATGGAACCACAAGGTCGCCGGCTTCGTCGCCTATGGTGGCGTGGGCGGCGCCCGCGCGGTCGAACACCTGCGCAACATCGCGGTCGAGCTGCAGATGGTCCCCACCCGTTCGGCGGTCCATATCGGCGGCGGCGATTTCATGAAGGTGCATCCGGGCTTCGGCGGCTCGGGCAACCTGGCCGACATCGAAGGCTCGATCGGCGCCTCGGCCAAGGCTCTGCTGGATGACGTGCTGTGGTGGGCCAAGGCCACCAAAGCCGCCCGCGGCTAAGCAGCACCTGCGCAGGAACAGGAAAGGGCGGTCCATCGGGCCGCCCTTTTCCGTCCGACGCAAGGCGGGTGCCGAATCCCCCGCTTGCCCTTGAGCCGCCGCGCCGCGTAACCTTGCGGACATGAAAGCTGTCACTCTCACCCTTCTGCTGGCGCCGCTGCTTCTGCTTGCCGGCTGCGGCGATACCTGCACCTGCAGGACCTGCAAGATCTGTATCATCCAGTAGTTGCCTGCCCGCCGTATGTGCGGTCAAAGCAGAAGGGCGGCCAAGGCCGCCCCTCGCGCAGATCCTGTCGATCAGGCCTACTTCATCGCCATCGACGCCGCACTCTCCGGCAGCTCTTCGGCGAAGCAGCGCTGGTAGAACTCTGCCACCGTCTGCCGCTCCAGCTCGTCGCACTTGTTCAGGAAGGTCAGCCGGAACGCATAACCCACGTTGCGGAAGATCTCGGCGTTCTGCGCCCAGTTCAGCACCGTGCGGGGGCTCATCACCGTCGACAGGTCGCCGTTCATGAAGGCCGTCCGGGTCAGGTCCGCGACCGTCACCATCTGGCCGATGGTCTTGCGGCCCTTCTCGGTGTTGTAATGCGGGTTCTTCGCCAGCACGATCGCCGTTTCCGCGTCGTGGCTCAGATAGTTCAGCGTCGCCACCAGGCTCCAGCGGTCCATCTGCGCCTGGTTGATCTGCTGCACCCCGTGATAAAGGCCCGTCGTATCCCCCAGGCCCACGGTATTCGACGTCGCGAACAGCCGGAACGACGGGTGCGGCGTGATGATCTCGTTCTGGTCCAGCAGCGTCAGCTTGCCGTCATGCTCCAGCACCCGCTGGATCACGAACATCACATCCGCCCGCCCTGCATCATATTCGTCGAAGACGATGGCCACCGGATTGCGCAGCGCCCAGGGGAGAATCCCCTCGTGGAACTCCGTCACCTGCTTGCCGTCGCGCAGCTTGATCGCATCCTTGCCGATCAGGTCGATCCGGCTGATGTGCGAATCAAGGTTCACCCGCACGCAGGGCCAGTTGAGCCGCGCCGCCACCTGCTCGATATGGGTGGACTTGCCCGTGCCGTGATAGCCCTGGATCATCACCCGCCGGTTATAGGCAAAGCCCGCCAGGATCGCCAGGGTCGTATCCGGGTCGAACTTGTAGGTCGGGTCGATCTCGGGCACCCGGTCGGTGCGCTCGGCGAAGCCCTTCACCCGCATCTCGGTGTCGATGCCGAACACATCGCGGACCGAGACTTCCTCGGTCGGTTTCATCACGGTATCCAGCATCGCCTGTCGCTCACCTAAAGCCGCAGCCGCCCCATTGCGCCGCACCGGCCATCCTTGGAACATATCGCCGGGGGGTTCAAGGGGAAGGGCGGAAGCCGACGGCCCCGCGCCGGTTTTCGCCGCCCTCATTCCCGGAAATAACGGCTGTCCTTCAACTGGTCCCAGGCCCAGACCACTTCCTGCAACCGCTCCTCGTCGCGCCGGTCGCCGCCGTTCATGTCGGGATGCAGGTCCTTGACCAGGGTCTTGTACTGCTTGCGGATTTCCGTCTTGGTCCAGGTATCGCGCGCATCCAGGATCTCGATGGCCTTGCGCTCGGTCGGCGGCAGCTTCCGCGTCGCGGTCGACAGCACCTTGCCGGGATTCTGCGTCGCCTTCTCGCCCAGAAGCGCCATCGGGTCGTTCACCCCCAGCCGCGCCCAGGCATTGCCGTCGCCAATCCGGCTGAAGGGCTTGGTCTCCCGCTCCCAGACCCGGTCCTTGTCGAGGAACTTCTGGAACTCCTCGTCCGTGGTGCCCTGGAAGAAGTTCCATTTCAGGTTGTATTCACGGATGTGGTCCTTGCAGAACCAGAAGAACTCGTCCAGCTGGTCGGGCGATTTCGGCGCGCGGAAGGCAGCCTTCTCCTTGCAGCCGGGGTAATCGCAAGGCCTGTCCGCCGTGTCGAACGCCCCCGACATGCCGCGCCGCCCGGTTTTCTTGCGCTTCTTGTCAGCCGCGGCGCTGAGGTTGAAATCAAAGGGCGGACGACTGGTCATGCGAAGTGGGCCTTTCCGACTCGGGGGCACAAGTCTAAGGCTTTGCCGGGAAGTTGGAAGGGGGCCTGACGTGGCTGTGAAGGACGAGATCGAGGCCCGCCTGACCGCCGCCTTCGCGCCCACGCTGCTGGATGTGGTCAACGAAAGCCACAAGCACGCAGGCCATTCGGGCGACGATGGGTCGGGCGCAAGCCATTTCCACATCACCATCCGGGCGGAGGTGTTCCAGCCGATGACCCGTGTCGCCCGTCACCGGGCGGTGCAAAAGGCGCTGGGCGACCTCAACAGCCGTATCCATGCGATAGCGCTGGATATCGGGTAACCGCACTGCGCATCGTGGGGTGCGTGCTTCACGCATCATCCAAAGGTGCCTCGGTCAGTGAGGAAGTCGACCTGAAGATTCGCGACCAGATCAAGGCGGGGACCTTCCCGATCCGCCTGAAGCCCGAGGACTGGCAGAGCGGTTCAATCAACCGGCTCTTGGAGGGTGAGGCCTGCGCCGCCATTGGTTCGAGGCGCGGGCCGAACGCGCCCGACCGCAAGACGACGGGCCGGGTCATCGCGAATTTCCGGCAGGTGGTGGAGGAGGGCGATCTGCGGCTGCATCCCCAGATCGCCGGGCTTGTCGAGCCGGAGATGCTGGAGAAAATGGGCGCATCCCGAAGCAAAGGAGCGTGACGATGACCGAGACCGTCTGGCTGAGCGTGGCACCGCAGAAGACCGAGCTGACGTCCTTTTACCAGATGGAGGACCGCGCAGCACCGCCAATGGAGCGGATGAAGAACATGATGGTCAATGGGGGCGGCGGGCATCTGGACCCCAAGTTCCTGCCACAAAGGGCAATCGACGCCGACAACCGGAAGAAGAAGCTTGGACATCTTTTCAAGGTCAACGGCTTTCTCTGCGCTACCGAGAAGGCCGCCTCGGTCCTGCGGCGATATGATCTGGGCAATGGCGGTCTCTATCCTCTGGAACTTGTCCGCTACGACGGGGTCTCGCCGGTGGACGGCTTCTTCTGGGCGCTGAACTTCGGCGAGAAGAAGGATGCGCTCGCGGTGGAGGACAGCCGCTCTGTCGACGGGCCGAACTGGCGCGGCAATTGCAGGCCGAAACTCTGGGTCAAGGACGACGACTTCGCCGTGACCAGCGCCGCGCTGGATGGTGCGGACATCTGGGGTGACGAGCGGGTGGAAGTGGGCTTCTTCGTCAGCCCCCGCCTGGACGCGGCCCTGCACAAGGCAGGTCTCGCCAAGGCCTTTCATCTGATGCGCTGCCGCATCGTCTGACAAAATCAAAAAGTTCCAAGAACGAGCCGTAGGGTGGGTGCCAACCCACCATC
>Ga0056909_1002184_pt1 | contig 10203 bp, 8 predicted proteins | sample EBPBio102011_DNA_FD_62115 | JGI IMG/M metagenome (GOLD analysis project Ga0056909, IMG submission 62115) | Wastewater treatment Type I Accumulibacter community from EBPR Bioreactor in Madison, WI, USA - Reactor 1_1/10/2011_ DNA | ecosystem: Engineered > Bioreactor > EBPR > Anaerobic-Aerobic >...
CCTTGGCGAAATCCTCCGCGGTGCCGCTCTGGAAGCTGGAGACCCGCACGTAGCCGTAGCCCGGCTCCAGCATCCGCTCACGCACGCTGTTGAGGCGGATGCGCTCGCGCACCAGGGTGACGTCGAAGGGTTGTTCCTTGCCTTCGCGGTAGACCGTGACCTTCACCGATGATCCGGCCGCGCCACGCAGGGGCGTGCTGCCATCGGCATCGGTGATCGGCTTGCCGTCGATGGCGGTGATGATGTCGCCCGACTTCAACCCGGCGCGATCACCCGGGCCACCTTCGAGCGGCGCGATGATCTTGAGCACCGGACCTGGCTGCTGCTGCAGCTCCAGCCCGACGCCGTCATAGGCGCCGCTGGCATCCTGGTCGAAATCGCGCGCAGCCTCCTTGTCGAAATAGACGCTGTGCGGATCAAGGTCGAGCAGCAGGCCGCGCAGGGCCGAATGCATCAGCTTGTCGTCGGTGACCGGCTCAACGTAGGCCTCGCGGATCGCGTTGTACACGCTGACGAAGCGGCGGATTTCCGCCAGTGGCACCTGCTTGGCCACGCTCTGCGCGCCGTCGGGATCGTCCACCGCGGCGATGTCCTGCCCGGGCTGCGCGTCGGGCGTCGGCGCATCGACCTGCTGCTGCGCATGGGCCTGGCCGGCCAGGAGCAGCGCAAGGACGAGGGAGATCGGGCGAAGACGCATCAGGCACTCCATCAAGACGGATGAATGCGTCGATTATGCGCGGATGCTGGTTGACCGGGCGATGAAGGCGGTGCCCGCGGCTCAGCGGCGCAACCAGACCGTCGGGTTCACCGGCTTGCCGCCGCGTCGCAGCTCGAAATAGAGCGCCGGCCTGCCTTGCCCGCCGGAATTGCCTACGCTGCCGACCGCCTCGCCTCGCTTGACGTTGCTGCCGACATCCTTCATCAGCGCGTCGTTGTGGGCGTAGAGGCTCATGTAGCCGTTGCCATGATCGACGATGCACAGCAGGCCGTAGCCGCTCATCCACTCGGCGAACACCACCTGGCCATCGGCCACCGCGCGCACGGGGGTGCCGGCGGCCGCGCCGATCAACATGCCGGAGCTGGCGCTGCCATCGGGCATGGTGCCGCCAAAGCCGGCCAGCAAACTGCCGCTGAGCGGCCATCCGGCGCCGCCCACCGCCACCGGCGCCGAGGCCACACTGGTCGGACGCACCGCCCGCGCGGGCGATCCTCCGGGGCGCGTCGGCTTGCTGGCAGTACCGCCGCCATTGGCCGCCTCGCGGCGGGCACGGGCTTCGGCGGCGGCACGCTCGCGCGCGGCCTTCGCCGCAGCGGCGCGCAGTTGCGCCAGCACGCGCTCGAGCGCCTTGGCATCGCGCCCCAGGGCTTTTTCGCGGCTGGCCTTGTCACGGTATTTCGCATCCACCTGGGCCAGGGCCGCTGCACGTTGCTGGCGTTGCTGCGCGACTTCGGCGAGCTCGGCCTGCTGCTTTGCGCGCGCCGCGGCCAGCACCACGCGCTTCTGGCCGATCTCGGTCTCCACCGCCTCCAACTGGGCCAGGCGCGCGCTGATGTCGCGGATGCGCGCCGCGCGATCACGCTGCAGGGCGCCGTAATAGGCCAGCTCGCGATTGGCCTTGGCGATCTGGTCCTGCGAGAGCATCACCTTGAGCGGCGCGTCGCGGCCGGTCATGTACGAGGCGCGCACCAGCTTCGCCAACATCTCGCGCTGGCCGACCAGCGAGGCCGAGAGCGCATCGCGCTGCGCCTGCAACCCGCCCAGCGCCTGCTGCTCGCGCGCGATCGCCGCCTGGGTCTGGTGGAGGGCGCGCGTGCTGCGGCCCACCGCCTCATCGGCCTCGCGCACCGCGCGATTGGCATCGCCGCGCTGGCCTTCCAGCTTGCGGCGCTCGCTGCCGATCTCCTTGAGCTCCTTGCGCAACTCGCGCAACTTGCGCTCGGTGTCACTGGTGCTTTGCGCACCGGCCACGCCCGCCAGCATCGCCAGCGCCGCGGCCACGAGGACGATGCGGGCACACCGCCAGCGCATCAGGACAGCAGGCTCCGGCCGCTCATTTCGGCCGGCGGGGCGATGCCGATCAGGTCCAGGATCGTCGGCGCGATGTCGCGCAATGCGCCGCCTTCGCGCAGCTTGGCATCGGCGCGCGTGCCCACATAGACCAGCGGCACCGGACCGACGGTGTGCGCGGTGTGCGGCTGGCCGGTATCGGCATCGCGCATCATTTCCAGGTTGCCGTGGTCGGCGGTGACGAGCAGCGCGCCGCCGACGGCCTCCACCGCCGCGGCGACTTCCCCCACCGCCACGTCCACCGCCTCGGCCGCCTTCACCGCGGCGGCCATCACGCCCGTGTGGCCGACCATGTCCGGATTGGCGATGTTGCAGATGATGACGTCGTAGGCCTGCGCGCGGATCGCCGCGACCAGCTTGGCGGTGAGTTCGGGGCAGCTCATTTCCGGCTGCAGGTCGTAGGTGGCGACCTTGGGGCTCGGGATCAGCGTGCGTGCCTCGCCCTCGTACAGGTCTTCGCGCCCGCCGCTGAAGAAGAAGGTGACGTGCGCGTACTTTTCGGTCTCGGCGATGCGCAGCTGGGTCAGCCCATGCGCGGCCAGCACCTCGCCCAGCGTGTTGACGAGGTTGTCCGGCGGATAGGCCAGCGTGGCGGGCAGCTTGGCGTCGTATTCGGTCAGGCAGACGAAGTCGCTCAGATGCGGCCGACGCGCCTTGAAGCCATCGAAGTCGGGCAGCACGAACGCGGCGGTCAACTGGCGCGCGCGGTCGGCGCGGAAGTTCATGAAGACCACCGCATCGCCATCCTCGACCTTCGCGCCGCGGCCGATCACCGTGGGTTGCACGAATTCATCGTTTTCCCCGCGCCCGTAGGCGGCATCGAGCGCATCCAGTGCATTGTCCGCGCGGTGCATGCCATCGGCATCGACCATCGCCTTCCACGCGGCCTCGACGCGATCCCAGCGCTTGTCGCGGTCCATCGCGTAATAGCGGCCGCTGATCGTGGCGACATACGCGTTGCCCAGCTTGTCGCACAGCCGCTGCAGCGAGACCAGGCTGTCGTGCGCCGAGCGCGGCGGGGTGTCGCGGCCATCCAGGAACACATGCACGGCCACCCGCGGCACGCCCTGGCGCGAGGCGAGTTCCAACATCGAGAAGATGTGCGATTCATGGCTGTGCACGCCGCCCGGGGAAACCAGGCCCATCACGTGCAGGGTGTGGTCGCCTTGTTTCGCGTCCTGACAGGCGTGGACCAGCGCCGGGTTACTGAAGAAGCTGCCGTCCTCGATCGCCGCGTCGATGCGGGTCAGGTCCTGGTAGACGATGCGGCCGGCGCCGAGGTTCATGTGGCCCACCTCGGAATTGCCCATCTGCCCGTCCGGCAAGCCGACATGGCGGCCCTCGGTGTGGATCAGCGTGTGCGGGCGGGTGGCCCACAGCTGCCGCCAACGGGGGAGGTCGGCCTGGGCGAGGGCGTTGTCACGCGGGTCCTCGCGGTAGCCCCAGCCATCGAGAATCAGCAGGACGACGGGTTTCGGGCGCGATGCGGCTTCATGCATGACTTGGGGACCAGTGACTTCAGGCAGGTGCCCGCGGACGGGCGTTGTGGAATTGTAGTCCGCAGGCGATCTGCTTCCAGAACCGCACACCAACAGACAAGGAGCCCACCATGGCGATCCATCCTCCCCTGATGCTGGCCCTGGCGTTGGCCGCAGCCACCCCGGCCGCCTGGGCCGCGCAGGACCAAAGCAAGGTCAGCGACGATATCCGCATCGCCGCCCAGGCCACCGCAGGCAGCGTGAGCACGGTCAGCGGCGACATCGAACTGCAGGCCGGCGCGCGCACCGGCCACGTCGGCACGGTCAGCGGCGACATCCACATGGATGCCGGCGTCGTCGCCAAGGGCGTGGAATCGGTCAGCGGCGACATCCAGGGCGATGACGACGTGCAGATGGGCGATGCCGAGGCGGTCAGCGGCGACATCGAGCTCGGCGCGCGGGCGCGGGCGGGCGACGTGCAGACGGTCAGCGGCGACATCCACTTTGGCCCCGGCGGGCGCCTGGACAGCGCCGAAACCGTCAGCGGCGACATCTTCATCGCGCGCGAGGGCCGCATCGAGGGCGACATCCAGACCGTCAGCGGCTCGGTCGGACTGGTCGCGACCGAAGTCGGTGGCAGCATCGTCACCTATACGGGCGACGTGACCGTGGGCATCGGCTCGCACGTGCGCGGCGGCTTGACCGTGCGCAAGCCCAAGGGCAACAGCGGCATCACCATCGTCAATCTGCGCATCAAGCAGGACCCGCCGCGCATCATCATCGGGCCCAATGCCCGCGTGGACGGCGCGCTCACCTTCGAGCACGAGGTGAAGCTGTACGTGCACCGCAGCGCACGCATCGGCAAGGTCACGGGCGCGACGCCGGTGGTCTTCGACACCCCGCGCGCACCGGCGAACTGATCCCCGCCGCATCGCGCTACCATCGGGGCTCCATCCATCGTGGAGCCCCCATGCGCCATCATCCGCTGATCCTGGGCCTGGCCGCCGCTGCACTGCTGGCTGCCTGCAAGCCCGCCGAACCCGTCGCCGCGCCCGCGGCCCAGACACCCGCGCCGCCACCGGCCGCCGCGCATCCGTTCAACGCCGACATCAACACAGCCGATTACGCCGAGCTGGTGAAGACGCTGGCCTCGGATGAATTCGAGGGCCGTGGCCCCGGCACGGTGGGCGAGGACAAGACAGTCGATTACATCAAGGCGCAGTTCGAGCGCCTGGGCCTCAAGCCCGGCAACAACGGCGACTGGTTCCAGACCGTGCCGATGGTCGTGACCGAGGCGGACCCGGCGACGACCATGACTCTCGATGTCGCCGGCAAGCCGCACGCGCTGAAGTTCGGCCCCGACATGGTGGTCGGCACCCGCACGGGCGAGAAGGAAGTGAAGATCGACAACAGCCCGATGGTCTTCGTCGGCTATGGCGTGGACGCGCCCGAGCAAGGCTGGAACGACTACGCCGGCGTGGACGTGAAGGGCAAGACCGTCGTCATGTTCATCAACGATCCGGGCTTCCACGCCCAGGATGAGCGCCTGTTCGAAGGCAAGCGCATGACCTACTACGGGCGCTGGACCTACAAGTTCGAGGAAGCCGCGCGCAAGGGCGCCGCCGCCGCGATCATCATCCATGACGATGCCGGCGCCTCCTACGGCTGGGATGTCGTCAAGAACTCCTGGTCCGGCCCGCAATACGACCTGCCGGCCAAGGACGATCCGGAACCGCGCCTGCCCGCGCAAGGCTGGATCACCGGCGCCGAGGCCAAGGCCTTGTTCGCCGATGCGGGGCTGGATCTGGATGCGATGCGCGATGCAGCCGGTAAGCGCGGCTTCAAGGCGGTACCGATGAAGGCGACGATGTCGCTGGACCTCAAGAGCACCACCAGCGAGAAGTCCTCGCGCAACGTCGTCGGCCTGCTGCCAGGCAGCGAAGCCCCCGATGAGGCCGTCGTTTACATGGCGCACTGGGATCACCTGGGCAAGCACGAGGGCGAGACCGGCGACAACATCTACAACGGCGCGGTGGACAACGCCACGGGCGTGGCCGGCGTGATCGAGATCGCCGAGAAATTCGCCCGCACCGAGCCCAAGCCCAAGCGCTCGATCGTCTTCCTCGCGGTGACGCTGGAGGAATCCGGGCTGCTGGGCTCCAAGTACTACGTCGCTCATCCCAGCATCCCGATGGACAAGACCGTCGCGGTCATCAACATGGATGCGATGTCGGTGGCCGGCCGCTCCAAGGACATGACCGTGGTGGGCATGGGCAATTCGGAGCTCGAGGCGATCCTGGCCGATGCGGTCAAGCCGCAGGGCCGCGTGCTGTCGATGGAGGCCTCGCCTGAAAGCGGCTTCTACTTCCGCTCCGACCACTTCAACTTCGCCAAGGCCGGCGTGCCGGCGCTCTACGCCAAGGGCGGCACCGACCTCGTCGAGGGCGGCGTGGAGGGCGGCAAGGCGGCGGAGGCCGACTACCGCGACCATCGCTACCACAAGGCTGCCGACCAATACGACGCCAGCTGGAAGCTTGATGGCATCGTCGAAGACCTCAACGCGCTCTACATCGTCGGCAACACCATCGCCAACGATGGCAGCTGGCCCAACTGGATGAAGACCAGCGCCTTCCGCGCCAAGCGCGACGCGATGATGGCGGCAAAGCAGTAACCGCCGGTTCATCCGCACACGGGACGGCGCCTGCGGGCGCCGTTCTCGTTGGCGCGCATCACGCGCCGGGCTGGTGCATCATCGGTGGGCCACCCCTGCCCCTGGATTCGCCATGACCCTCGCCTACGCCTGCGTGCTCATCGTCGCCCTGCTGCCCTATGTCTGGACCGTGATCGCCAAGCGCACCGCCAGCGGGCGCTTCGACAACCGCGATCCGCGCCAGTGGCTGGAAAAGCAGGAAAACCCGCGCGTGCGCCGCGCCAATGCCGCGCAGAAAAACGCGTTCGAGGCTTTCCCGGCCTTCGCCGCCGGCGTGGTGATGGCGCAGCTGGCGGGCGTGGACCCGCGCAGCATCGGCGCGATCGCGGCGCTCTTCGTGGCCTGTCGCGTGCTGCACGGCGTGTTCTATGTCGGCAACAAGTCCTCGCTGCGCAGCCTGGTGTGGTTCGTCGGCCTGGCCTGCGTGGTCAGCCTGCTGGCGATGGCGGTGACGCACATCGCGTAAGCCGCCTGCTGGCGCTCAGGCGCCCCCCGGCCCACCCAGCGCGGCAAGCACCGACTCGATGTCTTCCTGCCCCACCTGGCGCGCGGCGCGGGTGGCCGGATCCACGCACCAGCGCCGCAACGTCTCGGGCGGCAGGCTGCCCAGGCCCACGTGCCGATGCTGCATGACCTCGCCCGCCGCACTGCCCCGCATCCGCGCCAGCAGCGCATCGCGATGCGCAGGCGAATAGGCCTGCGCGACCTCCCCGGTGGCCGCGTGGGTCAGGGTGAACATCGGCGCACGCACCCGCCAGAGCTGGCCGCATGCCACCCAGGTCGGCATCCAGCGGGCGAAATAGAGCTGCATCAGGGCCTCGATGTGCATGCCGTCGGCGTCCGGATCGAACAACAGCACCACGCGCTCGAAGCGCAACGGCGCCGGCATCGCAGGCGCGCCATCCATCACCGGGCTCGCCACGCCCAACGCATCGGCCAGCTGCCGGTACAACACGTTGCCGCGCACCTTGTCGGCATCGGCGCGCCAGGCGTTGAGCGGCTTGCCTTGCAGCGGCAACACCGCCTGCGTACGCGCATCGCGCACGTTCACGACCGAGCGCGCGGCCGAATCGCCCTCCACCAGCAACAGCTCACACCCCGCGCCGTGCACGAGGCTGTCGATCAGCTTGGCCTTGGCCTGCGAGTGGCGTCCTGCATTCATCGCGCCATCTTAGGCAGTGTCGGCGCAGGCGGTGAGACGCGAAGGCGTAGGATGTCGCTATGGCCACCGACCGCATCTTCGTCGATTACGTCACCGAGCAGCTGGGCCTGGGCGCGCGCCTGACCCACAAGAAGATGTTCGGCGAATACGCGCTCTACGTGGACGACAAGGTGGTCGCCTTCGCCTGCGACAACAGCCTCTTCATCAAGCCGACCGAGGCCGCGCGGAAACTCGCGCCCGATCTTCCCCAGCGCCCGCCCTATCCGGGCGCCAAGGATTACCCGGTGGCCGATGAACTGCTGGACGATGGCGATGAATTGCGGCGCCTCATCCTCGCCACCGCCAACGTGCTGCCGGCGCCCAAGCCCAAGCCGCAAAAGAAAGCGGCGAAGAAGGCTGCGCGCAAACCGAAAGGCTAAGCGCGGCTCACCCGCTCAGCCCGCGACCAGGTGCACCCGCGCGAAGTTGCGCTTGCCGACCGCGATCACGCCCTCGAAGCCGGGCATGAACAAGTGCGCGGCATCCTCGAACACTTCGCCATCCACGCGCACGGAGCGCTCCTTCAGCTTGCGATTCGCCTCGGAATTGCTCGGCGTGATGCCGGCCGCGGTCAGCAATGCGGCAATCCGCAGGCCTTCGGCGGGCACGGTGACGTCCTGCAAAGGCAGGTTGGCGATGTCGCCTTCGCCGCGTACCGCCGCATGCCAGCCGGCGACGGCGCGCTCGGCGCTGGCGGCATCGTGGAAACGCGCGGCCAGTTCGTTGGCGAGGCGCAGCTTCACGTCGCGCGGGTTGAGGTGGCCGGCTGCGACCGCCTCGCGCAACTGGCGGGCTTCGTCGATGGAGATGTCGAAGCTGAGCAAGTCGATCCACTTCCACATCAGTTCGTCGCCGATCTTCATCGTCTTGGTGACGATGTCGATGGCGGGCTCATCGATGCCGATGTAGTTGCCGAGCGACTTGGACATCTTCTGCACACCGTCGATGCCTTCGAGCAGCGGCATCGTCAACACGATCTGCGGCTTCTGCCCGTGCGATTCCTGCAGCGCGCGGCCCATCAGCAGGTTGAACTTCTGGTCGGTACCGCCGAGCTCGACGTCCGATTCCAGCGCGACCGAGTCGTAGCCCTGCGCCAGCGGGTAGAGGAACTCGTGGATCGAGATCGGCTGCTGCGCGGCGTAACGCTTGGCGAAATCGTCGCGCTCGAGCATCCGCGCGACGGTGAGCTGGCCGGCCAGGCGCACCATGTCCGCCGCCGACATCTGGTTGAACCATTCGCTGTTGAAGCGCAGCTCGGTCTTGTCGCGGTCGAGGATCTTGAACACCTGCGCGGCGTAGGTCTCGGCATTCGCCAGCACGTCCTCGCGCGTCAGCGGCTTGCGGGTGACGTTCTTGCCGGTCGGGTCACCGATCATCCCGGTGAAGTCGCCGATCAGGAAAATCACCTGGTGCCCGAGGTCCTGGAACTGGCGCATCTTGTTGAGCAGCACCGTGTGGCCCAGGTGCAGGTCCGGCGCGGTCGGGTCGAATCCGGCCTTGATGCGCAGCGGGCGGCCTTCCTTCAGGCGGGCTTCCAGCTCGTCGCGCTTGAGCAGTTCGTCCGCCCCGCGGGCGATCAGATCCAGGGCATCAGCGGGGGCGACTTGGGGCACGATAGATTTCCTGAATAGGTAGGATTGGCGGGATCGAGGGGTAAATCTTCCGTTAAATCATGACGGAGCGCAAAAAAGCCCATCAGATCAATGGTTTGACCCGGGCTCTTCATCTGTTTATGGTACCGCGCTGACACCGCCATCACATGGCGTGGAGATTGCTGAATGACCCAGTCCAGCCCGCGCGACGCCCGCCAACAACGGTTGAGTGCGTTGCGCGCCGAAGCGCTGCGCCGCTATGCCAGCCTGCGCATGCCCGCGGGTTTCAACGGTCGCTGGACGCGTCGTCATTGGGCGCACGCCAGTCTGCTGGCCAGCATCATCGCCCTGCTCGGCGCGTTGGTGCCGGGCTTCGATCAAGCCCTCGCCCTGCCTTCGCAGGCGCCGCGTGCCTCGATGGCGCTCTCCCTGCCGCAGATCGGCCCGAAGAAAGCCGTCACCGGCCCGACCCGCAAGGGCGACAGCTGGCAGGTGGTCAACGTGCGCTCGGGCGAGACCGCCAGCGAAATCTTCGATCAGCTGCAAATCCCGCAGGCGGACCTGGCCCGGCTGTTGAAGTATCCGGGCGTCAACATGGAGATGCGTCGCCTGCGCCCCGGCGCGGAGATCGCGTTCGACCTGCCGCCCGGTGGGCCGCTGCGCGGCTTCCGTTACACGCGCATCGGCGAGAAGGTGGAGCTCGACCTCACCGGCGAGAAGATCACCGAGACCGCGGTGCCGCAGCAGGTGGACGTGCGCACGGTGGTGCTGTCGGGCACGGTCGGCGATTCGCTGTTCGAATCCGCGCGCAAGGTCGGCCTGACCCGCCAGAACCTGAAAGAACTGACCGACGACATCTTCAAGTACAGCGTCGATTTCGATTCCGACCTCGACGAGAACGACCGTTTCAGCGTGGTGGTCGACCAGACCTGGAAGGACGGCAAGCTGGTCGATACCGGCCCGGTGCTGGCCGCGACCATCACCACCGACGGCAAGCTGCACAGCGGCTTCCTGTTCGAGCGCGACGGCAAGCCCGGCTACTACACCGCCGATGGCCGCTCGCTGGAGCGCGCCTTCATCCGTATGCCGATTCCCTATGCCCGCCTCACCTCGGGCTTCGGTGGCCGTCGCCATCCGGTGCTGGGCCGCTTCCG
>Ga0056909_1002186_pt1 | contig 10186 bp, 10 predicted proteins | sample EBPBio102011_DNA_FD_62115 | JGI IMG/M metagenome (GOLD analysis project Ga0056909, IMG submission 62115) | Wastewater treatment Type I Accumulibacter community from EBPR Bioreactor in Madison, WI, USA - Reactor 1_1/10/2011_ DNA | ecosystem: Engineered > Bioreactor > EBPR > Anaerobic-Aerobic >...
CGGCGGATCACGAAGAAATCGGCCAGATACTTGCCCTGCGGTGTCAGAAGCGCGGCCCAGACCGCGCCCGGCCCACGCGCCAGCGGCAGCACGTCATTCGTGACCAGCCCTTGCAGGAAGGGCAGGGTGTCCTTGCCGGTCAGCGTCCAGATCCTGCGGGATGGGTCGGTCATGGTTTGGCTCCTTCGCCCCCAAGCTAGGGGTTTTGGCGGCAGGGAAAAGGGGGCTCAGGCCCTGAACTGCAAGGCGTGCAGCCGGGCATACAGCCCGTCGCGGGCCAGAAGCTCTTCATGGCAGCCCTGCTCGACCACGCGGCCGGCCTCCATCACCACGATCTTGTCGGCATCGCGCACCGTGGCCAGGCGATGCGCGATCACCAGCGTCGTGCGGCCTTCCTGCGCGCGGGCCAGCGCCTCGGTCACCGCCGTTTCCGAGGCCGCGTCAAGCGCGCTTGTCGCCTCGTCCAGCAGCAGGACCGGCGCATCGGCCAGAAGTGCACGGGCGATGGCGATGCGCTGGCGCTGGCCGCCCGATAGGGCCGATCCGCGCGGCCCCGCCTGGGTGTCCAGCCCGGCGGGCAGGCGCGACAGGAACTCGGCCACATTGGCATCGGCGATGGCGCGGCTGAGCTGGCTGTCAGCAATGCCGTCGCGGCCCAGGATCAGGTTCTCGCGCAGCGTTTCGTCGAAGAGGCCGGTCTCCTGCGACACGGCGGCGAAGAGGCGGCGCTGGTCCGGCAGCGTCATCTGCGCCGCATCGGCCCCGCCGATCAGGATCCGCCCCGCGCCCGGTTCGGCCAGGCCGGTCAGCAGGTGGAAGACGGTTGATTTCCCCGCGCCCGAGGCCCCGACCAGCGCCGTCACCTTGCCCGCCGCTGCGGTGAAGCTCAGGCCGTTCAGCACCGGATGGTCGGCATCATAGCCGAACCGCACGTCTTCGAACGAGATGGCGGGTGGCAGGCTGGCGGGCCGGGCGGCGCTGCGGGCCGGGCGCTGGCTGGCGCTGACCGTGTCGAGAAGCGCGAAGATCCGTTCCAGCGACGCCCCCGCGACCTGCCACAGACCCGCCAGTTCCCCCAGCCGCCGGATCGGCTGGAAGGTTAGCGCCATGGCGGTGAAGAAGGACATGAACTCGCCCGTGGTGCGGGCGCCGGACACGACCTCGGCCCCGCCCAGCAGAAGCACCGCGAAAAAGCCGATGCCGGTGACCACATCCACCAGCGCGGGCATTGCGGCGCGGCCGAGGGTGGATTTCACCTCGGCCTGCTGGATCGTGTCGACGATGCGGGCGAAACGGTCGGACTGGTAGGTCTCGGTCCTTGTCAGCTTGACCTGCTGGATGCCGTGGAAGATCTCGTCCAGCCGCGTGGCGCGCAGGCCCGATTGCTGGCGCATGTGGCTGACCTTGCGGCGGATATAGCGTTGCAGCCCCAGCGCGGGCAGCATGAGAAGCGGTGCCCCGATCAGGGCGGCCAAGGTCCAGGTCACGTCGATCGACAGGGCCACGGCGAACAGCCCGATCAGCGAGACCGCATCCCGCCCGACCCCGCCCACCACGGTCAGCACCGCGCCCTGCGCGGCGGCGGTGTCGCCCTGAACCCGCTCGATCAGCGTGCCGGGGGCGTTCTTCTGGAAGAAGGCGCCGTCCAGCGTCAGAAGATGGCGCAGCAGCACTTTCTGCATCTCGGCTGCCGTGCCCTGGTTGATCTTGGCCATAAGCCAGCGATTGAGGATCGAGGTGGCGGCGCGGATCAGGAACAGGGCAAGGATGCCGGTTCCGACCCAGAGCAGCGCCTGGGTCGAATGGGCGGCAAAGACCTGATCGAACAGCGGTTTCAGCATCCAGGACAACAGGCCCAGGGTCGAGCCTTCCAGGATGGATGTGCCGAAGGTCAGCGCGATCAGCCCGGCGCGCGGGCGCAGGAACTGCCGCCAGTAGCGCCGGAAAAGGCGCGGACTGGGCGTGGTTTCGGATTGGGACGTCACGCCGGTTCCTTTGTCTGCTTCATGGGGGATAGCGCAGCACGGCGGCGCGCTCAAGCCGCGCGACGGCCGGGCGGCGGGGCGGCGTTGACCTTGCCCCGGCGCAGGGCTAGCCATGCAGGGCCGACAGATCAGGAGCCAGACATGTCGCTTGCCAATGGCCAGCCCTACCGCGCCATCCCCGGACCCTCGGTCATCCCCGACCGGGTGCAGCGGGCGATGCACCGGGGCAGCCCCAATATCTATGGCGGCGATCTGGTCGATATGGTCGCGGCCATGATCCCGGACCTGCGCCGGATCGCGGGCACCGCGCATCACGTCGCGCCCTATATCGGCAATGGCCATGCCGCCTGGGAGGCGGCGAATGCCAATATCTTCTCAAAGGGCGAGACGGCGCTGGTGCTGGCCTCGGGCCATTTCGGCCATGGCTGGGCGAACCATGCGCGGGGCATGGGGATCAATGTCGAGATGCTGGATTTCGGCCGCGCCGACCCCGCCGATCCGGCCCGGCTTGAGGCAGCCTTGCGCGCTGACCGCGCGGGCAGGATCAAGGCGGTGCTGGTGACGCAGGTTGATACGGCAAGTTCGGTCCGCAATGACATCGCGGCGCTCAGGACAGCGATGGATGCGGCGGGGCATGACGCGCTTCTGGTCGTCGACTGCATCGCCTCGCTGGGCTGTGACGAATACCGGATGGACGACTGGGGCGTCGATGTCACCGTCGCCGCCTGCCAGAAGGGGCTGATGGTGCCGCCGGGCATGTCCTTTGTCTGGTTCTCGGAACAGGCGCGGGCGCGCTGCGGCGAAAGCGATCTTGTCACCCCCTATTGGCGCTGGGGCCCGCGCGCGCAGGCCGATGAGTTCTGGCAATACTGGTTCGGCACCGCGCCCACCGCCCATCTTTATGGCCTGCGCGAGGCGCTGGACATGATCCTGCATGAAGAGGGGCTGGAGAATGTCTGGCACCGCCATGAGGTGCTCGCAGGCGCGGTCTGGGCCGCCTTTGACGCCTGGGGCGCGGGCAATCCCGCCATCGCGATGAATGTCCGCGATCCGGCCTTCCGGGGACGCTCGGTCACCGCCGCGCGGCTGGGCGCGCCCGATGCCACGCGGCTGCGCAACTGGTGCGAGGCCGAGGCGGGCGTGACGCTGGGCATCGGCCTTGGCATGTCTACGCCGGATGACCCGGCGGGCGACGGCTTCCTGCGCGTGGCCCATATGGGCCATGTGAATGCCCATATGACGCTGGGCGCGCTGGCGGTGATGGAGGCCGGGATGCTGGCCCTGAAGATCCCGCATGGCGCGGGCGGCATCGCGGCGGCGGCGGCGCGGGTGGCGCGGGGCTGAGCGGCTAGAACGCGTTGCCGATCACGAAGATCGCCGTCTTGACCAGCGCATAGCCCAGGCCCGCGACGTAAAGCAGCGCGCCTGCGGCGGCCAGGGTGCCGATCACGATCCACAGCCCGTCGCGTTCCAGGACGCCCAGCCCGATCAGGCAGATCGCCAGCGCGGGGGCAAGATTGGCGAAGGGGATGGGCAGGGCAAGGGCGATGGCCAGGATCAGGCAGAGCGCCCCGATCCCCCGTTGCGCCAAGGGCGAGGCCAGCAGGCGCAGTCGCGATTTCAGCAGGCGCTCGGCCCGTTCCAGCCAGGGATTGACCCGGACGACCATCGCGGCAAAGGCGCTGCGCGGCATCGAACGGCGGGCGATGAAGGCGGGCAGCCAGGGCCGCATTCCCAGCATCATCTGTGCCGACAGGAACATCAGCGGCAGACCCAGAATCCCGGCAAGACCGGGCGGCGAGGGCAGGATGTTCGGGAAGGCGAAGATCATCAGCAACGCGCCGAAGGCGCGGCCGCGCATCGTCTCAAGCATGTCCGCGATGGCGACGCGGTCGCGGCTGTCATCCTCGGCCAGCGCAGACAGGATGTCGGACAGGCGCGCCGGACGGGGGTCCTGCTCGGGGCGGGTTCCGGTCTCATGCAGGGGGGCGGCTTCGATCATCTTCAAACGACTGCACTACGGTTCGAGGACGGATCAATCTGCGCATTCAGGCCCGACCGCAAGTCGGGCTTTCCTGCCAAGCTGTCTTTCGCGCAGCGAGATATAAAGCGCCGATCCGATCAGCACCGCGACACCCAGGCAGGTCCAGCGGTCTGGCAGATCGCCGAAGAACCACCAGCCCAGAAGCGTGGCCATGATGATCTCGGTAAAGGCCAACGGCGCCAGAAGCGAGGCTTCCGCCCGTTCATAGGCCAGTGTGATCAGCACATGGCCCAGTGTCGCGATCACACCAAGTCCGATCAGCATGGGCCATTGCCCGGCCAGGGGCGTGTGCCAGAGGAAGGGCAGGGTCAGGCTCATCAGCCCCGCCGCCATGACATTGGTCTGGAAGGTCAGCACCATGGCATTGCCCTGGCCCGCGATCTGGCGGGTCATCACGAAATAGCAGCCCAGGGCCACGCCCGCTCCCAGCGCATAAAGCGTGCCGGGGTTCGGCTCGATCATGCCGGGGCGAATGATGATCAATGTGCCGACAAAGCCCACCGCCACGGCGGCCCAGCGGCGCGGGCCGACCGTCTCGCCCAGAAACAGCGCCGAAAGCAGCGTCACCACCAGCGGATTGACGAAAAAGATCGCCAGCGCATCGGCGATGGGCAGGGTCTTGAGCGAGAAGAAGAACAGGAAGGTCGCCGCCGACAGAAGGCTGGCGCGGAACAGGTGATGCAGGGGCCGGGCCGGGCGCAGGATGGCTGTGCCTTCGGCGCCTAGGGCAAAGGGCAGCACCGTCAGCGCACCAAAGACCGCCCGTGCCCAGACCACCATGGCGATCGGCAATCCGGCCTGGCCAAGCTTCTTGGCGAGCACGTCGATGAAGGGCAGGATGGCCATGGCGAGCAGCATCAGGCCGATGCCGAGAAGCGGCCGGGGCGGGGTTTGCGTCGGTGTCATGGTGGCGGACCCTAAGGGGCGGCGGGTCCGGTCGCCGTCCTGAAAGCGACATGCGGCATGAAGAGGATGAAATGTGGTTTCACAGCATCGAACTCGCCCCCGGCCTGTGGCGAAGCGAAGAGCCTGCCGTCGATCCGATGTTCCGCGCCGCCATGGTCACGGTCCGGGGGCGCGACCGCGACCTGCAATTCGATTTCGGCTGCGGCCTTGTGCCTTTGCGCCCCGCGCTTCCTTTGACGGGTGCACCGGTCGTGGCGGTGGCAAGCCATGCCCATGTCGATCATATCGGCGGATTTCACGAGTTCGATGAAAGGCTTGGCCCTGCGGCTGAGGCGGCGGGATTTGCCGGCCTGCCGGGGTTTGAGACCTTTGCCGATGAATTCCGGTCCTGGCCCGGCCTTGTCGCCACGCCGCCCGCGCCCGGCTGGCAGATCGCGGACTGGACGCCGCAGCCCGCGCCGCTGACGGCCACTTTGGCTGAGGGCGACCGGATCGACCTGGGTGACCGGGTCTTCACCGTGCTGCATTTGCCGGGCCATTCCCCCGGTGGGATCGGCCTGCTCGACGAGGCGGCGGGGCTCTTTCTGTCGGGTGACGCGATCTATGACGATGACCTGCTTGACGACCTGCCCGGCGCTTCTGTGTCCGACTATATCGTCACGATGCGGCGGCTGGCCCGGCTGGATTGCGCGCTGGTCATCGGCGGCCATGGCCCGCCGATGACCGGGGCGCGGATGCGCGAGATTGCAGGGGGTTACCTGCGCACGAAGGGCGCGTCATCCTCAAGATAGACATCGATCAACTGGCTTGCCCTGGTTTCGGCGGTGAAGCCCAGGGCGCGGGCGCGGCTGGCGGCATAGGCCCCGGGCCAGCTTTCAACGATGGCGGCGATCTTTGGGTCTTCGCTGCGGGTGATCAGCGACAGCGCCCGCGCCCCCTGCCGGTCGCGCAGCGCGGCCAGCAGGTCATGCACGGTGGCCGACAGGCCGGGCAGCGTCAGCGCCCGGTTCTGGCCAAGGCCGCCCGTCTCCAGCAGGGCCGCGCGCAGAAAGGCATCGACGGCGCTGCGCGGGCTGGCGAAATAGTGCCGGAACCCTTCATCCACCGGCAGATTGGCCGGATAGCCCGCCAAGGGCTCGCGCAGGATGGCCGAGAAGAAGCCCGAGGCCGCGCGGTTGGGCGCGCCGGGCCGGATGCAGATCGTCGGCAGGCGCAGGGACAGGCCGTCGATCATCCCGCGCCGGGAATAGTCATTCACCAAGGCCTCGACCATCAGCTTCTGGATGCCATAGCTCGATGCCGGGTTGGGCGCGAAATCATCTGGCACCAGATCGGGAAAGGGCGGACCGAACACCGCCAGAGACGAGGCGAAGACCAGCCGGGGCCGATAGCCCGCCATCCGGCGGATTCCTTCCAGCAGCGCCCGCGTCGCATCAAGGTTGACCGCATAGCCCTTGTCGAAATCGGCCTCGGCCTCGGCCGACACCACGGCGGCCAGGTGAAAGATGATCTCGGGCCGGTCGGCCAACAGAAGCTGCGGCGCCTGGCGGTCGGTGAAGGGCAGCACGATCTTGCGCACCGGAAGGCCGGCGGGCACGGGGGGATCGACGATGTCGGACAGGGTCAGCCGGCTGACCGGCAATCCGCCACGCGCGATGGCGGCGGTCAGCTTGCGCCCGATCATACCTGCGGCACCGATAACCAGCACATGCATTGGTCTTTCCCCCCTCTGTTGGTGAAAGGAAGCACAGGCCGGGCCATGCGTCACCCGGGAAATTGCCGCAAACCCGGCGCTTCCGCACATGGTCGCGGCAGCCGCGCCGAAGGGCGATGTCCTTGCCGCCGGAAAGCGGGTCAAGTTGCGGCTTTCCGGCCCGTTTTGCGGGCATTGTGCAACGGTGGCGGGTGACTGTGCGGTTGCGGGGCCTTCTCAAGCGGGGTCGGCGGGCCTAGTGTAACAGGCATCTGTCACAATCCGGGGGCATGGGCATGTCCTGCCTGACCAGCCGCCGTCCCGTCGTGGGGATCATCGGCAATGCGCATTCGATCAACGACCGTTACGAGGTTCACGCCGCCGGGCAGATGAACAGCGCCGCCGTCGCCGATGTGGCGGGGTGTCTGCCGCTGATCGTGCCGTCGGACCCGCGATTTGTCTCGGTGACCGAGCTGATGGAGCTGTGCGACGGCTTCCTGCTGACCGGCGGGCGGCCCAATGTGCATCCCAGCGAATATGGCGAGGACGAGACCCCGGCCCATGGCGCCTTTGACCGCGGGCGGGATGCGATCACGCTGCCCTTGGTGCGGGCCTGCGTCGAACGCGGCCAGCCTTTCCTGGGCATTTGCCGGGGTTTTCAGGAGGTGAATGTCGCCATGGGCGGCGCGCTGCACCCGGAAATCCGCGAGCTGCCGGGACGGATGAATCACCGCATGCCGCCCGATGGCACGGCGGAAGAGGTCTTTGCCCTGCGGCACCGGGTGGCCTTCACCCCTGGCGGGGTTTTCGCCCGGCTGATGGGGGCCGATGCGGTAATGACCAACACGCTGCATGGCCAGGGCATTTCGCGCGCCGGGGCGAGGATCGTGATCGACGGCCTGGCCGAGGATGGCACGCCCGAGGCGCTCTATGTCAAGGATGCGCCCGGATTTACCCTTTCGGTTCAATGGCATCCTGAATGGCGCGCGGGCGAGGACCCGGTGTCGCGGCCGCTGTTCGAGGCCTTTGGTCGCGCCGCCTCGGACTGGGCGGCGGGGCGTCGCCCTGCGATGCAGGCGGCGGAATAGCGCCTCAGACCCCTGCCACGAGCGCGGCCAGCGCGAAGGCGGCGGGGGCGGCCTGGATGGCAAGGATGCGGCGGCTGGCGGTCAGGCCGCCGTAGATGCCCGCGATCAGGATGCAGGTCAGGAAGAAGACGGCCGGGGCCTGGCCTTCGCCCAGCGGGCCTTCGATCAGCGCCCAGACCAGACCGGCGGCGAGGAAGCCGTTATAGAGGCCCTGATTGGCCGCAAGAACCCGCGTCGCCTGGGCGAATTCCGGCGTGGTGCCGAAGGCCCGGCGGCCGCGCGGGGTTGTCCAGAGCGCCATTTCAAGGACGAGGATATAGAGGTGAAGGGCTGCGATCAGTGCGATCAGGATCGTGGTCAACATGCTGTTTCTTCCCGAAAAACCGCGTCTGGCGAAGGTCTGGCAAAGGTCTGGCGAAGGTCTGGCAGACCTGCCGCCGCACCCGCTGCCGCCAAGCGCAGATTAGCTGCCCGCGCCCGCCCCTGGCAACGCTTGGTTCTGCGGCTTCGCGGCGCTATGGTCCGGCCAAACCAGTTTGGAGGGAGAGGGCGATGAAACGCTCGCGCATCAACGAGATCATGGCGGCGGCGGATGAGATGATCCGTCATTACGGCTTTGTCCTGCCGCCCTTCGCGGGCTGGACGCCCGACCAGTTCCGCGCCCGTCGCGACAGCGCAGCCCGCGTGATCGAGGGGCGCTGCGGCTGGGACATCACCGATTACGGCCAGGGCCGGTTCGACGAGATGGGCCTGTTCCTGTTCACCCTGCGCAATGGCCAATTGGCCGATCTGCAGCGCGGCGGCGGCATGTGCTATGCCGAGAAGCTGCTGATCAGCCGTCAGGACCAGCTTTCACCGATGCACACCCATGTCATCAAGGCCGAGGATATCATCAACCGGGGCGGCGCGACGCTTGTGATCGAGCTTTTCGGCAGCGACGATCAGGGCCGCTTTGCCGAGGACAAGGGCGGCATGGTCCATTGCGACGGCATCGCCACGCCCTATGGGCCGGGGCAGAAGCTGAAACTCGCGCCGGGGGAATCGGTGACGCTGATGCCGGGCGACTGGCACGCCTTCTGGGGCGAGGGCGGCGATGTGCTGATCGGCGAGGTCTCGACCGTCAATGACGACCTGACCGACAATATTTTCCGCGAGCCGATCGGGCGTTTCGCCGAGATCGAGGAGGATGTGGCGCCGACCCATCTTCTGGTCAGCGATTACGACAGCTGGCTGAAATAGGGCCAGGTCGACCGGGCAAAGAAGAAGGGCCGCATCCTTGCCCGGATGCGGCCCTTATGTTTTGCGGTCAGGCGGGCCTCAGCCCTGGGGGCAGACGCCGTTCACCAGCGGCACCGAGCAGGCGGCGGGCGCTTCGGGCGCGGCGGCCGGGGCGGCGGGTTCAGCCGCCGGGGCCGGAGCCGGGGGCGCGGGCGGCGTGTCGGCGGCGGGGGCGGCTGCGGGTTCAACCTTCGGCGCCGCGATGCCCGTGCCGGGACCGCCCGCGATGGTCGGCGGGGTCAGCACGGTCAGCGGCGGGGCGACGACCGGGGTCACAACCGGCACGTCCTTTTTCTTCGGCGCGGGCGGTTTCGGGATCGACAGGCCTTTCGGCATTTCGCCCTTCGAGGTCAGCACGATCACCTTTTCGCCGCCCTGGACCCGCTCATACAGGTCCATCACGTCCTGGTTGATCATGCGGAAACAGCCCGACGAGGCATTGCGCCCGATCGACTTCCATTCCGGCGTGCCATGGATGCGATAGCCGTAATCGACGCCGCCCGATTCCAGATAGATGGCGCGGGCGCCCAGCGGGTTGGTCGGGCCGCCGGGCTGGCCTTTTTCATATTGCTTGAGATGCGGCTTGCGCTCGATCATCTCTTTCGGCGGGGTCCAGGTCGGCCAGTGCTTCTTGTTGGCGACCAGGGATTCCCCCGACCAGCCAAAGCCCTCGGCCCCGACGGCGATGCCGTAGCGGATCGCCTTTTTCTTGTCCAAGACATAGTAAAGCAGGCGTTTCGAGGGGTCGATGATGATCGTGCCCGGCGCCTGTTCGTTCGGATATTCGACCACCTGGCGACGATAGGCCTCGGGGATGTCGGCCACGGGCAGGGCGGGGACGGTGAATTCCCCGTCCGAGCGCGCGGCATAGATGGTCTCATCGGTCGCGACCGGGGCCTGGGCGGGCGTGCTGGTGCCCATGCTGCCTTCGACGCAGGCCGAAAGCAGAAGGGCGGAAAGCAGGGCGGCGGAGGCGGATTTCAGGGCGGGGGCACGGGAAAGGATGCCGGAAAGGCGCATGTGCGGAGACTCACTTGTTTCCTTGCCGGAAACGAGGGGTTTCCGGGGATAATATTGCGGCGAATCTAGCCTGTCGGCTTGCAAGCGTCAAACCGCTGCGGCGCGGTGCAAATGACAGGCGCGTGAGAATCCGGGCTTCCGGGCGGAATTGCCACGATTCCGCGATCTTTCC
>Ga0056909_1002188_pt1 | contig 10183 bp, 8 predicted proteins | sample EBPBio102011_DNA_FD_62115 | JGI IMG/M metagenome (GOLD analysis project Ga0056909, IMG submission 62115) | Wastewater treatment Type I Accumulibacter community from EBPR Bioreactor in Madison, WI, USA - Reactor 1_1/10/2011_ DNA | ecosystem: Engineered > Bioreactor > EBPR > Anaerobic-Aerobic >...
TCCGGCGTCGAGGCGGCCATCGACCTGGCCGGCGTGGTCGAACACGTGACGCTGTTCGAGTTCATGGACCAGCTGAAGGCCGACGCCGTGCTGGTGAAGAAGCTGCTGAGCCTGCCGAACGTCACCGTGCACACGAATGCCCAGACGCTGGAGATCACCGGCGATGGCCAGAAGGTGAACGGCCTGCGCTTCAAGCGCCGCAGCACCGGCGAAGAGCAGACGGTGGACCTGGCCGGCGTGTTCGTGCAGATCGGCCTGGTGCCGAACACCGAGTTCTTGCGCGGCACGGTAGAGCTGAGCCGCTTCGGCGAAATCATCGTCGACGCCCGTGGTGCCACGAACCTGCCCGGCGTGTTCGCCGCTGGCGATGCGACCACCGTGCCCTACAAGCAGATCGTCATCGCGGCCGGTGACGGCGCCAAGGCGGCCCTGTCGGCTTTTGACCACCTGATCCGGCATTCGGCACCCGCCTGAGCGGCAAGCCGCCGCAGCTTGATGTCCGTCAAGAACCGGGACCATGGTCCCGGGCAGCATCCGGGTCGTCCCAGAGCCGGGGCTGAGAATACGAAGAATGAATTCAGCAGCGGGTCTTCCCGGGAGTGCGGAGCACTTCGAGCAGGCGCTGCGTGATTGCGCGGCCGAGCCGATCCACCAGATCGGCCAGGTGCAGCCCCACGCGGGGCTGGTGGTGCTGCAGCCCGCGGCCGGCGGCACGGTGCTGCAGGCCAGCGACAACATCGCCCGTTTTCTGGGCCGTCCGCCGGCCGAGGTGTTGGGCCAGCCGTTGGCCAGCATGCTGGATGCCGACGCGGTGGCGGCCGTCGAGGCGCTGGTGGCCCGGGCGGAGCGCATGGGCCGCCCGGTCACCGGCCGCCTGCGCGTGATGGTGCGCGGCACGAGCCTGCCGATGATCGCCCACCTGTACCTTTCCGACGGCATGCCCGTGCTGGAACTGGAGCACAACGATGGCCCGCAGCTGCACGGCCGGCTGCACGACATGCTGGCGCAGACGCTGGACGCGTTGCTGGCGCAGGAGCACACCTCCGAGCGCGGCGCCTACTTCCAGCGCCTTGCCGAGGTGGTGCGCGAGCTGACCGGCTATGACAGCGTGATGGTCTACCGCTTCGACACCTCGATGGATGGCGAGGTGGTGGCGCAGAGCCGGGCGCCGCAGGCGCACGATTTCCTGGGCATGCGCTTTCCGGCCAGTGACATCCCGGCACAGGCACGGCGGCTGTACACCCTGAACCTGGTGCGTGCCATCGCCGACACCGAAGCCGTGCCGTCGCCCGTGCTGCCGGCGCTGAACCCGCAGACCGGGCAACCGCTGGACATGAGCTTTTCGGCGGTGCGCAGCGTGTCGCCGGTGCATCTGGAATATCTGCGCAACATCGGCCTGCGCGCGTCGATGACCATCTCGCTGCTGCAGAACGGCCGGCTGTGGGGCATGGTCACCTGCCACCACCTGAGCCCGAAGCAGGTATCGCTCGCGCTGCGCGAAGCGGCACTGCTGATCAGCCAGCTGGTGTCGGCAAAGCTGTCGACGATCCTGGCACAGGAGGACAGCCGGCTGACCAGCGCAGCCAGTGCGATCAGCGCCGAGCTGCTGCGCCGCATGCCCGATGAGCACGTCCCGGGCCTGATGGAGGGTTTGCTGCCGCAGATGCAGGCGTTGCTGCATGCCGACGGCATCGTCGGCGTGGTGGACGGCGTGCGCTTCAGTCACGGCCGGGTGCCGCCGCCCGAAGCGCTGGGCCGGCTGCTCGACTGGCTGGGCCAGCAGTCGGCGGATGCCAGCTTCGCCACCGAATTCCTGGCCCAGGGCTACCCGGCAGGCGCCGGCCTGACCGACTGTGCCGCCGGCCTGTTGTGCACGCCGCCTTCGCCCGGCATGGACAACGGCCTGGTGTGGTTCCGCGGCGAACGCGAACGCATGGTTCACTGGGCCGGCAACTACCAGGAAGGCTTCGTGCGCAATGCCGCCGGCAACTTCCGGCTGACGCCGCGCAAATCCTTCGAGCTCTGGACCCAGATCTGGCGCGGCCGCTGCGAACCGTGGACCCAAGCCGAGATCGGGCTGGTGTCGCTGCTGGGGCTGGAGCTGCCCGAGCGCCTGGCGCAGAAGAGTCGGGTGGAGGTGCTGCTGGCCCGACTGCGGCAGCACGAGCAGGACCTCAGGCTGCACCGCGACCACTTGGAGGAGCTGGTGCAGCAGCGCACCGCGGAGCTTTCGATCGCCAAGGAAGTGGCCGAATCGGCCAGCCGGGCCAAGTCGGTGTTCCTGGCCAACATGTCGCATGAGCTGCGCACCCCGCTCAACGGCATCATCGGCATGACCGCGCTGGCGCTGCGCCGCAGCAGCGACGAGGTGGTCACCGGCTACCTGCGGAAGACCGAGCTGACTTCCCGGCACCTGCTGGCGCTGATCAACGACATTCTCGACTTATCCAAGATCGAGGCCGAGCGGCTGACGCTGGAAGAACTGGATTTCACGCTGGGCGAGCTGCTGCAAGGCGTCGAGCTGCAGTTGGGCGAATCGGCCCGGCGCAAGGGCCTGGCGCTGCACATGGCGCTGAGCGGCACGCCGGCCGACCGGACCTGGCGTGGCGACCCATTGCGGCTGGGCCAGATCTTGCTGAACCTGGTGGGCAATGCGATCAAGTTCACCGAGCGCGGCTCGGTGGACGTGCGCATGACCGTGCTGCCCGACAGGGCGGGTGGCGCACAGCTGGACTGCGCCGTGCGCGACACCGGCATCGGCATCACGACCGAGCAGCAGGCGCGGCTGTTCACTGCCTTCGAGCAGGCCGACGGCTCCACCACCCGGCGCTACGGCGGCACTGGCCTGGGCCTGGCCATCGCGCGCCGGCTGGCACGCCTGATGGGTGGCGACATCCGGGTCGAGAGCCGGCCGGGCCAGGGCACCACCTTTCACTTGCAGGTGCAGATCGGCGAATCGGTGGCGGCGCCCGCCCCGCCTGCGCCGCTGTCCGTCGACAGCGAGCAGCAACTGAAGCACATGCGCCGCGGCGCCCGCGTGCTGTTGGCCGAGGACGAGCCGATCAACCGTGAGATCCTGAAGACGCTGCTGGAAGATGCCGGCTGCGTGGTGGATGCGGTGGAGCAGGGCGCAGCGGCCGTGGATGCGGCGCGCGCCCGGCGCTACGACGTGATCCTGATGGACATGCAGATGCCCGTGATGGACGGCATGGAGGCAACGCGGCAGATTCGCCGCGATTCGATGAACCGCGACACCTACATCGTGGCCACCACCGCCAACGCCTACGTCGACGACCAGCAGGCCTGCCTGGCCGCCGGCATGGACGACCACCTGTCCAAGCCGATCCAGCCGCAGCTGCTGTTCGAGCAGGTGATGAAGGGGCTCACCCGCGCCTGAGCGCCGGTGCGCCGGGCGCGGCCGCGCGGCTGCGGCGCAGTCCGTCCAGCGAATACAGCAGCAGCCCCGCCCAGATGAAGGCGAAGCCGGCCAGCCGCGCTCCGTCGAAGGGCTCGCGGAACACCCACACGCCCAGCGCCAGCTGGATCGTCGGCGACAGGTACTGCAGCAGCCCCACGGTGGCCAGCGGCAGGCGGCGGGCGCCGGCGGCAAACAGCAGCAGCGGCAGTGCCGTCAGCGGCCCGCCGATCACCAGCCAGGCGTCCAGCGCCAGGTCACCCTGGGCCATCGCGCCGTGGCCGCGCAGCGTCCACCACAGCAGCGCCGGCACCACCAGCGGGGCCAGCAGCAGGGTCTCCAGCGCCAGGCCTTCCAGCGCGCCCAGACTGGAGGTCTTGCGCATCAGGCCGTAGAGCGCGAAGCTGACGGCCAGCACCAGCGCGATCCACGGCAGCCGGCCGTGCTGCACCGTCAGCCACAGCACGCCGGCGGCTGCGAGCGCCACCGCGGCCCACTGCACGCGGTTCAGCCGCTCGTGCAGCACCAGCACGCCGAGCAGCACGCTGACGATCGGGTTGATGAAGTAGCCCAGGCTGGCCTCCACCACCTGACCACTCTGCACCGCGTACACATAGACCAGCCAGTTGCCCGACAGCAGCAGCGCGCTGACGGCGAACCGGCCCAGTTGCCGCGGCGCCTGCAGCAGCGGCCGTAGCCAGCCGAAGCGGCGCAGCGTGGCCAGCAGCAGCAGCACGAACAGCAGCGACCACACCGAGCGGTGCAGTACCACCTCGAGCGGCGGCACCGCCTGGATGCGGTGGAAGTACAGCGGGAACAGGCCCCAGGCCGCGAAGGCCAGGACGGCGTAGACGATGCCGGCATGCATGAAGCGGCGCATTGTCGCCGGCCTGCGCTTGATGCCCGTCAAGCCTGCCCGGCGGGTGCCGCGCCAGCATCGCAGGCGCCCGCGGCCGGGTGAAGGATGCAGGACATGAAACGATTGGCAGTGCTGACCAGCGGCGGCGATGCGCCGGGCATGAACGCGGCGATCCGTGCCGTGACACGCATGGGGCTGGCCAACGGCTGGCAGGTGTTTGGCGTGCGCCATGGCTTCAGCGGGCTGATCCACGGCGAGATGGAGGCCCTGGGCGCGCGCGACGTGGGCGGTGTCATGCAACTCGGCGGCACGCTGCTGGGCAGCGCGCGCTGCGCCGAGATGAAGACCGAGCAGGGGCAGCTGGAGGCGCTGCGCCAGCTGGCGGGCCGTGGCATCGACGCGCTGGTGGTCATCGGCGGCAACGGCTCGCAGACCGGGGCCCACGCGCTGTCGCAGCGCGGCTTGCGGGTGGTGGGTGTGGCCTCGACCATCGACAACGACCTGCTGGGCACCGACATCACCATCGGCGCCACCACCGCGATCGACATCGCGCTGGAATCGATCGATCGCCTGGGTGTGACCGCGTCGTCGCACCAGCGCGGCTTCTTCGTCGAGGTGATGGGCCGCGACTGCGGCTACCTGGCCACCGTGGTGGGCATCGCCGGCGGGGCCGAGGCCATCGTCGTGCCCGAGCAGGAGATCACGCCCGAGGCGGTGGCTGCGGAGATCCGCGACGCTTACCAGCGCGGCAAGACGCACGCGATCATTGTGGTGGCCGAAGGCGCGCACTACGACGCCGATGCGCTGGCCCGCTATTTCGAGGAGCACGAGGCCCGTCTGGGCTTCGACATGCGGGTATGCAAGCTGGGGCATGTGCAGCGCGGGGGTGCGCCAGGCGCGGCCGACCGGCTGCTGGCCACCCGGCTGGGCGCGGCGGCCGTGCAGCAGTTGGACGCCGGCCACCACGGCGTGCTGGTGGGTCAGCATGGGGGCGAGCTTTGCACCACGCCGCTGGCGCAGGTGGTGGGCGCCACCAAGCCGGTGGACCCGCGGCTGCTGGCCATGGCGGCCGTGCTGGCGCGCTGAGCCTCAGGCAGCCGGCGCCAGCTTCTGCAGCAGCTCGCCCAGCAGCGCGCGCTCGCCAGGGGTCAGCGCCTGCAGCAGGCCGTCTTCCATCGTGCGCGAGGCCTGGTGTGCCCGCTTGGCCAGCTCGGCGCCCGTGGGCGTGAGCTGCAGGATCGTGGCCCGGCCGTCGTCGGGGCTGCGCTGGCGCTCCACCAGCGCGCGCGCGGCCAGACGGTCCACCAGCACGGTGACGTTCGGCGGGCTCAGCCGCAGCGCCTGGGCCAGCCGCTTCGGTGTGGCGCCGGGGTTGGCGCGCAGCAGCATCAGCAGCGTGAACTCCACCGGCCGCAGCTTGAAGGGTGTGCCGACATGGCGCTGGAACACCCGGCGTGTGCCCACCTCGGCCAGCGCCAGCCGAAAGCCCAGCAGGTGCTGCACCGGGCTGGTGTCCAGCGCCGCGTCGGCGGCCGGCAATTCGACGGCCATCGCGTCAGCGCCGCGGCAGGATCACGTCGGCGGCCGGCGGGTCGGCGTACAGGCGCTCCACCAGCTCGGCCCGGTGCGTGAGCACCGCGCGCTGGTTGATCGAGCCCTTGTCGGTGACCTCGCCGCGGTCGATGTGCGGCGGCTCATCCAGCACGATGGCGCGGGCCACGCGGTTGGCGCTGCCGGTGCCCCCGGCCCACAGCCTGTCGACTAGCGCCTGGTAGAAGGCGCGCACCTGCGGATGGGCCAGCACCTGCGCGGCGCTGGCGTCCGCCGACAGGCCGGCCAGTTTCTTCGCATCATCCAGGCGCGGAAAGATCAGCGCGCCGATGTCGTCGCGGTTCAGCCCGGCGATCACCACGTCCTGCACCAGCGGGTCGCCGGCCAGCACGATCTTCATGCGCAGCGGGCCGACGTTGACGAAGGTGCCGGTGGAAAGCTTGAAGTCCTCGGCGATGCGGCCGTCGAAGCGCAGCCCGCGCTGCGGGTTGGCGTCGTCGATGTACAGCACCGCGTCGCCGGTGCGGTAGTAGCCTTCTTCGTCGAAGGCGGCCGCCGTTTCGGTGGGCGCGCGCCAGTAGCCGGGCATCACGTTCGGGCCCTTGAAGCGGGCCTCGAGCTTGCCGTCCACCGGCACCAGCTTCACGTCGACGCCGGGCGCCGGCAGGCCGATGTGGCCGCTGCGCACCTCGGTGCCCAGCGCGAAGGTGCAGGACGGCGCGGTCTCGGTCATCCCCAGGCCGGTGAAGATACAGATGCGCTCGCCGATGGCGGCCTCGGCATGGCGGTCCAGGTGGTCCCACACCGCCTGGCTCAGGCCGGCGCCGGCGAACATGAAGGCCTTGACGCGCGAGAACAGCGTGTCGCGCAAGGCGGTGTCGCCGTCCATCGCCCGGGCGATCTCCTCGAAGCCCTTGGGCACGTTGAAGTACATCGTCGGTGCGATCTCGCGCAGGTTGCGCAGCGTGGCCGCCATGCCCTTGGGCGTGGGCTTGCCGTCGTCGATGTACAGCGTGCCGCCGTTGTACAGCGCGATGCCGATGTTGTGGTTGCCGCCGAAGGTGTGGTTCCACGGCAGCCAGTCGATCAGCACCGGCGGCTCCTCGGCCATGAAGGCGAAGCACTGGCGCAGCATCTGCTGGTTGGCGCAGATCATGCGCTGGGTGTTGATCACGCCCTTGGGCTGCTTGGTGGAGCCGCTGGTGAACAGGAACTTGGCGATGGTGTCCGGGCCCACGTGGCCGTGGGCTTCCATCTCCTCGGCGCCGGGTTCGGTCTTCAATGCCTCGTCGAAGCGCGTGATCTTGCGGCCCTGCAGCGCCGGCGTGTCCTCGCCGCTGGTGACCCAGACCTCGGTGTCGGCCGGCACCACGGTGGCGATGGCGTTGCGGAAGGCATGGCCATCGGCGGCAAACACCAGCCCCGGCGTCAGCGTGCCCAGGATCTGCTTGAGCTTGCCGAAGTCCTGCGACACGGTGGAATAGGCCACCGAAACCGGCGTGAAGGGCACACCCACCCACTGCGCCGCCAGCGCCAGCGTGTAGTGCTCCAGGTCGTTGTCGGACAGGATGGCAATCGGCCGCTCGGCCGACAGGCCGCGCACCGCCAGCGCCTGGCCGATGCGGCGCACGCGATCGAGCATCTGCGCGTAGCTGATGCGGCGCCACTCGCCGTCGGGCCCGCGCTGCGCCACCTGCGTGCGATCGGGCGCATGGCGAGCCCACTCCTCCAGCCGGTCGGTCAGCCGGGCGGGGTAGGGCTGCAGCGGCTCTAGCGAGCGCAGGTGGTGCACGCTATGGGCGTCGATGTGGTGGCTGGCGGCCAGGCAGCCGCCGACCTTGACGTGACGGTACTTGGCGGTGCTCATGACTTGGCCACCTTGGCGGCGCGCCCTTCCAGGAAGGCGCGGATGCGCTCCTTGGCCGTCGGGTCGCCCTGGGCGATGGCCGCGACCAGCGATTCGACGAACAGGCCTTCGGACGGCGGCAGTTCGGCAATGCGCGGCAACGCCTGGATGACCGCGAAGTTGGACAGCGGCGCGTTGGTGCTGACCTTCTGCGCCAGCGCCATGCCCTTGGCCAGGCCTTCGCCTTCGGCCACCAGATAGTTGGTCAGGCCGGCCTGCTGGCCTTCTTCGGCGTCGAAGACGCGGCCGGTCAGCATCATGTCGGCCATGCGGCTGGTGCCGATCAGCCGCGGCAGCCGCATCGAACCACCACCGCCGACGAAGATGCCGCGCTGGCCTTCGGGCAGGCCGTAGTACGCGCTACGCTCGGCCACGCGGATGTGCGCCGCGGCGGCGATCTCCAGCCCGCCGCCGATGGTGGCGCCGTGCAGCACGGCGATCACCGGCACCGGCGCGTACTGCACCTTCTCCAGCGTGGCATGCCACATGCGCGAATGCAGCACGCCTTCGTACACGGTGCGCTCGGACAGTTCCGACAGGTCCAGCCCGGCGCAGAAGTGCTGGCCCTCGCCGCTGAGCACGATGCAGCGCACATCCGACGCGATGCCGGTGAAGGCGTGGTCGATGGCCAGGATGAGGCCGTCGTTGACCGCGTTGCGCTTGACCGGGCGGTTCAGGCGCAGATGCAGGATGGGGCCGTCGCGCTCGACGCGCAGCAGGTCCGGGTCGATGGGGGAGGGCGTGTCCATGGCGGCAGGGTAGGTGGTTGATAGTTATTAATGGTAATCAAAGGAGACAGTCGCGCCATAGGGTTTTTACTGAGTGTGATGACTTGTCCGTGCCTGTCCATCCTGCAAGAATCCGTACCAGCGGGGCAGGTTTCGCCAGCCGATGACGTCGCCCGGTCCACCGCCAAGTAGTTAAGATACGTAATCAAATTGGGCCACCGAAGCCCCGGAGCGCTCCATGAACGTCAACGATTTGCTGGCCATCGACGTCCACACCCATGCCGAGGTGTCCTGCTGGAACCCCTTCGACAACTACGGAGAGGAATACGACCGCGCGGCCGACAAGTACTTCCGCAGCAACCGCCGGCCGACCATCGACGAGACGGTGGCCTACTACCGCGAGCGCAAGATCGGCCTGGTGATGTTCACGGTGGACGCCGAGGCCAAGATGGGCCGCCGCCGCATCCCCAACGAGGAGATCGCCGAGGCCGCGAAGAAGAATTCGGACATGATGATCTGCTTCGCCAGCATCGACCCGCACAAGGGCAAGATGGGCGCGCGCGAGGCCCGGCGGCTGATCGAGGAGCACGGCATCAAGGGCTTCAAGTTCCACCCCACGGTGCAGGACTTCCTGCCCTACGACAAGATGGCCTGGCCGATCTACGAGGTGATCGCCGAATACAAGATGCCGGCCATCTTCCACAGCGGCCATTCGGGCATCGGCAGCGGCATGCGCTGCGGCGGTGGTCTGCGCCTGCAGAACAGCAACCCGATGCTGCTGGAGGACGTGGCGATCGACTTCCCCGACATCCAGATCGTCGTGGCCCACCCCAGCTGGCCCTGGCAGGACGAGGCGCTGAGCCTGGCGCTGCACAAGCCCAACGTGTGGATCGACCTGTCGGGCTGGAGCCCCAAGTACTTTCCGCCGCAGCTGGTGCAGTACGCCAACACGCTACTGTCGGACCGCATGCTCTTTGGCAGCGACTACCCGCTGATCACGCCCGAGCGCTGGATGGCCGATTTCGACGAGGCCGGCTTCAAGGACCGCGTCAAGCCCGGCATCCTGAAGGGCAATGCGATGCGGCTGCTGGGCTTGGGGCAGCCAGCGGTGGCCTGAAAGATCAGGCCGGCTTCATCTTGAAGCCGTTCTCGACGAAGCCCGACAGCCCCAGCCGGCGATCACCCACCTGCACGTTCAGGCCATCGGGGTCGCGGACGTGGAAGCTGTCGGAGTCCTTCTGCGGATCGAGACCCTGTGCCTTCAGACGGGCCTCGAGATCGTCGGCCACGTAGCCGTCGATACCGAACATGAAGTGCGAGATCATGCCGGGATGTTCATCGCGGCGCAGCACCAGCATGCTCTGGCCGAAGCCGAGCAGCACGCTGTTTGGGTCTTCCTGGATGACCTGCAGGCCGAACATGCTGCAGTACCAGTCCTTGGACTTCTGCAGGTCGGACACCGAGATGGCGATGTGGTTCACAGTTGCTGCGTGACACAGGCTGCTCTTTGGCGTGGACACGGTGAGATCCTCTCGTCGGGTTCGTTGAACTCAGCGCTTGCGCTTCGCCCAGGGCTTCCAGCGCCGGTGCACCCACCACCATTGTTCGGGGCGGCGCACGATCAGCCGTTCCAGCGCGCGGTTGAAGGCGCGGGTCGTCAGACGGATGGCTTCGTTGGCGTCGGCATCTTCCACCGCGGTGATCGCTGCTTCGAAACGCAGCAC
>Ga0056909_1002189_pt1 | contig 10182 bp, 9 predicted proteins | sample EBPBio102011_DNA_FD_62115 | JGI IMG/M metagenome (GOLD analysis project Ga0056909, IMG submission 62115) | Wastewater treatment Type I Accumulibacter community from EBPR Bioreactor in Madison, WI, USA - Reactor 1_1/10/2011_ DNA | ecosystem: Engineered > Bioreactor > EBPR > Anaerobic-Aerobic >...
GTCAACATGCGCTTCGTCAAGCCGCTGGACCGTGAACTGATCCTCGAGCTTGCCCGCTCGCACGAAGGCTTCGTCACCCTGGAAGACAACGTGGTGGCCGGCGGCGCCGGCTCGGGCGTGGCCGAACTCCTGGCCGCCGAAGGCGTCACCGTGCCGATCCTCCATCTCGGCCTGCCCGATGCCTTCCAGCACCACGCCAGCCGCGAGGACCTGCTGGCCGAAGCTGGCCTGGACGCCGAGGGCATCCGCGCCGCGGTGTTGCGGCGCTTTCCCGCTGCCGGCGAGCCCCGCCTGGCCGGCAACGCCTGATCAGGGCGCGATGACCTCGTAGCCCTTGGCGCGCAACGCGTCGAGGTAGTTGTCCGGCCCCACCACCGACTCCAGCGGCAGCACCGCGAAGGTCGAGGGATTGCTGGCGAGCGCGTCCTCCGCGGCGCGGGTCCAGTTGGCGCGCAGGCGCTGCGGCACGTCGCGGATGCCGTGTTTTCTGGCGAAATCGGTTTCCACCAGCGCATCCAGGCAGCCCGGTCCTTGCCTGGCCGGGCGCGTGCGGAGCGCCGCCACGTCGCCGGTCGCCCAGGCGTTGGCCTGGCGGATCACGTCCGGCAGCTTGTATTCGATGTTGTCGAGCGTTTCGCGCAGGCATTTCGCATCGTCGAAGCCGCCGGCCTGCACTTCCTTCAACGCTTTCTTCGGGTCGTCCAGCTTCACCTGGATCGCGGTCGATACCCGCTTCAGGCCGTGGCGCTTGACCGCAGCATCGATCACCGGCGACACCTTGGGCTTCCCGCCAAGGCCGGATCGCTTGAGCGCCGCATCGTAAAGCTCTTCGGCGGCGATGATCGGGCGCATCTTCTCAACGCCCTCATCGCCCGGCAGGTAGCGGGCCTTGGCGGCGCTCCAGCGCCGGTAGAGATCGGGCGAGAGCACCTGCTGCAGGGTGGCGCCGTCCGGATTCTTGCGCAGGCGCATGTAGGCCGGCAGCAGGTGCAGGCCGCCAAAGAATCCCACATCCGCGCTGATGCCAAGGTACGGGGCGGTGATGTAGGCCTGCGAGCGCGAGATCACGCCCTCCACCTGCGCCGAATCCCAGGTGATGTCCTTGGGCAGCGGCGTGACCACCGCTAGCACGTGGAGCACGTGATCGCCCTTGCGGACCTTCCACATGCGCGGGCCCGGCTGGTGGCCCGCGACCACCTGGACCGTGTCCAGGATGCGGACCCCATCATCCTGCGCGGCATCCTGGGCCGGCGCACCCATCTGCTCCGGTGCCTTGGCCGGGGCCTGCTGGGCCATGGCGGACACCGGTGCCCACGCGAAACAGGCCACCAACGCGATCGACTTCAGCATGCAAGCTCCTTTGCGGGCCAAGAGTCGCCTTCGACCCCGCACCGCGCCGCAGGTTCCCGAAACGAAAAACGCCCGGCAGGGCCGGGCGTCAGGATGTTGGTCGGGGTAGCCGGATTCGAACCGACGACCACTTGTCCCCCAGACAAGTGCGCTACCAGGCTGCGCTATACCCCGAGAGGCGCGAATTATAGACGATGCAGGGCGCTCAGCGGCGCAGCAATTGCAGGACTTCTTCAAGTTCCTGCCGCACCTGCTTGATGATTTGCGAGGACAGGGCCGATTCCTGCTTGCCGCTCTCGCCTTCCAGGCGCAGGCGCGCGCCGCCGATGGTGTAGCCCTGCTCGTACAGCAGGCCACGGATCTGGCGCACCATCAGCACGTCGTGGCGCTGGTAATAGCGACGGTTGCCGCGACGCTTGACCGGCGACAGGCTGGGGAACTCGGTCTCCCAATAACGCAGCACGTGCGGCTTGACGTCGCACAGCTCGCTGACCTCACCGATGGTGAAGTAGCGCTTGGCCGGGATTGGCGGGAGTTCCTTGTTACTACCTGGGTCCAGCATAAGCCTCCACCCGCTCCTTCAGCTTCTGGCCAGGACGGAACGTCACCACGGTGCGCGCGGTGATCGGGATTTCCTCACCGGTCTTGGGGTTGCGGCCAGGGCGCTGGTTCTTGCGACGCAGATCGAAATTGCCAAAGCCCGAGAGCTTGACCTGGCGGCCGCCTTCCAGCCCCTCGCGGAGCGTGTCGAAGAACGCATCGACGAATTCCTTCGCCTCGCGTTTGTTCAAGCCGACTTCGTCGAATAGACGTTCGGCCATCTCAGCCTTGGTCAATGCCATGCCACTATCCCCTGATCTTTACGCCGTGGTCGCGCTCGAGGGCAGCCATCACATCGGCCACCACGGCTTCCACTTCGCGTTCCGTGAGCGTGCGGGATTCTTCCTGCAAAATCAAGCCCATAGTGAGGCTTTTGAAACCTGAATCGACCCCTTTGCCGACGTAGCGGTCAAAGAGCCGCACCGCACGCAGGCTGGGCCCGGCGCTCTGGCGCACCGTGTCACTGAGGCTCTGCCAGCTCACCGCATCGGGCACCAGCAACGACAGGTCGCGCCGCACGGAAGGATATTTGGATGTCGCTTCGGCGATGGCCGGTGCACGCTGGCTGATCCCCGCCAAATCCAGCTCGAAACCGACTGCGGAGACGTCCAGGTCCAGCTGCGCGCGCAGCGCGGGATGCAGCTCGCCCACCCAGCCGATGCGCTCGCCGTCCCTGTACACGTCCGCCGAACGCCCCGGATGACCGAAGGGCTCGGCCGAACGGCGGAACTCGAGCGCGGCATTCGCCATCGCCGCCAGCGATTCCACCGCGCCCTTGGCGTCGTGGAAATCGACCGCGCGATCCGGCTCGCCCCATTGCTCAGCGCGCGCGCTGCCACAGGCAATCGCGGCGATGCGCGGCGTCTCGATCGGTGCTTCGCCGGCCTGCGTGGGCGCGGCAAACACGCGCCCGACCTCGAACAGGCGTACGCGCGGCTGCTGGCGCGCGACGTTTCGGGCCAGCGCGGCGGTCAGGCCCGGCAGCAGCATCGGCCGCATCACGCCGAGCTCCGCGCTCAGCGGATTGGCCAGCGCCACCCCACCCTGCAACTGCCATTTCGTAAGCCACGCGGCATCGACGAAGGCGTAGTTGATCGCCTCCTGCCAATCCCGCGCGGCCATCTGCCGGCGCAGGTCATTGACCGGCACGACGCTCGCATCCGACACCACCACGCGCGCCGAACCGGCCGGCAGGACGGTGGGAATACGGTCATAGCCATGGATTCGCGCGATTTCCTCGATCAGGTCTTCCTCGATGGCGATGTCGAAGCGGCGCGGCGGCGCGGTCACCTGCCAGCCATCGGCGACGGCGTCCACCTTGAGGCCCAGGGCGGAGAGGATGCGTTCGATCTCGGCATCGTCGATCACGATGCCCAGCACGCGCGCGATGCGCTCGCGGCGCAGGTGGATGCTCGCCGGCTTGGGCAGGTCGGCGGCGTTGACCGCCTCGACCACCGGGCCGGGCTGGCCTCCGGCGATGTCGAGGATCAGTCCCGTCGCGCGCTCGATGGCAATGCGCGGCAGCTCAGGGTCCACGCCACGCTCGAAGCGATGCGCCGCGTCGGTATGCAGGCCCAGCTTGCGGCTGCGGCCGATGATCGCCTCCGGGGCGAAGTGCGCGGCCTCGAGGAAGACATTCTTCGTCGCTTCGGTCACGCGGCTGTCGAAGCCGCCCATCACGCCCGCGAGCGCGACCGGACGATCGGCATCGGTGATCAGCAGGAATTCTTCATCCACCACCGCATCGCGGCCATCCAGCAGCTTCAGCGCCTCGCCCTTGCGCGCGCGCCGCACGCCGACCGGCCCCTGCAGCAGGTCACGGTCGAAGGCATGCATCGGCTGGCCGAGTTCCAACATCACGTACTGGGTGACATCGACCAAAAAGCTCACCGGGCGGATGCCGCTACGCCGCAGGCGCTCGGCCATCCACAGCGGCGTCTTGGCGGTTCCGTCCACGCCTTCGATCACGCGGCCAAGGTAGCGCGGCGCATCAGCGCCCGCGTTCAATTCCACCGCCAATTGGCTGTCGATGGTCGATGCGACCGGCGCGATGTCGAACGCGGTCACTTCGCTGCCGGTCGCCGCCGCGACGTCATACGCGATGCCGCGAATGCCGAAGCAGTCCGCGCGATTCGGCGTCAATTTCAGTTCGATGCTGCTGTCGGGCAGGCCAAGGTACTCGGCGAGCGGCGCGCCCACCGGCGCATCGACCGGCAGTTCCAGGAGGCCAGACGCATCGGCGTCCAGCCCCAATTCTTTCGCCGAGCACAACATGCCGTTGGATTCCACGCCGCGCAGCTTGGCGGCTTTGATGGTGATCTCGCCAATCTTCGCGCCGACCATCGCGAGCGGTGCCTTCAGGCCCACGCGCGCGTTCGGCGCACCGCAGACGATCTGCAACCGCCCGTGCGCGCCGGCATCGACCTCGCACACCTGCAGGCGGTCGGCTTCCGGGTGCTTGGTGGCGGCCACGATCTCGGCGACGACGACCTTGTCCAGGCCCTCGCCCAGCGGCGTCAACTCTTCGACCTCCAAACCAATCGCAGTGAGCGCGGCGGCCAACGCATCGCGGTCGGCGGTGGTCTGGATGTGTTCGCGGAGCCAGTTTTCGGAGAATTTCATCGGTGTCTCGTGTCGTTTCGATGCAGTCGCCGCAGCGACATCGATCAAGCAGATAGGCGATCAGGCAAAGCGGCGCAGGAAGCGCACGTCGTTCTCGAAGAAGCTGCGCAGGTCGTCCACGCCTTCGCGCAGCATCGCGAAGCGCTCGACGCCGAGGCCAAACGCGAAGCCGGTATAACGCTCGGGATCGATGCCGACGTTGCGCAGCACGTTCGGATGCACCATCCCGCAGCCGAGCACCTCCAGCCAGCGCTGGCTGCCGTCTGCTTGCGTCCATGCGATATCGACTTCGGCCGATGGCTCGGTAAAGGGGAAGTAGCTCGGGCGGAAGCGCATGTCGAAGTCGCGACCGAAGAACGCGCGCACGAATTCCGCGAGCGTGCCCTTGAGGTCGGCGAAGCTCGCGTGCTCATCGACCAGGAGCCCTTCGACCTGATGGAACATCGGCGTGTGGGTCTGATCGGAATCGCTGCGGTACACCTTGCCGGCCGCGATCATGCGCAGCGGCGGCTCCATTCCTGCACGCACGTGGTCCAGCATGTAGCGGATCTGCATGCCCGAGGTGTGCGTGCGCAGCAGGCGCCCGTCGGGGAAGTAGAACGTGTCATGCATGGCGCGCGCCGGATGGTGCGGCGGGAAGTTCAGCGCCTCGAAGTTGTGCCAGTCGTCCTCGATCTCCGGCCCCTGCGCCTGCGCGTAGCCCAGGCCCGCGAAGATCTCGGCGATGCGCTCGAGCGTGCGGCCGACCGGATGCAGCGTGCCGACCTCCGCATCGCGGCCCGGCAGGGTGATGTCGATGGACTCGCTGGCGAGGCGCGCATCCAGCGCCGCGGCATCCAGCACGGCCTTGCGCCCGGCCAGCGCGGCGGTGATGGCATCGCGCGCGCGGTTGATCGCCTCGCCCGCGGACTTGCGCGCCTCCGGCGGCAATGCGCCGAGGGACTTCAGCTGCGCGGTCAGGCGCCCGGACTTGCCAAGCAGCGACACGCGCAGCGCTTCGAGCGCATCCGGCGTGACCGCATCGGCAATGGCGGCCAGCGCCTCGGTTTGCAGGGATTCGATTTCGCTCATGGTCAGAGGTTAACCCGGTGGCGACATGGCACGGCCCGCCGCATCGCAAAGATCCAAAAATGAAAACGGGGAAGGACTCGCGCCCTTCCCCGTTCGATGGAGTTCCGCAGGGACGGGCTTGATGCCCGCGCCGGGGATTATTCGACCTCGCGGCCGCCCTGCAGCTCGTCCTGAAGCGCCTTGAGCTCGTCCATCTTGCCGGCGGCGGCCAGCTCGGCCTGCTGCGACCAGGTGGTCGGGTCGTGCGAGGCGAACTGGCTGCCAGCGGCGTCGAGGATCTCGCGCAGCTTGCCGGCGTCGGTGTTGGCCAGGTCCTGGAAGCTGGCCACGCCAGCGGCGGTCAGGACTTCAGCGATCTTCGGGCCCACGCCTTCGATCAGCTTCAGGTCGTCGCCCTTGGCGGCCTTCTTAGCCGGGGCCTTCTTGGCGGCCGGGGCAGCCTTGGCAGCCGGAGCCGCGGCCTTGGCGCCCTTCTTCGCCTTCGGCTTCTCGACCGGGACGAAGTTCGGCAGGTTGGCCGGACGGGTGATCTCGATGTTCAGCGCCTTGCCGGCGGCTTCCGCCAGGTCACCGAAGCCCTTGATGTCATGGGCAGCGATGTCCGCCAGCACCTTGCGATCCAGGGTGATGCCGGCCTTGAGCAGGCCGTTCATGAAGCGGCTGTAGGACAGGCCGTACATGCGGGAAGCGGCGTTGATGCGCGCGATCCACAGGCTGCGGAACTGGCGCTTCTTCAGCTTGCGGCCGATGTAGGCGTACTGCTGCGCCTTGGTGACCGCCTGCTTGGCGACGCGGAAGACCTTGCGGCGGGCGTTGTAGTAACCCTTCGCCTGGCCCAGGATTTTCTTGTGACGGCGACGTGCGGTGACGCCACGCTTGACTCGTGCCATTTCTTGTTCTCCTCAGGGTTCAGGCGTAGGGCAACTGGCGCGCAATGCGGCCGGCGTCGCTCGGGTTCACGTAATGCGGCTGGCGCAGGTCGCGCTTCCGCTTCGTGGCCTTCTTGGTGAGGATGTGGCTGCGGTTGGCGCTGCCACGCTTGAACTTGCCGCTGGCGGTCTTCTTGAACCGCTTACCGGCAGCACGATGCGACTTGATCTTCGGCATGGTGATTCCTTTACTTGCGTTCGACTGACTGGGCGGTGGCCGAAGCCACGCTTTCCATCCGTGCCCACATCGGTGATGAGTCCGTCGCGTCTGCGGCGGAGGGTCCTGCTACCTGCCTTCTGGCGGGTAGCCCAATATTATGCGTGCCCGCCCGGCTGGCCGCAAGCCCCCGGATTCATGGGCTTCCCGGCCGCCCGGGCAGCGGATTGGCCGCTCAGAAACGACGAATGCGCCCGGAGGCGCATCGTCTGGCGTTGGGAGCCGGGGCCCTCAGCGCTTCTTGGGCGCGATCATCATGACCATCTGGCGCCCTTCTAGGCGCGGGCGGGATTCGATCACGATCTCGTCGCCGAGGTCAGCCTCGATCCGGGCGGCCATCTCGCGGCCCAGCTCCTGGTGGCTCATTTCACGGCCACGGAAGCGGATGTTGACCTTGATCTTGTCCCCTTCCTCCAGGAAACGGCGCATGTTGCGCAGCTTGATCTGGTAGTCGCCCTCGTCGGTGACCGGGCGGAACTTGACCTCCTTGATCTCGACCTGCTTCTGCTTCTTCTTGGCCTCGTTGGCCCGCTTCTGCATTTCGAACTTGAACTTGCCGAAATCCATGATCTTGCATACCGGCGGATCGGCGTTGGGCTGGATCTCGACAAGATCGAGGTCTTCCTCTTCCGCCATCGCCAACGCCTCGTCGCGCGACAGGACGCCGATCATCTCGCCATCGCTGCCGATCACGCGCACGCGGGGGACGCGAATCTCCTGGTTTCTACGGTTCTGTTTCTGGTCGATCGTGCTGATATTGCAATCTCCGGAGGGTATCGAGCCGGCCCGCGTTTTACATGACGGGCCGGGCTGTGCTCACGCGGACGGAACGTGTTCGGCCGCCAGGCGCGCGGCGAAGTCCTCGACGGTCATGCTGCCCAGATCCTCGCCCCCGCGCGTGCGTACAGCGACCTGGCCGTTTTCCTTCTCGCGGTCACCGACCACCAGCAGGTACGGCACGCGCTGCAGCGTGTGCTCGCGAATCTTATAGCCGATCTTTTCGTTCCGCAAATCGTCTTCGACCCGGAAGCCTTGATCTGCAAGGGTTTTCCGGACCTCGGCCACATAATCGGCCTGGGCGTCGGTGATATTCATCACCACCGCCTGGACCGGGGCCAGCCAGGCCGGGAACTGGCCGGCGTGGTGCTCGATCAGGATGCCGATGAATCGCTCCATCGAGCCCACGATGGCGCGATGCAGCATCACCGGGTGGCGTTTCTGGCTGTTTTCGTCCACGTATTCAGCGCCCAGGCGCGCCGGCATCATGAAATCGACCTGCATCGTGCCGAGCTGCCAGGTGCGGCCGATCGCATCTTTCAGGTGGTACTCGATCTTGGGGCCGTAGAAGGCGCCCTCGCCCGGCAGCTCCTCCCAGGCGACCCCGGCCGAGCGCAGCGCGTTGCGCAGCGCGTCCTCGGCCTTGTCCCAGGTGGCGTCATCGCCCAGGCGCGGCTCGGGGCGCAGCGCGATCTTGATCTGGATGTCGGAGAAGCCGAAATCCGAATAGACCTTGAGCGCCTGCTCGTGGAAGGCGCGGACCTCGCCCTCGATCTGGTCCTCGGTGCAGAAGATGTGGCCGTCGTCCTGGGTGAAGCCGCGCACGCGCAGGATGCCGTGCAGCGCGCCGGAGGGCTCGTTGCGGTGGCAGGCGCCGAACTCGCCGTAGCGGATCGGCAGGTCGCGATAGCTGTGCAGGCCCTGGTTGAACACCTGCACATGGCCCGGGCAGTTCATCGGTTTCAGCGCATAGGTGCGCTTCTCCGACTCGGTGAAGAACATGTTGTCCTGGTAGTTGTCCCAGTGGCCGGATTTCTGCCACAGCGACACGTCGAGGATCTGCGGGCAGCGCACCTCGCCATAGCCGGTCTCACGATAGACCTTGCGCATGTACTGCTCGACCACCTGCCAGATCGACCAGCCCTTGGGGTGCCAGAACACCAGGCCCGGGCCTTCTTCCTGCAGGTGGAACAGGTCCTGCGCCTTGGCGATCTTGCGATGGTCGCGCTTCTCGGCTTCCTCGATTTGGGTCAGGTACGCCTTGAGGTCCTTGTCGTTGAGCCAGGCGGTGCCGTAGATGCGGCTCAGCATCTGGTTGTTGTGGTCGCCGCGCCAGTACGCGCCCGCCACCTTCATCAGCTTGAAGCTGCGCAGCTTGTCGGTGCCCGGCACGTGCGGGCCACGGCAGAGATCGGTGAACTCGCCCTGCGTGTAGAGCGAGAGCTCCTCGTTGGCCGGGATCGATTCGATGATCTCGGCCTTGTAGGCCTCGCCCATGTCGCGGAAGAATGCCACCGCCTCGTCGCGCGACTTCACGCTGCGGGTGAGCGGCTGCGCTTCCTTGACGATCTTCTGCATCTCCGCCTCGATCAGCGGCAGGTCTTCGGGCGTGAACGGGCGCTCGTAGGCGAAGTCGTAATAGAAGCCGTTGTCGATGACCGGGCCGATCGTCACCTGCGCGCCGGGATACAGGCGCTGCACGGCCTGCGCCAGCAGATGCGCGGTGGAATGGCGCAGGATGTCGAGCGCCTCGGGCGACTTGTCGGTGACGATGGCAAGCTCGGCGTCGTGGTCGATGCGGAAGCTGGTATCGACCAGCTGGCCGTCCACCTTGCCGGCCAGCGCCGCCTTGGCGAGGCCCGCGCCGATGGAGGCGGCGACATCGCCTACCGTCACCGGGTGGTCGAATTCACGGCGGCTGCCGTCGGGGAGCGTGATGTTGATCATGGGATGCGGATTCTGGGGTCTGGAAACGCGAAAAGGCGCCGAAGCGCCTTTCCGTCAGGAATGCGTCGGCAGGTCAGGATGGGGCGATGGTAGTGCTCATGTCACACGCTCGGCCGGCGTTTCCGCGGGCCACCTGTCTTCCACGGCCGCGGGAGGCGGCCTCCTCTCCATTCTAGGTGGGGCCTGCGCCCGCGACAACCAAGCCGTCAGCCCGCTTGTTGGGACTTCAATGCAGCAAACGCGTCCTGGGCCCACGCCCGCCCCTCGGCTAGGCCGATGATGGGCCTCGCTGGGTAACTCGGCACGCGGATGCCCTGCTCCCATGGCGCGTGGATCGCCTTGGCATCCAGATGCGCGAGTTCCGGCAGCCACTGGCGCAGATAATCCCCCGCCGGATCGAACTTCCGTGATTGCAGCACCGGGTTGAAGATGCGGTAGTACGGGGCCGCATCCACCCCGCTGCCCGCGACCCACTGCCAGCCCATCGTGTTGCTGGCGATGTCAGCATCGACCAGCGTGTAGAGGAACCACTTGGCCCCCTCGCGCCAATCGATGCCGAGATGCTTGGTGAGGTAGGACGCCACCACCATCCGCACCCGGTTGTGCATCCAGCCGGTATACCAGAGCTGGCGCATGCCGGCATCGACCAGCGGCACGCCCGTCATGCCG
>Ga0056909_1002197_pt1 | contig 10165 bp, 10 predicted proteins | sample EBPBio102011_DNA_FD_62115 | JGI IMG/M metagenome (GOLD analysis project Ga0056909, IMG submission 62115) | Wastewater treatment Type I Accumulibacter community from EBPR Bioreactor in Madison, WI, USA - Reactor 1_1/10/2011_ DNA | ecosystem: Engineered > Bioreactor > EBPR > Anaerobic-Aerobic >...
CGGCGCTGGCCGCCGATACCGGGCTGGTCGCGATTGCCGGGCAATGCCCGCTGGCCCTGTCGACCCAGGCAGCCCGCGACGAGGTGGAGGGGCTCTCGCCCAGGCTGACGGCAGACCTGCGCGCCTCGTCCAATGCCCGGCTCGAGCTGGCGCTGGACCGGATCGAGGCAGGCGCGGTGATGCGGCTGCGCTCGGGCACCGGGCTTCTGGCCTCGATCGGGGCGGTCGGTCCTTTCGTCGGACTCTTCGGGACGGTGTTCGGGATCATGAACAGCTTCCTCGCCATCGCGGCGACGAAGACGACCAGCCTTGCGGTCGTCGCCCCCGGCATCGCCGAGGCGCTGCTGGCGACCGGGATCGGCCTGGTCGCAGCGATTCCCGCGGTTCTGCTCTACAACGCGGTGACGCGGCGGATCGGGGCCTATCGCCACGCGCTGGCGGACGGGCGGGCCGAGTTGATGGCGCGGTTCAGCCGCGAGCTGGACCGGCGGATGGGGGCCTGAGACATGGCGCTGCGGCTGGATGAGGGCGATGCGGAACAGAGCGAGATCAACGTCACGCCGTTCATCGACGTGATCCTGGTCCTGCTGATCGTGTTCATGGTCGCAGCGCCCCTGTCGACCGTCGATGTGCCGGTCGACCTGCCCGGTTCCTCGGCCCCGGTAAGCCAGCGCCCGGAGGAACCGCTGTGGCTGACGCTGACCGCCGACCTCAGCCTGATGCTGGACGACAGCGCTGTCTCGCGTGAGGCGCTTGGAACGGCGCTGGATGCGAAGACCGGCGGCAAGCGCGACACTCCGGTCTTCCTGCGCGCGGATCGCAAGATCGACTACGGGGAACTGATGCAGGTGCTGAACCGGCTGCGCGACGCGGGCTACCTGAAGGTCGCGCTGGTCGGCCTGGAGGATGCGCCATGACCGCCCGAGGCCCCGCCCCCCGCACCGCAGGCTGGGTTCTGGCCGGGACGGCGGCGACGGCGCTTCTGTGCGGAGCCGCTGCCGTGGCGCTTGCGGCCGAATGGCAGGAGCCGGTCCTGTTCGTCGACCTTGGCGCCTTGCCCCCGTCTGCCCCCGCCGTCGCCGCCGTGGCGGAATCCGCGCCGCAGGTGGTGGACGAAGCACCCGTGGCCTTGGACGAGCCTGCCCCTGCGGAAGAGGCCCCCGACCTGCCCGAGGCCGATGTCGCGCCCGAGCTGGCCGCAGCCTCCCCGGTTGCCTTGCCGGTCCCGGAAACGCCGGTCGAGGCCGATCTCGCCCTGCCGCCACCGCCCGAGAAGCCGGAGCCGAAGGTGGAGGAGAAGCCGGTCGAGAAGCCGAAGCCCAAGCCCGAGCCGGAAAAGAAGAAGGTGAAGGAAAAGGCGGCGGAGAAGCCGAAGAAGACCGAGACAGCGGAAGACAAGCCGAAAGAGACCAAGAAGGAGAAGGCCGCCGCCTCGGCCTCGGCAAGCGCAGCGACGACAGGGTCGAAGGCGAAGAAAGGCGGGGCGGTATCTCCGGCCGCCTACGCCAAGTCCGTGATGAAGAAGGTGCGTTCCACCAAGAAGAAGACCGTGTCCGGTGCCAACGGCACCGCCGTGGTGAACTTCACCATCGCCGCCGATGGCAGCCTGGCCGGGGTCAGCCTGGCTCAAAGCTCGGGCAATGCGGCGCTGGACAAGATCGCGCTGGACCACATCCGCCGCTCTGCGCCCTTTCCGGCGCCACCAGAGGGCGTGAAGCCCAGCTATGCCTGGACGTTCGTCGGGAAGTGAAAGCCTCCGGCACGGGAAGGTGACGCTGGCGCCGGCCGGTTCCCTGCCGACGATCCTGCGTCACAATGCAGCTCCATACCAACAGACGTCCCGCGTCGGGGCCGTCCAGAACCCGCGGTGATCCCTGCCCGCTTCTCGGCTGCGTCGACTCACAAAACTGATTGACACTTCAGTCAGTCGGTTAGGATACTGTTGCCAGACCGCGCGGTATGCCAGGCACAGGGGCCACCGGGGCGGAGAGCGCAACGAACGAGGCCGGAATGACCGTAGCCCTGCCGTTCCATACCGAACCGACGCCCAACAGCTGGGACCGTGGCGGCCTGCCCGCCTGGACCTACCATTCCGAGGCGGTCCTCGCGCTGGAGCGGTCCAGCGTCTTCCTGACCCATTGGCAGGTCGTCGGCCATGTCGGCGATCTGCCCAAGGTCGGCGACTGGCTGACCTTCGACATCCTCGGCGAGCGGGCCGTGGTGATGCGCGGGCAGGACGGGGTGGTGCGCGCCTTCCACAACCTTTGCCGCCACCGCGGCGCGCGGGTGGTGGACGGGGTGCAGGGGTCTTGCCGGGGGTCCATCGTCTGCCCGTTCCACGGCTGGGTCTACAACCTCGACGGCACCCTGCGCGGCGCATCGCGGCCGGAAAGCTTCGGCGGTATCGAGCGTGAGCAGTTCGGCCTGAAGCCGATCGAGATGGAAATCTTCCACGGATTCATCTTCCTGCGCTTCGAGCCCGGGCCGCAACCTGCCGTAGCCGAACTCCTTGCCCCCTTCGCCGCCGACTTCGCATCCTACCGCAGCGAGACGCTGGTGTCGGACGGCCCCTCGCGCTGGATCACCGAACTGCCGGTGAACTGGAAATCGGTGCGCGACGTCGACAACGAGGGCTATCACGTCCCGCTGGCACATCCCGGGTTGCAGGACCTTTATGGCCGCGACTACCAGGATCACCAGTTGGCGGGCGGCATCAACTTCTCGCGCGGGGCCTTCGGCGACCGGCCGGGGCGGATCTGGTCGGTCAGGAACTACATCAAACTGTCCGAAGACCCCGAGGGCCTGCCGCCGCATCTGCGCAAGGCCTGGACCTATTACGGCCTGTTCCCGGCCACGGTCTTCGCCTTCACGCCCGAAGGCGCGCAGTTCTACCATGAGGTCCCGCTCTCGGCGGGCAAGGCCCGGCTGACCGGCAGGCTTTACCGCTATGCCGAGGAAACCCGGCAACAACGCCTGGCGCGCTATCTGGCCATCCGGATCGACCGCGACACCTCGGCCGAGGACCAGCAGTTGACGATCTGGTCGAACGAATCGATGGCCAGCCGCGCCTTCGACGGTTTCCACCTGTCCGACCTGGAATACGGGTTGCGTGCCCATCACGACCGGCTGCGCGACCTGATCCCGGTGATGGCGCTGCCGGATCCGCCGCCAGAAGCCGATATCGTCCGCCGCAATGCGGAGCTTCTGGACAGAAGCTGACGCCGGGGCCACCATGATCAGAACGCCCGGCAGAGGCGTGACCAACGGAGGAAGTCTTATGCGCTTGAACCGCCGCTCCACCCTGCTTGGCCTTGGTGCAGGCCTGGCCGCACCCTGGGTTCGCCCCTCCTGGGCGCAAGGAGGTACCGTCTTCGTCTACAACTGGGCCGATTATATCGGCGAGACGACACTGGAGGATTTCACCGCCGAGACCGGCATCGAGGTGGTCTATGACCTGTATGCCAGCAGCGAGGAGGCGCAGGCCAAGATGCTGGCGGGCGCCACCGGCTATGATGTGGTGCTGCAATCCGGGCTGACCCTGCCGATGTTCGTGAAGGCAGGTGTCTACCAGAAACTCGACCGGGCAAAGCTGCCGGGCTGGAGCAATCTGGACCCCGACATCCTGAAGATCGTCGAGGGGTTCGATCCCGGCCATGAATATGGCGCGCCCTATACCTGGGGGTCGGTCGGGATGACCTACAATCTCGGCATGGTGAAAGAGCTTCTGCCGGACGCCGATCTCGAATCGCTCGACACCGTCTTCAAGCCCGAGAATGCCGCCAAGCTGGCGGAATGCGGGCTGTCGATCCTGGATAGCCCGACCGATTTCGGCTATATGGCGCTGCGGTATCTGGGCATCGACAGCGACGTCGCGACCGACGCCGATTATCGCAAGCTGGTCGATCTGATGAAGCCGATCCGCCAATACATCACGACCTTCGACAACACCAATTATCTCTCGACCTTGCCCAACGGCGAGGTCTGCGCGGTGAACAGCTGGTCGGGCGACTATGGCGTGGCCAAGGCGCGGGCGGCCGAGGCGGGAATCGACATCGACCTGGCCTATTTCGTGCCCAAGACGGGCGCGCCGGCCTGGTTCGACCTGTGGTGCATCCCGGCCGATGCCGGCAATGTCGAGAACGGCTACAAATTCATCGACTTCCTGCTGCGGCCCGACGTGATCGCGAAATGCACCGATTTCACCGGCTATGCCAATGCGAACAAGGAGGCGACCCCGCTGGTCGACCCGTCGATCTCGGGCGACCCGGCTGTCTACCCGGATGACGAGATCCTGAAGCGGCTTTACACGCCGAAGCCACAGACGCCGGAACAGGAAGAGCAGCTGACCCGCATCTGGACCGAGATCAAGACAGGTGGCTGACCCGGCCTTCCTTCAGATCGAAGGCGTGTCGAAAACCTTCGGCACGTTCCAGGCGGTGCGCGACGTCAGCCTAAGCGTCGCACAGGGCGAAATCTTCGCGCTGCTGGGCGGGTCGGGCTGCGGCAAGACCACGCTTCTGCGGATGCTCGCCGGGTTCGAGGAGCCCACGGCGGGGCGCATCTTCCTGGACGGCAAGGACATGGCCGGGGTGCCGCCCTGGCTGCGCCCGGTACACATGATGTTCCAGTCCTACGCGCTGTTCCCGCACATGACGGTCGAGACGAATGTCGCCTATGGCCTGAAACATGAGCCGATGAGCAAGGCCGAGCGCGCCGACCGGGTGCGCGAGATGCTGGACCTGGTGCAGCTTTCGCAATTCGCCAAGCGCAAGCCGCACCAGATTTCCGGCGGCCAGCGGCAGCGGGTGGCCCTGGCCCGGGCGCTGGCGCGGCATCCGAAGCTGCTGCTGCTGGACGAACCCCTGGCGGCGCTGGACAAGAAGCTGCGCGAACACACCCAGTTCGAACTGATGTCGATCCAGGAACGCACCGGCGTCACCTTCATCGTCGTGACCCACGACCAGGAAGAGGCGATGACGCTGGCCGACCGGATCGCGGTGATGGACAAGGGCGAGGTCCGGCAGGTCGGCAGCCCGACCGAGGTCTACGAATTCCCGGCCAACCGCTTTGTCGCGTCCTTCATCGGCTCGATCACCACCTTCGCCGCAACCGTGCTTGACCGCGAGGGCGGACAGCTGCGGCTGAAAGTGGCGGATTTCGGGGCCGAGGTGCTGGCCCGCGACGTGCCGGGGGTGACGGAAGGACAGACGGTGACGCTGGCGCTCCGGCCCGAGAAGATCATCATCACGCGCGAGCGGCCCGCGTCGGGCAATGTGGTGGAAGGAGTGGTCAAGGACCTGGCCTATTTCGGCAAGGACAGCCTGTATCGGATCACCCTGCCGTCCGGCGCGCTGGTGCAGGTCCATGCGGTGAACTCGCGCCGGGGGGATGAGGCGGCGCGCGTCGCCGACTGGGACGACCGGGTCTGGCTGTCCTTCGACCCCGGCGCCGCCATCGTGCTGGGGGACTGACATGGCGCGGCTGAAAGCCTGGTTCGACCGCACCGGCTGGTCCGATCTGATCATCGGCCTGCCCTATGTCTGGCTGGTGCTGTTCTTTCTGCTGCCCTTCCTGATCGTCATTGCGATGTCGGTCGCGACCAAGACGCCGACCGCCCCGCCCTTTTCGTTCGGCGGCGAGCAGCCCTGGATCAACCTTGGCGGCTATGCGCGGATCTTCGGCGATGCGCTTTATGTCCGCGCCTTCCTGATCTCGCTTGGCAATGCCGCGACGGCGACGTTCTTCTGCCTGCTCCTCGGCTATCCGATGGCGCTGGCGCTGACCCGCGTCTCGAAAAGCTGGCGCAACATACTTCTGATGCTGGTGATCCTGCCGTTCTGGACCTCTTTCCTGCTGCGGGTCTACGCCTGGATGGGGCTGATGGGCAAATCCAGCTGGTTCAACGCCGCGCTGACCGACGTGTGGAACTGGATCGTCCCGATCGACTGGGCGGTGAAGTCGCTGCCGATGATGCATTCCAACTTCGCCGTCGTGCTGGTGATGGTCTACACCTACCTGCCCTTCATGATCCTGCCGCTTTACGCCAGCCTGGAGCGGCTGGACCCGACGCTGGACGAGGCCGCGCTCGACCTCGGCTCCCGGCCCTGGCAGGTGTTCCTGGACGTGACCCTGCCGCAATCGATCCCCGGCATCATCGCGGGCGGCCTGCTGGTCTTCATCCCGGCGGCGGGAGAGCTGGTGATCCCCTCGCTGGTGGGCAGCGCCTCGTCCCCGATGATCGGGCGGGTGATCTCGGACGAGTTCTCCTCGGCGCGGGACTGGCCGATGGCCTCGGCGGTGGCGGTGGCGCTTCTGGCGCTGATGGTCATCCCGACGATGCTCTACAGCCACTACCAGGCGCGGGCGGAGGGCACGAAGTGAAACGCCGCCCGACCTTCCTTCTGTCGATGCTGGCCTTCGGCTTCGCCTTCTTCTACGTCCCAATCCTGTCGATGATCGTCTACTCCTTCAACGCCTCGCGGCTGGCGACGGTCTGGGGCGGGTTCTCGACCAAGTGGTATTCCGCGCTCTGGTCGAACACCAAGGTGATCGAGGCGCTGATCCTGTCGCTGAAGATCGCCCTCGTCTCTGCCACCATCGCCACCATCCTTGGCACCCTGGCCGGGATCGCGCTGGTGCGGATGGGCAAGTTCCGCGGCCGGACGCTGTTCAGCGGTCTGGTCACCGCGCCGCTGATCATGCCCGAGGTGATTACCGGCGTCTCCTCGCTGATCTTCTTCCTGCTGCTCGCCCAATGGATCGGCTGGCCCGCGCAGCGCGGCTTCACCACCATCACGCTGGCGCATATCACCTTCTCGATGGTCTTCGTGACCACCATCGTCCAGGCCCGCCTGCTGCCATTCGACCGCGCCATCGAAGAGGCGGCGATGGACCTTGGCTCGCGCCCCTGGCAGGTGCTGTTCGACATCACCCTGCCGGTGATTTCCCCCGCGATCCTGTCGGGCTGGCTTCTGGCCTTCACCATCTCGCTGGACGATGTCGTGATCACCTCGTTCACCACCGGCCCCGGCTCTACCACCCTGCCGCTTCTGATCTGGTCCAAGGTCAAGCTTGGCGTAACCCCCGACATCAACGCGCTGGCGACACTGATGGTGGTGGCCGTCGGAATCGGGGTGGTCGTCGCCGGCATCGTCATGAACCGGGCCGAGGCGCGGCGGTTGGCCGATGAACGCCTGGCCTACAGGACGAACGGATGACCGCGCTTCTGGGCATACCCCTTGGCGACAAGGGGTCGGGCCGCGACCGCTATGGCCGGGCGATGACGCTGTATGTCCGGGGCCGGATCAGCCCCGCACAGCTGGAGGTCTACCGCGTCGCTGCCGCGCATGACCGCCTGCACCCCGAGCTTTTCTTCGCCGACCGCAACCTTCCCGCGCCCGACGCGAGCTTAGATGGAGACCCTTCGATGACCTTTGCCCCCGAGGATCGCAAGATCGCCAATATCCATGACGCCGAGTTCCGGCCCTTCGTCTATCCCGACGGCCAGGCTTTCGGCGACGATATCCTGCAACTCGACACCGACACTCCGCTGGGAGAAGGCTTCCACGTCTACCGGATGCCCGCCGGGATGACGACGCGCCGCCATATCCACAACGGGCACGAACAGTTCCTGATCATCGAGGGCGAGCTGATCGAGGATGACGGCAAGGTCCTCGGCCCCGGCGATCTGGTGTTCTACCGCGACGGCACGGAACACCATTCCTACACGCCGAACGGCTGCCTGCTGGCGGTGCATATCGCCGGACCGGAAATCTCGACGCGCTAATCCGGGGCCGCCGGGGCGCCGTCATGACCGGCGCCCCGCACATGATCCACAGGCATCCGGCGGGTCCGAAGCGTGGATGGCCTTCGTCAGGGAGGGCGCGGGTTGCGACCTCCCCTTTCACTCCGTCACTGCTTCACCGTGATCCTTCCGTCGGTCATCGGGGTATAGGGTCCCGTCTTCGCCATGTATTCCGCGGTGACATCGGCAAGGTCCGGGCCGAAGTCATAGGCATTCGCCGCATCGACGAACATCGAGAATCCGTCGCCCCCGGTGCGGACATAGTTGTTCGACACCACCTTGTAGGTGGCCGCCGGGTCGATCGGAGCCCAGGTATCGCCAGCCCCCACCATCACGTCCGAAACCCGCGACCCCGCCGGGGCTTTCGGGTCGAACGTGTACTTCAGCCCCGCCACTTGCAGGAAGCGGCCCGCACCTTCCTCGACCTGGCTGACGCCATTCTCCAGCGCTGCAACCACGGTCGCACCCGTCACTTCGAAGGTCGACAGCGTGTTCTGGAAGGGCAGGACTGTCAGCACCTCGCCCATCGTCACCGGCCCCGCGTCGATGCTGGCCCGCACCCCGCCGCCATTCTGCACCGCGATGTTGACGCCCTGCCCGGCCACCCGGTCCAGCATCGCCTCGGCGATCAGGTTGCCCATCGGGCATTCCACCGCTCGGCAGGTTTCCCGGCTGCCGTCGATGGCCGCGGCCGTCTCGGCCACCACCTTGTTGCGGATCTCCTCCAGGGGTTTGGCAAGCTCGGCGATCCGGTCCAGCGTCGGCTGGTCCTCGGCCACCGCCGCATCCATGATCAGCGGCTCGCCCGTGGCACTGACCACCTCGCCCGCGTCGTTGAAGGTGACGTTCAGCTCGCCCAGGAACTTGCCATAGGCATAGGCCGAGACGATGGCCGTGTTGCCCACCATCGTCGGATAGGGACCTTCCGCCTTGTCCGCGGTGTTGGACAGGTAGGTATTGGTATGCCCGCCGACGATCACGTCCACGCCCTTGGTCTCGGCCGCGACGCGCTTGTCGACCTCATAGCCCGAATGGGACAGGACGATGATCTTGTTCACCCCCTCGGCTGTCAGCGCATCGACCTCGGCCTGAACGGCTCCGACCGGATCGGTGAAGATCACGTTCTTGCCCGGGCTCGCCAGTTCATCGGTATCCTGCGGGGTCAGGCCGATCAGGCCCAGTTTCTCGCCCCCGCGCTCGATGACCACCGACTTCTTGATCTTTTCCTTCAGCATGGCCTCGCCCGAAATGTCGGCGTTCGACATCAGCACCGGGAACTGGACGGCATCGATGAACCCGGCCAGCACTTCCGGCCCGTCATCGAACTCATGGTTGCCCACGGTCATGGCGTCATAGCCCAGCTTCGTCATGAACTCGGCCGTCATCTTGCCCTTGTAGTAGGTGTAGAACAGCGTGCCCTGAAACTGGTCTCCGCCGTCCACCAGGATCGAGTTGTTCGACCGCGCCCGCGCCTCGGCCAGCGCCGTCACCAGCCGGGCCGAACCGCCGAAGCATTTCTTCTCGGTCGCGTCCTCTGCCGAACAGGCGGAATCGAAGGCCGAAATCGGCTCGAACCGGTCATGAAAATCGTTCGTGTGCAGGATGGTCAGCGTGTAATCCGCCTTGGCCAGGCCCGCAGACAGCGCCAGGATCGCGCCAGACAGGTAAAGCATACGCATGGAACTGCTCCCTTGTTGGTCCATCATGTCACCGTGACTCTGCCCTATGCCTGAGTCAAAGGACGATTGTCGCCATGTGGCGCAGGATCGCGAAACCCTCATGACACTGCTTGCCCGTTGACCGCGTGCTCACAGCCGGGCAAAAGCGCCCTATGCTGATCCTGAAGATCTTCCGCCGCCCCGAATGGGATGCCTTCCGCGCTGCGGGCGAAACCCTTGGCGCGCCGGTCGATCTGGCCGACGGCTACATCCACTTCTCCACCCCCGCCCAGGTGACAGAGACGGCCGCGAAATGGTTCGCCACCGAAAGCGACCTCGTGCTGGTGGCCTTCAACCCCGACCGCCTCGGCCCGGCCCTGAAATGGGAACCTTCGCGCGGCGGGCAGCTTTTCCCGCATCTCTACCGCGCGCTTCGACTGGACGAGGTGGTCTGGGACAAGTCGTTGCCCCTCGGCGCCACCGGCCATATCTTCCCCGAGGGCCTGCTGTGAGCCTTCTGGAGCAGACCGGCCTCGCGCTCCTGCACCGCATCGACCCCGAACGCGCCCATGCGCTCTCGCTTCTCGCGCTGCGGTCGGGCCTTGCCCCCCTGCCCGGTCCGGTCGACCTGCCCCGGCTGCATATCTCCCTCGCCGGGATGCCGCTCCTGAACCCGGTGGGCCTTGCTGCGGGCTACGACAAG